>OCVV012882976.1_pt1 | contig 318220 bp, 281 predicted proteins | sample 1539721 | NCBI WGS metagenome assembly OCVV01 (sample SAMN02144230, study PRJEB22623) | gut metagenome | biome: sheep rumen | host: Ovis aries | place: New Zealand | reverse complement strand
GTCTTCAAATCGTGTCATCCGGCGGTATTTCCAGCAGCCGCGTCTTCATGCATCCTCGTTGTTGCAATCAAAAGAAGCGGATGCTATACTACAAAACAAGAACACATGTTCTGTTTTTGCTCGTTTCGTAAAGAAAGGATTTATTAAATTATGGCTATGAATCGGGAAGACCGCGAGAAGGCGTTAAGCGCTGCTGTATCGCAGATCGAAAAGGAGTTTGGCAAGGGCGCGATCATGAAGCTCGGAGACCCTTCCAACAATATGAATGTGGAGACTACGCCGACCGGTTCGCTGTCTTTGGATATCGCGCTGGGGTTGGGCGGAATCCCGAAGGGGAGAGTTGTCGAGATCTACGGGCCGGAATCTTCAGGTAAGACGACACTGACCCTGCATATGGTCGCTGAAGTGCAGAGGCGCGGCGGCATCGCGGGATTCATTGACGCAGAACATGCACTGGATCCTGTCTATGCGCGCAATATCGGCGTCGACATTGACAATCTGTATATATCCCAGCCGGATTCCGGGGAACAGGGACTGGAGATCGCAGAGACCATGGTGCGTTCCGGCGCGATCGACATTGTCGTTATCGACTCTGTCGCGGCACTTGTTCCGAAGCAGGAAATTGACGGCGAAATGGGAGATTCCCATGTCGGCCTGCAGGCAAGACTGATGTCCCAGGCGCTGCGTAAACTGACGGCTGTCATTTCCAAGACAAACTGTACGGTCGTATTCATCAACCAGCTGCGTGAGAAGGTCGGCGTCATGTTCGGAAGCCCGGAAACGACAACCGGCGGACGCGCGCTCAAGTTTTATTCGTCCATCCGTATGGATGTGCGCAGAATTGAAGCGATCAAGCAGAACGGCGAGGTTATCGGCAACCGTACCAGAGTCAAGGTTGTGAAGAACAAGATCGCGCCGCCGTTCAAGGAGGCCGAATTCGATATCATGTTCGGCAAAGGTATTTCGTATTCCGGAGACGTATTGGATCTTGCGTCAGGCGCGGACATCGTCAATAAGAGCGGCGCCTGGTACAACTATAACGGCGACAGGATCGGACAGGGCCGCGAGAATGCGAAGAAGTATCTTGAAGATCATCCGCAGCTCCTGTACGAAATTGACAGAAAAGTGCGGGAGCACTACGGTCTCGATCCGGACGGCGCGAGGACGCCCGCACCGGAGGTCACTGCGGCAGAGGATACCGAAAAGGAAGAAACAGCTGTTCAGGCGTGAGAGACCGGCGCGGCAGGCTGCCGCTGCCATGAGGTGAGTGAAACATGCTGATTACATCGATGACGAAGGCGGGCAGGACAAAGACCAGAATAACAATCGACGAAGATCTCTCCATGGTCCTTTCGGATCGTGTGATCAGCATTTATGACTTTCACGAGAATAAGGAAATACCTGAAGAGATTCTGGAAAATTTGCTTGCACAGCTGCGGCAGGATGCTGTCAGGAAGTGCGGCGACCTGCTTTCCCGTTCGGATTATTCAGAGAAAGGTCTTCGGGACAAGCTCCTGCAGGCGGGATATCCGGACATTGTGGCGGATGAGACGATTCACAGGATGAAAGAGGCACATTACGTTGATGACCGGCGGATGGCGGAGAGCTATATCCGCTATCATGCAAAGGACAGGAGCCTCCTGCGCATCCGGATGGATCTGCAGAAAAGGGGAATCCGGGAAGATCTGATCCGGGAGCTCATCGAAGAAGCCGAGGAAACCATGGGGGAGGAAATCCGCGGACTCGAGCAGGAGCAGATCCGCGCTTATATGCGCAGGAAACATTATGACCCCGAAGCGGCCGACCTGGCTGCCAGACAGAAAATGACTGCGTTTCTGCTGCGTAAGGGCTACACGCAGGAAGCGGTCAGAAGAGCATTCCGCGGTTGACATCAGGGCCGTTTGTGTTTAATATTTATTTGTTGTAGAACGTCAATCAGAATGCGGGATAGCAAGCTTTTCTTTCGTCTGGAAAAGATTTCGCATTCGCATTGTACGATACAATATAACTGAATAAGGAGGTGCTCCTGTCATGCTGGTTACGATCATTGCGGTGATTGTTGCCCTTGCGATTGCGGTTCCCCTCAGTGTATTTCTCACGAACAGCCGGCGGAATGATGCCGACCGGAAAAAGGTGCAGAGTGCCGGGGATGAAGCGAGAGCGATTATTGACAAGGCCATTTCCGATGCTGAGAACAAGAAGCGGGAAGCTCTTCTGGAAGCTAAAGAGGAGAATCTCAAGGCCAGAAATGATCTGGAAAAGGAGATTCGGGACAGAAGGGCAGAGGTTTCGCGCAACGAGAGAAGACTTCAGCAGAAGGAAGAGGCGCTCGACAAGAAGTCGGACGGACTGGAACGGAAGGAACAGTCCCTGTCATCAAGGGAAGATTCACTGCGCAAGAAGCAGGAAGAAATTGCGAAGCTTGGTGAACAGCGTACACAGGAACTCGAACGAATTTCAGGCCTGACTACTGAACAGGCAAAAGAATACCTTTTAAAACTTGTTGAAGAGGATGTGAAACACGATTCCGCTGTCATGATCAAGGAAGCGGAAGCGCAGGCAAAGGAAGAGGCAGACAAAAAGGCGAAGGAATATGTCGTCAGCGCAATTCAGAGGTGCGCCGCGGATCATGTCGCGGAAGCTACAATTTCGGTTGTGCAGCTGCCGAATGATGAGATGAAGGGCAGAATCATCGGCCGCGAGGGACGGAATATCCGTACACTCGAGACAATGACCGGCGTGGATCTGATTATTGATGACACACCGGAAGCGGTCGTTATCTCGGGGTTTGATCCGATCCGCCGTGAAGTGGCGCGTATCGCTCTGGAGCGTCTGATCGTTGACGGCCGGATTCATCCTGCCAGAATCGAAGAGATGGTCGAGAAGGCCAAGAAGGAAGTCGAAGCCACGATCAAGGAAGAAGGCGAAGCCGCGACGCTGGAAGTCGGTGTCCATGGCATTCATCCGGAGCTGGTAAGACTGCTTGGCAAGATGCGATTCCGTACGAGTTACGGGCAGAACGCACTCAAACATTCAATTGAGGTTGCACAGCTGTCCGGACTTCTTGCCGGCGAGCTGGGGCTGGATGTGCGCATGGCGAAGCGCGCGGGTCTTCTGCATGATATAGGTAAGGCGGTAGACCATGAGATGGAAGGCTCCCATGTACAGCTTGGCGCGGAACTGTGCCGCAAGTACAAGGAATCTCCGATTGTGATCAACGCGGTTGAATCTCATCATGGAGACACCGATCCTACCAGTCTTATTGCGTGCATTGTGCAGGCGGCGGACACGATTTCCGCGGCACGTCCAGGTGCCAGAAGAGAGACGCTTGAGACTTATACTACAAGGCTCAAACAGCTTGAAGAAATTACCAACAGTTTTAAAGGGGTCAGCAATTCTTACGCTATTCAGGCGGGCAGAGAAGTTCGCGTAATGGTAGTTCCTGAAAAGATCAGCGATACCGATATGGTACTGCTTGCCCATGATATCTCCAAGAAGATTGAAGACGAGATGGAGTATCCGGGTCAGATCAAAGTCAATGTAATCCGTGAATCAAGAGTGACGGATTACGCGAAGTAACTTGTTTGCTGTAAGCTGTAAAGGCGGAAACGCGGTGCGCTTCCGCCTTTTAACATATCCGGATATATTTACGCGGAAGGAGCGGAAGAAATGGCAAACGGTAAATATGAGAGAATCGGCCGTGAACTTGTAAAGCACGGCTCTATTATTGATATCTATTCAGACAGGATGTCTCTGCCGGACGGACGGGAAGAGAACTGGGATTTTATTGATCACCTTGGGGCCGCTGCAGTTGTGGCTGTCCGTGATGATGGCCGGATTCTGATGGTCCGCCAGTTCAGAACAACGGTTTCGGATTATACATTGGAACTGCCTGCGGGCAAGCGCGACAGAAAAGGAGAAGCCTCTTCGGAAATCGCGGCGCGGGAGCTTTCCGAGGAGACAGGTTACAAAGCGGATAAGCTCGAGCTGCTCGTCGGCTTTTATACGACCATTGCTTTCTGCAACGAGCAGATTGATGTCTACCTTGCCACGGGACTGCATAAGGGAGAGCAGCATCTGGACAGCGATGAATTCTTGAGCGTTGAAACGTATACGCCGGAGGAACTGGAACAGATGATCTACAGCGGTAAAATCATTGACGCCAAGACAATAGCGGGTATACTTGCATACCTTCGGAGGAAATAAGCCATGTCATTCACCTTTGTACAGGCGCTGCCGACGCCGGCGGAAATCCGTGAAGCATACCCGCTTCCGGCCGCTTTCGCAGAACTCAAGCAGAAGCGGGATCAGGAGATCAAGAACGTCCTTGCGGGAAAAGACCCCAGATTCCTGCTGATTATCGGGCCTTGTTCCGCAGACAATGAGAGCGCAGTCTGTGAATATGTCTCCCGCCTTGCGAAAGTTAACGAACGGGTCTCGGAGAAGCTGCTTCTGATTCCCAGAATTTATACAAACAAACCAAGGACAACCGGCGAAGGGTATAAAGGAATCACTTCCCAGCCGGATCCGCAGGGACGGACAGATTTTAAGGCGGGCCTCATTGCCATGCGCAAGATGCAGATTCACGCGATCGAGGTCTCGGGCCTCACAGCTGCCGATGAGATGCTGTATCCGGACAACTGGGGATACGTGCAGGACATCCTGAGCTATGTCGCGATCGGGGCGCGCAGCGTCGAGGATCAGCAGCACCGGCTTGCGACGAGCGGCTTTGATGTAGCCAGCGGCATGAAGAATCCGACGAGCGGAGATTTTAATGTCATGTTGAATTCTGTTTTTGCGGCACAACACCCGCATGAGTTCACCTACAGAGGATACGAAGTGCGCACGGACGGCAACCCGTATGCCCACTGCGTGCTGCGCGGCGCTGTCAATAAACGCGGCAATAATACACCCAACTATCACTACGAAGATATCGTGCGGCTGATCGATCTGTATGAGAAACGGGATCTGAAAAACCCCGCCTGTGTCATCGATACAAACCACAGCAATTCCAATAAACAGTTCCGCGAGCAGATCCGCATCTCCAAGGAAGTACTGCAGAACAGAAAATCCAACCCGGCGATCAGGGAAATGGTTAAAGGCCTGATGATCGAAAGCTATCTGGAAGAAGGCTGTCAGAAGATCGGAGAAGGTATTTACGGCAAGTCGATTACCGACCCGTGTCTTGGCTGGGAAGACACCGAAAGGCTGATTCAAGAGATCGCGGAAATGGTGTGAGTCTGATTGCCGCCATCATGAATCGGCGGTATAATCTAAATGTGTTTGCAGCCACAAGGGGGTAAAGCTCTATGAAAAACATTCTGTTCGTAGCTTCGGAAGGCGTTCCTTTTATCAAAACAGGCGGACTTGCGGATGTCGTAGGTTCTCTGCCAAAGGAAATTGACAAGAATTATTATGACGTCAGGGTATTCCTTCCCAAGTATTCCTGCATACGGCAGGAGATGAAAGACCGCATGGAATACATCACCAGCTTTTATATGGATTTTGACTGGAAGAGCATGTATGTCGGCATTCTGAAGGCGGAAGCGAATGGTGTAATCTATTACTTCATCGACAATGAAGAGCTTTTCAATACCTACAAGCCGTACACGGATGACGCACTTTTCGAAATCAAGCGTTTTTCTTTCTTCTCGAAGGCAGTTCTTTCCGCTTTGCCGACGATCGGGTTCCGTCCGGATCTGATTCACTGCCATGACTGGCAGACAGGGCTTGTTCCGGTTTATCTCAAGGAACGTTTTCAGGAGAATGAGTTTTACCGCGGTATCAAGACGGTAATGACAATCCACAATCTCCGTTTTCAGGGCAAATGGAATGTCAGAGATGTAGAGAATATCACAGGATTATCGGGGTATTATTTCACACCGGATAAACTGGAGGCATATAAGGACGCGAACCTGTTGAAGGGCGGAATTGTTTACGCGGACGCGATTACGACGGTCAGCCCGACTTACGCGGAAGAAATCAAGACGCAGTATTATGGAGAAGGCCTTGACGGCATTCTGAACGCAAGGGCGCATGACCTTCGCGGCATTTTGAACGGTATTGACTATGACGAGTTCAATCCGGAAACCGACAGGCGGATTCCGCACCCGTATAACGCTTCCAATTTCCGCAAGGAGAAGATCAGGAACAAGATTGAGCTGCAGAAGGAACTGGGACTGCGGCAGGATGAGAAGTGCTTTATGATCGGTATTGTCTCCCGTCTGACTGATCAGAAGGGCTTTGATCTGATCGCTTATGTGATGGAAGAGATGCTTTCACTCGACGCTATTCAGGTCGTTGTTCTGGGAACCGGCGAGGAACGCTACGAGAATATGTTCCGGTATTTCGATGAAAAGTATTCGGATAAGCTCGCTGCGAATATTTATTATTCGGAAGACATGTCGCACAAGATTTATGCGGCCAGTGACGCTTTTCTGATGCCTTCCCTGTTTGAGCCATGCGGACTCAGCCAGCTTATGGCGCTGCGCTACGGTACGGTTCCGATTGTCCGCGAGACCGGCGGTCTCAAAGATACCGTCTCTCCTTACAATGAGTTTGAACAGACCGGCACGGGCTTTACGTTCAGCAATTATAACGCTCATGAAATGATGCATGCCGTGCGCTATGCGGAGCGGATTTTCTATGACAAGAAGAGAGACTGGAATCATATCGTCGACAGAGATATGGCGGCAGATTTCTCGTGGAAGGTATCGGCGGGCGAGTATCAGCTGATGTATGACTGGCTGATCGGATAAGCCTCACAGGAGTTTTATGACAGACAATTCCAGACGAACCTCGGATGGAGTGCTGGTACAGGCCGGGATTCTCGCGGCAGCAAGTATGATCGTGAGAATCGTCGGCCTTTTATACCGGGCTCCTTTAACCGCTATTATCGGCGATGAAGGCAATGGTTATTACGGCACTGCCTATAACATCTATACCATCATTCTGATGGTTTCTTCTTATAGCATCCCATCCGCTATATCCAAACTGATCGCACAGAAAAGAGCGGTCGGAGAATACAAAAACGCGCACAGAGTTTTTCTCTGCGCAGTCCTGTACGGCCTTGGCGTCGGTTTCCTTGGCAGCGCGCTGTTATACTTCGGTGCCGGAGCGCTTGTCCCCGCGGTTGCTGTGCCGGTTCTTCGCGTCTTTGCGCCGACAATCATCTTTTTCGGGATTCTGGCTGCTCTGCGCGGCTATTTTCAGGGACATGGATCGATGGTGCAGACGTCGGTATCCCAGATCCTGGAACAGCTCGCGAATGCGGTCATTTCAATCGGCGCTGCCGCGCTTTTAATCCGGATCGCCGCCGCACACGGAGCGGATACAACGAAGAAGGCGCAGATGGGCGCGTCGGGAAGTGCTCTTGGAACCGGTGCGGGTGTTCTGACCGCGCTTGTTTTCATGGCATTCTGCTACTTTCAGGGCCGCGGAAAGATCAGAAGATCGCTGCTGGAAGATCAAACGGGCAGACTGGATACATATGGTCATATTCTGAAAGAAACGGTTCTTGTTATTACGCCGTTTATGCTCAGCGGCTTTATTCTGAATCTGACGACATCGCTGAATCAGACGATCTATTACAAAATTATGATCAATCTGCGCGGCATGGACGAAACGCTCGCAACGACATTGTACGGGATCTTCTCGAACAAGGCAGTCGTAATTTCCAATATTCCGATTTCGATCGCGACCGCGGTGTCCTCGGCGATTATTCCAGGCATATCCGCCTCCTTTGCGAAGGGAGATCTGGAGGATACGAAACGGCGCGTGACGAACGCTACAAGAATTACCGCGATGATTGCGATTCCTTCGTTTGTCGGCCTCCTGACTCTCGCAAGACCTGTTACGATGCTGATGTTTCCGCAGATGGAATCGCTGCCCATGGCAGCGCTGCTTCTGTCGCTCCTTTCCATTACGGTTGTATTTTATTCGATTTCGACGATTACAAACGCGGCGCTGCAGTCGATCGGCAAGATGAGCATGCCTCTTGTTTCGGCGGGAATCGCTCTGATTGTGCAGACAGCAGCACTGTGTCTGATTCTTGTAACAACGAATGCGGATATCTATGCCCTTGTGATTGTGAGCGTGCTGTATTCCTTCATGATTTTTATCGTAAATGAGCTGTTTTTGAGGAAATATCTCGGAATACGGCGGGATCTGAAGATACTGTTCATCCGTCCGCTTCTATGTGCGGCGGTGATGGGAGCCGCAGCATGGATGGTCTATCATGCGGTCTGTCTGCTTGTTTCGGCAGCCGGACTGCACCGCGCGTATTTCGTTAATCTGGCAGGCGCTGCAGCAGGACTTCTGATCGCGGTGATTGTTTATTTTTTCCTGCTCATAAAGAGTCGTACAATGACGGAAGAGAATCTGCGGAGCCTTCCGAAAGGAGAGAAGATCGTCCGGCTTCTCCGGAAAATCAAATGGCTTTGAAAAAGATCAATTGGATCTGAGAAGAAAGGACTGCGCCTATTCTATAAGGCGCAGTCCTTTGATATCTGCCTTTGCGGTCAGAGAATAATTGCTGTGGTATATGACAAAGCCCGGTCTTGCGCCGGAAGGCTTTTTAACGCCTTTCCGTTCCAGATAGTCGATCTCCACGCGTCCGGCTTCTCTTCCCTGCGAGTAGTAGGCGGCAAGCGCAGCGGCCTCCTCAAAAGCTCTGTCGGGGATTTGCTCGAACGGCTTTCCGCCGGTGCAAAGAATCACGTGAGAACCGGGAACATCGTTCGCGTGAAACCAGATGTCCGTTGGCTTTGCAAAATGGAAGGTCAGTTCATCGTTCTGTGTGTTGTTTTTCCCGACGTACAGGTCATAGCCGTCAGAAGAGACATAGTGCAGGGGTCTGCCTTTCTGCACTTTGGAGCTTCCCCTTCCGGAGCCCTTCTGCGGCTTTGCGTGGATAAAACCGGACTCTTCCAGCTCTCTGCGGATCTGCGCGAGATCCCCTTCGGTTGTAGACAGGTCAAGCGAAGTGCGGATGCTCCGCAACTGACTGATTTCGGCTTTTACCTGCTCTGTCAGCTGCGTGAGTGCCTCGGCAGTGCGCTTCTGCTTCATATATCTGTCAAAATAGCGCTGCGCGTTCTGTTGCGGCGTTCTGGCAGGATCCAGAGGAACCTTTACGGTCTCTCCGGTGTAGTAATTCTCGAGCTGCGCGCTTTCCGCGCCTTCCGGAATATTGTATCCGTAGGTGTTTAAAAGCTCGCCGTACAGCCGGTACTTTTCCCTTTTCTGTGTATCTTTGAGCTGCCTGCTCTGCAGGTCGTATTTGTGCACATCTCTTTCCAGAATCGTCTGCACAATCCGGCGGAGGTCCTGCGACTTCTGGCGGATTCTGGTGACAGCATTTTTTTCCTGATAATAGTTCTCTATGAGAGAGGAAATGGAATCGTATGTCCTGGACGGCAGATCCCTGTACATCGTAAGAGGAACCGCGCTGTATTCGACCGGCTCTCCCTGCGATAATGTGTCCGCCGCGCCGAGATGATAATACACCGTCGGCGAAAAATCCCCATTCCGAACATATTCCAGCATCGCTTCAAAGGTGTTGTAGAACAGTTCCTGCTCGTCCCTTGTGAACTCTGACACGCTGCGGTCCTGACCAAGCCTTGTCCTGAAAACAGTCTCTTCAGCAATGACATTCGAAAATCCGGTAAAACTGCGGACCAGAAAAGCTGCGGCCGGTACGTGTTCTTCCTGCAGCGCCGCCATGAAATTTTCCTTTGTCTCCGACAGCGGATTTCTTTTCCCCTGCGTTTCCGGAATAAAGTATTCCCTGCCCGGCAGAACTTCCCGTACAGAGCTGACCATCGCGGAGACGTGTTTGATACTGTCTACAATGTGTGTATGTTCCTTGTCATCCAGAAGAATGATGTTGGAGTGTTTACCCATGAGCTCGATGACAAGAACATGCCGGCACAGATCCCCCATTTCATTCATGTGCTCGATTTCCAGCCGGATACTGCGCTCGAGTCCCGGCTGCGTTACGGAAACGATTTTCCCGTTCTGCAGATATTTACGCAGAAGCATGCAGAACGCGGGCGCGCTGGCAGGCGCCTGTTTGTTCGTGTCTGTCAGATAGCAGAGCGGAAGAGACGGGTCCGCGCTAAGGCACAGGCGCACCTGACCGCCGCCCTTTTCCATCATAGGTTTTAATGTAAGCAGCAGTTCGTCGTTTTCCGGCATAATAACGCGGAAAACACGCGCGCCGGTCAGCCTGTCAGAGAGTTCTTCCGCAAGAGCTGCTGTTGTAAATCCGTCAAATGCCATAATCGCCTCCGAAACATTGTCTGCGTCCTCTTAGGATACAGCAAAAACAACCTTGATACAACATACACGCAAAGCTATAATAATTCTGTATGTGTGGAAACGGACGGAAAGGGGGCCTGTTTTGGCGAAAAGCATGACGGGATATGGCCGGAGCGAGCTTGGCTGGAACGGCAGAAAATTTACGGTTGAAATCAAATCGGTGAATAACCGGTATCTGGACATCAATATCCGCATGCCGCGGCAGTTCAATCCTTTCGAGGCGCAGCTGCGAGCGCTGCTTAAGGACTATATTACGCGCGGAAAAGTGGACGTCTACATTTCGTTTGAAGATCTTTCCGGAGAATCTGTCTGCGTAACTTATAACCGCGCGCTGGCAGGTCAGTATCTGGAGCGGCTGTCGGAACTCGCGCAGGATTATCATCTTCTGAACAATATGACAGCGGACAGACTTTCGACTTATCCCGGCGTTTTCACGGAGCAGGAAGTGGAACCGGATGAATCGCAGCTGTATGAGCCGCTGCAGCGTTGCCTGCAGGATGCCGCGCAGCAGTTTCTGGAGGCCAGAATCAAGGAAGGTGCGTTTATTGAAAGCGACCTTTTGAAGAAACTGGACGATATTCAGAAGCTCGTTGACTTTATTGCCGGCAGGGCGCCTTCGATTGTGGAAGCGTATCAGAAAAGGCTCAAGGAGAAGATGACCGAGCTCTTGTCGGACGTGAATATTGATGAGACAAGAATCCTGCAGGAAACCGCGCTGTATTCTGATAAAGTCTGTATTGATGAAGAACTTGTACGTCTTCGGAGCCATCTCAGGGCGACAAGGGACGCGCTTTCTTCTGCGGAAAGTGTAGGAAGAAAACTCGATTTCCTCGCGCAGGAAATGAACCGGGAAGCGAATACGATTCTTTCGAAGACCGATGACGCGCAGTCAGCGGCTGCGGCAATCGAGCTCAAGACAGAAATTGAGAAAGTCCGGGAACAGATTCAGAACCTGGAGTAACCATAGGGAAGGAATGAAAGAAAGGAGAGCTGCAAACGAATGGAGAACTGGACGGACAGAGGAAGCCTGACGGTGATCTCCGGTTTTTCCGGAGCCGGAAAGGGAACAATCATGAAGGAACTGTTGAAGGCGCATCCGGAGTATGTTTTGTCCGTATCCGTTACGACGAGAGAGCCGCGCGAGGGTGAAGAGGAAGGCAAAAGTTACTTCTTCATTTCCAAAGAGGAATTCGCCCGCATGGTCAGGGAAGACGAGCTTTTAGAGCATGCGGATTACGCTTCGTGCAGCTATGGCACTCCCCGCGCTTTTGTCGAAAGGAAAATCGCGGAAGGGGCGGATGTGATTCTGGAAATTGAATCGCAGGGCGCGGCCATTATCAAGGCCAAGTGTCCTTCGGTAATCATGATTTTCGTTATGACGCCGTCGGCGCAGATGCTGAAGGACCGGCTGATCGGCCGGGGAACCGAGACCATGGACAAGGTCAGAGAGCGGCTTTTGCAGGCGCAGACCGAGTGTGGCAGAATCGATCAGTATGATACGGTAATTATCAACGAGGCCGGCAAGTCAGAGGAAGCAGCCGAACGTGTTCATGAAGCAATTCAGGCGCAGAAAAGAGCTCCGGGGCGTATCCGCGATTTTGTCGAAAAGTTCGGAGAAGACCTGCGGGAAATCAATATTTCGCAGGAAACATTCTGAATTCTTTCATTTGAACAGCTCTGTTTTTGTGGTACAATAGCATTTCGCAATGTACAGGACAACGAAAAGTGCTCCGGCACTTGAAAGGAAAGGTGCTATATGATTCATCCTTCTTATGTAGATCTTATGAATGTGGTTAATAAAGGCGTTGAAGAAGGCGAAACGCCCGTTATCAACAGCCGCTACTCCATCGTCATGGCGACAGCCAAGAGAGCAAGACAGATCGTGGACGGCGATGAGCCGATGGTAGATGACGCGGAGGGAAAAAAGCCGCTCTCGATCGCGATTGAAGAGCTCGAAAAGGAAAAGCTGCAGATCATTCCGACCGATGAGCTCGAGCTTGAGAAGGCTGAAGATGCAGCGCTTGCCAAGGCAAGAGCGCTTGAAGAAAATTTTGCGGATGATATGCTCGAGGAATCCGCAGACGAAGACAAGGATTACGAGATGGGAGATTCGGATTCCGAAGAAACGGACGACAACGAATAATATATGAAGGTAGTTTTTATCTCGCTTGGCTGCGACAAGAATACGGTGGATACGCAGCAGATGGCAGGCATGCTGCAGGACAGCGCGGCGCAGTACACCTTTACGGACGATGAAGAGGAAGCGGATATCGCGGTTGTCAATACCTGTGCGTTTATCAATTCCGCGAAAGAGGAGAGCATCGGACAGATTCTTTCTCTTGCGGAGCGCAGAAAAAACGGGCAGCTGAAAGCCCTGATTGTGACAGGCTGCCTTGCGCAGCGATATCAGGAAGAAATCGGGAAAGATATTCCGGAGGTGGACGCCGTCCTTGGAACGACGGCGGAAGATCAGCTGGGCATAGTCCTTGACGGGATTCTGCATGGAAAGAGCGCTCCGAAGGTTCTGACCGCGGACCTTGACAAAGTGCCGGCAAAACAAAGCGCGCCGGTTCTTTCCCTCGAAAGCCCGGTCGGGTATCTGAAAATAGCGGAAGGCTGCAATAAATGCTGCAGCTACTGCGTCATTCCCTCGCTTCGCGGCCACTACAGAAGTGTTCCGATGGAACAGGTACTCGAAGACGCGAAAACCCTGCTGGCAGGAGGCGTCCGCGAGCTGATCCTTGTCGCGCAGGAGACGACGCTGTACGGCGTAGACCTGTACGGGAAGAAGATGCTGCCGGAACTTCTTCGAAGACTCTGCCTTCTCGGCGGTGTCAGATGGATCCGGATTCTGTATTGTTATCCCGAAGAGATTACGAAAGAACTGGTGGAAGTCGTTCGCAGCGAACCCAGGATCGTACCTTACTTTGACATGCCGATTCAGCACGCGTCTGATAAAATTCTGAAGGCAATGGGACGAAGGACGAACCGGAAAGAGCTGGAAGAGATCATCGGATATATCAGGGAGCAGATTCCGGATGTCTGCCTTCGGACGACGCTGATCACAGGCTTTCCCGGAGAGACGGAAGAAGATCACAGAGAACTGCTTTCTTTTGTCCGGAGGATGAAATTTGACAGGCTCGGTGTTTTCACTTATTCAAAGGAAGAAGGGACACCGGCTGCGGCAATGAAGAATCAGGTGCATCCTTCCACGAAAAAGAGAAGACAGAAGGAGCTGATGCTTCTGCAGCAGCAGATTGCGTTTGATGCCGCGGAAAAGATGAAGGACAAGGTTCTGGATGTCATCATCGAAGGCAAAATCGCGGATGAGGATGTCTATGTCGGAAGGACATATAAAGATATTCCGGGCGTGGACAGCAATATTTTCGTGGAAACAAAACGCGAACTGATGACCGGCGATTTTATCAAGGCAAAGGTCACCGGCGCGGACGGCTATGATCTGATAGGAGAAATATATTATGAATCTGCCCAATAAGCTGACAATGTTCCGGATTATACTGATTCCGTTCTTTGTGGTCTTTCTGCTTGCGCAGCCGGCGGGCGCCGCAAGCCGCTGGATTGCGCTTGCGATCTTCATCGTCGCAAGTCTCACGGACCTTCTCGACGGCAAGATTGCCAGAAAGTACAATCTGGTTACCAATTTCGGCAAATTCATGGATCCGCTCGCGGACAAGCTTCTTGTCTGCTCTGCCATGATCTGCCTGATCCAGCTCGGACAGATTCCTGCATGGATTGTCTGCATTATTATCGCAAGGGAGTTTGCAATCTCCGGCTACCGTCTGATCGCCGCGGAAAAAGGCTCGGTTATAGCCGCGAATTACTGGGGAAAGTTCAAGACAACCTTTCAGATGATCATGGTCATTCTGATGATCGCGGATATCCCGCAGCTGCGGATATTGACTGCGGTCATCATGTGGATCGCTCTTGCGCTCACCGTGATTTCGCTCGTTGTATATATTGTGCAGAATAAAGATATTCTGAAGGATACAAATGAATGAAAAAGGACAGAGCAGCGTTTGCGGTTCATCAATTGAAAGAGCAGGGACTGACACTCGCGACCTGTGAATCGCTGACCGGCGGAATGCTCGGAGAAGCGGTTACTGCGGTTCCGGGCGCGTCTGCCGTCTATCGCGGAGGCTTCATTACCTATACCAATGAGATAAAGCACGAACTGGCTGCGGTGCCGGAGGAAGTGCTCTCCCGGAAGGGCGCTGTCAGTAAGAAGTGCGCAGCTGCCATGGCGGAAGGCGCAGCTGCCGCGGCGCACGCGGACATCGCTGTCTCCACGACGGGGAACGCAGGACCCGAACCGTCGGAGGGCAAACCCGTAGGTCTTGTCTATATCGGAATCCGTGCGTTCGGAAATACGCGTGTCAAGAAATGCAGTTTTGAAGGAAGCCGCGCGTCTATCCGGAAACAGACAGTCGAAACGGCTCTGAAGATGCTGTGCAGGGAACTCAAGAGGAATTGTTTTGAAAAAATTGATTGATCAGATTCTGAAATTCGGAATCGTCGGCGTTATCGCGTTTTTTGTAGACTTCGGCGTATATACAGCCTGCAACTTTGCCGGCGTGCCGTACCTGCTTTCCGGCTTTCTCGGCTTTACCATTTCTGTTGTCGTGAACTATCTTCTGAGCATGAAGTATGTTTTCGTCCGCAGGGATGACCTCTCGAGGACGAAAGAGTTTACGATTTTTGTGATTCTCAGCGCATTCGGTCTTCTGATCAATGAGCTCGTGCTGTACATCTGCCTCGGACTCATTTATCCGCACTGGTCATGGCTGCGGCAGACCTTCGGTGTACACACGGTCGAGACTCTGGCAAAGCTTGGCGCAACCGGCATTGTCATGATCTACAATTTCATTTCCCGAAAGGTTTTTCTGGAAAAACATGAATGACATTCTGTATTTTGTAATTCCCTGTTATAACGAAGAGGAAGTTCTTCCGGAGACGGCAAGGCGGCTGCGGGAAAAGATGCGCGCGCTCATGGAGTCCGGCAGGATCTCGGACCGGAGCAGAGTTGTATTTGTCAACGACGGTTCCAAAGACAAAACATGGGATATTATCCGTTCGCTGCACGAGCAGGATCCTTTGTTTTCCGGTATCAATGAAAGCCGGAACAGAGGACACCAGAACGCTCTGCTTGCGGGACTCATGACAGTCCGCAGCTACTGTGACATGGCGATTTCGATGGACGCGGATCTGCAGGACGATATCAACGCCTGTGATGAAATGATCGAAAAGTATGGGCAGGGCTTTGACATCGTATACGGCGTCCGCAGCGCGAGGAACACGGATTCGTTTTTCAAACGGACGACAGCGCTTGGCTTTTACAAGCTGATGGACAGGATGGGTGCGAACACGGTATACAATCACGCGGACTACCGCCTGATGAGTAGAAGAGCGCTGGCAGGACTGTCTGAATTCGGCGAGGTCAATCTGTTCCTTCGCGGAATTGTTCCGATGATCGGGTATCCGAGCACGGTTGTATATTACGAAAGAGCGGAGCGGTTTGCGGGCGAGAGCAAATATCCGCTGAAAAAGATGATTTCCTTCGCTGTCGAAGGAATCACGTCGCTTTCGACGAAGCCGATTCAGATGATTACCAATCTGGGAATCATTATTTTTCTTGTCAGTATCGGAATCCTGATTTATTCCCTGATCCGGCACGCGATTGGCGCGACTGTTGTCGGCTGGACTTTCCTTGCCGTATCTGTCTGGGCGATCGGAGGTCTGATCCTGCTCGCTCTTGGTGTCATCGGAGAGTATATCGGAAAGATTTACCTGGAGACCAAGAGAAGACCGCGTTACATTATCGAGCAGTTTCTTGATTCGGAGCATGGCTTTACCACAAGAGACCTGCCTGCGCGGAACAACATGGAAGAAGAGAACCAATAATAGTATATAACGGCTGTGAAACGAGGGAATCGCTTCACAGCCGTTTTGAATAACGGGAGGCTGTCATGAGCAAATGCATCATCATGTGCGCCGGAGAGTTCGAGCCGCTGCAGATTGAAAAAGAAGAGGACGATTTTGTGATCGCCGCAGACAATGGCCTGTCGTATCTTCTGGAGCTGGGAATTCTGCCGGACATAGTTATCGGAGATTATGATTCGCTGTCGCCGGAAGGACAGCGGACGCTCCGCGAACTCGAAGAGACGCAGCCGGAGCGTGTGGTACACCTGCCGGTGGAAAAGGATGATACAGATACGATGGCCGCAGTCCGTGAGGGACTCGCAAGGGGATATGACACCTTTTACCTCTATGCGGCGCTCGGGGGACGTCTGGATCATACACTGGCGAATATCCAGACGCTTGCTTTCATCAGGTCGAAGGGAGCGAAAGGATATATTCTGTCCACGGACAGCATGCTGTTTGTTCTTTCGAATGAAACAAGAGAGTTTTCGAAGGGGTTTCGCGGCGGCTTTTCCCTGTTTTGCATAGGAGACCGGTGCCGCGGCGTGACAATCCGCGGAATGAAATATGAGCTGGAAGACGCGGAGATTACGAATACATTTCCGATCGGCGTTTCCAACTATATACCGGGAGATCAGAAAGCCAGTGTGACGATTCGCGAAGGCATGGCACTGGCGTATGTCAGCTGGGGATGAGCAGCCGTATCGATGGAGGAGACGATCCGCAGTTATAAGCTATGCCTTTGCCGGCGCATAATGATCCACGGATATAATGACTCTCGCGCCCGGCGCGGCTTCGTGAAAACGGTCTTTGAGGTATGCGGTTACTTCCTGATCGGAGAGCCGGAAACCGTACGGAACCGCGACGTCAAACAGAATCCGGAAATGCGGTTTTTCATGGACGGTCCGGAAATCATGATAATGAACGTCCGGCCCCAGCTCCCGCAGGAAGCCTTCCAGATCTTCCCTGAGTTTTCTCGTTAAAACATCGCTGTTATCCACCGGATCAACATGGATCACGGTTTCGATGCCGTACTCACCGGAAAGGCGCTGTTCGATCCGGTCGGCCAGTTCGTGTGCTTCCTCGAGTGTCATAGTGTACGGCACTTCCAGGTGCAGAGACATCATCCGGCGGCCGGGACCGTAGTCATGGATCATCAGGTCGTGCATGCCGAGAACATTTTTGTTGTTCATTACAGATGCGGTTATGTTTTTCACAAGATCCTTGTCAGGCTCCTGACCAAGCAGCGGATTTACGGTTTCGATAATGGAGCCGAAGCCGGAAATCATAATGAAAACCGCAACGCCAAGTCCCAGCCAGGCGTCTATTCTGATATGAAAGAAAAACCCAGCCAGCTGTCCCAGCAGAACGAGAGCGGTTTTAATTGTGTCATTTCTGGAATCAAGAGCTGTGGATGCAAGTGCTACACTGTTCAGATCCTTCGCGAACCTTCTGTTGTAGCAGAACATATACAGTTTGACCGCGATCGACAGAATAAGAATCAGGGCAGTGGCGGATGTGAAAGAAGTTTCCTGCGGATGCAGAATTTTGCCCAGCGATTCCCGCGCGAGCGAAAAGCCCATGATGCAGATCAGCGTCGAAACCAGCATGCCGGTGATGTATTCGATTCTTCCGTGCCCGAACGGATGCCCCGCGTCCGCTTTGTGGCCGGCAAGCCGGAAGCCGATCATCGTGATGATACTGGACCCCGCATCGGAGAGGTTGTTGAACGCGTCGGCAACAATCGCGATCGAGTTTGACAGAATACCGGCAGTGAGTTTTGCCGCAAATAATAACAGGTTAAAGAAGATTCCTGCCGTGCCCGAAAGAACGCCGGCGGCTGTACGTACGGCGACATTGTTCTCCGGGTAGTCCGGTATGAATTTTTTTACAAGAAAGTTCATCATGCCATCAGTCTAGTCATGGGGATGCGGGATAGTCAAGCGTAACCGGAAAGACAGCTGATCCGCCGAATATTTTCTGTAACATCCGCTTTTTGTGTGATATGATGCAGAAGTATTCCGGAAAAGCATAACCAGCAGAAAGGAACAGCTTATGCAGAAAATTGGAGAAGAGTGCGGCGTATTCGGTATCTGGTCTCCGGTAAAACAGAACCTGGCGTTCACCGCTTACTACGCGTTGTTTGCCCTGCAGCACAGAGGACAGGAGGCGGCCGGCATTGCCGTCAATGACGACGGCGTTTTCCGTTACCACAGAGATCTGGGGCTTGTTCACGAAGTTTTCAATAAAGAAGAGCTGGACCGCCTCGGCGGAGGCAATATTGCGGTCGGTCATGTCCGCTATTCGACAAGCGGTGTTTCCAACAGAAGCAACGCCCAGCCGGTTGTCGTCAAGCATATCAAGGGAAGCATGGCACTCTGCCATAACGGAAATCTTGTCAATTCCTATGAGCTTCGCTGTGCTCTCGAAAACGACGGCTGTATTTTCCATTCAACGACCGATACCGAGGTCATTTCTTATCTGATTACAAGGGAACGCCTGCATACTGCCAGCATTGAAGAGGCGGTCAACAACGTGGTAGACAGGATTCACGGCGCGTTTTCTCTTGTCATGATGTCTCCGACCAAGCTGATCGCGGTCCGTGACCCGCACGGCTTCCGCCCTCTCTGCTATGGAAAGTGCGCGGACGGCTCTATTGTTTTCGCGTCGGAAAGCTGCGCTCTTGACGCCGTAGGCGCCCGGTTTGAACGGGATCTGCAGCCCGGAGAAATTATGATCGTCGATCAGAACGGCATCCGTTCCATCAAGGATCACTGCGGCAAGGCAAAGCCTTCCATGTGCGTTTTCGAGTATATTTATTTCGCAAGGCCGGATTCCATCATTGACGGCGCGTCCGTGCATGAAGCGAGAATGCGGGCCGGCGCGTTCCTGGCTCTCGAGCATCCGGTGCAGGCGGATGTGGTCATCGGTGTTCCCGACTCGGGACTGGACGCGGCGCTCGGCTATGCCAGACAGTCCGGTATTCCGTATGGTATCGGACTGCTGAAAAACAAATACATCGGCAGAACATTCATCTCCCCCGGCCAGGCGGCACGAGAGGATCTTGTCAAAATCAAGCTGAACCCGATTGCGGAGACAATCCGCGGGAAGAGAGTTGTTCTGATCGATGATTCAATTGTGCGCGGCACTACGTCGCAGAGAATTGTCAAGCTTGTGCGGGACGCGGGAGCTAAGGAAATTCATTTCCGGGTTTCGGCACCGCCGTTTCTCAATCCCTGCTACTACGGCACGGACATCGATTCCAGGGACAACCTGATTGCATGCCACCATTCTGTCAGCGAAATCGCGGAAATCATCGGTGCGGATACGCTCGGCTATCTTTCCGTAGACAGCGCGATGAAGCTCGCACAGGGATCGAACGGGCGCGGGAGTTACTGCGCTGCCTGCTTTGACGGCAATTATCCGACTGAAATTCCGGAAAACGGCAAAGACCGCTTCGAACAGAAGATTCCGAAGGAATGGCTGGACCGTCACACGAAACAGGAATAAATATAGAATAATCAATTTGAGGGAGCGCGGCAGGACCGCGCTCTTTTTGTTGCAATTTCAGTTCGCGGGGGATAAAATAACTGTATTAATACATGCAGTACACTTAATACAGACAAGGCTGTATCAGTGTTCAAAGCTCTAATGCACCGGGCAGGGGAGAAATTGTGATGCGCAAAGCAGACAAAACAAGACACACAGGGAAAAAGAAGTATGGAAAACGGATCATCGCGGCGGTACTGATCCTGGCAGCAGCGGCGGTGACCGGTTTTTTTGTCTACAGACATTTTCATAAGCAGGAAGAGATGCCGGCGGACGCGTCACCCGTGCCGGAGCAGGTGATCCGCACGGATCTGGAGAATATCTACAGCGCGTCAGGAAGCGTTATCAGCGCGGATGAAGATAACGCGAACCCGCAGAGCTTCGGCGATACCACGTATCCGATCAAGGAGGTATTCGTCAAGGTCGGCGACAGTGTAAAGGCAGGAGACCGCCTGTATACGCTGGATATGACCGATGTTGAAAATGATATCGCTCTTGCGCAGAAGAAGCTTTCGATCGAGCAGCAGCAGAACGCAATCGATCAGGCGGCTGCCGGCAGGGCAGTCCGGTCCGCGCAGGAGACATCCGCGCAGCAGTATGAGGACGCGACGAGAACGCTGACCGAGCAGGCGGAGGATACCAATAAAGCCATTCTGGAGCAGGTGCACTCGCAGCAGGATGTCGACCGGTTCATTAGGGCGGAAGCCGACGCGAAGGCAGCGCTCAATGCCGCGCAGAAGGCGGCGGATGCAGCCGATCAGAAGTATGCAGAGCTGCAGAACGCTGTCAGTAACGCGCAGATAGCTTCCAATGACGCTTCTCATGCTGCGGCGTCGGCACCGGATGTTTCGAAGCTGATGCCGCCCGCGGAGCCTGCGCTGCCACAGGAGCCGGTGGCGCCGGCAGAGCCTGCCGCACCCGGACCGAAGCAGGACGGAGAGACGCAGGAACACTATGACTCGGTTATGGGAGAATACGCTGACGCCAAGCGAAAGTATGAGCAGGACTATGCGGCATATGAGAATGCCCGCAAGACTTATAACGATCAGAAGGATCAGCTGATGGCTGATTATAATAAAGCGAAGGCGGAATATGACAGGCAGGCTGCAGATTACAACGCTGCAAAGACAAAAGCTGCAGAAAGCGCGCAGAAAGCAAACGACTCCTCTTACGCACTCACGCAGGCACAGCAGAATCTTTCGGATTATTCCGGAGAGCACGACAAGGTTACGGCCGCACTCTCCAAAGCGCAGAGCGATTATGATGCGGCAAAGTCCGCGAGAGAAGCCGCTGAGGCAGCCCTGAAGACCGCGCAGCAGGGTGTTACGAGCAGCGTACGCTCGCTCGAGCAGCAGGGCTCTGCCACAAAAACCGCGAACCGCTCGACGTATGAAAGCGAGCTGTCCGCAAAAGACAGCGCGGCCAAACAGGCACTCGCCAATCAGGCGGGAACACTGGATGCGCAGGATACATTGAAAAGGGCAAAACAAAAGCTCGAAAACGGCACGGTCTATGCGGAAATGGATGGTACCGTTACGGCGGTCAACATTGTGCCGGGGCAGTCTTACTCCGGCGCGGGCGCGGTTGTGATCAATAATCTCGGTCAGATGAAGGTGACGGTCAATGTGGATGAAGGTCACATTGCGGATCTGCATGTCGGGACACCGGTCCGGATCAAAACAGATTCCACGGGGGAGGAAACACTGACAGGCAAGGTTTGTTTTACCGCGCTGACACCGGTTTCGGATACGGAAACCTCCTCGGATCCAAAGGCAGGAAGCGGCAGCGGAACATCCGCACAATCGTCACAGAGCGGCACCGGCCAGAACAAGGGAAAAGCGCAGTATCGTGTTGACATCTCACTGGATCAGGTAAACGAGCGCCTGCGCCTTGGTATGACCGCAAGGATTGATTTTGTCCTTGCCAGCGAAAAGAATGTGCTGGCAGTGCCTACGTCCTGCATCACGACAGACCCGGACGGCAGCTCCTATGTCACGGTTCTTCGCGGCGCGTCGTCCGAGTCTGCAGAGGCAATGACCGGAGCCGCGGAAGATGCCGGAGCGGCGGACAGCACGCAGGGAACGGAGGATATGGGGCAGAGCATGCAGATTCCGGTGGAAACCGGCATTTCCAATGATTATTACACCCAGATTACGTCGGGTGATCTCAAGGAAGGAGATCAGGTCCTGCCGGCGGTTTCTTCCGGGGACTCCGAAGACGGGATGCTCAGCGGCATCTACGGCTGAAACGGAGACACGTATGGACAGCATTATTCATCTTGAGAAAATCATTAAGAAATATTATATCGGTACCGAGAATGAACTCGAAGTTCTGCATGGAATCGACCTCGATGTCGAGGAAGGCGAGTTCACCTCGATTGTCGGAGAATCCGGCTCCGGCAAGAGTACACTCATGAACATCATCGGTATTCTGGACCGGCCGACGGAGGGAAACTATGACCTTCTGGGAATTGATATCGGCAGCCTGTCTGACGATGCCTGCGCGGCGATCAGGGGAAGACAGATCGGGTTTGTTTTTCAGACCTATAACCTGATTCCCAGAATGAGCGCGCGGGAGAACGTGGAAGTTCCGCTTCTGTACGCGGGCATGCCGCCGGCGCAGCGCAAAGAGCGCGCCGAGTTCCTTCTGGAGCTCGTCGGTATGAAGGACCGGATGGATCACAGTCCGGACGAGCTCTCGGGAGGCCAGAAGCAGAGAGTTGCGATTGCGAGGGCAATGGCGAATGATCCGGCGATTATCCTCGCTGACGAACCGACCGGCGCCCTCGACTCCTCGACAAGCCGGATGATCATGGATATCTTCCACAGGCTGCACACAGAACAGGGGAAGACGATCCTTCTGATCACGCATTCGCAGAATCTTGCGGAGGAAACACCCAGAATTCTGACACTGATGGACGGAAGGATCACGGGGGAAAGGAGAGGCGCGCATGCTGGGTGAGAATGTAAGGCTTGCTTTCAAGAGCATGGCCGCCAATAAACTGCGGACTTTCCTTACCATGCTGGGCATCATCATCGGTATCGCCGCAGTCATTGCGATCATGACTGTGGGAAACTCACAGACCGCCGAAAACGAACGCCAGAATTCGATGTACGGTGTCAATACCATGAATGTCTACATGTGGCTGAAGGATGGTATCCAGCTGGACGAGAATACCGATATGAGCCGCTATCAGCCTCAGTTCACAAAGGAAATGCTGCAGAAGATGGTGGACACCTACAGCGACAAAATCGAGGCAGTCGCGGTCACAAGCTGGGCCGGCAGCGGGACGGCTTACCCGGACAAGGCAAAAGACGAGAAAATCTACGCGAACTTCGATCTGCAGGGCGTGAATCCGGGATATTTTACGGTAAATGCCGGCATGGTGCCGCTGCAGGAAGGGAGAGTCTTCACGGACAATGAACTGAAAGGCGACAGCTATGTCTGTGTCGTTTCCGATCTTTTCGCGAAGAGCCTGTACGGAGAAGATATCAGTGCGTCGCTCGGTAAAAGGGTCAGCTGCACAATCAACGGAGAAGCGGGTTACACCTATACGATCATAGGCATATACTCCGTCAATATGGGTGACATGGGGCAGATGGACGCCTCCTCTCTCAAGGATATGTCCACAACCATGTATATTCCGTACCGGAACGCGGTTGCCATGGCGCTTGTAAACGACAAAACAGCAGACAAGATCAGTTATTTCGATATCGGCGCGGTTCCCGGAACCGATGTGATCAGTTTCAGTCAGGAACTGCAGGATTACCTGACATCGCTTCTTCCCGCGGACTCAAATTTTCAGATCAATGTGTACAACAATCAGGAGTGGATCAGGCAGGCGAACGAGAATATGAAGCGGCAGACGCTGACGATCACGTTAATCGGCGCGATCGCGCTCCTTGTCGGCGGCATCGGTGTCATGAACATCATGACTGTATCGATCACGGAAAGAACGAGAGAAATCGGAACCAGAAAAGCGCTCGGAGCGAGGAAGCGGGATATCCGGCTGCAGTTCATTACCGAAGCTGTTATCCTGAGTCTTACCGGCGGCGTCATCGGCATTGCCGCCGGTATTCTGACGGGCCTTCTGGTCTGCAGGTTTGTGCAGGGAATTCCGCCGGTCGTATCTCCTGCGAGTGTTGCGATTTCCTTTCTGTTTTCCATCGCGGTTGGAATCTTCTTCGGATTTTATCCTGCCAGCCGCGCGGCGAAACTGGATCCGATCGATGCACTTCGTTATGAGTAACGCGCTGCAGGCGGATGGGAGCGTGTGGTTATGGGAAACGCGCTGCGCTCAGATGAACTGCAGTCTGTTATGGGCAGCACGTTGAAGCCAGATGAGATGAGGATGAAATGGTTTATGAACTTAATTGACTATCAGGACGCCCGGCCGATCTACGAACAGATCTGCGACGGATACAAGGCGCTGATCCTGAAGAAAGTGATGCTTCCGAATGATCCGATGCCGTCGGTACGCAGTCTTGCCGTGGATCTGTCGACAAATCCCAACACCGTGCAGAGGGCTTTCTCGGAACTCGAACGGCAGGGATTCATTTATACGGTGAAAGGTAAGGGCAGTTTCGTAAACGGCGACGCGTCGCTTCGGGAGAATAAGAAAAAAGAGCTGGTGAGCCGGCTTGTCCTTTGGATGAAAGAGGCGGGAGAGCTTGGCTTCGATGCGGATCAGCTTTATCAGGCGGCACTTGATATGAAGACCGGCAGCAGTGGAGGAATGGTTCAATGATTGAAACAATGCATCTTACGAAAAAGTTCCGCGTCGAGGGAAAGAGAGTCGTTACCGCGGTCAATGATGTTTCGCTGAAACTGGAAGACGCGAAAGTGTTCGGTCTTGTCGGGACCAACGGCGCCGGTAAGTCCACGCTGCTGCGCATTCTTTCCGGAGTTATGAAGCAGGATGACGGCATGGTCTGCATCGACCGGGAACCGGTGTATGATAATCCGGAGAGCAAGGCAAAACTGTTCTTTGTTCCTTCCGACTCCTATTTCTTCAGTACGGGCTGTCCGATGGATATGGGCGTTTATTATCAGTGTGTCTATGACACTTTTGATATGCAGAAATATCTGAAGCTTTTAAAGAGCTTTAATCTGGACCCGGAGCGGCGGATCAGCGAGTTTTCCAAAGGCATGAAGAAGCAGCTTTCGATCCTTCTTGCGCTCAGCGCAGGGACCAGATATGTTTTGCTCGACGAGACTTTTGACGGGCTCGATCCGCTTGTACGTCAGGCAATGAAAAGTCTTTTCGCGAATGAAATCGTAAGCCGGGGTCTCACGCCGGTTCTGTCCTCGCATAATCTCCGGGAAATCGAGGATATCTGCGATTCGATCGGCCTTTTGCATCAGGGAGGACTTCTGCTCTCCAGCGATATTGAAGATATGAAACTGGGCATGCAGAAAATTCAGGTCGTATTCGCGTCCGAAGAAGACCGTAAAAACGCGGAAGCAATGCTGCATATTCTGACACATGAGAGCAGGGGACGGCTGCATACGTATACAGTCAGCGCATCGAGAGAAGAAACAGAACAGAAATTCAGAGGGGTTCCAACAGTATTTTTTGAAGTGCTGCCGCTGTCTCTGGAAGAAATATTTATCAGTGAAACGGAGGCTTCAGGATATGACATCCGCAAAATCATCCTCAATTAATACATTTTCCGGCATGCAGAAGCTGCTTTTCAAGAGAAGCTTCTGGCTGGCGGCTCTGAATGTGCTGTACCTTCTGCTGTATTATCCGGCAGGCACAATTCTGCAGCTGGTCAGGATCGATATGATCAATGACGGGCAGCCGCTTGCGGCACAGCTCGAGGCAAGACTCAGTGAAGTCAGCACCTGGCTCGGCATCCGCACCGCCTTTCTGTTTCCTGCCGTACTGCTGGGTATTATCACAGGGCTGCAGGCGTTCGGATATCTTTTTTCCATGGTTAAAATGGATTTTTATCAGAGCCAGCCGGTCTCCGGGAGAAAAGTGTTTTTCGGAAAATTTGTGCATGGTATTCTGCTGTTTGAGCTGCCGCTTTTTGTTATCGGAGGGCTCACAATTCCGGTGCTGTATTTCATGCACTCTCTGAACGGGGCCGGTACGCTGGAGATTCTCCTGCAGATGGCACGGATGAGCGTTTACTTCATCAGCGGATACTGTGTGACAATATTCGCTGCAATGGTTACCGGTAACCTTCCAGTAGCAGCAGGCGTTTCCGTGTTCTTAAATTCGCTGGATATCATCTTCCTGAAAATCCTCCTGTCCTATGAACAGCAGTTTTTTAAAACCTTTGTCGGCATATATGATCTTCCGAAGAGATATTACGGAATCTTTCCTCTTGGAAACGCGTTTTTCGGATCAGAGCTGGTATCAGGCGGACAATTTATGTCGGATTCTTATTCGCCGATGCGTCTGCAGCTGCTGGGGACCCTTTACGGCCGGATCTTCCCCGCGGATATAGCCGTTCTGTTAACCGGTCTTGTCTGTTTTATCGCTGGTTATCGCCTTTTTAAGAAACGGAAGGCAGAGTCGGCCGGAAAGTCCGTCGTTTTCGCGCCTGTCCGCGTATGTATCAAATTTATTGCGGGGACAGCTGCAGGGCTCGGCATCGGCACCCTGATTTTTGATATTTTCAATGTTTCTTCCGACGCCGGTAAAAACGGAAATTCGACGATGCTGATCGCAGCAGGAGGAATCCTGTGCGGCGCGTTTCTGGTATCCTCACTGATCGAATGTATCTACGAACAGAGTATCCGCGGATTCTTTAAAAGTCTGTGGCAGACAACAGTCATCTGCGCTGCCGCTGTTCTGATCATGCTGACTTTCCGGCATGATGTTTTCGGGTATGACCGGTTCGTGCCGGATGCCTCCAAAGTCGCTTACGCGCAGCTGACCCATTATCCCGCGCTGGACAGCAGTTACAGCCCGGCGGGCACACAGGATCTCAAAGGCAGCTTCAACTCTCTGATGGATTTCCAGAGGCAGAATATGAAACTGACCAATATTCCGGCTGTAATTGACATCGCAAAGGAAGGACAGGCGGCGCTCGTGCGCGCGACAGATGACGAGAGCGGCTTTTCGGCTCAGGTCACCTATTACATGAAAAACGGAAGGGTGATCAGTAGAAACCTTCTGATTCCCTATTCTATTCAGGCAAAGAAGCTGGATGCGGTTTGGAAATCGGAAGAATTTAAAGAGGGCTTCTTCCCTGTATATCATGATGCGGAGCGGGCACAGCAGCTGGAAAGCTGGGATGTACAGTATCTGAACGGGGTTACCCGGAAGAAAGGGCCGCAGGGACTGTACAGGAAGATCGCGCAGGCGTACCGGGAGGATCTTTCGCAGTACAATGCCGCAACAGCAATGTCGCTCCCGATCGGGGTTATCCGTTTTGACGCTTCATGGCCAATGTCGAAGAATGTTTCCGGCGAGATTGTTCTGCCGGTTTACACCGGATTCAGAAACACGGTAGCGGTTCTTAAAAAAGCGGATCTCTGGCTGGATCCCGCAGCGGACTGTGTGGATTTGATCGGAAAGGTTACAGTAAGTTATTATGGTGATGACGGGCAGAATGCGTCACGGACATATACCGATTCCGGCAAAATCGAAGAAATCATAAAGCACATGAAACCGGACGATCTTGACGGCGATCTTATCATGACAGATGACATACGGTGGGATGTAGCCATCGATATCTTCCCGAAGGACGAATCCGGAAGTTATACGGGTAATTTCAAGAAAGATGACATCCCGTCTTTTATCGTGAATGATCTGCAGCTGCCGGAGGAGTGAACATGCATGCGGCAGACCGGAGAATTCCATTTTGTGCGTAGAAACGCTTTTATGTGTTATATTAGTACGTATATCGGCGCCGCGGCGCCGTATTTCGGAATTGATTCTTATGCATAAGAGGTAACTGAATGGCTGCATCCGGAATGAATAAGGAAAAGGCGGAAAACATTCCGCAGGAAAGAATCCGCAACTTCTGCATCGTTGCGCATATCGACCACGGCAAGTCAACGCTCGCGGACAGAATGATTGAAAAGACCGGCGTTCTGACAGAGCGCGAGATGCAGGATCAGGTTCTTGACAATATCGAGGTTGAAAGAGAACGCGGCATCACGATCAAGTCGCAGGCCGTCCGTCTGATTTATACGGCGAAGGACGGCCTCGAATACATGTTCAATCTGATCGATACGCCGGGACATGTGGATTTCAACTATGAAGTATCGCGTTCGCTTGCTGCCTGCGACGGTGCGCTGCTTGTCGTAGACGCGACACAGGGAATCCAGGCGCAGACACTCGCGAACGTCTATCTGGCGATGGAACACGATCTGGATGTTTTCCCGGTCATCAATAAAATTGATTTACCTAGCGCCCGGCCGGAAGAAGTCAAGCAGGAGATCGAGGATGTCATCGGCATCGAAGCGATGGACGCGCCGGAGATTTCCGCAAAGAACGGCATCAACATTGAAGAGGTGCTGGAGGATGTCATCAAAAAGATACCGGCGCCGGGGGGAGATAAAGACAAGCCGCTGCAGGCGCTCATCTTTGACTCTCTGTACGATTCTTATCGCGGCGTCATTGTTTTTATCCGACTGATGAACGGCACAATCCGGAAGGGGACGAAAGTCCGTTTCATGGCGACCGGCGGCGTTTCTGAAGTTGTGGAAGTAGGTTATTTCGGGCCGGGCCGTTTCATCCCCTGTGAGGAGCTGTCGGCAGGCATGGTTGGATATTTCACGGCTTCGATCAAGAATATCCGGGAAGCGCGGGTCGGCGACACTGTTACGGAGGACGAGCGGCCCTGCGACAAGGCGCTGCCCGGTTATAAAAAGGCACAGTCCATGGTTTTCGCGGGGCTCTATCCGCAGGATACCGCCAAGTATCCGGACCTCAAAGACGCGCTGGAAAAGTTTCAGCTATCGGACGCTTCCCTTTCGTTTGAGCCGGAGACATCGCTGGCTCTGGGGTTTGGTTTCCGTTGCGGGTTCCTCGGACTCCTCCATATGGAAGTTGTTCTGGAGCGGCTGGAGCGCGAATATGATCTTGATATCATTTCGACCGCACCGGGCGTCATCTACAAGATTTATAAAAATGACGGCACTGTGATGGAACTGACCAACCCCGCGAATCTGCCGGATCCTTCCGTGATCGAGCATATGGAAGAGCCGGTGGTCGAGGCGAGGATCATGGTCACCAGTGAATATATCGGCCCCATCATGCAGCTTTGTCAGGAGCGGCGCGGTGTATATCAGGGGACGGATTATATCGAAGCCGGCCGCGCTGTCCTTAAATATGACCTGCCGCTCAATGAAATCATTTATGACTTCTTCGACGCGCTCAAATCGAGGTCGAGAGGCTACGCTTCGATTGATTATGAGCTCAAGGGTTATGTTCCCTCGAAGCTCGTGAAGCTGGATATTCTGGTCAACAAAGAGCAGGTTGATGCGCTCTCGTTCATTGTGCCGGAAGAAAGCGCTTATGAGCGCGGCAGCAAGATGTGCGAACGGTTGAAGAATGAGATCCCGAGGCAGCTGTTCGAGGTACCGGTGCAGGCGGCGGTCGGCGGAAAGGTCATCGCGAGGGAAACCGTGAAGGCATACCGCAAGGATGTTCTTGCCAAGTGCTACGGCGGTGATATCAGCCGCAAGAAGAAACTGCTGGAGAAACAAAAAGAAGGCAAGAAACGCATGCAGATGGTCGGCAATGTTGAAATTCCGAAGGAAGCGTTTATGAATGTCCTGAAGCTGGGCGATGAAAAGTAACGGGGCGGGGCAGGAACTGCCGCAGCAGGAAGCGATCCGGCTGTATGTGCACATTCCATTCTGCGTGAAGAAGTGCAGCTACTGTGACTTCCTGTCCGGACCTTCCTGCGCGGAAGACCGGCGGCGGTATCTGGACGCGCTTGCTTGTGAAATTGCGAACACAAGGCAGGAAGGCGCATATGTCCGCAGCATCTTTATCGGTGGCGGAACTCCGTCTGTTCTGGAAACAGGACAGATGGAGCAGTTGTTTTCTCTGCTACATCAGCATTTCCGGATTCTTCCGGACGCCGAAATCACGGTCGAATGCAATCCCGGAACCACGGATCAGGAGAAGCTGAGCGCGTACAGGAAAATGGGCATCAACCGCCTGTCGCTCGGGGTGCAGTCGTTTCACGATCCGGAGCTTCTGCTTCTGGGAAGAATTCATACCGCGAAGCAGGCGCGGGAATGTTTTGACATGGCAAGAGCGGCAGGCTTCCGCAATATTAATCTGGATCTGATGTCGGCGCTGCCGGGGCAGAGCTTTGCGGACTGGATGGACAATTTAAAGGAGGCGGCCGCGCTGGGGCCGGAGCATATCTCGGCCTACAGCCTGATCATCGAAGACGGAACGCCGTTTGCCGCTTCTTACCGGGCCGGGAGCCTTCCGCCGCTGCCCGATGAGGAAACGGACCGCAGAATGTACCATGAGACGAAGCATTTTCTGGAAGACTGCGGTTATCACCGCTATGAAATTTCCAATTACGCGCGGGACGGTTTTGAATGTGCGCACAATATCGGCTACTGGACAGGGGATACCTATCTTGGCCTTGGTGCCGGCGCTTCCTCTTATGCGGGAGGCATCCGTTTCTCCAATCAAAGGGATCTTTCCGCTTACTGCGAAGCGGCGCAGAGGCTGCGCGTACATCCGCGCGGCAGGAGCGGCTTTGATGAGGCGCTGGAGCAGCTTCGCGCGGACCAGACAGTCCTTACGGGAGACGACAAATTCGAAGAATTTATGTTTCTCGGCCTTCGCATGACGAGGGGAATTTCGATCGCGGAATTTCAAAAACGCTTCGGCGTTCCGATCGATGAGGTTTATCATAAGGAAATCGAGGACAATATCGCAAAGGGACTGCTGGTTCTGGAAGGCGGCCGCCTTTTTCTGACAGAGTTTGGAACGGATGTGTGTAATACCGTGATGGCGGATTTTATACGAACAGCCGTATGAATAAAGAAATATGAAGTGGAGGTATCAGAGTTGAACAGATTTTTCACAGCGGTAAAGGTTTTCGCGGCGGCGGCAGCCGCAGCACTGCTATTTCTTCTCGCGCCGGGCGCGCGGGTAGACGCGGAGGCGGCGGTGAAGGGCATTGATGTCTCCGGCTTTCAGGGGAACATCAACTGGAATGCGGTCGCAAATAGCGGTGTGCAGTACGCGATGATCCGCCTCGGGAATACGACTTACGGCGCGGACTCCAAGTTTGTGCAGAACGTATTAGGCGCGAATGCGGCGGGAATACGCACCGGCGTTTACGTCTATACCTACGCGCAGAACGCGGCGCAGGCAGCTGCCGACGCGCAGTACGCGGTTGCGGCGATGGCGAATCTGCCGGTTTCGTTCCCTGTCGCGATCGATATCGAGGACAGCTCGCAGTCAGGGCTTACTGCCGCACAGCAGCAGGAGATCGTGAATACCTTCTGCAGCATTGTATATAATGCAGGCTATCACCCGATGGTTTACTCTTACAGAAACTGGTTTACGACCAAGCTCGGCGCGACTGTATGGGATCACTGGGTCGCGGATTATTCCGACTCCTGCGGCTTCGGGCCTGCTGCTATGTGGCAGTATTCGAGCAGCGGCAGCATCGCGGGCATTGCAGGCAATGTCGATGTGAATTTCTGTTTCAAGGATTACTTCTCGACGATCATTCCGAACGGGCTCAGCACGCAGGCCGGAAAAACATACCTGTTCAAGAATTTCCGCCGGCAGGTCGGCATGCAGACGGTTGCTGGGAACAGCTATTTCTTCGGCGCGGACGGCGCGATGGTCAAAGACCGGACAATCACGGACGCGCAGGGAAATATCATCCGCATGTGCAAAGACGGGCATGTTGTGACGATTACGGCGGCGCAGCTTGCCGCGAATCAGAAGGCACAGGCAGCACTTGTACAGGCGCAGGCGCTTCTTGCACAGGCGCAGGCGAAGTCGTCGCAGGCCAGGAGTCTTCTGGACGCGGCGCTTTCGCAGAGTCAGGCGCTGGCCGCGAAGGCATCAGCGGCTGCACAGACCGCAGCGACGGTCATGGCCGAGGCGCAGGCACTTCCTACGGAGCAGAATCTGGCAGCGGCTTCGGCAGCGAAGATAACGTCCGATACGCTTGCGGCGCAGGCGGCGGCAGCCGGTACGCAGCAGACCAGCGCGCAGACAGCGCTTACCGCGGCGCAGACCGAAGAGACAGCGGCGCAGGCAGCGCTTGCGCAGGCACAGCTGACAGCGAAGGCGGCAGCTGCGGCAGTGGTTGTTCCGCAGTAATATCGAATGCGCATGCCGGGAAATGTTTTTCCGAAGCCGGCGGCAGGATGCTTTTCAATACAATCCTCATGAACTATAATAAACACGGTATCTGTTGTCAGATACCGTGTTTTCTTTTCCGCGCGGAAAAGGCAGCCGGGTCTTCCGGCATCCTGTCCGCGTCAAGTCTTTTATTTCATATCTCGGAGGTTTTCTTATGTTCAGTACTGTGACGTCCGGCGCCGTTTCCGGCATTCAAAGTTATCTTCTTCACGTTGAAACAGACATTTCAAGCGGTCTGCCGTCTTTTCATATGGTCGGCTCCGTCGGAAGACAGATCATGGAGGCAGGAGAGAGGGTGCGGGTTTCTCTGAAAAACGCGGGAATTTATCTGCCGCCTTCAAGAATCACCGTCTCCCTGTCGCCGTCCGAAATCGAAAAGCGGGGCATCGTTGTCGATCTGCCGGTCGCGGCCGGAATTCTTGTGTGCATGCGGATCCTGCCGCAGGAGTGTTTTGACGGTGTATTCGTCGCGGGTGAGCTGGGGCTCGACGGGCAGATTAAACCGGTGCGCGGCGTTCTTCCAATGGTTGAAGAGGCAAGAGTGCAGGGAATGAAGCTCTGTGTACTGCCGGCCGCGAATCTTTCCGAAGGCGCGCTTGTGCATGGCATCCGCTGCGCCGGCGTTTCAACGCTCCGCCAGTTTATCGACTATATGAAGGCCGGAGAGGACGAAAAGCTCCGGATCGCGCCTTACGGGGAAACATCGCAGCGGTTGACTTCGGCGAACGATACGCGGGAAGAGTCAGACTTTTCGGACGTGCGCGGTCAGGACGGCGTCAAACGGGTTCTGGAAATCGCGGCGGCGGGTTTTCACAATGTTTTAATGACCGGAGCGCCGGGTTCCGGCAAATCAATGCTTGCAAGCCGGCTTCCCGGCATTCTGCCGCCAATGACGCGACAGGAGAGTCTGGAAGTTACAAGAATTTACAGTATTGCGGGTAAGCTCCCGGGGAATACGCCTCTGATTACGCGGCGGCCGTTTCTTTCTCCGCATCATACCGTTACCGCAAGAGCGCTTACGGGCGGCGGCATGCCCGCGATGCCCGGAATTATTACACTCGCGCACAGAGGCGTACTGTTTCTGGACGAGCTTGCGGAATTTGAACCTTCAGTTTTAAATGTGCTGCGGCAGCCGATGGAGGAGCATTCAATTGTGCTTTCCCGTGGAGGTTATACGTGCCGGTTTCCGTCCAGGTTCCTCTCAGTGTTTGCCATGAATCCCTGCCCCTGCGGCTATTATCCCGATCTGAACCGCTGCAGCTGCACGGCGCCGGAAATCGAGCGTTACCGGCACAGAGTGCCGGGACCTGTCATGAACCGGATGGATCTCAATGTTGATGTCCCGAGGGTGCCGCTCGCTGTTTTGATGCAGAGGGAGGAGAACAATACAAGCGCACAGATCAGAGCCCGTGTCATGGAAGCTGTCCGCATCCAGAAAGAAAGGTTTGCGGGGACGCCGTTTACGTTCAACGCGGATATGAACGCGAAAGCCGTGGAAGTGTACTGCCCGCTCGGACGCAGCGAGAGGCTGTTTGTCCGGGACATCTTTGAAGCCATGAATCTGACAGCGCGTTCGTATCATAAGATACTCAAAGTCGCGCGGACAATCGCGGATCTGGAAGGACAGGAGAACATCAGCGAAGAGCATCTCGCGGAAGCTGCAGGCTACAGGCCAAGAGACCCGGAAGAATTTCATAAGGACAGCGGAAAGGAGCAGTCAGTATGAGTATTTTTACCGAATGGCTGATCCAGACGCCGGGCATCGGACGAATCAGCGCGTACCGTTTCCGGAATCTTCTTCCAAATGAGGAAGACTTTGCGCAGAAGATCTATACGATGAGCGAACAGAAGCTGAGGGAACTCGCAGAGGAAGTTTTTCAGGATAAGGAGCGCGCAGAAAGGTGCCTTCTTTCGCTTCGGGAAGGCAGAAAACGGAACCCGGTTCTGCTTTCTTCGCAAAACAGAAAGAGCGGCATCTTTTTCACCTGCGTGGGCGAACCTGATTTCCCGGAGCGCCTGCTTTCGATTCCGGATCCGCCGTTCGGCCTTTTCTATAAAGGCCGGCTGCCTTCGGGGAACCTGCGTTCCTGCGCGGTCATCGGTTCCAGAATGTGCTCTGCCTACGGTGCTTCCGAAGCGAGAATCTTCGCGAGGAGGCTCTCCAAAAGCGGCGTGCAGATCATCAGCGGCATGGCCCGCGGCGTCGACGGAATCGCCGGAGAGGAAGCCGTGCAGACAAAGGGCATGTCATTTGCAGTACTGGGCGGCGGTGCGGATATCTGCTATCCGAAGGAAAACCGGAAGCTCTATGATGCCTTGTGCCTGCAGGGAGGTGTTTTGTCGGAGTATCCGCCCGGGACACAGCCGAAGGCGCCGCTTTTTCCTGTGCGGAACCGGCTGATCAGCGGTCTTGCGGATGTTCTTCTTGTCATCGAAGCCAGAGAAAAAAGCGGAACGCTTATAACGGTGGACCGGGCGCTTGAGCAGGGAAAAAGCGTTTACGCACTCCCCGGAAGAGTCAGTGACAGCACGAGTAGCGGCTGCAACAAGCTGATCATGCAGGGCGCGCAAATCGCGGTCAGTCCCGAGTATCTGCTCGAGGATCTGCTGAAAATGCCTGCAGATGAGATTGTTAGAAGGCAGGCTGCAGCAGACGAGGAACCGCAAGCTGTCCGGGGAGTAGCTGCAGGAAAGAAGTCGCGGAACGGGGAAGAAAGCGCGGCCTTCCTGACAGAGCGCTGGAAACTTTCCGAATCCGCGCTTCTTCCTCTCGATGCCGCCATCTGCCGCGCGCTTGATGCCTCAGAGCCAAGGTGCATTGAATCGATCCTTGCGCCTGTTCGCAAAGAGCTTGGAGAGCGCGCTTCGTATGCCGATATAATGCGCGGGATCACGATGCTGATCGTGCGGGGATTCGTAAAGGAGATCCGGACCGGGTATTACATTACGAGATGAGTCCATCCCGGACGCGCAGAATAATGCTGTACAATCTGCTTGTTTTTCTTTGAAAACAGGTCTACATTATTAGTTATGCTGTGCATTTATTAACGGCAGGAAGATGTGCTTCCGGCAGATTGTACAGCCGGTTATGTCAGGGGGAGGAAGATTTTGGAAATTATCAGTTTTTTGATATTTTTTCCGTTCGTTGCAGCCGCGGTCCTGTTTTTCCTCGGGAACAATGAAAAGGTATATCCTGTAAGAAAATTCATCGTGAAGGGATCCGGATTTCTGATCATGGCTGCCGTGGTTTATCTGGCCTTTGAGGAGCTGAGCGGGAGAGAGCACCTCGGATATCTCATGGAGTCGCGGCTGGCCAATCTGGCTGTCATGGCCGGCGAGATTTTTCTGATGCTGCTTGTGACCTTCTATTCTTTCCGTTACCGGAAATACTATGCCGCGGTGCTGTCCTGGATCGGAACAATTCCGGTATTATGGCTGGACATTTCGGGAAATTCGATCGAAGACCAGCTGTTCTTCAGAGTCGACAATCTGACGGTCATCATGTGCCTGGTCGTCGGCATTGTCGGGAGTCTCATCTGCATTTACGCTGTCGGCTACATCAAAGATTATCATCATCACCATAAGAATTATCCGCAGCGTTCGAACTGGTTTCTCGCGATGCTGTTTGTCTTTCTGGGCGCTATGTTCGGGCTTCTGTTCTCGGATAACCTCGGGTGGCTGTATTTCTTCTGGGAGATTACGAGTGTCTGCTCGTTCCTGCTGATCGGATATAATAAGGAGAGGCAGGCAATCGACAATTCCTTCAAGGCTCTGTGGATGAACCTGCTCGGCGGCTGCGGCTTTACGGCAGCGATTCTGATCTGCAACCTGCAGCTTGGGATTGCCAACCTTTCACAGCTGCAGCAGCTGAATAAAGAGGCACCGGCAGTTATTATCATCGTCGCCTGCCTCGCGTTCGCCGCGCTTACCAAGAGCGCGCAGATGCCTTTCTGCGGCTGGCTTCTCGGCGCCATGGTCGCACCGACGCCAACCTCGGCGCTTCTGCATTCCGCAACAATGGTCAAGGCGGGCGTTTATCTCTTAATACGGATTGCGCCTTTGATGAACGGAACACTGACAGGCGTCATGATCACGCTGATCGGCGGCTTCACTTTCTTCGCGGCGTCTCTGATGGCGATTGCGACAAGCGACGGCAAGCGGGTGCTCGCACATTCGACGATTTCCAATCTGGGTCTGATTGTCGCCTGCGCGGGCGTGGGGCTTCCGGAGTCTGTCTGGGCTGCTACGATGCTGATCCTGTTCCACGCGGTTTCCAAGTCCCTGATGTTCATGTGCGTCGGTGCCGTGGAAAATGTCACGGGATCCAGAAACGTGGAAGATATGCACGGTCTGATTGTCAAACTGCCGAAACTCGCGATTGTTATGATCATCGGTATCTGCGGCATGTACCTCGCGCCGTTCGGTATGCTGGTTGCCAAATGGGCAGCTCTTAAGGCGTATATCGATTCCGGAGCGGTCTGGCTGGTTCTGTTTCTTGTGTTCGGTACCGCGAGCACATCTTTTTACTGGGGGAAGTGGCTGGGCAAGATTTTTGCCGTCATTCATAAATCTCCGGAGCTGCATGACACAACGCACTATGGAGAGTGGCAGGCACTGTATCCTCTGGCAACGCTGGTTATCGCGATGTGCTTCGGCTTCCCGTTCGTCTCCAAGTATCTGATTCAGCCGGTTCTGAATCAGATGTATCATACGATGGTACCCGCAGTTATCGGCGGTTCGGACATTGCAATCATGGTGCTGATGCTGCTTCTGATCGCTTCGCTTCCGGCTGCCGGTGTTTTGACCGCACGTAAGACCCATGGCATCACCGAACAGAATACCCGTTCTTACATGTCCGGCATCAATGCCGGCGACGACCGGCATTTCCTGAACTCCTACGGTGATGTTCAGAGTGTCTACATGTCGAACTGGTATATGATTGACTATATCGGTGAGCTTAAAATCATGAAGCCCTGTCTGATTTTGTCTTCGGCAATGCTTGTGATCATGATGATCATCATTGTAGGAGGTGCCGTCGCATGACTGTTCGGATTATTATCGGATTTCTTGCCGTATTCGCGGCACCGTTTATCGGAGGCATTCTCTCCGGACTTGACAGAATGATCGGCGCGCGTATGCAGAGACGACAGGGGCCGCCGCTCCTGCAGCCGTTTTATGATTTTTACAAGCTGACGAAAAAACGCGCCAACATCATGAACGGACTTCAGATATTTCTCGTGATCGGCCATCTGATGTTTGTGGCGTTGTCCATCTGGATCGTCTACACAGGAGAAGATCTGCTACTTGCTGTATTTTCGCTGACGCTCGCGGAGATGCTGTTCTGTCTTGTCGCGTTCTCGGCGAGTGCGCCGTATTCGAATATGAGCGCGCAGAGAGAGCTGCTGCAGATGGCCTGTGCGGAACCGATGCTGCTTCTGATGGCAATCGGATTTTATATGGCTAACGGAAGTTTTAAAGTCATGGATATTCTGCACTCTTCTTCGCCGGCGATTCTGAAAACGCCGGGCATGTTTGCAGGCTTTCTGGTGATTCTTTTGATCGAGCTTCGCAAATCGCCTTTTGATGTCAGCACATCGCATCATGCGCATCAGGAGATGGTCAAGGGTATCACAACGGATATCGCGGGAAGCGTTATGGCGTATGTGGAAGTTGCGGAGTGGTGTGAACTGTTTCTGATGGCGACTTTTACCGGCATGTACTTTATCTGTGGCAATCCCTTGAGTTTTCTCGCGGCGGCCGCAGCCGCGGCGCTGGTCCTTTTTCTGATGACACTGGTGGACAATACGTTCCCGCGTGTCCGCTGGGAGAGGATGCTCTGGATGTCGTGGGGATCGACCTTTATTTTCGCAGGTGTCAATCTGCTCATACTGACACTTACGAGATAACGGAATGGTTCGTTCTGCCCTTTCGTGAAAGGACAGTGCAGGAGGAATATCATGAAAATGAAGCAATCACCCTGGGTGCTGCACTATGACGGCTCCAGCTGCAACGGCTGTGATATTGAAGTGCTGGCCAGTCTGACACCCAGATATGATCTGGAGCGTTTCGGTATCATCAATACCGGAGACCCCAAACACGCCGATGTATTTCTGATCACCGGCGGCATTAATTTCCAGAACCGGATGGTTGTTCAGCAGCTGTATTCACAGATGCCGGACCCGAAAGTGGTTGTCGCGGTCGGCATCTGCGCCTGCGACGGCGGAATTTTCAAGGACTGCTACAATATTCTGGGCGGCGTAGACAAGGTCATTCCGGTCGACGTCTACGTGCCGGGCTGTGCCGCACGTCCGGAATCGATCATTGACGGCGTTATCAAGGCACTGGATGTTCTGGAGAAGAAAAAAGAGCGCATGAAGCAGGGCCTGCCTCCCGAAGAAAAGGGATGGGCAATTGCCAATATCAGGGACGGAAAGGCACTGGCCGCGCAGGAAGCACGTATCGCGGCGCAGCTTGCCGCAGAGGATGCCGCCAAGGCAGCCAAGTATAAGGCGCTGGAAGAGGAATGGAAAAATGAGCAGTAAAGAGATCATGCAGGTGAAAGACATTCCGCTGGACAGGCTGCTGGATGAAGTCACGAGGATTCACTATGAGGACTTCCGGCTGATGCAGATCTGCGCAACGAAGGTCGCCGAGAACCGATATGAGATTCTCTATACGTTCGGTAAGGGCTATGAGTGGAAGCACGTGCGGGTTACGGTTTCACACGAAGAAAAAGTTCCGAGCATCACCAGCATTTTTGAAACCGCCTATCTGTATGAGAATGAGATTCACGATCTTTTCGGCATTCAGATCGAAATGATGAATTACGACTTTAAGGGGAAACTTTTCAGAACCGGTGTGCAGTTCCCGTTCGCGTAAGCGCGCTGCCGGTGCCGGAAGGAGTAATAATGGCAGATAATTCAATCAAGAAAATCAGTATTGTCCCGTTCGGGCCGCAGCACCCTGTCCTTCCCGAACCGATCCATCTGGATCTTGTTTTGCAGGATGAGAAGGTTATTGACGCACTTCCGTCGATCGGCTTCGTCCACAGAGGACTGGAGAAGCTCGTGGAAAAACGCGACTTTCAGGAGTTTGTACTGATTGCCGAAAGAACCTGCGGCATCTGCTCGTTCGGACATGGCCTCGGATACGTCGAGGCGATCGAGAACATCATGGACCTGCAGGTTCCGGAAAGAGCAAAGTTCCTGCGGACCATGTGGGCGGAGCTCGCGAGGATGCACAATCATCTGATGTGGCTGGGACTGTTGGGCGATGCTTTCGGCTTTGAGTCTTTGTTTATGGAGACCTGGAGGCTGCGGGAGAGAGTGCTGGATCAGCTGGAACTGACAACCGGCGGACGAGTCATCTTCTCGGTCAATAAAGTCGGCGGGCTTCGAAGAGATGTTACACCAGCGATGCTGGAGAGCATACGAAACGCAGTGGATTCACTGGAGAAGGACTGCCGGATTGTTACGGATACGTTTCTGGGGGATCATGATGTTTTATCCAGAATGAAGGGCGTCGGGAAACTGTCTCCGGAGCGGGCAGTCGAACTCGGCTGCTGCGGACCTTTCCTTCGCGCAAGCGGCGTTCGCAGAGATCTGCGCACAACCGGATATGAGGCATATGGGAAACTGAAGTTCGATCCTGTCATTTCTCTGGACGGAGACTGTTATGCCCGCTGTGAAGTGCGAATTAAAGAACTGTATCAGTCCATGGACCTTGTGAAACAGTGCATAGAAAAGATGCCGGAAGGAGAGGTCGCTGTGCCGTTCAAGGGAAATCCCGACGGTGAATGTATGGTCCGGATAGAGCAGCCAAGAGGCGAAGCGCTCTATTATGTGAAGGCAAACGGAACGAAATTTCTGACCAGATACCGGAACAGGACGCCTACTTATTCCAATATTCCGGGGCTGATCGAAACTATTATCGGCGCGGAGCTGGCGGATGTCGCGATGATGATTCTTACGATTGATCCCTGCATCAGCTGCACGGAAAGGTAGGAAGGTACAATGGCTTTTACGAGTTATATCGGATACGCGCTTAAGAACCTCTTCACAAAACCGTCAACCGAGAAATACCCGGCGCAGCCGCGGCAGTACGAAGAACGATACCGCGGCCATATTGAAAATGATATTTCGAAGTGCATTCTCTGCGGCATGTGTATGCGTTCATGCCCGAGCAGCGCAATCACGGTTTCGAAGCCGGCGTATTCCTGGAAGATCCGGCCGTTTTCCTGCGTACAGTGCAGAAGGTGTGTGGAAGTCTGCCCGGTGCATTGCCTGAGTATGCACAATGCCTATACGGAGCCCGGCCCCGAAAAGACAGAAATCGTCAACAGCTACAGTGAGGAACAGATCGCGAAAGAGATAGAGAAGCAGAAAGCGATGGCCGCGAAAATCGCAGCGGCCAAGGCGGCAGCAGCGGCCAAGGCGGCAGCCGCAAAAGCGGCAGAACAGTAAACTCTTATGGCAAGATATGAAATAATTGTTACGGGGGCGGTACAGGGTGTAGGGTACCGCCCTTTTGCGGCTGCTATGGCAAAGCAGTACGGGATCCGCGGAAACGTAAGGAACGAGGGCGGAATTGTCCGTATCCTCGCAGACGCCCCGAAAGAGGCTGTCAGGTCTTACGCGAAGGCACTGAAGGAGAACGCACCGGCGGGAGCCCTGGTGCTGCGCGTAACGGTCCGGCCGCTTGCGAAGGAAGATGACAGAAATGTGTCTTCGGGGCAGATCCTGCCCCCGGGAGACGTATTCCGGATACTGGAAAGCCGCGGCACGAAAAAGGACCGGCCGCGGGAACTGGATGTTTTTACGCCGGATATCGGCATCTGCCCGGATTGCCTTCGCGAAATGCAGTCAGCGCGGGACCGGCGTTTCCGATACCCTCTGATCAGCTGCGCGTCCTGTGGACCAAGATGGAGCATTCTCAAGCACTTTCCTTATGACAGGGAAAGAACGAGCATGGATATCTTTTCGATGTGCGGAGCCTGCGCTGCCGAATACCTTTCCGGGAGGAGAAGACACGCGCAGACAATCTCCTGTCACAGCTGCGGTCCACAGATGCTGCTCCTGGAAAAAGGCACGGAGATTTCCGGCGAAACCGCATTTTCGGAAGCAGTCCGGATATTAAAGAGCGGCGGTATTCTCGCGCTGAAGGGTGTCGGCGGTTATCAGCTGCTCTGCACGCCGTATCTTCCGGGGGCGGTCGCGCGGCTGCGCACGATGAAAGGCAGGGAAGAAAAACCGTTTGCGGTTATGTTCGAAAGCCTGGAGGAAGTCCTTGCGCATTGCGGCGCAGATAAGGAGGAACAGCGGCTTCTCAAGAGCGCGGCGCGGCCGATTGTGCTTCTGGAAAGTGCCGGCTGCAAGGACAAACGCTTTGCCTTCAATGTCAGCGGAAACAGCAGATATCTTGGCGCGTTCCTTCCGTCTTCCGGTGTACATGAGATGCTTTGCAAAGAGACAGGACCTCTTGTCGTGACCAGTGCGAACCTCTCGGGTTCTCCGATTCCCATCGATGATGTGAAGTTTTTCTCTTTGAAATTTCAAGGCGGCGATGCGCCGGATGGAGTTTATTATCACGCGCGGCAGATTCTGCGGCCTTTAGACGACTCCGTTGTCTTCATGAACTGCGGCAGCGTGCAGATGATCCGCAGGAGCCGGGGCTATGTGCCGATGCCGGTTTTCCTTGAAGAAAGCTCTGTCAAAGGAGCGTATGACACCGGCGGAAAGACGATTCTTGCCTGCGGTGCGGATTTAAAGGCAGCTTTCGCGGTCAGAAGAAACGGAAGAGTCATTCCCTCGCAGTATTACGGCGATCTCTCGGATTATGAAGTACTGCAAAACTATGCCAGAGGTATAGATGATCTGGAACAGGTATTTGATGCCCGGGAGGACGCGGTCGTCTGTGATCTGCATCCTTCGTACTTTTCCACTGCTTACGCAAAAAAGCGCGCGGAGGAAGAAGGCGTTCCGCTTTTTTACGTACAGCACCACCATGCGCACGCGGCATCGGTTATGGCGGAACACGGACTCCGCTCCTGTATCGGCGTGATCATGGACGGCACCGGCTATGGCAGTGACGGATCGGTTTGGGGCGGCGAATTCCTGTACTGCGAAGGCGCGGATTTTAAAAGGCTGGGGTGCCTTTCGCCGGTCAATATGTGCGGCGGCGATGCGGTCAGCAGGAACGCGGATCTTGCCGCGCTGTTTTACAAGCTGGCTGCGGGAGCAGTGCTGGCGGAGGATATTCCGGCAGAGCTGCGGCCGGCAGCTGCGGCCGTGCGCGTGGGAACCTGCGTTTATAAAAGCTCCAGTATGGGAAGACTTTTTGACGCGGCTGCCGCAATCCTTGATATCTCGCATCGGAACGGATACGAGGGAGAGTGCGCGGCGGAGCTCGAGAATGCAGCGTCCCGGAGATACGGCTGTGCAGAAGCACTGCAAGGCGATATTGCCAGAATGCTGCGGTACTTTAGAAATTTAACAGATGTATCCGCGGATATGCGGATGATCCGTGCGGGGCAGCTGATACAGGGCCTTTTAGCCATGCGGAGGGCGGGACTTTCCACAGAGGAAGCCGCGTATTATTTCCATCTGGCAGTGGCATACGCTTCCGCGGAAGTGGTGGTTTCCTTATCCCATATCACGGGAGAGAAAAAGATCGCGCTGGGCGGCGGCACTTTTACGAACAGAATTCTCACGAAGGCGCTGATCCAGCTGCTGTCGGGGAAGGGCCTTTCCGTGTACAGGAACGAACAGGTGCCCGGAAACGATGGCGGTATCGCGCTCGGGCAGGCGTATCTCGCAGGAATTCTGCTGTCCCGGCAGGATGGTGTGGAAATATGAGGTGAATTTTATGTGTGTGGCATATCCGGGAACGGTGATTGCACTGAAAGAGGAAGGGAGAAAGGCGGTCGTGAATTTTGGGGGCACCGTCTTGAACGCGCGGACCGGCTTTCTGCCTGTCAGGGAAGGAGACCATGTCCTTGTGCACGCAGGCTGTGTGCTGCAGGTGCTTCCTGCAGAGGAAGCACAGGCGATGGAAAGCATCTTTAACGATATTGCGGAAATCGATGGAAAGACCAAGCCATATGCTGATGCGGATGCCAGGGAGAAAGAAAGCGCAGGCAGATGAGAGAACTTGACAATATCAAATCCTTTCTGAAAAACTATGACGGCCCCGATGTAAAAATCATGGAGGTCTGCGGAACGCACACGGCTGCCATTATGCATCTGGGCATTCCTTCGATGCTTTCGGAGCATATCCGGCTGATTTCCGGGCCCGGCTGTCCCGTCTGTGTTACCGTGACCGCGTACATTGACAAGCTGGTTACGCTTGCAATGAACCCGTCCAACATAATTTATGCCTTCGGCGATCTGCTGCGCGTTATGGGAAGTCAGAAGAGCCTTTCGATGGCGAAGGCGGACGGCGCACGCGTCCGGATGGTGTATTCGCCTCTCGACATGCTGGACGCGGCTGAAAAAGACCCGGAGCATACGCACATTTTCGCGGCCGTCGGTTTCGAGACGACAACGCCTGTGTATGCGCTCCTTCTGGAGGAAGCAGCGCGGCGGAAGATCCGAAACATAAAACTCTTAACCAGTCTCAAAACAATGCCGGCCGTCATAGACAGACTCTGCCGGGCAAATGACACAAACGGAGGCAGCAGGATCACAGGCTTTATCGCACCAGGGCATGTCTGCGCGGTTTCCGGCTATGCGGCTTACAGGATGCTCGCGGATAAGTATCGTCTGCCGTTTGTAGTCTCGGGATTTACCGGAGAGACTCTGCTGGCTTCTATTTACACACTTGTGAAATGCGCTGGAGAGCCACTTGTTCGAAATTATTATCCGCAGGTTGTACGGGAAGAGGGAAACATGGCCGCGCAGGAAGCGGTGCTCCGTATTTTCCGCCCGTGTGATGCTGCATGGAGAGGACTTGGCGTTATTGCGGGAAGCGGTATGGTGCTGCGGAAAGAGTATGAGAACCTGGATGCGGGTTCCGAAAACCTCATTGAAGACAGAACCGGCACCGGCTGCCGGTGCGCCGATGTTCTGATGGGAAAGATCCTGCCGGAAGAGTGTCCGATGTTTGGCAGGGCATGCACGCCGCGGGAACCGAAAGGCGCCTGCATGGTATCGCAGGAAGGCAGCTGTTTCAACCATTTTACGGCAGCAGGAATTCGAAGCTGAAAGATTTTCCAAGGCACTGTCGCAGGATCTTAAGGAGCGGCAGAAGGGATAGAACAGGAGGCGGGCAGGATCATGGAACGGATCACAATGGCACATGGCAGCGGAGGTGAAGAGACAAGCCGTCTGATTGAAGCTGTTTTCGCAAAATATCTTGGGAATAGCTACCTTTCCCAGATGGAAGACTCCACGGTTGTTCCGGGAAGCAGCGAGCTGGCAGTCACAACAGACTCTTTTGTCGTAACACCTTACATTTATCCCGGCGGCGATATCGGACGGCTGTGTGTATGCGGCACGGTCAATGATCTTTTAATGAGCGGTGCGGTTCCACAGTATCTGACCTGCGGCTTCATTCTCGAAGAAGGGCTGCCCCTGGAGAAACTCGAACAGATTGTGCGTTCCATGGCAGATACGGCAGAAGAGGCCGGTGTTTTGGTTGCGGCAGGAGACACCAAGGTGATTGAAAACCGCGGGGATGCAGAGGGAGGCCTGATGATCAATACCGCTGGCGTCGGTTCTATGCGGGCCGGAGTGCAAAGACTCCTGCCGTCCGGTATTCAGGCAGGCGATCAGGTCCTTGTCTCGGGAAGGCTCGGAGATCATCACGCGGCGATTCTTGGCTGCCGTCTGCAAATGGCGCACTCTATTCGAAGTGATAACGCGCCGTTATCGGAGATGGCAGAAGCATTGTTCGATCGCGGCCTGCATGTGCATGAGATGCGGGATGTAACCCGCGGAGGGCTAGCGGGCGTTTTAAATGAGCTGGCCGGGGCTTCCGGAAAAGTAATCGGTCTGGAGGAACAGGACATTCCGGTTTCACCGGAAGTTACGTCTTTTGCGGGAATTCTCGGGCTGGACCCTCTTTATATGGGAAATGAAGGCAAAATGGTGCTGTTTGTTCCGAAGGAGGAAGCGCAGGAAGCTCTGGAAATCATGCGCTCCTGTAGATACGGCGAAGAGGCGGCTCTGATCGGATCGGTACGGGAACCGGAGGCCGGAGAATCTCCGATCCTCCTTCTGCATACCGGCATCGGCGGCACGCGCATTCTCGGGCCCTTGTATGGAGAGGGGCTTCCCCGAATATGCTGATTGAAAATTCACCGGAATGATAGTATGATTTCAATGTTTGAAATGAATGCTTCGATGAAAAAGGAAGCCGGAAGAGAAGAGGAAAATCTATGGCACTGAAGAAGAAACCGGTCACCGGAATGAAGGATATCATGCCGGAGGAGATGGAGATCCGCGAGTACTGTATCTCCGTCATCAGCAAGACCTATGCGGAATTCGGATTTCAGAGAATCGAGACGCCATGTGTCGAGAGCATCGAAAACCTGACATCCAAATCCGGTGGAGACAACGAAAAACTGATTTTCAAGATTTTAAAGCGCGGAGAAAAGCTGCGTCTGGACGACGTAAAGAGCGAGGCCGACCTTGTAGACGGCGGACTCCGCTATGATCTCACTGTTCCGCTGGTACGGTATTACAGCAATCACGAAAACGAACTGCCGGTACCGTTCAAGGCACTGCAGATGGGAAATGTATGGCGTGCGGACCGGCCGCAGAAGGGCAGATACCGCCAGTTCATGCAGTGTGATATTGATATTATCGGAGAACCTACAAACCTCGCGGAGATCGAACTGATTCTTGCGACGACAACAACGCTTGGAAGACTGGGATTTGAGAACTTCCAGATCAGAATCAATGACCGCCGTATTTTAAAGGCGATGGCTGCCTGCTCCGGCTTTCCGGAAGATCGTTTTGATGAAGTGTTCATCAGCCTGGACAAGATGGACAAGATCGGTCTTGACGGCGTGAAGAAAGACCTCGAAGAGCAGGGCTTTCCCGAAAAGGCCATAGATACGTATGCGGCGCTTTTCGAAGGGCTGGAAGAAGCGGATGATAAGCTTGCCTTTCTTGAAGACAGGCTCGGCGGCTTTATTGAAGAAGACGTCATTCCGACCCTGCGGGAAACTGTAGAGACTGTGGAAGCGGCAAAACAAGCACAGTTCCGTCTGGTCTTTGATCCCACGATTGTCCGCGGCATGAGCTACTACACCGGTACAATTTTCGAGATTGCCATGCCGGAGCTTGGAATCAGCGCGGGCGGTGGCGGACGCTATGACGGCATGGTCGGCAAATTCACCGGAAAGGATGTTCCTGCCTGCGGATTTTCAATCGGCTTTGAGCGGATCATCCTGCTTCTTATGGAACAGGGATTCAAGGTTCCCGGCAGCGCGCGGAAGAAGGCTTATCTTCTGGAGAAGAATCTGCCTTCGGAGCAGCTTCTTGAAGCGATCCGCGCAGCGCAGAAAGACCGCGCAGCCGGAAATGACGTCCTTGTTGTCCGCATGAACAAGAACAAGAAGTTCCAGAAGCAGCAGCTGATGGAACAGGGTTATGAAAGCTTCGAGGAGTTCTACGCGTCCCCGAGGGAATAAGCGCGTCCTCTTGCGCTGACCAAAAAGTCGGCAGAAAGAAACGCGGCGCAGCCATAACGCAGGAGATTAATATGCAGAATCGTACTCATACATGCGGAGAACTCCGCATCGGCGATGCCGGTAAGAAAGTGCAGCTTTCCGGCTGGCTTGAGAATATGCGGATTGTATCCGCAAATCTGGCGTTCATCGTCCTTCGCGATTTCTACGGCACGACACAGCTTGTCGCGGAAACCGAAGAAATGATGAAGAAATTCAAGGAGATCACAAAGGAATCAACGATCAGCGTAACCGGTGTTGTCCGGGAACGCAGCTCCAAGAACCCGAAGCAGGCAACCGGCGAAATCGAAGTGGTTCCGGACAGTGTAACCGTTCTGGGCCGCTGCCGTTATAATGAGCTTCCGTTTGAAATCAATCACTCAAGAGAGGCGGACGAAACTGCAAGACTCCGGTACAGATATCTTGACCTTCGTAATCCCGAGGTCAAGAAGAACATCATCTTAAGATGCAATGTTGTAGCCGCGCTCCGGCAGGCAATGACAGAGCATGGCTTCCTCGAGATCACAACGCCGATTCTGACCGCGTCTTCTCCCGAAGGTGCGAGAGACTATCTTGTGCCCGCACGTAAGCACCCCGGGAAATTTTACGCGCTTCCGCAGGCACCGCAGCAGTTCAAGCAGCTGCTTATGACAGCAGGCTTCGACCGTTATTTCCAGATCGCGCCGTGCTTCCGTGACGAAGACGCCAGAGGCGACCGTTCTCCGGGAGAGTTCTATCAGCTGGATATGGAGATGGCGTTTGCGACGCAGGAAGATGTTTTTGCGGTACTTGAAGATGTTCTGCCGCCGGTATTCGCTAAATTCGGCAAATACAACAGAGCGAGCAGTGCACCGTTCAAACGGATTCCTTATCTGGAAGCGATGGAGAAATACGGTTCCGATAAACCGGACCTGCGGATTGACCTGACGGTGCAGGATGCGACCGAAGTCCTCGGCGGCTGCGGTTTTGGCCCGTTTGAGGGAAATGTTGTCAAGGCAGTCGTTGTATCCGGCTTCCAGGGCAGCCGGAAGGTGATCGACAGGCTTCTTTCTGATGTGGAAGTGCAGGCCGGCAGCAAGCCTTACTGGTTCCGCGTCGATGAGAACGGAGCGTTTGTCGGAGGGATCTCCAAGTTTGTATCGCCGCTCGCAGACGTGGTAAAGGAGAAGCTTGGCCTTGCCCCTGGTGATTTCGTCGGAATTTCCGCAGGTAAGAAGACACTTGCCCAGAAGACAGCTGGTGTTCTCGTCAAAACATTCGGAGCCGCAGTCCCCGGCCACATGGATAAGGAGCAGTATGCGTTCTGCTGGATTGTCGACTTCCCGATGTACGAAATCGGAGAGGAATCCGGAGAACTGGAATTCTGCCATAATCCGTTCTCGATGCCTTCGGGAGGCCTCGATACACTGCTTGCCGCCGAGCGCGGCGAGATTGACCCGCTCACGATTACGGCGGATCAGTATGATCTTGTCTGCAACGGTGTAGAACTTTCTTCCGGCGCGGTGCGCAACCATGATCCCGAAATCATGGTCAAGGCTTTCGAGCTTGTCAGACTGGGCGAAGAGGATGTGAAGAAGAAGTTCCCTGCAATGTACAACGCGTTCTGCTATGGCGCGCCGCCGCACGCAGGCATTGCGCCCGGCGTTGACCGTATGGTCATGTTACTTGCGGGCGAGGATTCGATCCGTGAAGTCATTCCGTTCCCGATGAACAAGAATGCACAGGATATTATGATGGGCGCACCTTCCGAGGTTACCGAAAAACAACTGGAAGAGCTGCATATCAGGACTACTGCCACCGAAGACGAAGAGAATTAAGTATTAATATACAATCGTCATAAGATAGCCTTCTTCCGGAGCCGTAAGGCAGCGGAAGGAGGCTTTTTCATATACGCCTGCAGGCGCGTCGCTGTACGGCAGAATTTCTCCCTCTGCAGGAGAGGTAAAACGAAGAGAATAACGGTTCATTCCGCCGGAGAGTCCGATACCGAGAAATTTTAAATAAGCTTCCTTGATGGTCCACAGCCGGAAAAACATTCGCTCTTTATCCGCAGCGCCGGAGATGGCCGACAGTGCGTCCGCCTCTTCCCTTGTGTAAAAACGCGCTGCCATTCTGTCTATCCCTGCATGCACCGGGACAATCTGCTGAAGGTCAATCCCGACCGGACCCTTTCTGGAAGCAGCCAGTACAACAAAACGTCCGGAATCGCTGAAATTATAGTGAAAATCCGGAAGGAACGGAAAATATGGCTTTCCGTACGCTGTATGCAGGACCTGCGGCAGTTCTTCCTGTTCTGCGAAGTATATTCCGGTATCCCGCAGAGCCTTTCGCAGAAGCTCTTTCTGCAGATGCCTTATCTGCGCCTGCTTTTCTTTTCCGGGTGCGGCAGGTCCGCGCAGTTCCTCGCTGTAAATCCGGATTCTCATCGCGTTCACCGCTATGCCTTTTCCGGGACGGAAGGCTGTCCGGCAGACTGACCTGCGGTTTCTTCCTCTTTCTTTTCTCCGCTGTCTTCATCTTTCACAGGAAGAACCGAAAGGCGGATCAGAACCTTCATGATCCGGTTTCGGCGGATTCCCTTTACCGTCAGAACAGTTCCATCCTGGAGCGTGACAGACTCGCCGTTCTGCGGCAGGCGCTCGAGCTGCTCGATGATCAGTCCTCCGATCGAATCATAGTCTTCGGAAGAGAAGGCGCTTCCGATCGCGTCATTGACATCATCCAGGCTCATCGAGCCGTCGACAAGGTAGGTGAGGTCGTCATACTTGCGGATTTGTTTTTCCTCATCCTTGTCATATTCGTCCCGGATATCGCCGACTATTTCTTCAATCAGATCTTCCAGCGTGATCATACCGATTGTGTTGCCATATTCATCCAGAACGAAAGCAACGCCGTAGGAATGCTGCTGCATTTCCTTTAACAGATCGGCAGTCTTTTTGTATTCATATGTGTAATAGGACTGATGCAGGAGCCGCTTCATATTGAAGTGCTGCGGATCACGCAGCAGAACCAGATCCTTGATATTCAGATGACCTATGATGTGATCCTGGTTATTCTCTTCATATACAGGAAGCCTGGTGAACATTTCCCGGCGGAAAGTGTTCATGACATCGTTATAGGCGGCGGAGGAGGAGACACAGGCCATGTCGATTCTGGGCACCATGATATCGCGCGCGATCGAATCTCCGAAATCAAAGACGTTGTAAATGATTTTCTTCTCGCGGTTTTCGATGACACCGTCCTCGCGGCCGACTTCGACATAGGTTTTCAGTTCACTTTCGGTAAGAGCGGTTTTCTGGTTCAGGTCAACGCCGAGCAGTTTCATGATTCCGGCGGCCAGATGATCAATCAGGAAGATGACGGGAGTCAGGAGGAACATCAGCGCGCGGATAACCGGTGCGTCCTGCATGGCAATCTGCTGCGCGCGGATCCTTGAGATATTTTTCGGTGTAATTTCACCGAACAAGATGATGAGGACAGTCAGAACCGCGGTCCCGACGGAGACAAAACCCGGACCGAAATACCCGATGATCAGGGCGGTGGACAGAGAAGACGCGGACAGATTGACGACATTGTTGCAGATCAGAATTGCGGAGAGCATTTTACTGTACTGATCAAGAATCGAGAGGACCAGAGCTGCGCGCCGGTTTCCTCCATCGGCAAGTGTCTTTAAAGAAACGCGGCTGACCGTAGAAAGCGCTGTCTCCGCTGAAGAGAAAAAGGCCGAAAGAGCGATCAGCAGTATCAGAATGATAAGTTCCACAAAAGCGGTGTTGTTCATTGATTTTGTAATTGCGCAGTCCGTGTGCTTTGAAACTATGCGGGGCTGCCTCCTTGTGATTGTGATTTTACTAAGAAGAAAGAGGTTTTACAAGCTTTTGAACTATGTTATAATAGGCCCGTTGCGGGCGGGGGTACTCTGCCCATAGTAAGGAGATTGTTATGAAAAAGAGAAATGCGGTCATCGGACTGATCGTGCTTCTGGCTCTTTTATGCGGACTGATTTATACGGCGGTGTTCGGAATCGGGTCCGAAAAGAGCGGCGCGATGTCCAACATCAGGCTCGGGCTCGACCTTGCCGGCGGTGTCAGCATCACGTATCAGGCGGCAGGAGAGGAAAAGCCGTCCAGTGAAGATATGGATGATACCGTCTATAAGCTGCAGCGAAGAGTGGAGCAGTACAGCACGGAGGCGCAGGTTTACCGTGAGGGAGATGACAGAATCAACATCGAGATCCCGGGCGTAACAGACGCAAACGCGATTTTACAGGCCCTTGGCCGTCCCGGCTCTCTTTATTTCATCCGTCAGACGGACGATGCCGGCAATGCCAACTATCAGCTGGATTCTTCCTATCAGTATGCTCTCACCAGATCGCTCAAGGATATTATCAAGACCGGCGACGCGGTGCTGCAGGGCACGGATGTTGCGAACGCGCAGGCCGGCTATCAGTCCGACAATATGAACAACAAGCAGATTGTCGTCGAGCTGACCTTTACGGACGAAGGCAAGAAGAAATTCGCGGAGGCTACGCAGCGCGCCTTTGAAAAGGGCGAGACGATCGGCATATATTATGACGGACAGTTCATCAGCGTTCCGAGAGTACCGCAGGCGATTACCGGCGGACAGGCGGTCATTACCGGCGAGAGCACGATCGAGGACGCGAAGAATCTGGCGTCTACAATCCGGATCGGCGGCCTGAAGGTTGAACTGAAGGAGCTGCGTTCCAACGTTGTCGGCGCACAGCTTGGTCAGGAAGCTATCAGCACTTCGCTGAAAGCCGGCGTGATCGGCATGGCGATGGTCATTGTTTTCATGCTCGCAGTTTATCTGCTTCCCGGCCTTGCGGCATCGCTCGCACTGCTGATTTACACAGGACTTATGGTTCTTGTCCTGAACGGCTTTAATGTAACACTGACACTGCCCGGTATCGCAGGCATTCTGCTTTCGATCGGTATGGCTGTGGATGCGAACGTTATTGTTTTTGCTAGAATCCGGGAAGAACTCGCGGCTAACAAGAGCGTTCGGGCGGCTATTGACGCCGGCTATAACAAGGCGCTTTCCGCCATTATCGACGGCAATGTCACGACTCTTATCGCAGCGGCTGTCCTTGGACTATTAGGAAGCGGCAGTGTCCGCGGCTTCGCGCAGACACTGGCAATCGGTATTATTCTTTCGATGTTTACGGCGCTGTTCGTAACCAAGTGGTTCATGAACATTTTCTATGTACTGGGCCTTCGGGACAAGAAGTTTTACGGTGTCGGCAGGAAGAGAAAGACGATTGCGTTCGTTGAGAAGAGAAAGATCTTCTTCGCGGTTTCACTGCTCTGCATTGTAACCGGCTGGGTAACGATGGGGGTAAATCACGCGAAAGGTATCGGAGCACTCAATTACAGTCTGGATTTTGTCGGCGGCACTTCAACGAATGTCACGTTCGACAAAGACTATTCGCTGAAAGAGCTGGATGAGCAGGTTGTTCCGGTATTCGAAGGCGTAACCGGAGACGCGAATGTGCAGGTGCAGAAGGTTGCCGGCGGAAATTCCGTTATCTTCAAGACGAGAACCCTCGATGTCAGCGAGCGTGAAGATTTGAACCAGAAACTGAAGAGCGGCTTCGGTGTTTCGGAAGATAAGATTACAGCAGAGACAATCAGTTCCACGGTTTCAGGAGAGATGAAGAAAGACGCACTGGAGGCCGTGATTGTAGCTCTTGCTCTGATGCTGCTGTATATCTGGTTCCGGTTCAAGGATATGCGTTTCGGCGCGTCGGCAGTTCTGGCGCTCGCACACGATGTCCTTGTAGTTCTCACGGTTTACGCGGTACTTCGAATCAGCGTAGGCTCAACCTTCATTGCCTGCATGCTGACGATTGTAGGCTACTCGATTAACGCGACGATCGTTATCTTCGACCGGATCCGTGAGAATCTCGCAGCCCGCAGAAAAGATCAGGATCTGATGGAGCTTGTGGACAGAAGTATTACGGATACGCTTTCGAGATCCATCTTCACATCCCTGACGACGTTCTTTATGGTATTTACACTGTTCATTCTGGGCGTATCCTCGATCAGGGAGTTCGCGCTTCCGATTATGGCAGGCATCATCTGCGGAACCTATTCTTCCGTATGTATCACCGGCGCGCTCTGGTTCGTTCTGCGGAAGCGCTTCAAACCCGGACATGACGATTCCGGCAGGTATCAGGCGCAGAAGGCCGCTGCGGACAGGAAGCAGCGCAAGGCCGACCGCGAAAAGAAAATCAGGGAGAAGACCGTCGTCTGACGGACTTACAGATTCCTGAGCGATAAAGATAAGGCAGTCCCCGCCGCAAGAAGCGGCACAGGGGACTGCCTTCAATTATCATAAGGGTAGCGGCTTCACGGTTTTGCCCGGCAGAAAAGACGGAAAGGTGTGATTGAATCAGCAAAATGGCTAAATGGATACTACTCCGCAAATATGCGGATTTTCAGGCAATCGCGAAAGACTGCGGCGTTTCCGTTTATCTTGCATGCCTTATGAGAAACCGGGGCGTCATGGACAGTGCACAGGCAAAACGGTATTTATCCGGCAGTATGAAAGATCTGTATGATCCTTCGCTCCTGCACGATCTGGACAAAGCTGTTCATATCCTGCAGCAGAAAATCCGGGACGGGAGAAAAATCCGCATTATCGGTGACTATGACGCCGATGGCGTCTGTTCCTCTTATATCTTATTCCGCACGTTTTCGTTTCTTCGCGCGGACTGCGACGTCCGTTTGCCGGAAAGAATCCGCGACGGATACGGGATTAACGAACGGCTTGTTCAGGAAGCCGCAGCGGACGGCGTTGACACGATCATTACCTGTGATAACGGTATCGCGGCAGCCAAGGCGCTGCGCGCCGCGAAAGAAGCAGGTCTTACTGTTATCGTGACGGACCATCACGAGATCCCGTACACGGAGGAAAATGGCAGTAAAAGATATATCTATCCTCCTGCAGACGCGATCGTGGAGCCCAAGTATCCCGCGGTTCAGGGTTTTATCCCTTATCCTTTCCGGGATCTTTGCGGAGCAGCGGTTGCTTTCAAGCTCGCACAGGTTCTTCTTGATCGGCCGGACATTTCTCTGCCGGAAACAGACAGAGATACGAAAGAACAGCGCGTTCTGCGGGAACTCCTTTCGTTCTGCGGAATCGCGACGGTCTGTGACGTTATGCCGCTGATTGATGAGAACCGGATTCTTGTAAAATGCGGCCTTCTGGAAGCGCAGAATCCGAAGAATACGGGACTTCTGGCGTTGAAGGCAGCTGCTGGCCTTTCGGACCAGCCGCTTGGTACCTATCATGCCGGCTTTGTCATCGGCCCCTGTATTAATGCCGCGGGCAGACTGCAGACAGCAGACCTTGCCCTGCAGCTTTTTCTCGAACCGAATGATCGGCGCGCGAAGGAAAGGGCACTCGCTTTATGCGGATTGAACGAGCAGCGAAAATCCATGACCGAGGAGAGCACCGTTGCTGCCTGTACTCTGATCGATGCGAGGAGGCGGGAGACCGGCAAAACAGACCGCGTTCTCGTTGTACGACTGGAAGAGTGCCACGAAGCGCTTGCCGGTATTGTCGCCGGAAGACTCCGGGAGAAGTATATGCGGCCGGTTATTGTTTTGACGCCGTCTATGAAAGACAAACGTGTCCTCAAGGGCTCCGGAAGGTCAGTGGACGCTTATAATCTTTTTGAAGAACTGCATAAAGTCAGCGATCTGCTGCTTTCTTACGGCGGTCATCAGGGAGCTGCCGGCGTTTCGCTGCTTCGCGAAAATGAGGAAGAGCTTCGAAGACGCCTGAACGCGCAGTGCAGTCTTACCGATGAAGAGATGGAAGATACGCTGCGTATCGATATGGTGCTGCCCCCTTCCGGCGTCACCCCGGATTTTGTGCGCGAGCTGGATCTGTTAGAGCCTACTGGAGAGAAAAACGCGAAACCATTATTCGTCGTAAGAAACCTTCTGCTGCATCTGGACAGGATCGTCGGGAAGGCGCAGAATGTTCTGCAGCTTACAGGAATCGAGGAAAGCGGGCAGAGAGTCAGGATGATTCTGTTTGACAGGGATTTTTCAGCGACGGATCTGCGGGACGGCCATGACAGAATCTGCCATGTGGTATACTATCCGCAGATCAATGTTTTCCGCGGCGAGGAGAACATGCAGTTTGTGATCCGGGCATACCGTATTATCGGGAATGCGTGAAGACAGCAAAAGCGCCCCGTTTGCACGGAGCGCTCTTACTTCTTTTCTTATGAGGGGGGAGATAGTGAGTTATTACTATCTTGATTTATAATATACACGACGAATGTGTTCGGAATATGTACGCGGGATAATGATTCTCTAAAAACTATTAAGTCTATCTAAAAAAACGAAAGAATGAATGAGGAAGCGGAGATGAAACTTGCAAGTCTTGTGAAAGTACTGGATTATAGAATTACCGATGCCTTGGGAAATGAGGCTTCGGAGAAAGAGACGGCTGCCGCTCTCCGGACAGAGATCACCGGTATTACAAATGATTCGAGGCAGGTGTCTTCGGGGAAGCTGTTTTTCTGCATTCCGGGAGCGAACAGCGACGGGCATGACTTTGCGCAGAAGGCGGCAGACGCGGGAGCCGCGGCTCTCGTTGTCTCGAGGGATGTCGACCTTGCACCTGCAAGGCAGGCGCAGCCTGTCATTGTGAGGACAAAGGATACCAGACTCGCAATGGCTCTTATCAGTGCGGCCTTTTATGGATATCCCGCCAGGAGTCTTCGCATGATCGGCGTAACCGGTACCAAGGGGAAGACGACAACGACCTATCTGGTCCGCGCCATCCTGCAGCACGCGGGCGTTGACACCGGCCTGATCGGAACCATTGAATCGGTCTATCATGACAAACATATGCCGGCAAATAATACAACACCGGAATCTCTTGCGCTGCAGAAAACGCTCCGCGAGATGGCAGACGCCGGTGTGCAGGCCGTTGTCATGGAAGTTTCCTCGCAGGCTCTCATGCAGAAGCGGACGGCGGGCATTCTGTTTGACATCGGCGTTTTCACGAACATTTCGCCCGACCATATCGGACCGAACGAGCACGCTTCGTTTGAAGACTACATGCACTGCAAGGGGCTTCTGTTCCGACAGTGCAGGATAGGAATCGTAAACGGAGATGATCCGCATGTAAAGGATATACTCGAAGGGCACACCTGCAGCGTCGAGACATTCGGACTTGCATCCTCGAATGATCTGTATGCGGATGACCTGCAGCTGATTCGCAAGCCGGGCGAGCTGGGGATCAGTTTTGACGCGGAAGGCCTTATAAAGTTTCATGCGGAAGTGCCGACACCCGGCCGCTTCAGCGTTTACAACGCGCTCTGTGCGATTGCGATCTGCCGCCATTTCGGCGTCCCGGCGGAGAAGATTCAGGACGCGCTTCTCCACGCGCACGTAAAGGGCAGAATCGAGCTGGTCAGAGTCAGCGACAGCTTCACGCTGATGATCGATTACGCGCACAACGCCGTCGCACTCGAGAGCCTATTAAAAGCGCTGCGTGAATATCATCCGGAAAGACTGGTCACGCTGTTCGGCTGCGGCGGAAACCGGAGCCGGCTGCGCCGCTTTGAAATGGGCGAAGTCTCCGGAAAGCTTTCCGACTTTACGATTATTACATCGGACAATCCCAGGTTTGAAGAGCCAATGGATATCATCGACGATATTGTGACGGGAATTTCCAGAACAGAGGGCAAATACATTACGATTCCGGACAGAAAAGAAGCCATCGCATATGCAATTCATCACGGGCAGCCGGGTGATATTATCGTTCTTGCGGGCAAAGGCCACGAGGACTATCAGGAAATCAAAGGAAAGAAATATCCGATGGATGAGCGTGTAATTATTCAGGATATTCTGAGAGAAGATGCACAGATACGCTGAAATTATCATTGATATATCCAAGGGCAGACTGGACCATCCGTTTACCTATCGTATCCCTTCCGGGCTGCAGGAAAAGCTGCGGCTCGGAAGTTTTGTTCAGGTGCCGTTCGGCAGGGGAAATACGCTGCGCAAAGGCTATGTTGTGGGCTTCCCGGAACGCGTGGACATGGACGAGGGCCGGATCAAGGAAATCGCAGCCGTTCTGGCGGCGGCAGAAGCGGACGATGAATATAAAGCGGTGCGTCTTGCCGCCTGGATGAAACGGCGTTATGGCGGCACGATGATCACCGCACTGAAAACCGTTCTTCCCGCGAGAAAGCATGTACAGCCGCTGCAGAACAAACAGGTCCGGCTTCTTCTTTCGAAGGAGGAAGCGCTCCGTCAGCTGGCGTTCTGTCAGAAGAAGCATCAGGTCGCGAGAGCAAGGGTACTGGAAAGTCTTCTGGCAGTTCGTGAACAGCCTTATTCCCTGATTACCGGGAAGCTTCATATACCGTCGAAGACGCTGCTTTCGATGGAGAAAGCCGGCATACTGAAGGTGGATGTGACGACATCGCTCCGGAATCCGGTCGGCGAGCTCTCTGTCGGAAACGACATCCTGATATTAAATGATGAGCAAAGGACAGCGGTAAACGGCGTTCTGTCCGATTTCACGGCACTGCAGGAAGGCAGAAAAGTACCTTTTACATCCCTGATTTACGGTATTACCGGCAGCGGCAAAACACAGGTCTACATCTCGATTATCGAAAGGATCGTGAAACAGGGCCGGCAGGCGATCATGCTGATTCCGGAGATTTCACTGACTTATCAGACGCTGCTGCGCTTCTACAGGCATTTCGGGAGCCGGGTTTCCGTGATGAACTCCCAGCTTTCGGAGGGGGAAAAGAGCGATCAGTTCGAGAGGGCAAGACGCGGTGAAATCGATGTGATCATAGGCCCCAGATCTTCCCTGTTTACGCCGTTTCAAAATATCGGCGTCATTGTCATTGACGAAGAACACGAGGCAAGTTATAAAAATGAAAGCATGCCCAAATACCACGCAAGAGACGTTGCGCGGGCGATTGCCTCGATGCATCACGCGGTTCTTGTACTCGGCTCTGCCACACCCTCTCTGGATTCTTATTACCACGCGAAAAGAGGAGACTATCGCCTGTATACACTGACAAGCAGGCCGACCGGCGGCGTTCCCGCACATGTCGTGATCGCGGATATGCGGGAAGAGCTTCGAAGGGGAAACAAGTCAATCCTTTCCAGACCGCTTCGGGAGAAGCTCGAAGACCGGCTTTCAAGGAAGGAACAGTCGATGCTGTTCCTGAACAGGAGAGGGTATTCCGGTTTTGTATCCTGCAGAAGCTGCGGACATGTGATGAAGTGTCCGCACTGCGATGTTGCGCTTTCCCTGCACCGCGGCGGACGGCTGGTCTGCCACTACTGCGGATACGAACAGCCGGCGGTCCGGATCTGCCCCGAATGCGGTTCCAGGTATATCGCGGGCTTCCACGCGGGCACGGAGCAGATCGAAGAAGCGCTTCGAAAGGAGTATCCGGATGCGCGTATTCTGCGGATGGATGCGGATACAACTGCGGGAAAAGGGAGCTTCGAAAAAATCCTGAGTGCTTTTGCCAACGAAGAGGCGGACATTCTGCTGGGGACACAGATGATTGTCAAAGGACATGATTTCCCCAAGGTAACTCTGATGGGAATTCTTCTCGCGGATCTTTCCCTGTACTCAAATGATTACCGGGCGGCAGAACGGACGTTCCAGCTTCTTACCCAGGCGGCCGGGCGCGCCGGCCGCGGCGAACGGGAAGGAGACGTTGTAATTCAGACTTATGAGCCGGAGCATTACGCCGTGCAGTACGCGGCGGCGCAGGATTACGCGGGGTTTTATAACGAGGAGCTTGCGTACAGGAAAGCGCTTCTTTATCCTCCTGTACATCATATGCTCGCGGTGCAGATCAGCGCGAAAACGGATGATCATGCACAGTATCTGTGCGGACGGATTCGGGAAAAGCTGGACCACATCGCGGAGAACAGAGCGACGGGACTGCTTCTGATCGGCCCCGCGCCCGCCCGGGTCAGTCGCATCAAAGACACCTACCGGTACGTGCTCTATATAAAAAGTGAAAAATATGCTACACTAATCGATTGTAAAGATGCTGTTGAGGCGCTGTGCCTTGCGGCGGCAGAAGACAAAATGTGTGCGGATACCATGGTTCAGTTTGATTTTGACCCGGTGAATCCGTATTGAATGATGAGGTGAATGATGGCAGTACGACAGATCCGTGAGATCGGAGATCCGATTCTCAATAAGAAAGCAAAACCGGTCGCTGAAATGACGCCGAGGCTGAAGGAGCTGATTGCGGACATGAAAGAGACCATGTATGAGGCAGGCGGTGTCGGCCTCGCGGCTCCGCAGGTCGGCATTCTAAAGCGCATTGTGGTCATTGATGTTTCGCCCGAGCAGAACGAGCCGCATGTTTTTATCAATCCCCAGATTGTTGAAACCAGCGGCGAGCAGGAAGGTTATGAAGGGTGCCTGTCGATTCCTGGCAAATCCGGCTGGGTAAAGCGCCCCGCTTACGTCAAAACAATGGCGTACGACGAGGATATGAAGCCGTTTGAAATCGAGGGAACCGAGCTTTTCGCGCGCTGCATGTGCCACGAGTTCGATCATCTGGACGGTCACCTGTATTCCGAAATTGCGGAAGGCGGCCTGATTGATAACGAAGAGCTTTACGCGGAAGAAGAGGAAGAGACACAAGAATGAGAGTTGTTTTTATGGGAACGCCGGATTTTGCCGTACCGGCGCTTCAGGCGCTTGCGGATTCCCGGCATGAAGTAACACTTGCCGTCACGCAGCCTGACAAACCGAAAGGAAGAAGCGGAAAACTTTCGATGTCCGCAGTGAAAAGCTGCGCGGTTTCCTTAGGAATTCCGGTTTTCCAGCCGGCAAAAGTTAAGAATGAAGAAGCCGTCGAACGGATTCGAAGGGAGCATCCGGATGTCATCGTTGTCGCGGCTTACGGCCAGATTCTGTCAGAGGAGCTTCTGAACATTCCGGGATACGGCTGTCTGAACATCCACGGATCGCTGCTTCCGAAATACCGCGGCGCGGCGCCGGTCCAGTGGGCGGTCATAAACGGAGAGGAGAAGAGCGGGCTGACCATCATGCAGATGGACAAGGGCCTGGATACCGGGGATATTCTGCTGCAGGAAGAAACGACGCTGCAACCGGAGGAAACCGCAGGATCACTCTATGACAGACTCTCCGCAATGGGCGGGCCGCTGATCTTAAAAGCTCTGGATCTGCTGGAAGAGGGAACACTTACCCGCAAGCCGCAGTCCGCGGAAGGCTCTTCCTACGCTAAGATGCTGAAGAAAGAAGACGGCCTGATTGATTTTGGAAGGCCGGCCGCAGAGATCGGCAGGCTGGTCCGGGGACTCAATCCATGGCCATCCGCGTACACATATTATGAAGGAAAAATGCTGAAAATCTGGAGCGCTTCGGCCAAGGCTTCTCCGCGCGGAGCGGCTCCGGGAAAAGTGATCGCAGTGACAAAGGACGAAATCCGGATCGCCTGCGGCGACGGGGAACTGATTCTCCATGAGATTCAGCTGGAAGGCAAGAAGAGAATGCAAGTCCATGATTTTCTTCTGGGTACGCATGTGCGGGAAGGAGAAATGCTGGGAACGGCCCGGCGGGTATAAGCGATGATGTATTACGGCTTTGACTGGACCTATATTCTGGTGATGATCGGCGCTCTGCTTTGCATTTTCGCGAGCTCGCACGTAACGTCGACATATAACCGCTACGCTAGGACCAGAAGTGCCTGCGGCATGACCGGGGCGCAGGTGGCGCAGGAAATCCTGCGGAGAAACGGCGTTAGCAACGTGACTGTGCAGCACGTTTCCGGGAATCTGACAGACCATTACAATCCTGCCACACAAACCGTGAACCTTTCGGATTCAGTGTACGGCTCCACCTCGGTGGCCGCGGTCGCAGTCGCGGCGCACGAATGCGGCCATGTCATGCAGCATGAAACCGGCTATGTTCCGCTCAGCATCCGCACCGCACTGGTTCCGATCGCGAATTTTGGTTCGAACGCAGGCATCTGGATTGTGATGCTCGGCTTCTTGATGGGGCTTTCGGATAAAATTGTAACGCTCGGCATTTTATTGTTTTCCCTGGGCGTACTGTTTCAGGTGGTGACGCTGCCTGTCGAATTTAACGCGTCGAGACGCGCGCTTTCGATGCTGGACAGCTATGGCATCCTGTCTTCCGATGAAGTCAGAAAGAGCAGGGAAGTTTTAACGGCTGCAGCACTTACCTATGTCGCTTCCGCGGCATCGTCTGTTTTATCGCTCCTGCGGCTGATATTCCTGAATAACAGAAGGCGCAGTGACTGATGAACACAGGAAACCGTACGGGGTTGAAGATGACAAATTATGCCAAAGGAGAGCGGGAAATCGTTCTCGACATTCTGATGGACCGGGAGAAAAAGGGAACGTACAGCAACGTCCTTGTCCGGAAAGCACTGGATCGCTACGCGGGTATACCGCAGACGCAGCGGTCCTTTATTAAACGCCTCGCGGAGGGTACAATCGAACGGCAGATCGAGCTTGACGGCATCATTAAAAGCCACCTTCGCAACAAAGACGATCCGATTCGGCCGATCGTTTTATGCCTTCTGCGGATGAGCGTGTATCAGATTTACTATATGGACAGTGTCCCGGATTTCGCGGTCTGCAATGAGGCAGTGCGGATTCTGAAAAAGCGGCATCAGGACAGCGCGGTCGCTTTCGTGAATGCGGTGCTCCGCAGCATCTGCAGGGATAAAAAAGAGAACAGTGACAAGCCGGATAACGAGCTTACGCTGGAGCAGCTCTGTGTTCGCTATTCGATGCCGGAGGTGATTGCTTCCTTGTGGAAGGAAGCATACGGAGAACAGAAGGTGCGAAGCCTGCTGCCCGCGATGATGGCGCCGCGGCCGGTCTGCATCCGGATGGACAGAAGGCGCAGTGAAGAAGAGCGCGGGGAAGTATTAAAGCGTCTTCGGGAAAAAGGCGTCGAGGTGACGCCCGGGCATTATGTTCCGGACTGCTATTATCTCAAAGGCGCTTCCGGCATCGCTTCTCTTTATGGCTTCGCTGAAGGCATCTTCACGGTGCAGGATGAGAGTTCCCAGCTCGCGGTTCTTGCGGCGGGGCTTACCGGCAGCGAGATTGTGTTCGATCTTTGCGCCGCGCCGGGCGGCAAGACGTTATTTGCGGAGTCGCTTCTTCCTTCCGGGCGCGTATACGCGTACGACGTATCGCCGGTCAAAACAGCGCAGATAAAGAGCAATATCTCCCGCATTGACGGCGGTCATTTTCCGTGCCGCGTGACGGTCGGCGTCAAGGACGCGACTGCATTTGATCCCGCGCTTGAAAACCGCGCCGACGTGGTTCTTTGCGACGTTCCCTGCTCGGGACTGGGCGTTATGACGAAGAAACGGGACATCAAGTACAATGTCTCCATGGAGAAGATCACTTCGCTTGTTACGCTCCAGAAGAAGATCCTGCGAAACGCGGTACGCTATGTGAAACCCGGCGGAACGCTGATTTACAGCACCTGTACGATCAACCCGTGGGAGAATGATCTGCAGGCGGAATTTATCAGGACAAAGCTTTCCATGCAGCCGGAAGATCTCTCCGGATATCTGCCGTCGGGAGTTCCCGGCATCAACGGAAATATGCTGCAGCTTTTCCCGGATGTGCATGATACGGACGGCTTCTTTATTGCGAGATTCAAAAAGCCGTTATAAATTTGATATGGCAAAAGATTTATTATCCTTTACTTTAGAAGAACTGAAAGAAGAACTGACAGCTGCCGGCTTTCCGGCTTTTCGCGCGTCGCAGCTTTACCGCTGGCTCCATGTGCAGCTCGCGGACGATTATGCGGAGATGACGAATCTGCCTGCGGATTTCAAGGCTTATCTTCAGGAAAACTATGTTTTGACGCGGCCGGAAGCTGTGGATCATCAGGTGTCGGCTCTCGACGGTACACAGAAATTTCTGTTTCGTCTGAGGGATGGGGAGACGGTGGAAAGCGTTTTTATGAAATACAGATTCGGTAACAGCGTCTGTATTTCCTCGCAGGTCGGCTGCCGCATGGGCTGCAGATTCTGCGCTTCCACCATCGACGGACTGATAAGGGGCCTTCTGCCTTCGGAAATGCTGGGGCAGATTTATCAGATCCGAAGAATCACGGGTGAAAGGGTTTCTCATGTAGTTGTCATGGGAACCGGCGAACCGCTTGATAATTACGACAATCTGCTTCGGTTTATCCGGCTTCTTACGGATGAAAACGGACAGAACATCAGCCAGCGCAATATTACGGTATCGACCTGCGGCATTGTCCCGAAAATCTATGAGCTCGCGCGGGAGAAGCTTGCGATTACGCTTGCGCTGTCCCTGCACGCACCGACCGATGAAAAGAGACGGGAGATCATGCCGGTCGCCAATCAGTATTCGATCCGGGAGCTGATGGATGCCTGCGGATATTACTTCCGGTCAACAGGACGTCGGATAACCTTTGAGTACAGTCTGATCCGCGGTGTGAACGATTCGGACAGGGAAGCACAGCAGCTTGCCCGCCTTGCCGGCAGAGCGGGTGCCCATATCAACCTGATTCCTGTGAATCCTGTCAGGGAGACAAACTATGCCCAGCCGGATCTTTCCGCGGTCACGGCATTCAAAAATAAACTTGAAAAACATGGAATAAATGTTAGTATTAGGAGAGTATTGGGCCGGGATATCGACGGTGCCTGCGGCCAGCTCCGGCACAGACATCTGTCGGAGGACGGGGCAATCCGGCAGCCAGTTGAATATATGTCCGGGGAGAAGAAATGAAGTCATTTTCCGTAACGGATATCGGCAGAAAACGAAAAATGAATCAGGATTTTGTCTTTAACTCTGACAAGCCGGTGGGGAATCTTCCAAATCTGTATATTGTCGCGGACGGTATGGGCGGCCACAAGGCAGGTGATTACGCTTCCCGTTTTTCCGTGCAGGAAATGGTGAAGCTGGTTCAGGAACAGGAGAGTACCTCGGTCCGGGAGATTATCGATCTTTCACTTCATACAGTTAATTCACGACTCCATGTTATTTCAGAAACGAATAAGGATATGCGGGGCTGCGGTACGACCTTTGTCTGTGCCACGGCGAAAGAAAACCTTCTGTATGCAGCCAATGTCGGAGACAGCCGTCTTTACATCGCGGGCGAAGAGCTGCGGCAGGTAACGGTGGATCATTCACTTGTCGAAGAGATGATTCTCGCGGGAAGCCTTGATGAGGCGGGAGCAAGACGCCACCCGGAGAAAAATGTCATCACACGGGCGGTTGGTGTCGAGGACTATCTGGACATTGATTTCTTCACGGCAGAGCTGCACAGAGGGGAACTGGTACTGATGTGCACGGACGGCCTGACCAACATGCTCGAGGATGCGGACATACTGCAGATCCTGCAGCAGGGAAATACGCTGGAAGAGAAGGCACAGGCGCTTGTGCACGCTGCGAACGTAAACGGAGGGACGGATAATATATCCGTGCTGCTTGTTGATCCCTTTATGGAAGCCGGAATGTAACATGTGCTTTGTTTTTACGCGCTAGCTGTATTCACCTGCCGGCGGAGTGTCGTTACGTAACACAGGAGAATTTGCATGGTTAAGATCGGAATGCTGATTGCGGACAGATATGAGGTCCTTGAGAAAATCGGGACCGGCGGCATGTCTGTCGTCTACAGGGCAAAAGACCATAAACTGAACAGATTCGTTGCCATCAAGGTGCTCAAGCAGGAGTTTTCGGATAACGCCAGCTTTGTTTCCAAGTTCCGCGTGGAAGCGCAGGCTGCCGCGGGACTGATGCATCCGAATATTGTCAATGTATATGATGTCGGTGAGGAAAAGGGCATCAATTATATTGTCATGGAGCTCGTTGACGGCATTACACTCAAGAAATATATCGAGAAGAAATCACGGCTTTCCGTGAAGGAGGCCATCAGCATAGCGATTCAGGTCTCGATGGGACTGCAGGCCGCGCATCATGCGCGGATTATCCACAGAGATATCAAGCCACAGAACATCATTATTTCGAAAGACGGCAAGGTCAAGATCACAGATTTCGGAATCGCGAAGGCTGCGACGAGCAATACGATCACTTCGAATGTCATGGGATCGGTTCACTATACGTCTCCGGAGCAGGCGCGCGGCGGTTATTCCGATGAACGCAGCGACATCTATTCGCTTGGCATTACAATCTTCGAGATGCTGACCGGAAGAGTCCCTTTCAACGGAGAAACGACGGTTGCCATCGCGATCAAGCATATTCAGTCGCCGATGCCATCGCCCAGAGAGTTCGTGCCGGAAATTCCGGTCAGTGTTGAACAGATTGTACTCAAATGCTGCGAGAAGAGTCCTGACAGACGTTACCAGAACATGGAATCGCTCATCGCGGATCTTAAACAGTCGTTGATTCACCCGGATGATAATTTTGTAAAAGTCATCCACCCGGATGAGGAGTCCGCAACAAGAATTTCTTCGCCGATTGAACATTCCAAGGTCCGCCAGGGAATGTACCAAAGCGAACGAAGAGAGCCTGTAAGGGAAGACCGCTATCCGGAGGAAGATGCATACGAGGATCATTACAGTCAGCGCAGACGCTCTGCTTCCGGTCGCCTTGATGCACCGCTTCGAAAGAACCGGGATCTGCGGAAATCCTATGAAGCGGACGACTACGCAGATGATTTTGACGACGACGGATACGATCCGGGAAGAGAAAGAAGAATTACTGCTGTTTCGATCGCGGCAGCGGTAGCGATCGGCGTCATCATCATTGCAGTCGCGGCAGTAAAGCTCGGGCTGTTTTCACCATCCGGACTTACGGGAGAAAGCACAGCGGTATCCACGGACGGACTTGTCAAGATGCCCGCGGTTGCCGGGAAGAATGCCGAGCAGGTGCAGAAAGAACTGACATCTCTCGGCCTGATCCCGGATATTACGTATGAAGAGTCGGATAAGTACGACTCCGGCGTTGTGATTTCCTCCGATGTTGATGAGGGAACCGGCGTTGCACAGGGAACGAAAATCGCTCTGAAAGTCAGCGCCGGAAAGAACGGTATAACCGTTCCGGATGTAACCGGCAAGACGGTTGCCGAGGCTGTCTCGATACTGGAACAGAAGGGATTTACTGTCAGCCGCAAAGAGGCACAGAGCGATACTGCCGCAAAGAACACGGTCATTTCGCAAAGCCCTACAGGTACTGCTCAGAGCGGCGCGACGATCACGATCACTGTCAGCAGCGGAGCGCAGGAAGCCGGCAGTATAACGGTTCCGGATGTCCGCGGTAAAACCAAGGATGACGCGACAGCGGCACTTGTTGCCGCAGGTTTCTCCGCTGCTAATATCACGGTGAATGAGGTCGAGGTTAAAGATCCGAATCTGACAGGTGTTGTCAGCGATCAGTCGCCCGCTGCAGACACTGAAGCGGACGCGGAAGACAAGATCACGCTCAGTATCGGGAAGAGTACGGTCAAAACCTATTCGTATACGGCAGAGATCATGGCACCGACAGAAGGCGCCGGCTACGTGGACGGCACACCGGTATACTGCGTACTGATTGCCGGGGACGGGACGAAACTTTTAGACGGGCAGATTACGCAGTTCCCGTATCCGGTCAGCTACACGGGACTTTCAAGCGGGACGGGGACGCTCAAGATGAGCTATAAGCCGGAAGGCACATCAACGGACGCGAACGGCAATCCGGTTACCGGAGAAGCTGTCGTTACCCGTGAGCTCACTTTTACCCCCGAGGACTGATATGTCAGTGCAGGGAAAAATCATCAAGAGCATTGCGGGATTCTATGACGTTTACGCGGAGGATACGCTCTATCGCTGCAGGGCGAAGGGCGTATTCCGTTCGCTTGGGGAAAAGCCACTGGTCGGAGATGACGTACTGATTGATGTCACAGACACGGTCAGTGATCCGAATGAGGGAAATGTAGTCCGTCTTCTTCCGCGGCGCAATGATCTGATCCGTCCGAATGTGGCGAATGTGGATCAGGCGCTGCTGCTTTTTGCGATAACAAATCCGGCCCCCAGCTATAACATGCTGGACCGGTTCCTGATCCTGATGAAACAGAAGCACCTGCCGGCGATTCTTTGTTTTAACAAGCTGGACCTTGCGACAGGGGAGCAGCTGTTAGAGTTGAAAAGCGTCTATGAAAAGTGCGGCTGCCGGGTTATGTTCATCCAGACGACCGATGCGGAAAGCCTGTCGCCGCTCATTGACGTCTTATCCTGCAAAACAACGGTGATCACAGGCCCGTCCGGAGCAGGAAAGTCATCGCTCATTAACCGCCTTTGTCCGGCGGCGCATATGCAGACAGGAGAGCTTTCCAGAAAAATATCCCGCGGGAAAAATACGACGCGGCATACAGAACTGCTTGCCGCGGGCGGCGGAACGTATCTGGTCGATACACCGGGGTTTACGTCGCTCGATCTGCCGGGGCTTACGGCAGACGATCTCAAGGACTATTATCCTGAGTTTACCGAAGAAGCAGCGGGGTGCCGCTTTCAGGGATGCAGTCATATTGCGGAGCCGGGGTGCCGGGTCAAGGAAGCTGTCCGCGAGGGCCGGATCAGCAGTATCCGTTACAATAACTATCTGGAAATTTATGGTCAGCTGAAGCAGCAGCGGCCGGTTTACAGCAAAAAAACAAGAGGATGACACGTATCTATCGTGTCCTCCTCTTGTTTGGTTTAATGCAGATTATTGTTTTGCGGTCAGGCCGCCGTCTACCGGAAGAATCTGACCGCTGATGAATGAAGAAGCATCACTTGCAAGGAAAACCGCCGCGGCCGCGATATCACATTTCTGCCCGATTCTGCCGAGAGGAATCCGTTTTGTCAGCGACGCATAGAAGACAGGGTCATCAAGCTGAAAAGCATTGATATCCGTACGTACAAACGTAGGCGCGATAGCGTTCACGCAGATGTTATATTTGCCCCATTCGCAGGCGAGCTGCCTGGTGAACATATTGACGGCACCCTTACTGGTGCAGTAAGCAATATAATCGGCGTCAGTTCCGATCACGCCTTTGACTGAAGAAATATTGATGATTCTACCGGATTTTGCGGGAATCATAAAGCTTTTTCCGGCCTCCCTGCTGACAAGAAAGGTTCCTTTCACGTTGAGGTCCATAACCCTGTCAAAGGTTTCTGTATCATAGTCTTCCGCAGGAAGAAGACAGTTCATGCCAGCGCTGTTGACGACGATGTCAAGCCCCTGCAGAGAAACGCCGATCTGATCCATCATCTGCTGAACATCCTGTTCCTCTGTCACATCACAGCGAAGCGCTATACAGGTTCTGCCGATACTTTCCGCATACAGGGAAAGCTCCCGGGCTTTTTCGGGATGACCGCCGCAGACCGCGACATCCGCGCCGCACGATAAAAACGCTCTCGCAATCTCGCCGCCGAGTCCGCCGGTGCCGCCGGTGATCAACGCTTTCTTTCCTTCCAGAGAGAAGAGCTGTATGTAATTGTCCATTGATTAACCTCCATTCTTAAGAAGCCGCAGAATCTATATGCGTCACAGAAAATCCCGCAGACTTCTTGCTGGTACCGGTCCTGTTAGAACACGAATCAGAAAATCCAGAACCTTTTGCATATTGTCCGGATTTACAGCTTCTACATTGTCCCGATATCCGCCGTGCATGGTCGCGCAGACCTCCATCGAGGAAACGATCATCCTGAATTCCGGCGATCTGCCAAGCAGTCCCTCACCCATTGCGGAAAGGGACTTCAGATACTGCAGGTCCCAACGAGGAACAACACTGACCGATAGCGTGGGCAGATGAGCTTTACGAAGGATGACATCATCACTTTCAGGCAGAAATTTCACTTTTTGCGCAGCGCAGCAGCGCAGGCTTTCACGGCAGCAGAAAGGATGGAATGCTCTGGAAAGCTCCGCACCGCCGGCATTTAATACAATCGTATCGCCAAAACCGCACAGATCCAGATTGACAGCTGCTTTCGGGTCTTCCGGTTCCATACAGTCGCAGTAAAGCTTACTGCCAAGATGTCCGTTTTCTTCTCCGTCAAAGAATGCGAACCAGGCCGGGATATGCCTTCCGAGAAGTTCGTGATACAGATCCGTCAGGATGCAGACAGCGGCGGCATTGTCGTTGGCTCCCGGGCTGCCCGGATAAGCGTCATAATGCGCGGTGAAGAGATACTTCGTATGCGCTCCGGCGCAGTCCGGAGTCTCCTCTGTTTTGCCGCATGTATGAAACAGATAGTTTCTAATGCCGCGTGGAACTTTCTCTGAAGGGGCGTCTTCCTGCAGGATGAATGGGATTTCCTCCCTCCGGAGAACCTCTTCGAGAGCCTCCCGCCTTTTGTCCGGATCAGAGACGCAAAGCGCCCTCAGATTGCGGCTGATCATTGGAATTTCCAGTCTTTCAGGCAGGCGTTCATCGGAACCTTGAGTACAATTTTGCGGATATCTGCCGGCTCCGCTCCTTCGCAGATCGCCGGGATATGCACGTCCCAGGGAAAGTAGACAGCGAACGAGCCGGTACGCAGCCGTATTCTGCCTTCGGGAGCTTCGGGATCATTCCGGTAAAACAGAATGTCGCGGGGGGTGGCAAGCAGATCCTCGTCTGTGACATTGCTGCCGTCATCACAGTAAAAACCCGCTTCCTCCGGGCCGCCGGAAGCAAGAAACTGCACATCAATGTTCCGCCTGTGGATCTCAGGGCGAAGCAGTTCCCGCGGAGCGGTTTTCTGATCAATCACCTGCAGAATCATCGGCACGCCTGCAATCGTGACATCAAACTTTCCGGGTTCGTGAACCGTAAGATCATTGTCCTTCAGATAATGCAGCGCCGCGCAGAGCGGCTTCGGAAGCATTGCCGCCTGTTCGTTGAAAAACTCGTTATGCACATTTCCGTAGATCATAGTAATTCCCTTTCCGTGTCTTTATCATAATCTATCCAGTAATCCGGACAGTCTTTTCGGAGCTGCGGAATCAGCTTCTCCGTAAGCTGTATCCACTTTCTGATGTAGAAAGCTGCCTTGTCACTTTTCCTTTCCGAAAGCGCGTGCGTCATCTGCCGGAGAAGATACGTCAGTGAAGAAGCGGCTCCCGAGAAGTCTGCGATCAGAACATTCATCCGGTAAATATCACTGTAAGTCCCTGACAGTCCGGACCAGATGAGATTGTACTGGCCGCCGAGCGTGAAGAACTGCTGGAAGAAATCGGCGATCAGTCTCGCATAGCGCCGGCTGTCATTCTCTTTCACGGCTTCCTCAACATGCGCAAGAAGAAAGTTCAGGATCGCGATCTGATCTTTGCTTACTTTGTTTGTAAAGAAAGACGAGATGGCATCACAGCAGAAGATATCGAGGAGCCACAGACAATTGGATATATTCTCCGGATGCAGAGCGCAGACTACGGCGCCTTTGTTCGGCACGCTGTTCGCCAGACCTTCCAGCCGCAGGCGTTCGATCGCGTCATGTACGGGCGTACGGCTGACGGACAGAAGCGTTGCCAGCTCGACTTCCCGCAGACGCTCTCCCGGAGCCAGATCCAGCATCAGAATCTCTTCCCGGATTGCGCGATAGGCGTACTGGCGGTTATCCTCGGACGGACGACGTTTCGCACTGCGCCGCTGCCGGGACTTGTATTCAATTTTTCTTTCGGATTCCGGCATGCGGCAACTCCCTTGTATGCAATCACATCAAAAACAGATAAAATGCTGATTCATATAATTCTAATGAAAGTTTAACATTTTCCGTCAAAAAATCAATATTATGGTTACACGACAATCTTCAACCAATAAGATTTGCACAAAATGCTGTTGCGGAACACATCGAAATGTGTTAAATTGATGGCTGTAGCGGAATGAACTTGTATGCAATTTACAGGATCCACCGGATGCAGCGCTGTTTTCGGGCTTTTCCAGACAGTAGGAACTTCTGTTGAGATCCTGCGAAACGGAGAAACTTGTATGCAGAACAGCAGAACAACTTCAACTGATCTTCATCAGCTTCTGCGCAAACGGATTCTCACTCTGGACCTGGCGCCCGGAACAAAGCTCAGCGAGAATTCTCTGTGCGATGAGTATCAGGAAGGACGCCCGAGGGTACGTGACGTACTTGCAAGACTCGGTGTAGAAGGCTGCGTAATGGTTCTTCCTCAGAGCGGCACCTTTGTAACACTGCTTTTACAGTCGAATATCCGGCAGATTGCGAGGGCCAGGACCCTGATCGGACAGAGAATTATCCGGGAAGTATGTGATAAGGGACTGTCCGAAACGCAGATGGCGGAGCTTCAAAGGATTACCGCAGAAGTGAACGCGAGCAGAGACGAAGAGGAATACCTGCTTCATTATGAAGACTACTGCCGGTTTCTTGAAAGATGCTGCGGGCGGCATGGAGTTTGGAAATTTCTTGGCAGCGTCGACTGCGATTTCAATCGCGCGCAGCGGCTTGTTTACCGGACTTACAGTACCGGACGTGAAATGTCAATTCTGGAGCATCAGGGAGTGGAGACCAGAATGCTTACAGAGTATATCCTGAAAAGGGACGCGGACGCTGGAGGTCTGATACTGGAAAGTCATTATAATCAGATTCTGATTCACAGCAGTATGGCGAAGAGTATCTTCCCGGGGTATTTCGGGGAGGAAGGCACTGCTGTCTGATGATAAGAAATGAATCGGATAACCGATATACAGGAAGGGGATGGGAGAAAGAAAGTACTAAAAGGAAAGATAACCGGCTGTCAGGGAAACAGTCAGTCATTACGGGTTCAGAGACAATGTTTATGAGGAGGATCATATGCAGTATGTAATCGGAGTAATACTGTTACTCACATTCTTCGGCCTCGCGTATTATTGCATTAAAGGCCACAATCTGATGATCGGCTTCCTGGTCATCACGATCATTTGGACAGTTCTGCCGCTTCTGGGCACGTTTTTTGTCGGCGGAGACTTCCTGGATGCTAATGAAGTGTTAAAGTTCGGCGCTTCTCATCCGCTTTCGGATGGAACAACCAGAAAACTGGTTGATATTCTGAACGGTATTTATCAGTCGGCTCCTGAAGGCTGGGGCACTACACTGGTAAATGTATGCTGGGGCGCATGGTTCGGAAGAGTCCTGATGGATACCGGAATCGCTTCCACGCTGATTCGCAAGACGGTTGAGCTTGGCGGCGACAAGCCGATCATCACGGTTACGCTTTTGAATATCGTGACAGCCATCATCTTCACATCGATGACCGGCGCAGGTCCTGTTATCGCGATCGGCGTAATCGTACTTCCGATCATGATGTCTCTGGGTGTTCCGAAGGCGATTGCTCTGTTTTCCTTCATGGGCTCCGTAGCGGCGGGCATCTATCTGAATCCTGTCAATTTCGCACAGTACCGCGCGTTCTTCATTGAGCCCTCGCAGATGCCCGATTTCACACTCGGCTGGTACGCCCGTCACTGGGGCTATGCGGCGCTCGTGATTATGCTGGTGGTAACCACAATTCTGACCGCCGTTTATCTGAAGAAGAACAAGACGTCTCATGCGTGGGCGGCACAGACAAGAGGGCCGCAGGCAGCACAGAAAGACGCTCCTCTTTATACGCTGATTCTGCCGGTCGTTCCGGTCGCTTTAAACATCGCGTTTAACTTCTCGGTTATCGGCGGCTTTGTGATCGCAGGCTTCGCGGCTCTGTTCCTTTGCGGCAGAATGAAAGGAACTTTCAAGGAAAACTGCCAGCTGGTCAATAAGCTTTACTATGACGGTGTCGTTGACACAGCTCCTCTTGTAGGCTTCCTGCTGACACTGCCTATGTTCAATTCCGTTGCGAAATACGCGTCTCCGTATTTCAAGGTCATCCTCGGCGGTGTAATGCCTAAGAACGAACTGGTTGTCTGCATCGTCTTCGCGGTTCTGCTCGGCCTCGGCCTCTTCCGCGGACCTATGACTCTCGTAGGCTGCGGCGCTGCAACACTCGGCGTTCTGCAGAACGTGGCAAGCTTTTCGGTTCCGTTCCTTTACGGCGTTTTCGCGATTCCGACAATTACGGTAAATATCGGAAGCTGCATCACACAGTCCTGGGTTGCATGGGGACTTGCTTATACCAAGGTGGAATCCAAAGACTTCCTCAAGCTGTCCATTCCGAACGCGTACGTTACCGGTATCATTCAGTACGCAGCCGTATATCTGCTTCTGGGCGGTCTCGGAGCACAGTGGTTCATCTGATTCCTGAGGTCTGAACTGATTTCCCTGCATTTTCACCGCGCGGGCAATTCCCGCCCGCGCGGATTTCGCGGATCTGCGTAATTCTTTTAGTACATTCTTTTTTTCATCGCCTGCCGTTATGGGAGACGGAGCAGCTGCTCCGCAGCGGAGCCGGCAGTCATATCTTTTATAATAAGGAGAGGGTAAAATGGCGGAAACAAAACACAGAGCTGTCCGAATGGGCATCGATGTAGGCGGAACCTACACAAAGTGCGTTGCGATGGATAACCTTACGCACGAGATTATCGGCAAGAACGAAGTTAAGACAACACATGACGACAAGGCAGGCGTGGCTGCCGGCGTTGTAAAGAGCTTTCAGAACTGCATGCGGGAAAACAACATATCTCCCGAAGACGTTGTCTTTGTCGCGCACTCGACGACACAGGCGACGAACGCTTTCATCGAAGGCGACGTCGCGCAGGTCGGACTGATCGGCGTTGCCGGCGGCGGTCTTGAGGGACTGCTTGCGAAAAGACAGGTGACGCTCAAGGACATTATTCTGGACGAAAAGACCGGAAAGAAAATCCGGATTTTCAATGAATACATCAAGAAAAAAGAACTGAATGAAGATACGATCAACGCGGCTGTCGACAGGCTGATCGCGCAGGGGGCAGAAGTTATTGTCGCATCCATGGCATTCGGTGTTGATTCCATGGACGAGGAGAAGATGATCTACGATGTCGCTTCTCAAAAAGGACTTCCGGTTACTATGGCTTCCGACATTACAAAGCTTTACGGCCTGACAAGAAGAACCAGAACGGCAGCCATCAACGCGTCTATTCTTCCCAAGATGATTGCGACTGCAAACGCCACCGAATCATCGGTCCGCGAAGCGGGAGTCAAGGTTCCGCTGATGATTATGAGAGGCGACGGCGGCGTCATGGAGATCAACGAGATGAGAAAGAGACCGATCCTCACCGCGCTCTCAGGACCTGCGGCATCGGTTATGGGATCTCTTATGTACCTGCGCGCTTCGAATGCCATTTATTTCGAAGTCGGCGGAACAACCACGAATATCGGTGTTATCAAGAACGGCAGACCCGGTGTTGATTATGCACAGATCGGAGGACATGATACCTATATCAGTTCGCTGGATGTCCGGATTCTCGGCTGTGCCGGCGGTTCCATGGTCCGGATCAGTGACTCGGATGTAGTTGATGTCGGCCCCCGTTCCGCGCATATTGCCGGCTGCGAATATGCGTGCTTCTATCCGGAGGACCAGATTGTCGATCCGCAGATTGAACTGATCAGTCCCAAGCCCGGAGATCCTGCCGACTATGTTGTTCTGCGCCTGAAAAACGGAGACAGAATCTGTTTTACCAACACCGATGCGGCAAACGTGCTTGGTCTGATTGACGAAAAGTACTTCGCGCATGGTAATGCGAACGCGGCCAGAAAGGCCATGGAGCCGGTCGCGAAAAAGCTTGGAATAACCGTAGAAGATCTGGCAACCAGAATTCTGGACAAAGACTACGAAAAAGTCAGCGCCTGCATCAACGCGCTGGCCGATAAGTATCAGCTCGACCGCGACGGAATGCGTCTTGTAGGGTGCGGCGGCGGTGCCGCTTCTCTGGTTCCGTATTGCGCGAAAAAGATGGATCTGCCGTACAGCATCCCCGAGAACGCCGAGGTTATTTCCTCCATCGGTGTTGCGCTGTCGATGGTTCGTGACGTTGTCGAACGTGTCATACCGAACCCTACGCAGGACGATATCCGGGATCTGAAGAAGGAAGCTACGGACGCTGCGATCAGTTCCGGCGCGTCACCGGATACAATTGAAGTACATATTGAAATCGACTCCCAGACAGGTAAGGTCACCGCGATTGCCACCGGCTCCACGGAGGTAAAGACTACGGATCTTCTGAAGGAATGCGATGATGCGGAAGCGGAGCAGCTCGCGAAGGAGGATTTCGGACCGAAGGTTTCGAATATCTGCCTGAAGGAAAAGACGGACAAGTTTTATGTTTTCCAGGGCGATCGCGACGACAAACACCCGATCCGAATTGTAGACCGGAAAGGCTTTATCAAAGTGCAGTGCTCGGACGGCGTTGTATCCAAGTGCAAGGTTGCCGATTATGATAAGGAAGTAGAACGGATGTGGGAGGAAGAAGCGATTTTCAAGACAGACTCGATCATCCGTCCGGATTACTTCGTCTGCTTCGGACCCAGAGTTTCCGACTACAGTTCTGTAGATCTTGCGCAGGTAAAACTGCTGATGGATCTGGACCTTGGGGACCGCGATCCGGAAGAAGAGATCATCGTGGTCGGTTCGCTCAATGACGTGGGATAATACATGACCAGAGAAGAAATCGTAAAAGCGCTCAAACCAATCGCGGACGGACTGTTCGGCAAACAGCGCCGTCCCTCCTATGAAAAACCGCATTACGAAATCCGCGGGCTGAATGATATGCTGCAGGATCTGACGGCTGTAGCTCCGGATGACTGGTGGCCGTATGCTTTCTCCAGAGATCCGATTAACGGAAAGCTGACAGACGGACAGAGAGTGCAGCTGATGCATAAATCCGTGCAGTGCGGTTATGAGTATGCGGATAAGATCGCAGAAGAGTACGGAACGGACGATCCGGTGCAGATTGCGAAAAAGATGGGAATGGTTGTCACTTATCCGGAGTTCCCGGAGCGCACGGACCGGGTCCTCTTCGCCGAGTTCAAGCCGGCAAATCAGATCAGGATCTATATGGACGCGGTCTATAAAGCGAAAAATCTTCTCCGTGACAGAAAAACCGCGGAAATTCTGACGGACAAACTCAATGTTTCGAAGCTTCTGCTTTCGCATGAACTGTTTCACTATATCGAGGAGAAATATAAGGATACAATTTTTACAAGAATCGAGAAGATCAGACTCTGGGAACTGGGGCCGCTTCACAATGATTCTGTTCTGATGGCAGACAGCGAGGCTGCTGCTATGGCGTTCGCGCAGAGACTGAATCATCTTCCGTATTTTCCGTATGTACTCGATGTCTTTATGGTTTACGGATATTCGATGGAAGAGGCGAGTGGACTGTATGAGGAGATGATGACTCTTCTTGAACAGGGACGTGAAAAAGGGGATAATACATGAGTATCAGAGTACCGTTTACTGAAGTTGAGGAAACCTGCAGAAAGGCATTTGTTAATATTGGCGTACCGGAAGACAAGGCGCAGGTCTGTGCGAGAATTCACACGGAATCAAGCGCGGACGGCGTGGAGAGCCACGGGCTTAACCGTATTCCGCGTTTTGCCGAGTATGTACAGAAGGGACTGGTCGATGTACACGCCGAGCCGACGCTCGTTGGAAGTAAAGGCGCGGCGGAGAATTACGACGGCCATCTCGGAATCGGTGTAACAAATGCGCTATTTTGTTCTGACAGAGCACTGGCACTTGCGAAAGAGCATGGAATCGGTCTGGTTGCGATCCGCAACACAACGCACTGGATGCGGGGAGGCACTTACGCCTGGAAGATGGCGAAGGAAGGATTCATCGCGATCAGCTGGATCAATACCGAGAGCTGCATGCCTATGTGGGGAAGCGACAAGCCTTCTGTAGGAAACAATCCGTTCTGTATTGCAATTCCAAGAAAGAACGGAGAAATTGTTGTTGATATGGCCATGAGCCAGTACGCTTATGGTAAACTTGGAGTATACCGGCTTGCAGGCAGACAGCTGCCTTACCCGGGAGGCTTTGACAAGGACGGAAACCTTACAACGGATCCGGGAGCAATTGAAGATTCGATGCGGATCCTTCCGACCGGTTACTGGAAGGGCTCGTCTCTGGCCATTGCATTGGATCTGGCGGCTGCGATGATTTCTGCCGGAAAATGCGGCAGTGATCTCGATGAAGAGCACCGCGGATCGTGCACAGGCTGCAGCCAGATTTTTATCGCCATTGATCCGAACATGTTCGGAGATCCGGATGAGCTGCAGAAAATGCTGGACCGGAGGGTTGCAGCTGCGGACGCGGCACATCCGATCAATCCGGCGCGCCCGGTCAAATGCCCCGGAGAAAACACGATTGAGAGAAGAAAGAAGAGTCTGGAAGACGGTGTTGTCGTGGATGAGAATGTCTGGGCACAGATTCAGTCTCTGGCTGCCGGAGACTTGAATGTCAGTGACATTGCGAGCAAGTGAAACAGGAGGGAACAAAAATGTTTTTCGCGAATGTAAGCATTGCAGAGAAGTATGACTATCTGGACGAAAAGTTCCGTGCCGCGTACAAGTGGCTGCGTGAAACGGATATTAAGAGCCTGCCGGAGGGCAGCTATCCGATTCTGGGAGACGAGGTCGTAGCCAATGTGCAGGAATATACCACTTCTCCGAAAGAAGAGAGAAGCTTTGAAGCGCATGACAAATATTTTGACATTCAATATATGGTTACCGGAGAGGAAATGTTCGGCGTCTGCAGGCGTGATACGCTGACAGTCGAACAGGAAAAGCCGGAAAATGATCTCATCCTTTATAAAGAGCCGGAATTCTCCGGAGAAGTTTATCTGAAGGAAGGCGATCTGATCGTTGTAGCGCCCGAAGACGCGCATAAGCCCAGGTGTGCTGCCGGAAATCCGATGGAAGTTAAAAAGGTTGTCGTAAAGGTTGCTGTCTGAGCACCTTTTTGATGAATGCATATGCAGATGGAGGAAAAGAACATGCAGACTGTTTATGATTTGGGAAATGGAATGAGACTTGTTGATCTCTCCAAGCTTGTAGATCCTGCGACCGAGACCAGAAGATGCAAACTGTTCCGCTTCAATACCGGCGGCCCGATCCCGGATTTCCATACAAATGTCGATATCATGACACATCTCGGAACACACGCGGAGTGCCCGTATCATCACAATGACAACTGGCCGGATGTAACCGGAGTACCGCTTACGACCTTTGTCGGCCGTGCCGTTTATGTGAATTTCCATGACAGCGTAGCGCCGAACACCCACATTACGGCTGCAGATCTGGACCGTGCCGCTTCCAAGGTACGCGAAGGGGATATCGTCATCATTGATTCCGACTATAAGCTGAATCCGTTTACAAAGGATACGAACACCGAAAAGGACAAGAGACTTTTCGTGAACGCGGAAACTGCGGAATGGTTTAAGGCACACAAGGTGAAAGCGGTCGGCTTTGGCGACGGTGTTTCGATCGAAAACTGCAATGAAGATGTTAAGCCTTTCCATGACATTCTGCTTGCGGAAAACATCATCTTCATCGAAGTTTTAAAGAACCTTGAACTTTTACAGAAAGACGTCTTCTTTATGTCCTATGCTCCGCTTCCGATTGTCGGACTGGATTCCAGCCCGGTACACGCTTACGCAATCGAAGGAATCAAAGAGTTTTCGGAAGACTGACCTGAAAAAGTACTGCAACTTTAGTGCCGGCCGCAGCATCTGCTGCGGCCGGCTGGAACGTACTGGAGGAAAATAATGAAGATAGCGGTAATTGGCGCCGGTGCGATGGGCTCCATCTACGGAGGACATTTATCACTGCATAATGATGTAACGCTGATCGATACAAACCCCAAGGTTATTGAGACAGTGCAGCAGAACGGCCTGAAGATCGAGGAAAACGGGCAGGAGAATATTTACCGTCCTTCCGCTGCCGTAAGCTGCGAAGGAATGGAACCGGTCGATCTGATCATACTTTTCGTCAAGGCACTGTATTCCAAGGCTGCGCTGTCCGGTAACCGGAACCTGATCGGTCCGAATACCTATGTAATGACGTTGCAGAACGGCTCGGGACATGAAGATATCCTTGGCGAATTTGTACCGCAGGACCATATTATTATCGGAACAACTGAAGATAACGGGGCGGTACTGGGATTCGGACACATCCGCCACGGCGGTGTCGGCAACACGAACGTAGGCATGCTTACCGAGGACAAAGAGAATTTTCTGAACAAGCTGAAGGAATCCTTTGACAGCTGCGGATTTAATGTGAGAATCCATCCGAATATCCAGCAGCTCATCTGGGACAAACTCTTTACAAATGTATCTCTGAGTGCCGTAACCGCAGTGCTGCAGGTAAATATCGGATATATTGCCGCGAATGAATATGCGTGGCAGATGACCATGGCGCTGCTGCATGAGGCTGTGGAAACTGCACATGCGCTCGGACTGGAAGCGGATGAGGAGAAGCTTGCCGAAAAGATTAAAGCTACATCTGTAGGATCGCCGGAAGGTGTGACCTCCATCTGCGCGGATATCCGCGCCGGAAGAAAGACCGAAGTAGATACCATTTCCGGCTCCGTTGTACGTGCGGCACATAAGGCCGGAGTCCCGGTTCCGGTACATAAATTTGTTGTAAATACCATTCATGCGCTGGAAGGAAGAGGGCAGGCCTGAGAAATTTCCGGCTGCGCGCATTGCAGTTGTCCTGAATATGCATCTTTTATCTTGAACGCAGGCTTTATGCCTGCGTTTTCTGTGTAAGGCAGAGTTATTGAGATCCTTGTTCTTGTCATAGAGTGCAATTTGGATCTCCCGTAATATCAAGGCTTCAGCTTGATAAACAGGCAGTGAACTTGACACTACGCAGAGACAGAAAGGAAGTTGAAGCTATGGAATTCAGAAGCATTCTGATCAAGGATACAACAAAGGAAGAAAGGGAGGAGATTATCCGCGAGTCACTGAACTGCGGTGGCGGCGGATGCGAGAACTGCTCCTCATGCTGGCTTGGCGGTGGCAGTCCATGGGAAATGTACCAGGACTATATTGATGGCAGGAAGGAGATCTCCGAGATCAATATGGAATACCATCGTGGTATGGTAAGAGGATAAATCAGCACAGCTGTAGGTGGCAGAGGAGATAAGAGGCAGACGATCGTATTCTTCTTCGGAATCTGCGCTGCCTGTTTGTTCTATATATTGTGAGAAAGAGGCCTGCGAAACAGAAGGAATTTGAAAAGCTTATATCAGATAATATTAAAATCTGAAAGTATGGAAAGCCCGGACACAATATCTTTTTACAGCCGGCTCCAGAGTAGCGTATAATAATTACTGCTTATCCGGAGCTTTTTATGTATTTGTATGAGGAATACAGAAAGCCCGTAAAATCAAGGAAAAACGGAGGATAATATATAAAATGAAATTAGGCATCGTTGGCCTTCCAAACGTCGGAAAGAGCACATTATTCAATTCACTTACAAAGGCAGGAGCAGACGTAGCGAACTATCCGTTCTGTACGATTGATCCCAATGTCGGCGTCGTCGCGGTCCCGGATGAGCGGATCAAAAAGCTCGGAGAAATGTATCATTCGAAGAAGATTACTCCGGCCGTCATCGAATTCGTGGATATCGCCGGCCTCGTGAAGGGTGCTTCAAAGGGTGAAGGCCTCGGCAACCAGTTCCTTGCGAATATCCGCGAGTGCGATGCGATTGTGCATGTCGTGCGCTGTTTTGAAGACGCCAATATTACACACGTAGACGGAACGATCGATCCGATGCGCGATATTGAGACAATCAATCTGGAGCTGATTTTCGCGGATCTGGATGTCCTGGAACGCAGAATTTCCAAAGTCGGCAAAACAGCGCGTATGGACAAAGAAGCTGCGAAAGAGCTGGAACTTCTGCAGCGGGTAAAGGCTGTTCTTGAACAGAACAAGCCGGCGTCTTCGATGGAAATCGACGATGAAGATGAAAGAAAGCTCATGAACGGCTATCAGCTTCTTACCTGGAAACCGGTGATCTATGCCTGTAACGTATCTGCGGATGATATCCCGGATGACGGTGCTTCCAATGAAGGCGTACAGAAGGTGAAAGCATACGCGAAGGAAAACGGAAGTGAAGCGTTCGTCCTGTGCGCGGAGATGGAGGCGGAAATTTCCGAGCTTGAAGATGATGAGAAGCAGGCGTTTCTGGATGACCTCGGCATTAAAGAATCCGGGCTCGACAAGCTGATTAAGGCATCATACCGCACACTTGGTCTTATGAGTTTCCTGACAGCCGGAGAAGACGAGACAAGAGCATGGACAATAAAGATCGGAACCAAGGCTCCGCAGGCAGCAGGAAAGGTCCACTCGGATATGGAGCGCGGCTTCATTAAAGCAGAGGTTGTGAACTGGGAAGTTCTGCTAAAGGAAGGTTCTCTTGCGGCGGCCAGAGAGAAGGGCCTTGTCGGAATGCAGGGTAAAGACTATGTAGTGCAGGACGGCGATGTCTGCCTGTTCAGATTTAACGTGTAAGAGGACGGACCGCAGGAGGATATATGCCTGATATGATGGGAAAAATGGACATCGCGTTTCCACATCTTGGAATCTATTTAAAAGATGTACCGCAGTCCATTACAATAGGAAGCTTCTCAATCGCGCTTTATGGAATCTGTATTGCGGCGGCGATGCTTGCCGGGATACTTCTGGCGGCACACATCGCGAAGAAAACCGGCTGGGACCCGAACATAATCTGGGACATTTCGATCTGGCTGATCATTTTCGCGATCATCGGCGCCAGACTCTATTATGTAATTTTCTTCTGGGACGCCTACAAAGACAACCTGCTGCAGATCTTCAATCTGCGCGCCGGCGGACTCGCAATTTACGGGGGCATCATTGCCTGCGTGATTGTTGTTTTTGTTTACTGCAAAGTCAGAAGGGTAAATCCGTTCCGGCTTCTCGACACCGCGGCTTACGGACTGGTCCTCGGCCAGATTATCGGCCGGTGGGGAAACTTCTTTAACCGGGAAGTATTTGGCGGATATACGGACAGTCTGCTGGCGATGCGCCTTCCCGTCGCAATGGTGCGCAGCCGCGACATAACAGAAGCGGTAGCTTCTCATATCGCGCAGGGAACGAACTATATTCAGGTGCATCCTACCTTTTTATATGAGGGATTATGGAATCTGGGGCTTTTGATTCTGATGCTTCTGTGGACCGGACATAAGAAGTTTGAAGGTGAAATCACATTGCTGTATTTCTTCGGCTACGGAATCGGGAGGGCATGGATCGAATATATCCGGACGGATCAGCTGTATATAACTGGGACGAAGATCCCCGTATCGATCGTTGTAAGTGTAATTATGATTGTTTTCTCTGTTTTGATGGATATATATACCAGAAAACGGCTCGCGGATGGGACAGCATCCCACAGCAACCCGAAGTCTCCCGAAGCGTAAAAACCTTATAAATCCGCATTTTGAAACCCAAGGTATTGAAAATATCAGTGCCTTGGGTTATTATTTAGCTATCTTAGGGGATGAATTCCCATTTTTTACCTATAAAGTGGTGTAAAGTGGGATAAAGTTCGTTTTCCGGAAGATGACGCGCGGCTTGTAAAAGATTCGGAAGGTATTATGGAAGGCAATTTTAACGGCATCTACAGACATCATCTGGATGCCAAAGGACGCCTGAGCGTCCCTGCCAAGTTCAGAGATATCCTGGGTAGCCGGTTTATGATCGGTATCGGGACAGGCGACTGCCTTCTGATTTATACAATGGAGGACTGGAAGAACTTCGAGCAGAAGCTGCGCAGCCTCCCTGCCACGTTTAACGAGGATGCAGAAGAGATCCTTCGCTGGTACGGCATGAATACGCTCGAAGTCGAAGTCGACGCGCAGGGAAGAATCATTCTGCCGCAGCAGCTTCGAGAGGCGGGAGGAATTACGAAGAATGTTGTTTTTGCGGGACGAATCGACAGAGCGGAGCTCTGGAGCGAGGAAGCCTTCGATGAACACATGAGAAAGGTTACGAAGAAGGATATCCGCGAGGCGGCGGCTAGGCTGTACGCGAACGGTATTCAGTTCTGACAGTTGGTGGCGATGGAATTCAAACATACCTCGGTTTTACTGCAGGAAACCATAAGTCAACTGAAGATCAGACCGGACGGGATCTATGTGGATGGTACGCTTGGCGGAGCGGGTCATTCTTTTGAGATAGCAAAGAGGCTCACCGGTGGCGGACAACTTGTAGGAATCGATCAGGACAAAGACGCAATTGCCGCGGCGGCGAAACGCCTGGAACCGTATCGGGACAGGGTTACGATCGTACGGAGCAATTATGAGAATATGCCGCAGGTGCTTTCGCAGCTTGGAATGAAAGGTGTGGACGGCATCCTTCTTGATCTTGGCGTTTCCAGCTATCAGCTGGACAATCCCGAACGCGGTTTTTCCTATAACACTGATGAACCGCTTGATATGCGCATGGATCAGGACAATCCCGTCAGTGCGAGGGAGATCCTGAATACCTGGCCGGAAGAGCAACTCGAACAGATTATCAGAGACTACGGCGAAGAGAAATTTGCGGCGAGGATTGCAAAGAATATTGCCGCACACAGAGAGAAGAAGCCTCTGGAGACGACAGGAGAGCTCGCCGCGATCATCCGCGCCAGCATCCCGATGAAGATGCAGGTACGGGGCGGAAATCCCTGCAAGCGGACGTTTCAGGCGATCCGGATTGCCTGCAACAGAGAACTGGACGTGCTGCGGGATTCCATAGACGGAATGATAGGACTCCTGAATCCCGGTGGAAGACTCTGCATCATAACCTTTCATTCGCTGGAAGACCGGATCGTGAAGAATGCTTTTAAACGAAACGAGAATCCGTGTATTTGTCCGCCGGAATTTCCTGTCTGTGTCTGCGGAAGGAAATCGAAAGGGACAGTCATTACCAGAAAAGCTATTTTACCGTCGCAGGAAGAGCTGCTGGATAACAAACGTTCGACCAGCGCGAAGCTGCGGGTATTTGAAAAGATCAGGGAACAGTAAACCGGTTTTGTGAGGGCAGGAAAATGGGGAACAGACGCGCTTACAGAAGAACTGAATATGATTATGCAGCGCGTGATATCTCCAGAGGCTATCGCACGAGGAGAAATCACGAAAGTGCAGCTTCAATATATTATTACGGCTCGGAAGCGCCTGCCTGCGACTATGATTATGACGCGTATGAAGATACCCGCGTCAATACAGGCCGCAGACAGAAGACCGCGAACAGAAAAAGAACAGCAAAAGCGGCGAGGATGAATCCCGCGCTCATTGTTGTTTTGCTCGGAATGTCAGTCGTTATGTGCGCCGCTCTGATTCATTACGTCAATCTCCGTTATGAGCTGACTTACACGGTGAACAAAGTCGCTTCCCTCGAAAGCGAACTGACACAGCTTCGCGAGAACAATGAAGAGACGCTCAATGAGATCAACAACAGCGTGAAGCTCGAAGATATCCGTTACAAGGCAATCACCCAGCTCGGGATGACTTATGCCAATAAGGATCAGATTGTTGATTACGAGAATGATACCGACGATTATGTGCATCAGGTTTCGGAAGTAGACAATTAACGGAAAACGGATTAAAATCGGTTCATGACTCGCAAAAACAATACAAAACGCAGAAATAGCGCCTCCTCAGGAAAGACACAGGCGCTCAGATCGTTTATGCAGACAAAGCTGGTGGTACTTTATCTTCTGGTACTGCTGGCTTTTGCTGCGTTAATCGTCCGTCTTTTTTATATCAATGGCAATAACGGCGAAGAGTACGCGAAACAGATTCTTTCCCAGCAGCGCTATGACAGCCGGGAACTGCCGTTCAAACGCGGCACAATCACGGATGCCAAGGGAACTGTCCTCGCGACGAGCGAGCTTGTCTACAATGTCGTCATTGACGCGCATACGATCAATAACGGCCCTTTGAATGACAAGAAAGTGAGCTCTTACTATGATCCGACACTGAACGCAGTGACGAAGCTCGGCCTTGATAAGGCGGAGATCAAGAAGTATGTGGATGACCATCCGGACAGCCGTTACTATATAGTGAAGAAGAATCTTCCGTATGCGGACAAGCAGGCTTTCGAGAATGAGATTGAGGAGGCCAGTGAGAAGGTTACAAAACTCCGCAAGGATCTGACAGCCGCCAAAAACGAAAAGAACGAATCCAAGATCAGCAATCTGGAAGCGCAGCTCAAGGAAGCGCTGGCAAAGCAAACCGAGATGAACAATATTCAGGGAATTGTTTTCGAACCGGCGTATATCAGAAGCTATCCCGGAGGATCGCTCGCGGCGCATGTCCTTGGTTTTGCCAATAACAGCAATCAGGGCAGTTTCGGCCTTGAAGGGTATTATAACGACATACTGAACGGAACGCCCGGCCGCTCCTACGGCTTTCTGAATGATACCTCCACGCTGGAGAGAACGGTGATCGATGCCACTGACGGCGACAACCTGCAGCTGACATTGGACGCGAACATCCAGACCATTATCGAGAAGTATCTGAACGAATTCGGCAAGCAATATGAGAATGGCGAACACGAAGGATACGGCGCAAGACATGTCGGCTGTATTATACAGAACGTGAACAATGGCGAGATTCTGGGGATGGCAGCCTACCCCGGCTTTGATCTGCAGAATCCTTATGATACTTCCAAACTGGTCGGGCTCCCGAAACTGGATGATAACGACAATCCGACTGACGATATTCTGACGCAGGCGGATGTGGACGCGCTTGACAAGGGAACCGACGAGGAAAAATCCAGATACCTGAATTATCTCTGGACTAATTTCTGTATCTCTTCGTTTTATGAGCCGGGGTCTGTCGCCAAGCCGTTTACGCTCGCGGCAGGGCTTGAGTCCGGAAAGATGACCGGAGACGAAACGTATTACTGCGGCGGAAGCCTGAAAGTAGACGGCTGGACCATCAAGTGTCATAATCGTGACGGCGACGGACTTCTTACTGTGGATCAGGCGATCGAACGCTCCTGCAATGTTGCGCTGATGCAGATGGCACAGCAGACCGGCATGGACGACTTTACAAAGTTTCAGAGGATTTTCGGTTTCGGACTTCGTACGAACATCGATCTCGCGGATGAGGCAAGAACGGATACGCTGCTGATTCAAAGAGACAAGATGACAAATTCCGACCTCGCGACCAATTCGTTCGGACAGAACTTTGACGTCACCATGATTCAGATGATTACGGCGTTCTCATCATTGGTCAACGGCGGCTATTATTACGAACCGCACATCGTTAAAAAGATTACAAGCCCGTCCGGAGCTACGGTACGAAATATCGAGCCCCGGCTTTTAAAGAAGACTGTTTCGGAAACGACGAGTGCGAAGGTCCGGGAAGCGACGCTTGCCGTTGTCGCGGGAGAAAACGGCACGGGACACACGGCACGTCCTGCCGGCTACATGATTGGCGGCAAAACAGGTACAGCCGAAACTTTCCCCAGAGGCAACGGCCAGTATGTTGTTTCTTTTATGGGTTACGCGCCGCAGGACGATCCGCAGATTGCAATTTATGTCGTTGTTGACAGAGCAAATAATTATCCGCCGGACGACGCGAAGTACGCAACCAGAATAGTGCGCAAGGTTCTGACGGAAGTGCTTCCGTATTTGAATATCTATATGACCGAGCCGTTATCGGATGAAGAGGCAGATGAGCTGAAGGAGCTGAACGAAGAGAACACGCTGGCATACAGCGCGGACAATTTTACGAGCAGACCAAAGGCGATCATCAACAATCTTGATACGAACGGTGATGGAAAGCCGGATGCCGTTGACGCCAACAATGACGGAGAGCCGGACACACCGATGGATTCCAATGGTGACGGCATCACCGATTCCTGCGATACGGACGGCGACGGCGTAGCCGACATGTTCGATACCGACAATGACGGTGTCTGCGATTCGACGCAGCCCAAAGAGGGAGCAACTAACATCACAAAGATCGCGGCGGTTGATACGAACGGCGATGGCGTGCCGGACGCGCCTGCCAGAACAGCCGAAAATTACAAGACATTTGAAAAAGATCCGGAAACCGGCAATTATATTGACCCAGAAACCGGAAAGCTGATTGACCCGGACACCGGATATGTTTATAGTGATACTACGATGCCGGATATGCAGGACACGAATGCATCGGATACCAATACTGCCGGCGGCGCAGCGGCCGGCACAGGCACGCAGCAGGACGGCGGCACAGCGGCCGGCCTAGGCACGCAGCAGGATGGCGGCGCCACACCCGCAGGGAACTAATACAGACAGGTACAGAAACCATGATCTATTTTTCGGATATACTGAATACGGTACTGCCGATGCTGCTGGCATTCGCGATCAGCACGGTCACAGGACACTTCCTGATTCCACAGCTTCGAAAACTGAAAATACAGCAGACAGAGCGCGGAGAAGGGCCGCAGTCTCATCTTGGTAAAAGCGGTACGCCGAATATGGGCGGCCTGATGATTATTGCCGCTGTCACTGTTACAGGCCTTATCTTCGCAGTCAAGGATACCAGAATCCTCCCGGTTGTCTTTATGACGCTGGGCTTCGGACTCGTCGGTTTTGTGGATGACTTTATCAAGGTTACGAAGAAGCGCTCGGAAGGCCTGACCGTCCGGCAGAAAATGGCGTTCCAGATCCTGATTTCGCTCGTCTTCGGACTGATTCTGATTTATTTCAATGAAATTTCTCTGGACATGATCATTCCGTTCGGAAAAGGCGCTGTGCTGCATCTCGGCTGGCTCGGACTGCCGGCGCTGGTTTTCATCGCGGTTGCAACCGTGAACGGTACCAATCTGACTGACGGCGTAGACGGGCTCTGCGGCAGTGTAACGACTGTGGTCTCGCTTGTTTTTACGATTATTGCTGTTTTACAGCATAATAATGTCAGCGCCGCTTCTGGCGCGATGACAGGCGCACTTCTGGGATTTCTGATTTATAACGCGTACCCTGCCAGGGTGTTTATGGGAGATACAGGTTCTCTTGCACTCGGCGGCTTCATCGTAGGCATCGCGTATGTCATGCAGCTGCCTTTATTCATACCGATCATCGGCTTTATTTATCTTCTGGAGTCGGTCACGGTCATGATACAGGTCGGATGGTTTAAATACACGAAACGCAAGTACGGCGAAGGCAGAAGAGTTTTCCGGATGACGCCGTTTCACCACCATCTGGAACTGGGCGGCTGGAGTGAGGTGCGGGTAACCGCACTCTTTACAGCGATTACGGCTGTTGCCGGTGCCGTCTCCTTACTCGCGATCTGGTAAGAAAAATGTCAAATTCGGGCGCACGCACAAATACGGGCTCATACAGGCCACGTCATAATAGCCGCAGGCCGTCTCCGGGGAACACGGAGACAGGCCCTCGCAATGCGCCTGCGACTGTACACAGGCAGGGACCGGCGCGCAGAAGCGGCAGGACAAGAGCCACGCGCAGGCAGGAGGCGCCGCAGGATTACAGTATTCTCTTCATTATTCTGTTTTTGATCCTGACAGGCCTTGTCATTCTGTATTCGACCAGTTCCTATGAGGCGGCGATCGACTTCAACGGAGATTCGATGCATTATCTGCGCAGTCAGGCGATGGCAACGGCTCTCGGACTGTTTTTTATGTTGATCACGACAAAAATTCCGGTGCGCCTTTACGACCGGCTGTGTCATGCGATTTATGGCTTCTCGCTGCTTTTAGTAATTCTGGTCAGATTTATCGGAACCGAGAGAAACGGTGCAAAGCGCTGGATCTATATCGGCCCTGTATCACTACAGCCGGCGGAGATTTCCAAGATCGCGGTCATTGTGATCACGGCGCACATCATCTGCCGGATGGACAGAAGAAAACTTCGTACATTCCGGGGACTGATCATGGTTATGCTGCCATCGCTGGCGCAGGCAGTGGCAATTTATGTCATTACGAAAAACCTGAGTTCGGCGATTATCGTTGTCGCGATTGCGGCAGGCATGGTTTTTGTCGCCAGCCGCGGTTACAAATGGTTTGTGCTGGGGGCTGCCGGCATCGGCGCAGCGGCGTACGCGATCGTCACCTGGATTATTCAGAACGGCGGTAACGGAAACTTCCGTGGCAGGCGTATTCTGGCGTGGCGGGACCCGGCGGCGTATGCGGACAGCATCGGCTTCCAGACACTGCAGGCGCTGTATGGTATCGGATCCGGCGGAATCTTCGGTAAGGGCCTTGGCGAGAGCATGCAGAAACTTGGCTTCATTCCGGAAGCGCAGAACGATATGATTTTTTCGATCATCTGTGAAGAGCTCGGACTGTTCGGCGCGATATCAATCATTGTGCTTTTCATGATCCTTACATGGCGCTTTATGGTAATCGCGATGAACGCACGGGATCTGTACTCTTCCCTGCTCGTTGTCGGCGTCATGACGCATATCGCAGTGCAGGTGATTCTGAATATTGCGGTTGTTACCAACACCATACCGAATACCGGCATTTCCCTTCCGTTCATCAGTTTTGGCGGTTCTTCGGTCCTGTTTCTTCTAATTGAAGTCGGCGTTGTGCTCCGCGTTATGCGGGATATCCGGCAGGAGAGCTAGCAGGCCATGATAGACAGAGAACAGTACAGCGACGCCAGAGAATATGTTAGGGCGCAGATCCGGCACAGACGGCGGATGGCCGCGCTGCGTGCGGCACTCCTTCTGCTGATTCTTTCCGCTGCAGCCGCTTTTTTTGTGGCTTATTTCAAAGTCCGGAGCGTTACGGTGGAAGGCAGCTCCAAATACACGAAAGACGAGATCAGCTCGATGGTAATGACCGGGCCTCTCGGCGACAACTCGGTCCTTCTGTCCCTGCGGTACAGGGACAAACCGATCCGGAATATACCGTTCATTGAAACAATGAAAGTGCAGGTTGTGACACACGATTCGATCAGAATCCGTGTCTATGAAAAAACAATCGCGGGCTACGTTAACTATCTTGGCAGCTGCATGTATTTTGACCGTGACGGCATCGTTGTGGAATCATCGAAGGAGGAGCTGAAGGATGTGCCGGAAGTAACCGGACTGAAGTTCCAGAGTATTGTTTTATACAAGAAGCTTCCGGCAGAGAATGACGAGGTATTTGACAGAATCCTGACAGTCACCCAGCTGCTTTCCAAGTACGGGCTTCACGCGGATAGAATTTACTTCAGTACGACAAGCAGTATGTCTCTTTATTTCGGGGATGTCCGCGCGGATCTTGGAGAAGATCAATATACAGACGAGAAAATCTCGAATCTTCGAAAGATACTTCCGTCTCTGAAAAACAAAAAGGGAACGGTTGATCTTGTCAACTACACACCGGATACAAGCTATATTACGTTCCGGGAAAAGGGATCGTGACCTTTTGCAGGGGGAGACTCCCGCGGTCAAAACTGGTTGCAATATTATCTTTGAAATTGTATTATAAACTAGTATAAGTACATAATTTCAGAGAAATTAAATCAAATTTAATTTATATAAGAGGAGGCACGACTGTGCTAGAAATCAAGACAGATGAGAACGAAACAGCCTGCAAGATCATTGTTGTAGGTGTCGGCGGCGCCGGTAACAATGCGGTAAACCGGATGGTTGAAGAGGGAATCACAGGTGTTGAGTTCATCGGCGTGAACTCGGATCTGCAGGCACTGCAGCGCTGCAAGGCACCGAAACTGATTCAGATCGGCGCGAAACTGACGAGAGGTCTTGGCGCGGGCGCGAATCCCGAGGTTGGCAAGAAAGCCGCCGAAGAGAGTGCGGAAGAGCTTTCCGCGGCGATTAAGGGTGCTGACATGGTTTTTGTAACCTGCGGCATGGGCGGCGGAACGGGAACCGGAGCGGCGCCGGTAGTAGCAAAGCTCGCAAAGGATCAAGGTATTCTTACGGTTGGTGTAGTTACGAAGCCGTTCAGTTTTGAGGCTAAGGCTCGTATGACCAAGGCGCTTGGCGGAATCGAGAATCTTAAACCCAATGTTGATACATTGATCGTCATCCCTAATGACAAGCTGCTTGAGATCATGGACCGCAGAACGACGCTGCCGGATGCTTTGAAGAAGGCGGATGAAGTTCTGCAGCAGGCGGTACAGGGAATAACAGATCTGATCAATCTGCCCGCAATCATCAATCTTGACTTCGCGGATGTGCAGACAGTTATGCGCGGCAAGGGTATCGCGCACGTCGGCATCGGTTACGGCAAGGGGGATGATAAGGCGACACAGGCTGTCAAGATGGCAGTTGAATCTCCGCTTCTGGAGACGTCGATCAACGGCGCTACCGATGTCATCCTGAATGTCTCCGGCGACATTTCGCTTTTCGATGCGAATGACGCAGCTGCATATATTCGTGAGCAGACCGGCGATGATATCAATGTCATTTTCGGTGCCAAATATGACGAGTCCGAGACAGACTCCTGCATGGTTACTGTCATTGCGACCGGCATCGGCACAAACCCGAACGCCAAGGATAAGGCGCATCAGGGGAATCCGTTTGCTTCCCAACCGTTCAATCCGCAGGCGGGCCGTCCGCAGCAGGGGTTCGGCCGCAATGCATTCGGCCAGCAGGGAGCTTTTCAGCCGCAGCAGTCCTTCGGACAGAACAGCTATCAGCCGGCTCCGGATTACAGCCGTCCGAATTATCAGGCAAGGCCTTCTTATAATCAGCAGAACTATCAGTCTGCCCAGAATTATTCCCAGGCTTCCTATTCGCAGCAGCCTTCTTATACGCAGCCCCAGAACTATGCGCAGCAGGATTATACGCAGCCTTCGGGCAGCTACGCACCGAAGCAGGATAATGCTTATACGCAGCAGCCCCGCCGTTTCAATCCGGGAAGCATTCACACGCCTTCTACGGATACTTCCAATATTAATATTCCTTCTTTCCTGCAGAAGAAGAAAGATGATGATGGAGATGATACGCTCGACTGATTCAGAGATAAAAAGAGATGCCCTGTGCCGGAATGCCGGCGCAGGGCTTTTTTATCCGGCCGGAGGACGAGCAAGCAAAGGAGAAAACCGTGACATTTACAGATGAACAGAAAAAGTTTCTGGTAAAGGTTCTGGACTATAAGCTGGAAGATCTTACAGGTGAAATCGGGCAGATGGAGGAAGACTTTCTGCTGGAGATGGCTGACCGCTGTTTTGACGTGGAACTTGAGGGAGATCTTGCGGACGGCCATAAAATGCCGGATCAATGCAGAATTGCCGCGGACATCTATTCGATGCTTGGCGGCGAATAAATAGCTCTTGCGTTTCACAGAGCAATCCTGTACAATAGGGCAAACTTGCAGAGTAGATTCCGGCGCGTCAAGTGCCGGCTGAACAGGGAGTTGTCAGCCGGACGAAGGGAAGACCGCGGTGTCGGGATCGCATCCCGCTGCTGCATAATGCGCGTCTTGGTGCCTCTTATGTGGTTACGGATAACTTCATAGGAGGTATTATTATGTCTTTAAACATCTGGACCCGTTCTCTTGCCGAACTTCGCAGGCTCCGTGTTGTCGTGCTGTGCGGCATTATGGGCGCCCTGTCGATTGCCCTCGAATTCGTCGGATCGATCTCTTTCGGCCCGTTTGTGAAGATAGGCATAGTCGAGCTTCCGAATCTTGTGATTGATTTTCTGTTCGGGCCTGCGGTCGGCGGAATCTTTGCCGGCGTCATGGATATCCTCAAATATCTGGCGAATCCGGCCGGCCCCTTTTTTCCGGGATTTACGATCAGCGCGGTGGCTGGAGGCGTGATTTTCGGATTTTTCCTTTACGGAAGGAAGCTTTCGATAAAGCGACTTGTCGTAGCCGAGATTTTAGTTAAAATCTTCGTGAACATCGGCCTGAACACTCTCTGGCTGAACATTTTGTACCATAAGGCGATTCTGGCGATTCTGCCTGCGCGGATTGTTTCGAACATCCTGCAGCTGCCGGTAGACATCCTGGTGATCTATATGGTATTGCAGTCGATTGATAAAACCATGAAACCGGCGTTTGAAAATCAGAGTTCAATAAAATTTGGTAAATAATAAAATTTTGAAAAAACAGTTGCCAGGACGGCCATACGGGAGTATAGTAATCAAGTACGATTTCTTTGAGAACGTATCCGGGGCCGTAGCTCAGCTGGGAGAGCGCCGCGTTCGCAACGCGGAGGTCGGGGGTTCGAATCCCCTCGACTCCAGAGATTGTAGTGTCTCCGCAGAGACGTTACCTGATCAGAGCCATCCGAACTTCGTTCGGATGGCTCTGATCCATTCATAAGTGAGAACCGCATCGAAATTCATTCAGAGTTTCGGTGCGGTTCTTTTATATTGACATCAGGGTAGAAAACTTGTATAGTTTTATTCAACGTAATTCATAGCGGAATAGTATGGTTAATATCGGATGACTTGAGGTACACGGCATGGCGGATTACAGCGATATTCAAAAGGAGCGTCTGATCCGGAATTTTACGGAGCTTGTCCGTATTGATTCGGTTTCATTTAAAGAACGCAAGATGGCAGACAGAATCCGCGGTGAACTGCAGGATCTGGGCATCAGATTCCTGGAAGATGACTCCGCGGAACGGACAGGGTCGGACAGCGGAAATCTATTTGCAGTTATTCCGGCGGAAGGCATCGGTGCGAAAAAGACAGACACATTACTATTTATGGCGCATATGGATACCGTAGAGCCCGGAATCGGGAAAGAGGCTGTGATTCATGCGGATGGCAGAATCACGAGCAGCGGTACCACCGTACTTGGAGCGGATGATCTCTCCGCGGTGGCCTGCATTCTCGAAGCGGTACGTGAAATCAGAGAAGAAAGGCTGCCGCACGGCAATATAGAGCTGCTGTTCTGTACGGCGGAGGAAGCATACACGACTGGCTCGTCTGCTTTTGATTTTTCTTACAGCAGGGCAGACCAGGCCTTTGCGCTCGACTGCAGCGATGTGATCGGCTCGTATTCAACGCAGGAACCGACGCTTCTGTCTTTTACAATTACAGTTCATGGAAGAGCGGCGCATGCCGGCTTTGAGCCGGAAAAAGGAATCAGCGCGGTTCTGGCCGCCTCGCGCGCAATCGGCCGCCTGCCTCTGGGAAGAGCGGACGATCATTCCACATTGAATATCGGCCTGATCGAGGGCGGGACACAGACCAATATCGTGCCGGATAAAGCCATTGTCCGCGGTGAAATCCGCAGCTCGATCTATGAGGACGCGCTTTCATTATACGAGCGGACCGCTGCGGCCTTCCGCCAGGAGGCGGAAGCAATCGGGGCCACCTGCGACTGTGCCTATACAGTGCATCTGACGGCATACCATGTTGCGGAGGATGATCCCGCACTCCTGCATTATCAGAGGGTGCTGGAGCAGCTTTCCATTCCGAACGGATCGAAAAAGAATTTCGGAGGAAGCGACTGCAATGTAGTCAGAAGAAAAGGAATCGACGGAATCTGCATCGCAAATCCCATGCACGATGCGCATACAACAAAAGAGTGGACAACTGTTCTGGAAATGGTACAATGTACAGCGATTGTAAAAGCACTGATGACAGTTGACACAGACTGATCCTGCAGCAGGAAGCGGAAGCGGGAAGAAAGGAACAGCTTGCAGAATGAAGAATCCACTTCGCTATCAGATGTCGGAATATGACTGCGGGCCGACAGCAATTCTGGACGCGCTTATCTATCTGTTTGACAGGGAGGAGCTTCCGCCCGGCGTCATCAAGATAATTTATATGCTGACGATGGACAAGGTGAACTGCAACGGCATACCGGGAAGGGGCGGCACTTCCAACAACGCGGTCCATTTTGTTACAGACTGGTTCAATGATTACCGGGCAACCACCGGATTCCCGATCAGCTGCTCGTTTCTGAAGGGACCTTCGGTCAGCTTCCACAAGACATCCAAGCTCAGGAAACAGCTCCAGCATGACAACGCGGTCGCGGTTCTCCGCGTATCGTACGGCTGTGATCATTATGTTCTCGTGACACACGCGGACGATAAATATGCCTATATCTTTGATCCCTATTATGAAGAAAATCCGCTCTGTGTCCGGGACGAGAATTTGCACGGAAAAATCATTGATGTGAAGGATCATCCGAAGGAGTACAATCGCATGGTTGAATTCTCCGTGCTTGACAGTGAGGTGCGCGGCACGTATTCCCTGATTAATTCAGAAAGCAAATGCGCGGCGATCTTTTATAAGGCAGGCGACAGTGACAAGCTGACGCCGGAAGTGGATGAGCAGCAGATCCTGATCCGTAAGTTCAGAAAGAAAAACGGATAGGAACTGTATGTTTATAGAAATCATGAGGAGAAAAAGGATGAAAAAAGGTATCAGAAAGGCACTCGCGGCTGTACTTGCCCTGTCAATGACGGCCGCCCTCGCTTCCTGTGGCAGTACCGGCGGGAAGACGGCCGCGGAATCCGCACCGGCCGCGGAAACATCTGTGCAGGCGGCGGCTACCGGAGCCGCGGATACAACAGCGGCACCGGGGGAGAAAATTGTCAATATCGGCGTAACTGACCAGCTTGGAACACTGAATCCGCTGAATATGGACTGGACGTTTATCAATCTGTATTCCACGAGCCTGATGTTTCTGCCGCTTGCATCGTTCAACTCGCAAAACAGCGTGGATTATATGCTCGCGGAGAGCATTACGACGGACGACAACCTGACATTCCATGTGAAGATCAGGGACGATGCCAGCTGGAGTGACGGACAGCCGGTTACATCGGACGATGTCATTTTTACAATCCTGCGGATGACAAGTCCGGAAGTTGCAAACTATAATTTCGATTTTTCAATGTTCAAAGGCTTTGACGGCGGCGCTTCTCCTTCCGGAGCAGAGTCAATTGACGGTCTGAAGAAGATCGATGACAAGAATCTGGATTTTATCGCGACGACACCGATGTCCCTCAATACCTTTCTCAATAATGTGGCAACCTGGATTTGCATTCTGCCTTCGCATGTTTTGAAGGATGTTCCGGCAAAGGATCTGCTTACCTATGACTGGTTCAACCATCCGGACGTCGTTGACGGACCTTATGTGCTGGATTCCTATGACAGCGCGCACTATATCAGCTATCACGCGAACGACAAATACATGTTCGGCGCCCCGAAGATCGACAAGCTGAACGTAAAAATCGTACAGCCCTCGGAGCTTCTTGCGGGACTGAAATCCGGTGAAATTGATTTCATTAATCCTTCGACCGGAGCCGTCCCTGCCACGGACCGCGACGCCGTGGAAAAGCTGGATGGTGTCAAGGCCGTCTGGACAGAGCCTGTCACAAATGAAATGACCTTCTTCAATACAAAGAAGGTGACCGACGCGAGAGTCCGCAAGGCGTTTGTTGAAGCGATTGACAGAAACACTATTTTAAGCTCGCTCCTTGGAGGACATGGAGAGATCACGGACGGCTTTGTCATGAGCGGCTCTCCGCTGTATGATTCCTCCAAAGGGACCATTCCGTATGATCTGCAGGATGCGAAAAAGCTTGTGGACGAAGCGGTTTCCGATGGCAAATGGGATTCTTCAACCGAGCTGCAGTATTATGTAAGCTCTTCGGATGATTTCGCGGTCAAGGCTTCACAGATTATCCAGCAGGAACTCGCGCAGGCAGGCATTAAGGTCAAAATCAATACCGTTGATTTCGCGACGCTGATGAGCGTTGCGGGTACGGATGATGTTGATGTTTTCTCTGTGCAGTATACGATTACACCTGCAGATTTCTACGCGGATGAGAACTCTCTTGTAAATGCCGAGGAGTCCTGGACCGGAGGCTATCAGAATCCGGACGTTGCGAAGGCACTTGCCGCTACGCAGACAGCTTCTTCCGAAGATGAGCTGAAGAAACTCTACAGAACCGTCGATGACAAGATGATTGAAGATGTTCCGATGTTCTCGCTGTACTTTATGAGCAATCTCGGTGTTGTCAGCAGCCGGCTGCAGAACGCGACACCTTCACTGTACGGCTCTTACAACAACATTCAGGAGTGGGATATCGCGGAATAATCTTGTAGAAATTCTTTACATCTGATTCGAGACGACTGTATTATTATGCGGAAAGGCGCAGAAGTGGTGGAGACGCCACGGCTGCGCCTTTTATAAATAAACCGGAAAGGGAAAGTAATGGATCCTGTTTTGCAAGTCAGAGACCTCAGAGTCCGATTCAGAAGTGATTTCGGAGACCGGATTGTCACGGATGATATCTCTTATGAAGTAGGAGAACACGAAATTCTGGGAATTGTCGGGGAATCCGGCTGCGGGAAAAGCGTTAGCAATCTGGCGGTCATGGGACTTCTTCCGAAGAACGGCAGCGTGTTAAAGGGCAGTGCTGTTTTTGAAGGAAAGGATCTGCTTCATCTTCCGGAAAAGGAACTTGATCAAATCCGCGGCAAGGATATCGCAATGGTTTTTCAGGATGCGCTCGCCAGCCTCGATCCGGTATTCACAATTGAAAGTCAGCTGACAGAGTCGATCCGCAAGCACATCACGAAGGATAAGAAAAAGGCGAGGCAGATGGCGCTTGACATGCTGCAAAAAGTGGCGGTGCCGGATCCTGAAGAGACACTGAAAAAGTATCCGGGCGAGCTTTCCGGCGGCATGCGTCAGCGCGTGATGATCGCGATTGCCTTGTCCTGCAATCCGAAGCTCCTCATCGCGGATGAGCCGACAACCGCTCTGGATGTGACGATTCAGGCGCAGATCATGAAACTGATACGGAATCTGACACAGGAACTGGGAATGTCGATGATACTGATTACGCATGATATCGGCCTTATCGCGCAGACCGCGGATCGGGTTCTTGTCATGTATGCGGGACAAATCATCGAGCAGGCGGATGTATTCGAGCTTTTCAAAAATCCCCTGCACCCGTATACGAGGGCGCTGCTGGCTTCCGCGCCGGGAATTGATGATGCGGACAACAGGACACTGGTCGCAATCAAAGGTATTGTGCCGGAAAATTATACGGATCTGACCGGCTGCCGCTTCATGGACCGATGTCCGTACGCAGAGGAGGCCTGCCGCAGGCATCAGGAACTTCTGGAACCTGTGGCCGGTCATCCTGTCAGATGCTTCAAAGCGATGGAGGTAAAGGACAGCGTTGAATGAGTTGAACGTCCTCGTCAGAGCCGAAGGACTTGTAAAAGAATATCCTCTCCGGAGCAGTTCCCTGCTTCCTTCCCGCAGAAAAGCTGTTCACGCGGCGTCCGATGTAAGCTTTTCCCTGTATAAAGGCGAAACGCTCGGTCTGGTCGGAGAGTCCGGCTGCGGCAAATCCACAGTCGGCAGAATGCTTGTCGGCATAGAGACGCCAACGGCAGGGAAAGTGTTTTATCAGGGACAGGATCTCTCGCTTTTAAGAGGAAGAGAACTGGCGCGTATCCGGACGCAGCTGCAGATGGTTTTTCAGGACCCGTATTCCTCTCTGAATCCGAGGAAGCGCGTTTACGACATACTCTCCGAACCGATGCTTTATCACGGCATTGTCAGCAGGGACGGCGCGGCGGCGCGGGTGAATGAGCTGCTTGACATGGTCGGACTTCCGCGGAACGCAAAACAACGCTATCCGCACGAATTCTCCGGCGGACAGAGGCAGCGGATCACGATTGCAAGGGCGTTATCGCTGCGCCCCAGCGTCATTGTCTGCGATGAGCCGGTATCCGCTCTTGACATGTCCATTCAGGCACAGATATTAAATCTCCTGCGCTCCTTGCAGAAGGATTTGGGCATTACCTATCTGTTCATTGCGCACGGACTTGGGGCCGTACATTATGTCAGTGACCGGACAGCGGTCATGTATCTTGGCAGAATCGTTGAAATCGGCAGTGCCGCGGATATTTTTCATCATCCGGAGCATCCGTATTCCCGGATGTTGCTGTCTGCAGTTCCTTCCGCGGATCCTCTGAAGCGGGGAAGAGAGATGATTACGCCGCGAGGCGAAGTTCCTTCAGCGATCGATCTGCCGGCCGGCTGCCGCTTCCATGACCGCTGCCCTTACGCAAAAGATATCTGCAGGAAACAGGAACCGCTGCTGAACGCGGATGAGCGCGCGGAGCATCGCTGCGCCTGCTGGAAAGTCCTTGCAGAGCAGGAGGGCAGGAACTGGGACTGGGAGGTGCATTGAATGGCAAGATATATCGTAAAACGGCTTCTGATTGCGCTTGTCGTTCTCTTCGGAATCACAATCATTGATTTCGCGATTATGACGATGGCAGGAAATCCGATCCAGATCATCAGCGGCGGCCCGAAGGTACAGAAAGAAGTTCTGGCGCAGAAAGCGCAGAATCTCGGTCTCAACGCGCCGGTGCCTGTACAGTATGTCCGCTGGCTCTTTCAGGTTTTCAAGGGCGATTTCGGCTACTCCTATAAAACTTATGAACCGGTATCTTCGATGATCCGCACACATATCGGACCGACACTGATTCTGATGGGAAGCGCGCTGCTGCTCAGTCTTGTTCTCGCGGTGGCGGGGGGCGTCTTCAGCGCGGAGCATCAGCATTCGCGCAGAGACTACGCGATTGTTACAGCGGCATTTCTCGGGCAGAGTGTTCCGCAGTTTTTTATGGCCATGGTCCTGATCTATATTTTTACAGTCCGGCTGGGCGTGCTGCCTTCCGGCGGTATGCGGCAGCTCGGCTCTGCCGGCAGCGGCGTGCAGATCCGTTATCTGATCATGCCGGTGCTGGTGCTTGCCTTCGGCATGGCAGGCCGAAATATCCGGTATATCCGTTCAGCTATGCTGGAGATTCTGAATAAGGATTATCTGCGGACCGAGCAGGCGAAGGGAATCGGAAGATTTACGGTGATCTACAAGCACGCGCTGCGGAATGCGCTGATACCGATTATCACGGTCATCGGCATGGAGATCCCGGGCCTGTTCGGCGGGTCCATTGTCATTGAACAGGTGTTTTCCTGGCCCGGTCTTGGGCTGATGACCATGAACGCGATCCTGCAGAGAGACTATCCGGTGATTATGGCGGTCTGTCTGCTGTCCGCGGTTGTCGTGCTTCTCGGAAACCTTCTGACGGATATCCTGTACGCGTTTGCGGATCCATCGGTCCGCTATGAGTAGCGAGGAAAGAATATGGAAGAAACCTATCTGCAGTCGGTGATCCGGCGTTTTAAATACCATAAGGCCGGCGTCGTGAGCCTTGTCATCGTAGCGGTGATTATCGTGCTTTCGGCGCTCGCGCCGTTCATTTCTCCGTATGATCCCAACGCCATCAACCCGGAGTTTTCGGCACCTCCGTCAGCTGCGCACCTTCTGGGTACGGACTCGATCGGCCGCGACATGCTGAGCCGCCTTCTGTACGGAACCCGCGTATCGCTTCTGGTCGGTTTTCTCGCGACAGTGTTATCTACAGGGATTGGCGTTATTCTCGGCCTGATCGCAGGATATTTTGGCGGGATCGCGGATATGATCATCATGCGGTTCACGGACATGGTTATGTCGTTTCCGTATATTCTTCTGATACTGGTAGCCGGCGCGATTTTCGAGCCAGGCATGTGGAATATCATCCTGATTCTCGGTTTTGTGGACTGGCCGGGTGTCACGAGACTCGTCCGCGGCAATGTCATGGCACTCAAAGAGCAGGATTTTGTCAAATCCTCCATGATCGCCGGTATGCCGCAGAGCTATATCATGGCGAGCGATATCCTGCCCAACACCGTTGCCCCGATTCTGGTTTTCGCGACAAGCGTCATGGCAATTTCCATTCTGGATGAGGCAACGCTCTCATTTCTCGGTATGGGTGTGCAGCCGCCGGATGCAAGCCTTGGAAACCTGTTAAACGGAGCGGAGTCGATCACGGTTCTGACACAGATGCCCTGGATGTGGCTGAGTCCGGGCCTGATGATCGTGGTCCTTGTCATCTGCGTGAACTTCATCGGAGACGCGCTCCGGGATGCGATGGATCCCACGACAATACGATAATTATTTATTCAAACTTTTATGAAATCTACCGAAGAAAAGAAACTTCGAACTGAAAAACACGCCATGCGGCTCTCCTTCGCGGGAAGCGCCGCGTTTGTGGTGGCCGAGTTTGTATCTTTTTTTATGACCGGCTCCCATACAATCCTGATGGACTGTCTGTTTGACGGCGTGGATCTTGTCCTGATCGGCCCGTTTCTGCTTTTAATCCCGTTTCTGTACAAACCGGAAACCGAGCGCCATCCGTATGGCTACGGGCAGGTGGAATCGCTTTTCATCGTCATCAAATACGGCGTTCTGCTGACTGTCTGCGTGACGACGATCATCCTGAATATCCGGCTGATTCTATCGGGAGGACACATGGTGAAGGCGGAAGATGTCGCGTCTTTTGAGATTATCATCACGCTTGGATGCCTTCTGGTTTATCTTTTCCTGCGTTATTTCAGTAATAAATACGCTTCCGAAATTATCAGGTCGGAGCTCTATGCCTGGAAGCTGGACATATTCTCAAGCCTTGGCATAGCCGCTGCCTTTCTGTTAACATGGTTTTTAAAGGGAACGAAGGCGGATTTCCTGATTCCTTACATGGACCCCGTGGTCGCGATTGCCCTGACTTTATCACTGCTTGTAGAGCCGGTGCGGGCTATCCGCAGAAACCTGAAGGAGCTGCTCCTTTTTTCCGCACCGAAGGAGGTCGTCGAAGAGGTGCGCGGGATCGCGGAAGAAGAGCTCTCGAAGTATTCCTGCGATATTACGTTTCTGGAAGTAATCAGAACAGGCAGGAAGACATGGATCGAAATCTATATAAACAGTGAATCCGATCTGGTTTCGGTAAAACATCTGGCGATGGCGAACCGGGCAATCTACGAAAGGCTCCGCGGACGCTTCGATCAGTGTTACATTGATATTATTCCGGATTCGGCGGCAGATGCGGCTGAAGCAGAAAAGGAGGATGAGAAAAATGGTCAGACATGTCATTCTATGGCAGCTCAAAGATGAATTTACGGCAGAGAAGAAGGCGGAGACCGCCCGAAAAATCAAAGAGGGCCTTGAGGGCCTGCAGGGCAGAATTCCGGGACTTGTGGAGATTCATGTACAGACAGAGCATCTTGGCAGTTCCAATGCGGATCTGATGCTGGATTCGACGTTCGAGGATGCGGAGGCTTTAAAAGGATACGCGGTACATCCTGATCACCTTGCGGTTGCGAACGGCGTGGTGCGCCCGAATACCAGGAATCGGGTGTGTCTCGACTTTGAGATCTGATCTCCAAAGCGCGGAAAAAGAGCCTTGACGGCGGCGCTTCCGTGCGGCGCAGGCTCTCTTCACAAGCTTATACGGATACGCTATACTAAATGATATTACGGAATGGAAAAGAGGAAAACGGTTACATGGGGCTGTTTAACAGAAAAAAGAAGGAACAGGCGACCCTGGCTGCAGAGCAGGCACAGAAAAAGGAAGCGCACGACGATTATGTGAAAAGGCAGAAGGAAGCGCACAAAGATCTGCGCTGGCCGGTAAACTTACCGGTTTCGCAGATGCGGGCTGCGGACGGAACTGTATTGAAGCCGGATGATCCGCTTACCGATGCACGCAAGGAAGAGCTGGGACAGCTGGTCTACGAACCGAAGCTTGATCCGGAAGCACTTGCAGAACTCCCGCTCCATGAACTGATGTTCCTGAAGGCCTCGTATCCAGCCTATAACAGGTATAGCGCGCTGGATCATTTCGAGGAAAATGACAGGGTTCTGTACAATGAGCTGCTCCGCAGGGTACAGGAAGCGGAAACGTATTATGTTCTGTTTGACCTTGCTACCGGCGCTGTCGATGCCGCGAAGAAGACACAGTATCTGTATCCGTTCCTGTTTGACGGCTTTGCACAGCTCTATCTTTCAGAAGAGCACGCGAAGAAAGCGGCGGAACTGTTCGGAAAGCTGTACCGCAGGGTAACCGTGCTGAAAGTGCAGGGGTGCGGATCGGATAAAGAGAGCCGCTTCTTTACAAGACTGTTCAATCTCGGCATTGACAGGATCATGGTAGACAACGGATGGTACCGCTGGGCGATTCAAAGGGATGAGGTTGTAGCTCCGCCGTTCTTCCTGAATGAGGACAAGCGTCCGCTGGAGGCGCCGGCGCTCGTAAGAGCCATGCTGGAGTTCAAGGGCGAAGCGAGCTGGCCTGTCAAGTACGACAATCATCAGAAACGTATCGACGCGTTCCGTTCGTTTATGGAGCAGCAGACGATCGCTTCCCGTTTCATTATTCCGGTACAGTTTCTCGATAAGGAAAGCGGCAAGCCGCTCGAAGCTTCCGAAGTTCGGACACGGATGGGAACTGCCGAGAAGAACATAATCGTCAATGTCCTTCCTCTGCACGTCAAGGCGAAGGACGGCAAAACGGCAGAATTTCTGCCGCTTTATACTGATCAGGAAGAATTCGCAAAGTCTTCGTTCCCGGGGACGGCAGCGCCGAACATTATGAACTACAGGGAAATCGTGAATGTCATCGGCAGGATTCCCGCGGAGCAGATGACGGGCATTGTGATTAATAATCTTGGAGAGGGCATTGTCTTTCCGAGACAGGAGTTTTTTGATCTTTCACAGAAATACGCTCCGAAAACAGAAGAGTAGGACAATACAATGATTCGAAGAACAGACTCTCGAAGCAGTGGCAGAGGTAACCGGAAGCATCGCGGACATCTGCGCGTGGCGGCCTTTGCCGCGGCGGTTTACACGGCGGGGATGAGTCTGTTTTTTTATGCGCTTCCGGTCTTCGCGGGAAGCGGAAATTCCGCCCGGACGGCTGCCATGCAGGACCGCGCAGAAACAGCGGAGAATATGGCGGAGCGTCTGCTGAGCCCTTCATCCGTCAAAATCCTGACGCAGGGAATGACACAGCAGGAAGCGCGGACGTTCGAGCCGGTCATTCTTTCTTCCTATGCTTCTTCCTATCAGGCTTTCCCGGAAAGCGCGGTGAACGCGGATGCTGCCTGCACTTACCTGAATAACACGGTTGTCGGGGCTTATCAGAATTTTTCTTACAATGAGACGCTGGGAGAGAGGACAACAGAGCGGGGATATGTGGAAGCTCCGTCCATTACCAGCGCGCGGATGGAACGCACGGTGGGCGGCGGAATCTGTCAGGTTTCGTCTGTTTTGTACCACGCGGCGCTCTCCGGCGGTATGCAGATCCTCGAGCGGCACGCGCACACCCTGCAGGTTGGATATGCGCCGGACGGGTTTGACGCATCGGTTGTTTACGGCCGATGGGATTTCCGCTTTACCAACCCGTATGCCTGTCCGGTTGTTATTCTCGCCGGCCGGGATCATGTCTCGAAGCAGCTGCGGATCTTTCTTGTCAGCGCGCGTCAGGATCTGCTGCAGGGAAAGAGCTATGTCCTTCGAAGCGAACAGAAGGACAGGCTTGTCTACCACAATTTCATCGATACGTGGGAAAACGGAAAGAAAATCGCTACCAGAGATCTCGGGTACAATTATTATCAGGGTTCTGTCGCGTCGGCGAGAGAAAACAGCACACGGCGTATGGCCGCGCGGAATCCGCTATACTTTGACAAGCTCCGATGAGTATTCGGACAGAAGCGGGGCAACGCAATCGAGGTCTGCTTTTCCACAGCCGGAGAGAATTTTCTGCCGCCGGATCATCCGGTAGAGCTCTCCTGCCCGGTAGTCGGCGGCGAGAAGTCTTTCAAACGGCGCAGACAGTTCCGGTACGCTGGAAGCATTGGTGATGACAGGGACGGAACTGCTTTTCACAAGAGCGGAGAGAAGACAGGAAGCGTCTTTCCGCATTCCCAGCACACGCAGGTACCCGATGTTACCTGCATCTTCCGCAGCCTTCATGGTATCCTTGGTAATACCCAGAAGGATGTGCGTCAGAACACGGCTGATTCTGGTATAGGTCAGATCTTTCGATTTCAGTGCCGCGCAGAAACCGGTAAAGCTTGTATAGCGCGGAAAACAGCGCCGTATTCGGTTCCCGGTATCCGGCGTAACATCGAGGTAATCCGTGAGAGACGTATTGTATCCTGAGCGGATGGCGGAAAGCAGTTCAAATAATACCGCTTCCAGCTGGGCCGAGAAGTCATCCGGCGACATGCAGAAGGCGCCGGAAGCGTATCCTCTGTTGTCTCTGCGGGAAAGCAGCTCCCGGCGGATACCGGAAGCATTGGGAGCGGGAACCCTCGGCAGAGCATGTGCCTTTAAAGGAAGTCCGTACTTTCGTATTGTCCGGATATAAAGTGTGCCCAGAAGGTCGTTGGCCCTAAGATCCAGATTTACGCGGAGGTCTCTTGCAAGTCCGCATGCCTTTGCCGCCTTCGCGCTGGCAAGCGGAAAGGCAATGCCTTCCGCAAGATATTTCCTGAGGAATCTCCGGTACTCCGCAGGCTCGTTCTCAAGAAACGCGGCGTTCCTCTGAAGGAGCGGTTCATCCCCGCTTTCCGATCCGAACCACAGTTCGCTTACAAGCTGTGTTGCGCCAAGGGACAGAACCGCGCCGCGCGCGAAATATTCCGCTGCGGCGCACGAGTACAGAACCGGAAGCTGCAGTACGAGGTCTGCTCCGGAAGATAGAAGGGCTTTTGTCCGCTGTTCCTTATCGAAGACGGCAGGCTCTCCGCGCTGCACAAAATCACCACTCATGATGACAATAACGGAGTCTGCCCCGGAGCGCTTCTTCGCCTCCCGCAGAAGATATTCATGCCCCTTATGCAGGGGGTTACATTCGGCAATAATTCCGATCGTTTTCATTGTTGAATTCCTTAATATTTTTTCATATAATATATTAGCAGATTTTTGGGCTTTTCGACAAATGACTCCGGCTTTCCGATGCGGAGCTGCTGTGAAAAAGCACAGAATATAGATAACAGAACGACGCTTTTCAAAGGAAAAGGAGGAGAAAATGTCATTCATTGATGGTATTAAAGCAAAAGCGAAGCAGAACATCAAGACAATTATTCTGCCTGAGTCGGAGGACGAGAGAACGATCCGCGCGGCAGCAAAAGTGCTGGAAGACGGACTTGCGAAAATCATTCTGATCGGCAATGAGAATACGATCCGCAGTGATGCGGCGAAATACGGCGTGGACGTGTCAGGCGCCGCGTTCGTTGATCCGGAAAACTGCAGCAAAGTCGAAGAATATCAGAAAATCCTGTTCGAGCTTCGCCAGAAGAAAGGCATGACCATGGAAGGCGCGAAAGAAGCGCTTCTTGCCGACCGCACGATGTTCGGTGTGGTTATGCTCAAGGCCGGCGACGGCGACGGACTTGTATCCGGTGCCTGCCACTCCACAGCGAATACACTTCGTCCCGCACTGCAGGTTTTGAAGACCGCACCGGGCTCCAAAATGGTTTCCGCCTTTTTCCTTATGGATGTGCCGGATTGTGAATACGGTCATAACGGAACATTTATCTTTGCCGATTCCGGACTGAATCAGGATCCTTCATCGGATGAGCTTGCTACGATCGCAAATGATTCCGCGAAGAGCTTCCGCCAGCTTGTCGGAGCAGATCCGTATGTGGCTTTCATTTCCCATTCCACCAAGGGGTCCGCGAAGCACGCACTCGTTGACAAGGTCGTTGCGGCAGTTGCTTCGGCGCATGAGAATTATCCGGATCTTGTCTGCGACGGCGAGCTGCAGGTTGATGCCGCAATTGTTCCTTCCGTAGCGGCGTCCAAGGCACCCGGCAGCCCTGTGGCCGGCAAGGCGAACGTACTTGTTTTCCCGAATCTGGACTGCGGAAACTCCGCTTACAAGCTTGTGCAGAGACTTGCGAAGGCAGAGGCATACGGCCCGATGCTGCAGGGCATTGCCAAGCCCGTAAACGACCTTTCCAGAGGCTGCAGCTGGCAGGACATTGTCGGCGTTGTTGCTCTGACATCCGTGCAGGCACAGGCATAAGGAAGAGGGGAGACAGTAAGCAATGAATATTCTGGTAATTAACTGCGGAAGCTCTTCTTTGAAATTCCAGGTTATCGATACCGACACACAGAAGGCCATCGCAAAGGGCCTCTGCGAGAGAATCGGTATCGACGGCGCGATCACATATGAGAATCTCCGCAACAAAACCGGCAAGATCAAGGAGAACACCAGAATCGACGATCATAAGAAGGCAATCAGCCTTGTCCTTGCGGCGCTGACAGACTCGAAGACCGGCGTTATCCGTTCACTCAGCGAAATCGGGGCTGTCGGACACCGTATTGTACACGGCGGAGAGAATTTCACGAAGTCCGTGCTGATCGACAATGATGTCATTAACGCGATTCGTGAGGTTTCCGAGCTGGCACCGCTGCATAACCCGGCAAACCTGACCGGCATCGAAGCCTGCCGCGCGATGATGCCGAATACGCCGATGGTCGCTGTTTTCGACACCGCGTTCCATCAGACCATGCCGCCCAAGGCCTATATGTACGCGATCCCTCTGAATTATTACAAGGATTACAAGATCCGCCGGTACGGCTTCCATGGCACAAGCCATAAGTTTGTTTCGACCGAAGTCGCGAAGTATCTCGGAAAGACGCCGGAAGAGCTCAAGACCATTGTCTGCCATCTGGGGAACGGCGCTTCTGTCTCCGCTGTTCAGTACGGCAAGTGCATTGATACTTCGATGGGGCTTACGCCGCTGGAAGGCCTGATCATGGGTACAAGATGCGGCGACCTGGATCCTGCGGTTGTCGATTATATTATGGGCAAAACAAATATGTCCGCTTATGAAATCGACCAGATGATGAATAAGGACTCCGGCGTTTACGCTCTCTCCGGCAATCTCTCCTCCGATTTCCGCGATCTGTGGAAGGCAAGAGAGGAAGGCAACAAGAACGCGGAGCTCGCACTGGACGCATGGGCTTACCGTGTTGCGAAATATATCGGCGCTTATGCTGCTGCAATGAACGGCGTTGACGTGATTTGCTTTACCGCAGGCGTCGGCGAAAATGACACCAAGTCCCGCGCACTCGTTTACCAGTATCTGGGATATCTGGGCATAGAGATTGACGAAGAGAAGAATGCGAAGACACGCGGAGAGATCGCGGAAATTTCAAAGCCCGAGAGCAAGGTAAAGGTTTTTGTATTCCCGACCAATGAAGAGCTCGCAATCGCGCAGGAAACCCTCGCACTTGTACAGTGTCCTGTAAAGTACAAGCACACAAAGAAAAAAGCGGAATGAGCTGTTTTGGCTATTGACAAGCAGACTGGATGAACCTATAATCATCATTGCGTGTTTGGGAATTATCGTTTTTCGTACGCAGAACCGCCTGCAAGGCCTATTTGTGAACAAAAACGTTACATTTTGCGGAAGTAAGGAGGTGTAACTGATGTCTATTTGCCCCAAGAACAAATCTTCTAGAAGTCACAGAGACAGAAGAAGAGCGAACTGGAAAATGTCCGCTGCTACTCTTGTGAAGTGCCCTAAGTGCGGCGCATTAATGATGCCTCACAGAGTCTGCAAGAGCTGCGGAACATACAACAAGAAGGAAGTTGTCAAGGTCGAGGACTGAGCTTCTTAATTTAACATGACTTGTAAAGACTGCCGCTTCAGGAGAGTGTTTCCTGGAGCGGCAGTTTTTCCGCTATGCTTTCGATTTTCGCAGCAGTTATCCGGACGTGCAGCGCCTCTTTGAACTTTGTTGCATTTGACAGATGCGTTTAGTATAGTATTTGGATGTAAAGATTTGTCAAAACGGGAAGCAGGGTATCTGTTTCCGGATAAATCACAAGGAGTTTATATGGAGGATTCCAAACTTGTCAGAGTCGCCGTCGATGCCATGGGCGGAGATTATGCACCTTCCGAAATCGTCAAGGGAGCTGTCAATGCACTCCTGCACAACGCGCAGCTGGACGTTACGCTTGCAGGCGATGAGAAACAGATGGAAGAGCTGTTAAAGAACATGGATTATCCCACGCAGCGGCTGCATCTTCTGCCGACAACGCAGGTTATCGAAATGGCAGAGCCGCCGGTCGCCGCGATCATGAGGAAGAAAGATTCTTCGATTGTGCAGGGGATGAAGCTCGTCAGGAAAGGGGAATGTGACGCTTTCGTCACCGCAGGCTCAACAGGAGCGACGCTGGTTGGCGGGCAGACGATTGTGGGACGCCTCAAGGGCATTGAACGGGCGCCGCTCGCGCCGCTTCTTCCTACCGCGAAGGGACCGGTTCTTCTGATTGACTGTGGAGCCAATGTGGATGCCAGGGCTTCCCAACTGGTCCAGTTTGCCCAGATGGGCTCCATCTATATGGAAAACATCGTCGGCGTGAAGAATCCGAGAGTCGCGCTGTTCAATATCGGCGCGGAAGAAGAAAAGGGCAATGCTCTTGTCAAGGAAACATATCCGCTGTTAAAGGAGCTGGACATTAATTTCACCGGCAACATTGAGGCCAGAGATATACCGGCCGGAGGAGCCGACGTCGTCGTCTGTGATGCTTTTACCGGAAATGCTATCCTGAAGATGTATGAAGGCGTTGCATCGGTTCTGCTCAGCGAGATTAAAGGAGCAATGCTTTCGAGTGCGGTTTCAAAGCTCGGCGCGCTGCTCGTCAAGCCGTCCCTGAAGAAGACACTGCGGAAATTCAGCATTTCCAGCTACGGCGGAGCGCCGCTTCTGGGGCTTACAGGACTTGTCGTCAAGACCCACGGCAACGCGAAGGCAATTGAGGTTGAAAATTCGATCGAGCAGTGCATTGCTTTTACAAACGCGAAAGTCAACGAGCAGTTCCGCGATAAGATGCATCTTGTCGATCATACAAAGCCCGTGGAAACACGGCAGAACGGATAAGCGCTATAATAGATGCGAGCATCCCCGGGAAGGGATAGATCGGAGGGTAAAATGGATATGGAATTTGAGAAGCTGAAGACAATTATCGCGGATGTCATGAACGTGGACCCGAACGAGATTACGAAGGATATGACTTTTGCCGCGGATCTGGACGCAGACTCCCTGGATCTGTATCAGATTCTGATGGCAGTCGAAGACGAGTTCAGAATCAAGGTTGATGAGGAAAAGGCGATGCAGATAGGAACCGTCGAAGAGGCGCTGGAAATGATCAGGAACGCCAGAGGAGAAGAGCAGTAATGGAAAAGCCATCGCTTTCTGAACTGGAGAAAAGAATCGGCTATACTTTCCATAATGTTTACTATCTGGAATGTGCGCTGACACATACCTCTTACGCGAACGAACAGAAAATCCGCCGATTCGAAGACTATGAGCGGCTGGAGTTTCTCGGGGATTCCGTGCTGGAGATGGTGTCCAGTGTTTTTCTGTACAATAAGTACGAGGATAAGCGGGAAGGAGAACTCACGAAAATCCGTGCCTCGCTGGTCTGCGAGCCGGCGCTTGCTTACTGCGCGAGAGATATCGGACTCGAACAGTTTATCCGTCTCGGTAAAGGCGAGGAAGCCGGCGGCGGCAGGGAGAAGGACTCCATTGTCTCCGATGTTATGGAAGCCGTGATCGGCGCCATGTATCTTGACAGCGGAAGCGCGCAGGCACCGGAGAAATTTATACTGCAGTTTATCCTTTCGGATCTGGAAGGCAAGCTGCTCTTTTACGACGCGAAATCCATACTGCAGGAAAGCTGTCAGAAAGACGGAGCCTCTCTGCAGTATGAAATCATCGGGGAAGAAGGCCCCGGCCACCGGAAAACGTACACGGCGGCGGCCGTGATAAACGGAAAACGTGCCGCGCAGGGAAGCGGACGGTCGAAGAAAGCGGCAGAGCAGGAGGCCGCGTATCATGTCCTGCTTGAGAGAAAGAAGCAGAAGGCGTAATGCTGCCTCTGCCGCAGGTGTCTATGTATCTTAAGAGTATCGAAATTCAGGGTTTCAAATCTTTCGCAAATAAAATCAAGCTCGAATTCCATGACGGGTTTACAGCGATCGTAGGTCCGAACGGATCAGGCAAGAGCAATGTCGGTGACGCCGTCCGCTGGGTCCTCGGTGAGCAGAGTGCGAAGTCGCTTCGCGGCGGCAACATGCAGGATGTTATTTTTGCGGGGACAGAGCTGCGAAAGCCTCTCTCTTACGCATATGTCGCAATCACGATGGATAACTCGGATCACCGGCTGCCGACCGACTATCAGGAAGTTACAGTTGCACGGAGACTTTTCCGAAGCGGTGAAAGCGAATATCTGATCAACGGCGTGCAGGTCCGGCTCCGGGACGTACAGGAGCTTTTTTATGACACAGGTATCGGGAAAGAGGGCTATTCAATTATCGGCCAGGGACAGATTGAAAAGATTCTGTCAGACAAGCCGGAAGACCGCCGCGAACTCTTTGACGAAGCGGTCGGCATTGTCAAGTATAAAAAGCGCAAGAACGAGGCACAGAAAAAGCTTGATAATGAAAAGGCAAATCTCGTCCGTGTCAACGATATCGTTGCCGAGCTGCAGAAGCAGGTCGGTCCTTTGGAGCGCCAGTCAGAAAAAGCCAGAATCTATTTAAAGACCATGGAAGAGCTCCGGCATCTGGACGCGAACATTTTCCTTCTGGAGAACGGAAAGAACAAGGAGCTTCTGTCCGAAGCCGGCAGAAAGCTGCAGGATACTTCGGCCGAACTCTCGTCGGCTTCCAGTGAATTTGAAAAGGTCAAGGAAGACTATGCCACGGCGCAGACGCGGCTGGAAACGCTGGAAAAGGAGACGGAAGAAGCCAGAAACCGGATCAATGATGCCGGCATGGTCAGGAGCCGTCTGGAAGGAAATATCAAAGTCTACAGAGAGCAGATCAGCTCCGCCGAGAAAAGCTCCGAGCATTTCCATAAAAGAGAAAGTGATGTCCGGGCGCAGCTTGCGCAGAGGCAGAAGGAACAGGAAGCAGCCGCTGCCGGGCGGCAGAAAACGCTGGATGAAATCGCTGCGCTTGTGCAGCGGCAGAGAGGTGCCTCGGAAAATCTGACCCGTCTGCAGGAGGAACTGTCCTCTCTTTCAGATGAAATCGAACAGAAGCGGAATCAGATTCTGGACCTTTTGAATACCAGGGCGCAGATCAAGTCCGGGATGGCGGCTCTTTCCGAAAGAAAGCAGCAGCTGGAACTGCGGAAGGCTGCGCTTTCCTCGAAGCTTATTTCCGTCCGCAGCGAGGAGTCCGAGCACGACAGAAGACTTTCGGATCTGCAGAAGGCGTTTCAGGAGGCGGCGGCTGAAAACGCGGATCTTGCGCAGAAAGAAAAAGAGACCGAAGAAGCGATTGCGCAGAAAAAGACGCAGCTTACCGGCACCGACCAGAAACTTCGTGCGGAAGAATCGCAGTACCATCAGACGAAATCCAGACTGGATGCTCTTTTGAACCTGACCGAGCGCTATGAGGGCTTTGGGAACGCGGTCCGCCGCGTGATGGAGTGCCGGGATACTAACAGCGGGATTGTCGGCGTTGTCGCGGATCTGATCAAAACAGACCCGGCCTATGAAACCGCGATCGAGACCGCGCTCGGCGGCAGCATTCAGAATATTGTCACCACGGACAATGCGACGAGCAAGCAGATGATCTCGCTGCTCAAAAGAGAAAAGGCAGGCCGCGCGACGTTCCTTCCGCTTTCGGATATCGGCAGCTCTTCGGGCTTTGGCGCATCTCCTGCGCTGAAAGAACCGGGAGTGATCGGAACCGCGGACACGCTTGTCCGCACAGCACCCGAACACAGAAGCGTGGCGCGGCATCTCCTGGGCAGGGTTCTGGTCGTCGACACTTACGACAATGCTTATCGCATTGCCGTGAAATATCAGCATAAGGTGCGGATTGTAACGCTCGGCGGAGAGCAGTTCAACGTCGGCGGCTCGGTTTCAGGCGGTGCTTTCCGCAATAAAGACAATCTCCTCGGCAGAAGAAGAGAAATTGCGGAGCTGCAGAAGAACGCCGAAGAACAGAAAAAACAGATGGAGGCGCTGGAAGAGCAGATCGAGAACGTGAAGAATGAAAGGAACGTTCTCCGCGGAAAGCTCGAGAATATTCATACGCTGCAGCAGACGAAAATGCTCGAGCTGAACACAAAACGGCTGCAAATCCGGCAGGAAGAAGAGAAAAAGAACGAGAGCAGCGGAAACTATGATGCCCTGCGTGCCGAAAACAGCGAAATAGAAAAGACTACGCAGGCGCTGCAGAAGGAGGAAGAAGATATCCGGGCGCAGGAAACGGCCTCCTTGCAGTTTGAAAAGGACACGAACGCAGAGATCGAAAGGCTGCTTGTTAAAAAATCGGAGCTTGATGAGAGGGAGCACGCGGAAGCGGATGTTACCGCTTCCTTTAACGTGGAAATCGAGAAAAAGCGGCAGAGCGCCGCTTTTGGAGAGCAGGAGCTTTCCAGAATCGGCGATGATGTTTTGCAGCTGCAGCAGGAACTTTCGGAAATCCTCGGCAGCATCGACAAGGGATCGGACGATATCGAGTCCAGAAAGCGTCTGATTGAGGAGACGCAGAGAACGCTGGATTCCTCGGGCGAAGCGCTGGAAAAGGACAAAAAGCTTCTCATCAGCGCGTCGCAGGATAAAGAAGAGCTCTCTTCCCGCATGAAGAAACTGTTTGAAAGAAGAGACACGCTCTCCGAGACAAAGGCGCAGCTGGATAAGGAAGTATACCGTCTTGAAGAACAGAAAAAGCGCCTGGAAGAGACGATCGAGGCGAGGATCAATTACCTCTGGAACGAATATGAGCTGACGCCGCTGCAGGCGGAAGAGCTCCGGGAAGAGCCGCCCCGTGACCTTTCCGAGATGAAGAAGCTTGCGGGCGAACGTAAGGCCACAATCAAGGGTCTCGGCAATGTCAATGTGAATGCCATTGAAGAGTACAAATCCGTCTCCGAGCGCTATGAGTTTACAAAGAAACAGGCCGACGATATCATGGCGGCACAGAAGGATCTGGAACAGATTATCGCGCAGCTCGATAGCGCGATGCGTTCGCAGTTCCGCACACAGTTCTCTTTGATTCAGAAGGAATTCGACAAGGTCTTCAAGGAACTTTTCGGCGGCGGAACAGGCAGACTCGAGCTGGTAGAAGATCAGGATATTCTGGAAGCAGGCGTGCGTGTGATCGCGCAGCCGCCGGGAAAGAAGCTGCAGAACATGATGCAGATGTCCGGCGGAGAGAAGTCTCTGACCGCGATTTCCCTTCTGTTCGCGATTCAGAATCTCAAGCCTTCGCCGTTCTGCCTTCTCGACGAAATCGAGGCGGCACTTGACGAGAGCAATGTCGGGCGGTTTGCGGGATATCTTCATAAGCTGACGAAGAACACACAGTTTATCGTGATTACGCACAGACGCGGAACCATGGACCGCGCCGACAGGTTATACGGAATCACGATGCAGGAAAAAGGCGTATCGACACTTGTCAGTGTCAGTCTGATCGATGACAAGGACCTGACAGCATAAACAACGATTTACAGAAAGGTGACCGATGGCTGAAGAAAAAGAAAAGAAAAAGGGTTTTTTTGCGCGGCTGAGGGAAGGCCTTTCCAGAACGCGCGACGGTGTGATTTCGGGAATGGACCGTCTGTTTTCGGGCACGGCGCAGATTGACGGGGACTTCTACGAAGAACTCGAAGAGATTATGATTACGGGCGACATCGGTGTCTCCGCGACAGATGAAATTCTGACAAAGCTGAAAAAACAGGTCCGGGAACAGCATATCAAGGATCCCGCGCAGTGCAGAGAACTGCTGATCCAGAACATCCGTGAACAGATGCACGTCGGCGAAGACGCGTATGATTTTGAAAAAGGTCCGTCGGTTGTACTGATCATCGGCGTCAACGGCGTCGGCAAGACAACGAGCGTCGCAAAGCTTGCATCGATCTACAAGGCAGATGGACGAAAGGTTTTAATCGCCGCGGCCGATACTTTCCGGGCGGCCGCGAAAGATCAGCTGGAAGTCTGGTGTCAGCGTGCGGGCGTCGATATGATTTCCGGCGCCGAGGGAGCAGATCCGGGCAGTGTTGTCTACGACGCGGTGACGGCGGCGAAAGCCCGTCACACGGACGTTCTTCTGATTGATACGGCAGGCCGGCTGCACAATAAGAAAAATCTGATGCAGGAACTCGCGAAGCTGGACCGCATTATTTCACGCGAGTATCCGGACTGCAAGCGGGAAAATCTGCTTGTTCTGGATGCCGCAACAGGACAGAATGCGCTCTCGCAGGCAAGAGAGTTCTCGGATGTGGCGAAGCTGACCGGCGTTGTTCTGACGAAAATGGACGGAACCTCAAAGGGAGGCATCGCGATCGCGGTGCAGTCCGAGCTTGGAATACCGGTGAAATATATCGGTGTCGGAGAACAGCTGGATGATCTCCAGCGCTTTGATCCGGACGCCTATGTGGCGGCGCTCTTCGATACTTCGGACGAGGAGTGCTGAAAGGAGTAACTTGCAAGCGTGAAAACAAACGCCTCCGGCCGGAAGGACAACGGCAACCCGAACAGGGATAGAACTTTATATCTGATCAATGTGATCATACTCTGTCTTATGACGCTTGCGGCGCTCTGCGCCTGCTTTTTCATGCTGCTGCGCTACAGAAAAGCGTCCAGAGACCTTTCCACCGTGAAAAAGCAGATCGCGGCCATCGAAGGCAAGGACAAGACGCTTTATACCGCAGACGAGCTGGAAAGCCGCGTGGCGGGCGCAAAGGTGCAGGCTGCCAGTCAGACAAGGAGCGAGATTCTGATGCAGATTCAGTCTTCGCTCGAATCCGGAAACAGTACGGCGGCAATGCTGCGCGGTATTTTCCCGGATGATATCGTTGTTGTCAGCGGAGGACGGTATTATTTTTATCCGGTGCTGTCAGGGCTTGCCGCGAACGGCTTCCGTTCGTCGGATTTTAAAACCGACGAGGCTGGCGTGCTGCAGTATGTCGGCGACGACGAGGACGTATCCATAACGAGAGGCGTCGACATTTCTTCCGAAAACGGAGAAATCGACTGGCCGGCGGCTGCGGAAGGCGGCATCAGCTTCGCAATGATCCGCGCGGCGGGCCGTGATCAGAACGGAGTGCTTTATACAGACAGGCGGCTAGATGCCAACATAAGGGGCGCTGCAAAAGCGGGAATCAATGTCGGTGTTTATTTTGAGACACCGGTAACGGGCGCAAAGGAAGGCAGGGAAGACGCGGAATACCTTGCTTCTGTCCTGGAAGATTATAAATCGCAGATTTCGTATCCGGTTGCGGTTATGATGACGGAACTGGAAAACGAAGACGGGGAGGAGGCAAAACCGCGCCTCAAAAAGTCAGAGCGCACGCAGGCGGTGCTGGATTTCTGCGATGCCGCTGCGGAGTCGGGATACAGAACGCTGGTTTACGGAAATCTCGCGCAGATGATTATGCGGGTCGATATTGACAAGCTTGAAGGTTACAGTAAATGGATCGCAAGCTACGACGGGAATCTGTATTTCCCGTACAGGTTCTCGATGTGGCAGTACAGTACAACCGGACAGGTGCAGGGAATCAAGGGGAATGTTTCACTTGACGCTACTGTTTTACGCAGATGATAGAGGACGGGGCGGCAGCATACAATCCCCGTGCAGGGGTCAAGAAAAAACACTTGACACATGCCGGCCGCGCTTGTAAAATGGGTCAAGTGGGTTCGGAAAATGGATAAAATTGTCGAAAACGGAATCCTGTATGATTTCTACGGAAGTCTTCTGACACCGCATCAGCAGAAAATCTATGAGGATGCGGTTTATCATGATCTTTCACTGAATGAGATTGCACAGGAGCATAAGATCAGCAAGCAGGCTGTCTCGGATCTGCTGCGGCGTGCTACGCAGCAGATGCAGGAGTACGAGCAGAAGCTTTCTCTGATTGCAAGGTTCCGGCGGATCCGCAGCGTCTGTGACGGACTTGAAAAAGCGGCACGGGACGGCAGTGTAACACCGGAGGAAGTTGTTTCCGCAGTATCGGTTATTAAGAAGGAATTATAAGCCATGGCATTCGAAAGCCTGTCCGAAAAACTCAGTAATGTCTTCCGCAAGCTTTCCGGAAAGGGAAAGCTCTCCGAAAGCGATGTAACGCAGGCGATGAAGGAAGTCAAGATGGCGCTTCTGGAAGCCGACGTTAATTTCAAGGTCGTCAAGCAGTTCGTGAACACCGTCTCGCAAAGAGCGGTGGGCAGTGATGTCATGAACGGGCTGAATCCCGCGCAGCAGGTGATCAAGATCGTCAATGAGGAAATGATCAGACTCATGGGCCCTGCGACGACAGAACTATCCTTTGCGCAGGGCGGCGATATCACGGTGATCATGATGTGCGGACTGCAGGGCTCCGGTAAGACAACAACCGCGGCCAAGCTTGCGGCGAAGCTTACCTTAAAGGGCAAACGGCCTCTTCTGGCTGCGCTGGATGTCTACAGGCCCGGCGCAATCCGGCAGCTGCAGGTGAACGGCGAGAAGGCCGGCGTGCCTGTTTTTACGCTGGAAAGTTCCAAAGATCCTTGCGAAATCGCGAAGGAAGCGGTTTCCTACGCGGAAAAGAGCAATAGAAATGTCGTGCTTCTGGATACGGCAGGGCGCCTTCAGATCGACGAAGACATGATGCGGGAGCTGCAGGAGATCCGCAGGACCGTAGATGTTACGCAGTCGCTCCTCGTGGTTGACGCGATGACCGGCCAGGAAGCCGTAAACGTCGCGAAGACTTTCGATGAGAAGGTCGGAATCGACGGGGTGATCCTTTCCAAGATGGACGGTGATACCCGAGGCGGCGCGGCGCTTTCCGTAAAGGCCGTGACCGGAAAACCGATTCTTTTCGTTGGTATGGGCGAGAAGATGGCGGATCTCGAGCAGTTTCATCCGGACCGCATGGCGTCGAGAATTCTCGGTATGGGCGATGTCTTAACCTTGATTGAAAAGGCTCAGGAAGTTCAGACCGAAGAGGACGAGAAAAAGAATAAAGAGATGACAGACAGGCTCAAAAAGGGCCGGTTTGATTTCAACGATTATCTGAATACCATGAAGCAGATGCGCAAACTCGGCGGCATGAGCAGCATTCTGGCCATGATGCCGGGTCTTGGTATCAGTAAAGACGAGCTCGAAGGAGCTGTCGACGAGAAAAAGCTCGCGCGGATTGAGGCGATTGTCCTTTCGATGACGCCCGCGGAGCGTGCCAATCCCAAGCTCCTGACCCCGCAGCGGAAGTTCCGGATTGCCAGGGGCTCCGGCAATGATATTGCAGATGTCAACCGCTTTTTGAAGCAGTTCCGGCAGATGCAGGAGATGGTGAAGAAAATGCCCGGCCTGACAGGCAGAAAACGCCATGGGAATCCTTTCGGCGGCATGGGCGGCTTTCAGGGGTTCGGAAGGCGCGGCGGCTTTCCGTTCTGATAACGCAGAAACCGGGAATATCCCGTTCTGAAATATATTATTACGATCAACGAAAGATAAGGAGAAAGACAATGGTTAAGATCAGACTTGCAAGAAACGGACAGAAGAAGCTCGCGGTTTACCGTGTTGTAGTACAGGAGTCCTCCAAGCCCCGTAACGGAGAGGCAATTGACGAGGTCGGCTTTTATGATCCGAACACAAATCCCGCTACAATCCGCATGGACCTCGAGAAGGTGAACGCGTGGATCGCGAAGGGAGCTCAGCCTACGACCGTAGTTAAGAAGCTCATGAAGTACGCTGCCAAGCAGAACTGAACGGCACGGCATCCGCGGCTGAATCATTTTTTGTTTGGGAGATAATTTCATGAAGGAATTGGTAGAAGTAATTGCGAAAGCTCTCGTATCGCGTCCGGATGAAGTTGTCGTCACCGAAACAGTGGAGGGAAGAGTGATCCGTGTGGATCTTACGGTCGCTCCTTCCGATATGGGAAAAGTCATCGGCAAACAGGGAAGAATCGCCAAGGCGATCCGTGCTGTTGTAAAGGCTGCCGCGACAAAGGACAATGTTATTGTGGACGTCAATATCGAATCCGAAGGCGGCGGGACGGAGGCTGCGCAGACGGAGGTTCCTTCAGAGGGAGAATCCGGAGCAGCTGTTACACAGGAGTGAAATGACGGAGCGTTTTCAGGTCGGCGTGATTGCCGGTACACATGGTGTGCGCGGGGATGTGAAGGTGTTTCCTGTTACGGACGATCCTTCCCGTTTTAAAAAATACAAAAATGTGTATCTTTACGAAGGACAAATGCAGAAACCTGTCAGGATCAGCGGCGTGCGGTTTTCCGGAAAATTCGTGATTCTGCACCTTGACGGAATCGAGGATATGGATGCCGCGAGGCTCCTGCGCGGAGCGCAGCTGTGGATTGACAGAAAGGATGCTGCGCCGCTTCCGGAAGGCATGTATTATATACCGGATCTGATCGGCCTTTCCGTTCTCACGGATGACGGGAAGTGCCTTGGCAGCCTGACCGATGTGTTAAGAACCGGCGCGAACGATGTCTACTGTGTAACGACGGACGACGGCCGCGAAGTTCTGATCCCGGCAATCCGAGACTGTATTCTCGAGACAAAGCCGGAGGAGGGACGTATTCTTGTACACCTGCTGCCCGGCCTTATGGATTTGCAGCAATGAGATTTCACATACTTACCCTGTTCCCGGAGATGGTTCTGCAAGGGCTCAATACCAGTATTCTGGCAAGGGCTATGAAGAACGGACAGATCAGCGTGGAAGCTGTCAATATCCGGGATTACACGCAGAACAAGCATAACCGGGTGGATGACTACACCTATGGCGGCGGCGCGGGCATGCTGATGCAGGCGCAGCCGGTCTATGACGCGTGGAAATCAATCGCGCAGCGGCTGGAAAAGCCTGCCCGGGTTGTGTATATGACGCCGGCCGGCTCGGTTTTTACGCAGAAGACAGCGCAGGAATTTGCGAAGGAAGAAGACCTGATCCTTTTGTGCGGCCACTATGAGGGAATCGATGAGAGGGTCCTTGACGAAATCGTGACAGATCAGGTTTCGATCGGCGACTTCGTACTGACCGGCGGAGAACTTCCTGCCATGATGGTCGTGGACGCAGTTTCAAGACTGATACCGGGAGTCCTGCACAACGAGGATTCACCGGAGACGGATTCTTTCATGAACGGTCTTCTGGAGTATCCGCAGTATTCAAGGCCGCCCGTATGGCATGGCCGGGAGGTTCCGCAGATCCTGCTGTCCGGCGATCACGCGAAGGTAGATCAGTGGAGACTTGCGCAGTCACTCGAACGGACAAGAATCCGGCGCCCGGAGTTGTATGAAGCGTACAGGAAAGAGCATCCGCCGGTTTCCCCGAAAAAACGGAGAAAAAGGGAGCAGTGAATCCACTTGCATTCACTGTTTCAATATGATAAATTATTCACGTTGCGTAAAGGAGACAGTCCTCTGCGGTATTGCTGCCGGAAATGAACGGGCGGCAGCCTGAGAGGCCCGATGGCCGCAGGTATATTTAAACCGTAAGAATGTCCCGGAAAAAGGAGATTATATGAGCATCATCAGTGAAATCGAAGCTTCCCAGAAGAGAGAAGTTTCCAAGTTCAACACAGGCGACACAGTACGTGTCTACAACAGAATCGTTGAAGGCGATCATTCAAGAACCCAGGTTTTTGAAGGCACCGTTTTAAAGATTCAGGGCGGCGGCGTTCGCACGACATTCACTGTAAGAAAGGAGTCCAGCGGCATCGGTGTCGAGAAGACATGGCCTCTGTATTCTCCGAATGTAGAGAAGGTAGAAGTTGTAAGACATGGTAAAGTCAGAAGAGCGAAACTGAACTATCTGCGTCAGCTTAGCGGCAAGAAGGCTAAGGTTAAGGAGCGGATGAACATCACAAAGTAATTTTTGCTCGCAACGCTGTAAGCCGCACGGATGTGCGGCTTTCTTTTTTATGGTAAAAATGAGATGAGAAAAACAAGACACACTTCCGGGATCGGATTTTATGAAGATAAGACGCCTCTCATCAGCATGCGTCTTGTGCATGAAATCATCGAGTGGGTGCTGTATACGGTGCTCGCCGTCTTTTTTGCGATCGTCCTTGTCCGTGCGTTCGGGCAGAGGGTCGTGATGAAGGGAAAGGGAATGGAGAGCGGCATTGTCTCCGGCCAGAACGTATTCGTCAATAAACTTGCCTACAGGATGAAATCACCGGCAGCGGGGGATGTTGTCGTCTTTTATCCGGGTGGAAACAAACAGACGCAGGCCTATATCCGAAGAGTCGCGGCCGGCCCTGGGGACACGGTCCGCATACTGGACGGAAAGCTTCTTGTAAACGGGATTCCGGCGGCAGGATCTTCTGCCTATGGTACAATAGAAGATGCCGGAATCGCGGCTTCTCTGATTACGCTCGGGGATAATGAGTATTTTGTCCTCGGAGATCATCCGGGAGAAAGTGAAGACTCCAGAAGCGCGGGCATTGGCGTTGTCCGGGAAACGGATATAACGGGGAGCGCCTGGCTTGCACTTCCCGGCCACGGCGGTTCCCTTCATTTTATACATTAAAGGACGGATTTATGGATTATCAGTGGTACCCGGGTCATATGACCAAAGCGAAACGGATGATGCAGGAGAATATCCGGCTGGTCGACCTTGTCATCGAAATTGTAGACGCGAGAATACCGGTTTCATCAAGAAATCCGGATATTGACGCGCTATGTGAGGGAAAAGGCAGAATCCTTGTCATGAGCAAAGCGGATCTTGCGGACCGCAAGGCAACCGGAATATTCACACAGTATTATGAGCAGCAGGGATTCACCGTTGCGCCTGTTGATTCGAGAGACAGGCAGAGCGCTTCGATCATCAGAAATGCCGTACAGAAGGCTTCCAAGGCAAAGAGAGAAAAGGACCTGAAAAGGGGCATCAAAAACCGTCCGGTCCGGGCAATGGTCTGCGGCATTCCGAATGTCGGCAAATCTACGTTGATCAATTCGATTGCCGGGCAGGCACGTGCAAAGACCGGAAACAAGCCGGGCGTCACAAAGGGCAAACAATGGGTTTCCATGAAGCTTGGAACCGGCGGCGGAGCGTTCTTCACGCTGGAGCTTCTGGACACGCCTGGCATCCTGTGGCCAAAGTTTGAGGATGCAAATGTGGGACTGCGGTTGGCGCTGACCGGTTCTATCCGGGAGGAAATCCTCGATGAACAGGAACTTTCGATGCGGCTCCTGCGCTTTTTAAGAGAACACTATCCGCAGGTCATTCCGGACAGATACGGGAGTGCCGCATATCCGCTGCTGCCGGAGGAAAACGATAATTATGAAGATCCGAAGGCGGTGCTTCGGGTAATGGAGCAGATTGCCGCAAACCGGAATTATCTTTTAAAAGGCGGAGAGCCGGATCTGAAAAGATGCGCGCATCAGCTGCTGGATGATTTCAAGAACGGCAGAACCGGACGGATCACACTGGACGATCTGCCCGGGCAGTCTGTAATAATTCCGGAAACGGAGGAATGAGAAATCAATGTCTAAAGTTGTCAGAGCGGCCTTTCAGTATATTTTATGGTTCGGGGCCGTACTTCTGCTGTCCTTTCTGCTGATTCATTTCGTCGCGCAGAGAACCGATGTAAACGGCACTTCGATGGTGCCGACGCTCGAGGACGGCGACCAGCTGATCGCGGATAAAGTCACCTACCGTTTTCGCGATCCGGAGCGCTTCGATATCATTATTTTCCCGTATCAGTACGCGGAGAAAACCTATTTTATCAAACGGATCATCGGTCTTCCCGGAGAGCGCGTCCGTATCGACGAGCAGGGAAAAATCTACATAAACGGAAAGGTGCTGGAGGAACATTACGGACTGGAGCAGATGGTGAATCCGGGGCTTGCGGCAGAAGAAATCACGCTCGGAGACGATGAGTACTTTGTCCTTGGAGACAACCGCAATGTCAGCGAGGATTCCCGATATCCGGACGTCGGCAATATTAAACGGAATGATATTATCGGCAGGGCGTGGCTCCGCATTTATCCGTTTTCCAGATTCGGAATCCTGAAACACCAGTGAGAGACAAACGATGACGGCAAAGGAACAGGCACAACAGAAAAAACAACTCCGGCTATTGCAGGAAAAGGAGCGGAGCGCGGCACTGCGCGCTTTCGAGCGGAACGCCGTTTATGAAAAGTTCGGTTCGCTTTTCGCGGGAAAGCTGGCAAGCGGCGGCACACTTCTGATCGCCGGCATTGACGAAGCCGGAAGAGGCCCCCTCGCCGGACCGGTGGCTGCAGGCGCCTGCATTCTTCTGGAAGATACGGACATCCTGTATCTGAATGATTCCAAGAAGCTTTCCGCGAAGAAGCGGGATGCGCTGTATGATGTGATCAGAAAAGAAGCCTATGCGTTCCATGTAGCGCTGGTAGACGCGCAGCGCATCGATGAGATCAATATTCTGCAGGCGACTTATGAAGCAATGCGGGCGGCGGTAAACGGTCTTACGACTGCACAAGGAGAAAAGGTATCTCCGGATGTCCTCGTCGTGGATGCCGTGACGATCCCCGATCTGGATATTCCGCAGACGGGTATCATCAAAGGGGATGCCAGGTGCGCTTCGATCGCGGCGGCAAGCATCCTCGCGAAAGTGACCCGTGACCGGCTGATGGAGGAATACGACCGCCGGTATCCGGAATATGGTTTTGCCGCACATAAGGGGTATGGGACAAAAGCGCACATCTCGGCGCTCCGTAAATACGGACCGTGCCCGATCCACAGGCGGACTTTCATTACGCATTTTATCGGAAACTGACGTATGGCGAAGGCACGCGGAAATAACCATACTGCGGGGAAAACCGCAGAAACGGCGGCCGCCCTGTTTCTTAGCGGGCATGGCTGCACAGTCCTGGACCGGAACTTCCGGGACGGAAGAGCCGCAGAGATTGACCTGATCGCGGAGGATGGGGATACACTTGTTTTCGCTGAGGTGAAATACAGATCCGGCGGCGCATGCGGTACGCCGGAAGAAGCGGTCACATCGGCCAAACAGGCAAAAATCCGTCTGGCCGCGGAATATTATCTTTATAAAAAACAAATCTCACAGGATAAACCTGTGAGATTTGATGTCGTCTGTGTGGAGCCCTGCGGCGGCAGGCTGAAAATAAGATGGATCAGAGATGCCTTCCGGTAGTCGTCAGAACTCCGTCTCGTCAATTGCCAGCTGCGCTTTGCGGAATTCCGCTTCTTCATGCGTGTTGAATTTCTTAAGGAGCTCGTGAATCTTTTCGGTCGGTGTTGACATCTTGTCAATCGAAGCGTCATGATTGAAGAAATCGATGATGGTCGCCATGTACTTGCTCATGTCCGCCGGACGGAACCATGCTCTTTGCGACAGGCCTTCCGGCTGACAGGTCAGATTCGTCGTAACAACAAGATCAAAGCTTCCTTCCGCGTAAGCCGCGTCAAACGCGTCAAGGCCGTCGGTAAACAGGCCGAATGTCGTGCAGAGGAAGACGTGCCTTGCGTGCAGGGCCTTCAGCTGCTTCGCGGTATCCAGAATGGAGCCGCCCGAAGAGATCATGTCATCCATGACGATGACATCCTTGCCCGAGAGGTCTGTCCCCAGAAATTCATGCGCGACAATCGGATTCTTCCCGTTCTTGATAACGGAATAATCACGCCGTTTGTAGAACATGCCGGTGTCCGCGCCGATGACATTCGCAAAGAAAACCGCACGGTCAAGCGCTCCCTCATCCGGACTGATGACAACAAAGTGCTCTTTATCAAGAATAATGTCAGGGAACGCGTGCATGATTTCCCGCAGGAACTGATACGGGGAAATGAAGTTGTCGAACTTGGACAGCGGAGCAACATTGGTGATTCTGGGATCGTGCGCATCGAACGTCATAAAGTTGGAAACGCCCAGATCAACCAGTTCCTTATACATAATTGCGGCATCGAGAGATTCGCGGCCGGCTCTTTTATGCTGACGCCCCTCGTACAGGAAAGGCATGATTACGCTGACCCGCGCCGCCTTGCCGTTAATCGCGGCGATGATGCGCTTTAAATCCTGAAAGTGGTCGTCGGGCGACATATGATTCAGGAAACCGTTCATCTTGTAGGTGATGTAATGGTTGGTTACATCGGTGATGATGAAGATGTCCTTGCCGCGGCAGGAATCCAGAATAACGCCCTTGCCTTCACCGTCGCTGAAGCGGACAGCCTCCACTCGCATGCGGTAGTCGTCCTGCACATAATCCTTGAAAGCGGGATCGTCCTTTCCGACCGTATCGTATTTCTTGCGGAAGGATACCAGATAATCGTTAACTTCGCTGCCGAATTTCTCGGCGGAAGGCATGACGATCAGCTTGAGCGGCGCAACGGGAATTCTGCGTTCCAGCTGCTGATGCAGTTCTAAATCAGACATGTATTAACTCCTTTAAAGGCTCATATGTTCCAAAATGCCGTTACCGGAGTTTTCCGGCAGGCAACCTTATTCTATAGAACTTGGCCTTTGATAGCAAGAGAATATCGATCCTGTGAGGAAAAACATCACGGTTTATGATACAATGCAGTCTTGGATATCTTTGATACAGTACAGGAAAAGGAAAAATTATGGCTAAAAAGAGAAATCCGATCGTAGCGATCGTAGGAAGACCGAATGTCGGAAAGTCAACGCTTTTCAATGCCATTGCCGGCGAAAAGATCTCGATTGTGGAAGATACCCCCGGCGTGACAAGAGACCGGATCTACGCGGACTGCAGCTGGCTGAACCATGATTTTACACTGATTGACACAGGCGGTATCGAGCCGGATACCGGGGACATCATTCTTGCCAAGATGCGGGAGCAGGCGGAAATCGCGATTGAAATGGCGGATGTCATCATCTTCCTTGTCGATGTCAAATCCGGTGTTCAGGATGCGGACCAGAAAGTCTGTGAAATGCTGCGAAGAAGCGGCAAACCCATTGTCCTTACCGTCAACAAGGTTGACAAACCGACGGCGCAGATCGCGGACGTTTATGAATTTTATAATCTGGGAATCGGAGATCCGTTCCCGGTCTCCTCGGTCAACAAAATGGGCCTTGGCGACCTGCTGGAAGAAGTCGCGAAGCATTTCCCGGAAGGAGATTCGGCGGACGTGGAAGACGATGCCGTCAGGGTCGCGATCATCGGAAAGCCGAATGTTGGAAAATCTTCGATTGTAAACCGGCTGATCGGTGAGGACCGGGTCATCGTATCGGATATTGCGGGTACGACGCGGGACGCGATCGATACGCGGGTGAAGCATGACGGCAGGGAGTATGTTTTTATAGACACCGCGGGTCTTCGAAGAAGAAATAAGATCACGGAAGATCTGGAACGGTACATGATCATCCGCGCAGTTGCAGCGGTGGACCGGGCGGACATTGCGCTTCTTGTCATTAACGCGCAGGAAGGCGTAACGGAACAGGATGCCAAGATTGCCGGCATCGCGCACGATAAAGGCAAAGCGGTTATTGTCGCCGTGAATAAGTGGGATGCGGTCGAGAAAGACAATTCCACGATGAAAAAGTTCACGGACAAGATCCATCAGATTCTTTCCTTTATTCCGTATGCCGAAATCATTTATATCTCCGCATTGACAGGACAGCGGATGAACAAGATCTATGACGAGGTCGATCTCGTGCACGCCAACCAGAGCATGCGGATTCAGACCGGCGTTTTGAACGAGATTATTACGGAAGCCGCTGTTATGCAGCAGCCGCCGCAGGATAAAGGCAAGATGCTCAAGATCTATTACGCTACGCAGTCCGGCGTAAAGCCGCCGACCTTTGTACTTTTTGTGAATTACCGGTATCTGATGCATTTTTCCTATCAGAGATACATCGAAAATCAGATCCGCGAGACATTCGGGTTCCGCGGAACACCGCTGCGGTTCATTATCCGGGAGAGAAACGAGGACAAATAAATGGGCGTACGGCTTTTATGTCTTCTCATAGGTTATGCTTTCGGAATGATTCAGTCGGCGTTTATTGTCGGCAGGATGAGGGGGATCGACATCCGCGAGCACGGCTCGGGCAATGCGGGAACGACAAATGCGATGCGTGTCATGGGGACAAAGGACGGGCTCCTTGTTTTCTTTATGGACACCTTCAAGTCATTTTTCGCACTCTTTACGGTGCAGGCGCTGCTGGGAGCAAAGTATCCGGAACTGATTTACCTTCTGAAAATCTACGCGCTTGCAGGCTGCGTTTTAGGACACGACTTCCCGTGCTATATGAAGTTCCGGGGAGGCAAGGGCGTCGCGGTCATGGCGGGTTTTGTATTCTTCTCGTTTCACTGGACGTTTCTGCCGGCCGCGATTCTTTTGTTTTTCATTCCGTTTCTGTTAACGCATTATGTATCGCTCGGCTCGCTGATTCTGTATCTCGGGTGCTTCGTTCTTCTGGTCATTGAGGGGCAGCTCGGTGTTTACGCGCCGGCTCCGCAGAGCGCACTGATCGAGATGTATGTCATTATGGCGCTCCTGACAGCGCTTGCGTACTACAGGCACCGCGCGAATATACGAAGGCTTCTGCGGGGGAATGAGCGGAAGACCTATATTTTCCGGAAAAACAACCCAAAATAAACTAAGACGCGGGGAGTATCCGCGGGAAAGGGCTGACTATATGGCTAATATTGGTATGATCGGAGCGGGCAGCTGGGGAACGGCGCTGACTTTCGAACTTACATCCAAAGGACACGATGTATCGGTCTGGACGATTTCACAGGATGAAGTCGATATGATCAACAACGAACATCAGCAGCGCGTAAAGCTTCCGGGAGTCATGCTGCCGGAGCGCGTGCATGCTTCCACGGATCTTGAAAAGACCATAGAAGGAAAGGACCTTCTGGTTCTTGCGGTGCCTTCGCCTTTTACAAGGAGCACGGCGAGGGCTATGGCTCCTTTCGTACAGAAGGATCAGCTGATCGTTTCCGTGGCAAAAGGCATTGAAGAGAATACGCTTTATACCCTGACGCAGATTATCCGTCAGGAAATCCCGCAGTGCAGAACCGCGGTCCTGTGTGGTCCGACGCATGCCGAAGAGGTCGGAAAGGGCCTTCCGACAGCAATCGTTGCCGGTGCAGAAACCGAAGAAATCGCGAAGTACGTGCAGGATATCTTTATGAGCGGGATCTTCCGCGTCTATACGAGCCCGGATGTCCTCGGCATGCAGATCGGCGCCTCGCTCAAGAATGTCGTTGCGCTTGCTGCCGGCATCGCAGACGGACTCGGCTACGGCGACAATACAAAAGCGGCGCTGATTACCAGAGGCATACACGAGATCGCAAGACTTGGAATTGCAGCCGGCGGCAGCTTTGAAACCTTTTCCGGTTTAACTGGTATCGGCGACCTGATCGTTACCTGCGCTTCCATGCATTCCAGGAACCGCAGAGCAGGCATCCTGATCGGACAGGGAAAAACCGCGGATGAAGCGATGAAGCAAGTGCAGCAGGTCGTGGAAGGCGTCTACAGCGCGAAGGCTGCCAGACAGATGTCGGAAAAATACGGCATCGAGACACCGATTATCGATCAGGTGTGCGCTGTTTTGTTCGAGGGAAAGAATCCGTCCGAGGCAGTGCAGGATCTGATGCTCCGGGACCGCAAGGTCGAGATCAACAGCCTTGCGTGGAAGAAATAATATATTGTCACACGAAAGAAAATGCCGGTGATCCGGCTCAGAAACATAAAGGGAGTAAACGCAGAATGGAACAGGGAATGAAATTAAGCGAAGAATTAAAAGCCAGAGGGCTTCTGGCGCAGCAGACCGACGAGAAGGAGATCGCGGATCTGATTGACAACGGCAGGGCGACGTTCTATATCGGCTTTGATCCTACCGCGGATTCTCTGCATGTGGGCCATTTCATGGCACTGCTTCTGATGAAGAGAATGCAGGAAAGAGGCAACCACCCGATTGCTCTTGTCGGCGGCGGTACGGCCATGATCGGCGATCCTTCGGGACGTTCGGACATGCGCAAGATGATGACGGTGGAAACCATCGATCACAATGTAGAGTGCTTCCGTAAACAGATGAGCCGCTTCATCGATTTCGGACCCGGAAAGGCGCAGATCGTCAACAACGCGGACTGGCTCCGGAATCTGAATTTCCTTGATTTCATGCGGGATATCGGGCCGTGTTTCAATGTGAACGAGATGCTCCGCGCGAGATGCTATGTCAACCGGATGAAGGATGGCCTTTCGTTCCTTGAGTTTTCCTACATGCTGATGCAGAGCTACGACTTTTACAGACTGTATCAGGATTACGGCTGCCAGATGCAGTTCGGCGGCGATGACCAGTGGTCGAACATGCTGGGCGGCATTGACCTGATCCGGAAGAAGCTTTCCAAAGACGCGTACGCGATGACCATTTCTCTGCTGCTCAAGCACGACGGCACAAAGATGGGCAAAACAGCGGGCGGCGCGGTCTGGCTCGACCCCGACAAAACAAAGCCGTATGACTTCTACCAGTACTGGAGAAATGTCGACGACGCGGATGTACTGAAGTTCCTTCGCATGATGACTTTCCTGCCTCTTGAGCAGATTGACGAGATGGATCACTGGGAAGGAAGCCGTCTGAACGAGGCCAAGAAAATTCTCGCGCATGAGCTTACAACATTAGTTCACGGCGAAGATGAGGCGAAAAAGGCGGAAGCCGGCGCGCAGGCTCTGTTTGGCGGCGCGGGCCCCGTGGAAGGCGCGAATGTACCGGAAAAGGTTCTTACGGATGAAGATTTTCAGGAAGACGGAACGATTGACATCCTGAACATTCTCGTCAAGGCGGAGCTTGCTCCTTCCAGAGCGGAGGCAAGACGGAACGTACAGCAGGGCGGTGTGACAGCGGACGGCGTACGGATTGACGATTTCAAAAAGACCTACGCGAAGGAGCAGCTGAGGGACGGCATGCTCGTGAAGCGCGGCAAGAAGAAATTCATGCTTGTGAAATACAAGGCATGACAGAAAACGCGAAGAAACGGCTGGAGACTGGTGCTCCGGCCGTTTCTATATCAGTCGCGCGCAGTGGAATGCAGGAGCGACAGAAGATCCTGCAGCTGCCCGTTCGCACTGTGATAGGCTTCCTGTGCTTCCTTAAAGGCTGTCTGATCGAAAGGGGCCGCTTCAAAGGCTTTATGATAAGCTTCATCCGCTTCCTGCATCCTGTCCGCGGCCGACCTCATAGTTTCCTGCGCCTTGCTGTAACCTTCCGGTGCGGGAAGCTGCGCCGCTTCATTGAAAAGACGCGCGATGTCATCGACGGTCGAGAGCAGGAGATTCTGCGCGTCCTCCGATTCCGGATCAATGCCCTCCAGCGTGTCATTACATGCAGCCAGCTGGTCACATATAGAAGTAATCCCCGATCTGTATTCCTCCATCGCCTTTACCTGTTCTCCCGCGCCGCACCCGGAAAGAAGCAGCAGCGTGAAAACAAAAATAAGAGAGGCGGCGGATCTGATTATCCTTCTGACCATATCGCAATACCCCGATCTCTGTCTTTATTTATCACGAAGTATAGCAAAACATCACCGCCCTGTCATCCATGCAGCATTGAAGCGCTATGTTAAAGATGATAAAATTTGGTTGTTTATACCCGAAGGATGGAAGCTGTCACAGGAAGAAAATGACAAGGAGGGACACGATGCCGCAGATGAGCAGCGGGAAGCCGGATACCATAAATCAGGCGCTGGATGCGCCGCAGCAGAGCGACCACGAACTTTTGGAGCAGATTTTGCAGGAGCAGAAGAAGACCGCGGCGTCGCAGAAGGCGGCTGCGGCAGCAGGCTGGTGTATCGCGGTTATTCTTTTGTTCTCCACGGCTATTCTTCTTCCCAAAGCGTCGGCTGTGATGCGTGACGTACAGGATACAGCCCTGGCCGCGCAGAATACATTGACCAATATTGACGCGATCATGAAAGATATCGATACGCTTGTCGCGGACAATTCCGGCAATTTAACGAATGCGGTTACGAAAATCAGCGAGATCGATTTTGAGCGTCTGAACGACTCGATCAAGGCACTCAGTGACGTGGTATCGCCTCTTGCAAGGCTTTTCGGACACTAATACATAGAAGACGGAACAGACAAAGTTTATTCATACTTGTGCGGAGATTTGAAATGACAGGTGCGGAAGCAATTGCAAAGTGTTTGATAAATGAGAAGGTAGAATATGTGTTCGGTTATCCGGGGGTTGCGATTGCCCCTTTGTTTGACAGTCTTTACGGAACACAGATCCATTCGGTTCTGATCCGTCAGGAGCAGAACGCCGCGCACGCGGCAAGCGGCTACGCCAGAATCAGCGGCCGCCCGGGCGTCGTTGCCGTGACGAGCGGACCCGGGGCTGAAAATCTGATTACAGGTATCGCGACCGCATTCGCTGACAGCATCCCTCTCGTCTGTATTACGGGGCAGGTGGATTCGACGCTGATGGGCAGCGATGTTTTTCAGGAGGCGGACATTTCCGGTGCCTGCGAATCCTTTGTCAAATACAGCTATATCGTTCGTGACGTGCAGGATATTCCCAGAATCATGAAGGAAGCTTTCACAATCGCGACGACAGGACGGAAAGGCCCTGTTCTGATCGATGTGCCTGTCGATGTGCAGCATGAAAAGCTTTCTCATTTTTTCTATCCGGAAGAAGTGAAAATGCGCACGTACAAGCCGACAGTCGAAGGACACGCGGTGCAGATAAAAAAGGTCATATCGGAGCTTTCCAGGGCGAAAAGACCGATTCTGTGTGCCGGCGGCGGAACTTTTCTTTCCGGCGCGGCGTCTCTGGTCCGGATTTTTGCGGAAAAGTATCACATTCCGGTTGTCTGCACAATGATGGGGCTTGGCGTGCTTCCTACTGATCATCCGCTGTTTTTCGGTATGGTCGGGAACAACGGCGATGCCTGCGGGAACCGTGCGATGAATGAGGCGGATATGATCATTATGATCGGTGCGAGGGTGGCAGACCGTTCGATTTCCCAGCCGGATCTGATTCTTAAAGGTAAAATTCTGGTTCACATTGATGTGGATCCCGCGGAAATCGGAAAGAACGCGGGGCCGACGATCCCGCTTGTCGGAGATGTCTCGCATGTTCTGCAGGCGTTTTTGAAAGAGGATATCAGAGTCAGCTGCGACGACTTCATTTCGCAGCTTTGCGCGTACCGGAAGCAGTGGAAGGAACAGAAAGAAGAGGCTCGCGGGAAAAACAGCCCGGACGGCTGCGTGAATCCGGCAGCATTTATTCATGCGCTTTCGGAAGCAATGGACGGGAACGCGGTGTATGTGGCGGACGTGGGGCAGAATCAGCTCTGGTCCTGCACGAACTGCATTATCCGCGAAGGCAGATTTTTAACCAGCGGCGGCATGGGAACCATGGGATACGCGCTGCCTGCCGCGATGGGGGCGCAGCTGGCAGATCCTGAAAGGCAGGTTGTCGCAGTCTGCGGAGACGGCGGTTTCCAGATGTCCATGATGGAACTTTCGACCATGCGGCAGTATCATATTCCGGCAAAAGTTGTGGTTCTGCGCAATAATACCCTGGGTCTTGTGCGGCAATATCAGCACCTGCATCTGCATGACCGCTTTGCGGTCACGGATCTCGGAGTATATCCGAAGCTGGAATATCTGACCGGTGCCTATGACATGGAATATATCCGTCTCACCGATAACGCGGACATACAGGACGCCGTCCGGCGTTTTCTTGGAAGCGGAAACAGTGTTCTTCTGGAAGCGCATGTCAGTAAAGACGCGCTGGCCTGAGGTTGGAGGAATGGAATGAAACGGATTTATTCTGTACTGGTTGAAAACCGTGCCGGCGTACTGTGCAAAGTCGCCGGGCTGTTCTGGCGCCGGTGTTTTAACATCGATTCTCTGGCTGTAGGAGAAACCGATGACCATACGGTGTCTCACATGGTCATTGTGTCATCCGGAGATGACAAAACACTCGAGCAGATCGAGAAACAGCTGAATAAAAAGCTGGATGTCATCAAGGTCAAGACGTTTTCCGAGCAGGAAGCCGTCAGCAGAGAGCTGATGCTGATCAAAGTGCATTACAACAGGACGAACCGGCGCGACATCATGGAGAACTGTTCGATCATGGGCGCGCAGATCGTGGATATGTCAGGGTCATTAATGACGATTCAGATCTGCGATACGCCGGAGCGCGTTCAGATGTTTCTGGATACGTTCAAAACAATCCGGATTGTGGAAATCACAAGGACAGGTACGCTTGCCGTGACAAAGTGCAGTGAGAGCGGAAAAGACGGATAATTTTATAATATCTTTTTCGTATAAAGCATATGAAATTGAAATGGAACAATGCCGTTACGACCGTTGCAATTTGCAAATAGCGAGCCTATAATAGGTGCAATCGCCATTCATACGATTTCTGTATACTATTTGCTACAGAATACATATAAATGAGCGGATTCCCGCAAGAGGTAGGATTATGGAAGAGATGCACAGAAAAGTGTTTCAGCTCCTGGTAGACAATACTTCCGGTGTACTGAGCCGGATTTCGGGGCTGTTTTCAAGACGCGGGTACAATATTGAATCCATCACAGCCGGCACAACTGCAAACCCTCTGATCACAAGGATTACGATTGTGGCATCCGGAGATGACGACATCCTCGATCAGATCGAGAAACAGCTGCGCAAGCTGATTGATGTTCGTGACATTCATGAGCTGCGCCCGGAGGAGTCGGTTTACAGAGAGCTTGCGATGATTAAAGTCGCATGTACGGACGCACAGAGGCAGGGTGTTATTGCGCTTGCCAATATCTTCCGCGCGGGCATCATCGATGTGGCACCGGAGAGTCTGATGATCGAGGTGACAGGTGGACAGGAGAAGATTGAAGCATTTGTCCGCCTTCTGGACGGTTATGAAATTCTGGAAATCGCGCGCACCGGTGTCGCCGGTCTCGGACGCGGCGTGAAGAATGTCCTTGACATTGATGAGAACGGCGCAGTCCGTCCGATGTATGACAAGGATGGAAAAAGGATTCACTGAATCAGCGTATATCCCGGAGACCGCGGAAGCCGCGGAATCCGGCAGATATAGAACAGCAATTATGGAGGAATGAAAAATGGCGGAAGCTAGAATTTTCTATCAGGAAGACTGCAACATTTCCCTGCTTGAAGGGAAGAAAATCTGCATCATCGGCTATGGCTCCCAGGGTCACGCGCATGCGCTGAACCTTAAGGATTCCGGCTGCGATGTTGTCGTAGGTCTCTATGAGGGCTCAAGGTCGAAGGCAAAGGCAGAAGCACAGGGACTGACCGTTCTGCCGACCGCGCAGGCAGTCAAAGAGTCTGATATCATCATGATCCTGATTAACGATGAGAAACAGGCTGCCATGTACAAGAAGGATGTCGAGCCGAACTTAAAGGCAGGCGATATGCTGATGTTTGCGCATGGTTTTAATATCAACTACAAGCTGATTGTTCCTCCCAAGGACGTCGATGTAACCATGATCGCTCCGAAGGCTCCCGGACACACCGTACGTTCGGAGTATCAGGAAGGCAAGGGAACGCCGATGCTTGTTGCCGTAGAGCAGGACGCAACAGGCAAGGCTCTGGATATGGCGCTTGCGTATGGCGCGGCGATCGGCGGCGCGCGCGCGGGCATTCTGGAGACGACGTTCAAGACAGAGACCGAAACGGACCTGTTCGGCGAGCAGGCAGTTCTCTGCGGCGGCGTATGCGCTCTGATGCAGACCGGATTCGAAGTACTGTGCGAAGCAGGTTATGATCCCCGCAACGCTTACTTCGAGTGCATTCACGAGATGAAGCTGATTGTCGATCTGATTTATCAGTCCGGTTTCGCGGGCATGAGATATTCGATCTCCAACACAGCCGAATACGGCGATTATGTAACCGGACCCAAGATTGTGACGCCGGCTGTTAAGGAAGCCATGAAGAAAGTCCTCTCCGACATTCAGGACGGCACTTTCGCTTCCGAATTCATTCAGGATATGAACAACGGACAGATTCACTTCCAGGCGATGAAGAAGAAGGCGGCTGCACATCCTTCCGAAGAGGTAGGAAGAGAGATCCGCAAGCTTTACAGCTGGAACAACGAGTCCGACAAGCTGATCAACAACTGACCGGAGAAATGCGTATTTACGGGAGCAGGGAACTTTTCCCTGCTCTTTTTTAACAACGGAGGTTTCGAAGATGGGAATGACAATGACGCAGAAGATTCTTGCTGCCGGCGCGGGGCTTGCCGGTGTCCGTGCCGGAGATCTGATTGAATCGGAGCTGAACCTCGTTCTTGGAAATGATATAACCGCGCCTGTCGCAATCCGCGAGATGAACCGCTTCACGAAAAAAAGCGTATTTGATAAGGACAAAATCGCTCTGGTTCCGGATCATTTTGTGCCTGCAAAGGATATCAAGTCTGCGGAAAACTGCAAATGTGTAAGGGAATTCGCCAGAAAAAACCAGATCACAAATTACTTCGAAGTCGGAGAGATGGGCATCGAGCACGCACTGCTGCCGGAACGCGGCCTTGTTTCTCCGGGAGATGTTATTATCGGTGCTGATTCGCATACCTGTACTTACGGAGCTCTGGGCGCATTTGCGACCGGCGTGGGCTCCACCGATATGGCAGTCGGAATGGTTTCCGGAAAGGCATGGTTCAAGGTTCCTTCCGCGATCCGCTTTCGTCTTAAAGGCGCGCTGCAGCCTCCGGTTTCCGGCAAGGATGTGATTCTGCATATCATCGGGATGATCGGCGTTGACGGAGCACTCTATCAGTCGATGGAATTTACCGGAGAGGGCATTGCGTCCCTGAGCATGGATGACCGTTTTACAATCTGCAATATGGCGATTGAAGCCGGCGCGAAGAACGGCATCTTCCCGGTGGACGAAGCAGCGCTTGCGTATGAGAAAGAACATGGCGCGCAGCAGGGAAAGATTTTTGAAGCCGATGCGGACGCCGAATATACGGCGGAATACGAAATTGATCTTTCGAAGATCAAACCAACGGTCGCCTTTCCGCATCTTCCGGAGAACGCGAGAACTTTTGACAATATTCCGGATATTCCGATTGATCAGGTCGTCATCGGCTCCTGCACGAACGGCAGAATCAGCGATCTTCGTGCTGCCGCGAAGATCCTGCAGGGCAGGCATATTGCGAAGGGAATACGCTGCATTGTGATTCCGGCGACCAATAAAATCTATCTGCAGGCAATGGAAGAAGGGCTGATCAAGATCTTCCTTGAGGCAGGTGCAGTTGTATCGACGCCGACCTGCGGACCGTGCCTTGGCGGGTACATGGGCATTCTCGCAGCCGGCGAAAGGTGCGTTTCAACTACAAACCGGAATTTTATCGGAAGAATGGGCGATGTGACATCCGAGATTTATCTGGCAAGCCCCGCGACTGCGGCGGCCAGCGCCCTGTGCGGAAAAATCGCCGATCCCACGGCATTTACAGGAGGCACATATGAAAGAAGCTAAAGGACGGGTGTTCTGTTTTGGCGAAAATGTAGATACGGATGTGATTATTCCGGCAAGATATCTGGCATCTTCCGAGCCGGAGGTGCTCGCCGCGCACTGTATGGAAGATATTGACGCATCTTTTGCGGGCAAAGTAAAGAAGGGCGATATCATCGTCGCCGGCAAAAATTTCGGCTGCGGTTCTTCGAGAGAACACGCGCCGCTTGCGATCAAGGCCGCCGGCGTATCCTGTGTGATCGCACCGACGTTTGCCAGAATTTTCTACAGGAACGCCATCAATATCGGACTGCCGATTGTAGAGTGCGCCGAAGCTGCGAAGGAGATCCGGGAGGGCGACACTGTATCCGTGGATTTTGAAAGCGGAATGATCACCGATGAAACTACAGGGAAGACCTACCGCGGGCAGGCGTTTCCTCCGTTCATGCAGAAAATCATAGATGCCGGCGGACTGATTCATTATGTAAATTCAAAGTGAAGTATCCTTTTTCCGGGGAGTCTCCTGCAGGATGCTCTCTGAAAACGACCCCATCATGGAGACGGGCTCTCCGGAAGAAGTAAGGTGCGAAGTGTCTCCGATGAACTGCGCACGGAACATCAGATCGCCCTCTGTGCGCTCTTCGGAATTCAGAACGCTGACCGAGGTGGGCGCAAGATAAAGCGTCTGCTGCAGGACAAGCGGCGAGATACCGAGGAGGTACCCGAGCGCTTCACAGTTTGCACCTAAATGCGCGAAAAAGGCGAGTGTCACGTCACAGTCCACCGCAGGGTCATGTCTGTAATAGTCGCCGCAGCGGGTCAGACCGTAGCCGGAGAGAATTCCGTCCAGGCCTTTCCGAAGCGCTATGACGGCCGGTTCATATGCAGGATTTGACGAAAGAACGGGATGCCGGTAGAAATGATGACGGTCATGCAGTTCTTCCTGCTCTGTCCAGTAGGACGGCATAAAATCCCACGGCACGCCGACACGGCCTGTTACGGGATCCTTCACCATATAGGAGAACTCCTGCATCCAGGGAACTATCTCGGCTTCCTTTCCAAGCAGAGACAGGGCCGGTGCCGCAGTCAGCTTTGCTCTGTTCAGCGGGGATGTGAAATACCGGCTGGCGTTCCAGCCTGCTGCCCGCGGTGCGAGAAGCTCTGCTTCGCGAAATCCCTTCCGCGTCAAGGTGTTATGTTCGTAATCCGGCTCCGCGTGCCGGATAAAGATCAGCCGCATTGTTCTGATGTCCTTTCCAAATCATTTTATGTATTTCAGCATATCCTTTTTCACTCCCGCCGGCAAGAAAAACAAGAAATTCGAACAAAGTGTTCTGTTTATGGTAAACTGGAGGCAGTTTATACAAGCGAGGTTACGGTTTGATTTCCAGATTACGAGGAATAATAGCAGAGAATAACGGAGACAGTGTTGTCCTTGATGTGAACGGCATCGGTTTTGAGGTGCTTGTCGGCGCGCAGACGGCGGCGCTGCTTTCAGGTGCAGGCAGCGAAGATGTGACGCTGTATACCTACCTGTACCTGCGGGAAGACGCGATGGTGCTGTATGGTTTTCCTTCCAGGGACGAGCTTTCTCTGTTCCGGCAGCTGATTACCGTAAGCGGGATCGGCCCGAAAGGCGGATTGTCTTTATTGTCCAGTCTCGGCGCCGACGATCTTCGTTTCGCGATCCTTTCGGGTGACGCGAAGACACTTTCGAAAGCGCCCGGCATCGGAAGAAAGACAGCGGAACGGCTTGTTATTGATCTGCGGGACAAGATGCAGAGCTTCCCGGTATCCGGCACGGAGAATGCTGCAGAAGCTGTGGATACAGGCGCGCTGACGGAAGAGGGAACTGCGGCTGCGGACGCGGTCGAGGCACTGACAGCGCTTGGCTACGCGCGCCTTGATGCGGTTAAGGCGGTGAAACAGGCAGGAAAGGACGGCGCGCAGGACACGCAGTCGCTTCTTAGCCGGTCGCTTCGGTACTTAGGGTAGAGGAGGTTTTCATGATTCATTCAAAATCGCTCTGGCACGACAGAAAAAGAAATGTCTTCGGACTTCCATGGACGTTTACGGTATATGAGACGTCTCCGGATATTCTCTACATCACCACCGGCTTTTTAAGCCGCAGGGATGACGAGATCCGTCTGTACCGGATTTCGGATATCACTCTGACAGAATCTCTCTGGCAGCGGATTCTGCACACAGGAACCATCCACTGTGATTCATCCGACAAGACGATGCAGAATTTCGATATCATCAACATTAAAAATCCAAGAGAAGTAAAGGAAATGCTTTCCGACATGGTGGAAGAATCGAGGCGCCGCAACCACGTATACGCGCGGGAGAATATGGGCGTCATCGATGCGCAGATGCAGGAGGCGCAGGATGCGGACGGCGACGGAATCCCGGACAATCTGGAACCGGATGACGAAGAAATGAATCACTGAAGATGGAACTGCAGCATATATGGAAAGACGCATGATTGAAACCGGCTTCACGGAGGAAGACTCGAATATCGAGAACACGCTTCGTCCGCAGACGCTGGATAATTATATAGGACAGGAGAAAATCAAAGAGAGTGTCCGGATCGCCATTGACGCGGCGAAACTCCGCGGAGAGCCTCTGGACCACATGCTGTTTTACGGGCCGCCCGGTCTCGGCAAAACAACGCTGGCCCAGATCCTCGCCAATGAAATGGGTGTTCATATTAAAGTGACAAGCGGTCCCGCAATCGAAAAGCCGGGAGAAATGGCGGCGATATTAAACGGTCTCAAAGAGGGAGACATCCTCTTTGTCGATGAAATTCACCGGCTGAACAAACAGGTTGAGGAAGTGCTTTATCCCGCGATGGAAGATTTTGCCATCGATATCATGATCGGCAAAGGCGCCGCGGCCAGATCGATCCGCCTGAATCTGCCAAGGTTTACGCTGGTCGGCGCGACCACACGGGCAGGCCTTTTATCGGCGCCCTTAAGAGACCGTTTCGGCATGCTGAACCGGCTGGAGTTTTATCAGGTCCCCGAGCTGAAAAAGATCATCCTGAACTCCGCGGCAAAGCTGCATGTCGACGTGGAAGAACAGGGCGCTCTGGAAATGGCGAGGAGAAGCCGCGGCACGCCGCGGCTCGCGAACAGAATTCTGAAAAGGGTCCGGGATTTCGCGCAGGTGCGCTATGACGGAAAAATCACGGAGGAAATCGCAAGAACCGCACTTGACATGATGGATATAGACAGTATGGGACTGGACCGGAGTGACCAGAGAATTCTGCGGACGCTGATTCAGAACTTCGGCGGTGGACCCGCAGGGCTGGATACCCTTGCAGCGGCGATCGGCGAGGACGCGGGAACAGTTGAAGACGTGATTGAGCCGTATCTTTTGCAGAACGGTCTGCTCTGCCGGACGCCCAGAGGGCGGATGGCGACGCCTCTGGCATACAGGCATTTAAACCTTGAATTACCAGAGGACGCTGATATATAATCATTTCGATTCATTCGAAGTTTCCGGAGGTAAGAAATGGCATCAAAGACAAGCGCGGAAGTAATTATTGACGGCAAGGTCTATACACTGGCCGGCTATGCCAGTGAAGAATACCTCCAGAAAATTGCCTCCTATCTCAACGGAAAGATTGCGGAGTTCGGTAAGAACGAAGGCTATATCAAGCTGAATACGGATTACCGGAATACGCTGATGCAGATCAATATCGCTGACGATTATTTTCATGCGCGCAAGGAGAGTGAAGATCTGCGCGAGGAGATCCAGCAGAAGGAAAAGGATCTTTACGATGTCAAGCACGAGCTCGTCACTTCGCAGATGAAGCTGGACAGCACGGAGAAGAAGCTCCGGCAGGCCGAGAAAGATCTGGACGAGAGTGCGAAGAAGATCATACGTCTCGAAACGGAGATGAAAACGCGGGAAGAAGACAAGAGAAGCCGCGGCTGAGCGCGGACCTGCGCGAAAAGGCCGTATCGCCTTGATACTGCCGAAGAGGGAAAGATGAAATCTGTTATGGGGAGAGCGCATGCGTGATTGACTGCGCTCTCCTTTCTTATGCAGAGCTGAAAGGAATTCGTATGCATAAAGTTGAGCTGCTGGCACCGGCGGGCAGTATGGACGCTTTCCGCGGAGCGCTGAACGCAGGCGCGGACGCGATCTATCTGGCAGGACAGAAATTCGGCGCCAGAGCCTATGCCGATAATTTCACAGAGGAAGAGATGGAGACAGCAATCCGGACCGCCCACCTGTATGGCGTAAAAGTCTATCTGACCGTCAATACTCTGACCAGGCAAGGCGAAATGGACGAGCTTACCGCCTTTGTGCGGGAACTTTATAAGAAAGGGCTGGACGGCGTGATTGTACAGGATACAGGTGTTATGCGGCGCCTTCGGAAGGCATGTCCGGGCCTTCTTCTGCATGCCAGTACACAGCTGTCCGTAACAACAAAGGAAGCTGTCCGCTATTTAAAAAGGCTCGGTGTCTGCCGGATTGTACCCGCCCGGGAGCTTTCTCTTGAAGAAATCCGGCTTCTGAAGAACGAGGGAATCGAAATCGAAGCTTTTATTCACGGCGCGATGTGTTATTCCTATTCCGGACGGTGTCTGATGTCAAGCTTCCTCGGCGGCAGGAGCGGAAACAGAGGGCGCTGCGCCGGAACCTGCAGACTGCCTTATACGATTCTGGACAGGGATGGGCGCACTGCGCTGTCGGATAAAGACTGTTATCCGCTTTCCATGAAGGATATGTGTGTTCTGGACATTCTTCCGGAGCTCCTGGACAGCGGCATTGACTCTTTCAAGATTGAAGGCCGCATGAAAAAGCCGGAATACGCAGCCGGGACAACTGCTATTTACCGCAAGTATATTGACCGCTTCTACACATGGGATGCCGCCGGAAGAAAAGAGCCCTGGAAGATTGATTCGAAGGACCGTCAGCATCTGCTCTCGCTCTATATCCGCAAGGAACTCAGCTGCGGATATTACGAAAAGCGAAACGGTGCGGATATGGTGACGCTTTCACAGTCCTGTTACGCGGGAGCGGACGGGCAGCTGCTTGCGGACATTAAAAAGAAATATCTTGAACTGGACAGAAAGATGAGCGTCCGCGCGAAAGCTTTTTTTATACAGGGAAAGCCTGCCGCGCTCGAGCTCACAATTCCGGAGAAACCCGGCCTTACGGTACGGGTGACCGGAGATACCGTCATGCCCGCGATCAATCAGCCGGTGACCGGAGAATCTCTGCGGGAAAGACTCCGGAAGACAGGTGGCACCCTGTTTCGATTGGAAAAGGTCAATGTCTTAACGGATGGGGCATCGTTTCTTCCGGCATCTTCGCTTAATGCCCTGCGAAGGAACGCTCTTTCGGAGCTCGCAGACAGGCTGCTGCGGCAAAACACTGCCGGCGGAGAAAATGCCGCAGAGGAGGCCGCTCCATCTGCGGTTTTGCCTGCAGACGGTTATTCTCCAGAAGAAACGGAACGCGGCGCAGGAGCAGTCGGAACACGCTGCGTGACATCGGCCGGGCCTTCGGGCCTCTGGATCATGGTCAGCACGATCCGGCAGCTTTCCGAAGTCTGCCGTCAGGTACTTGAAGAGAGAAGTCCGGGACGCGCGGATGTGAGAATAGAAGCAGCGGAAAACGGAAAGCAGGGAAAAATCGCTGCTGTCCTTTTAGACACACCGCTTACGGATCTGCTGGTTCTTGAACTTTCCGAAGCTGGCAGGAACTATCCGGCAGGCGCCGGCAACAGCAGCGCACTCCCGGCCGGCACCTGCAGAGGCGGAATATCCGGCCATTTGCGTGCGCTTCAGGAAGAGCAGGGAGTACCGGTGCTATCGGCGCTGCCTTATATTTTCCGGGAGAGTGACCGTCCGTGGATGGAGCAGGCGTACAGGCTGCTTCAGGATAAGGTGCAGGGCTTTTTCTTAAGAAATCTGGAAGAGCTGGAATTTTTCCGCGAAAAAGATTATGATGGAAGAGTTATTATGGACAGCCCTTTGTATCACTGGAACAGGGATGCGCAGGAAGCGGTGCTGTCCTATGCTGACGGTGCTGTCCTTCCTCTGGAACTGAACCGGACTGAGCTGCTGGAAACATTTGACGATACGCTCGCGTCACGGGAGCTTCTCTTTTCATACGGACGGGTTCCTCTTATGATGACCGCGAACTGCGTCCGGAAGACTGCCGGGTGCTGTGCGGGAACGAATGCCGCGCCGGCGTATCTGAAAGACAGAATGGGAAAATGTTTTCCCGTTCGCTGTGAGTGCAGCCACTGCATGAATATAATTTATAACAGTGTACCGGTTTCGCTTCATAATTACAGTACAGATCCTGCCTTTAAAAGAACGGGCAGAAAGCTCCTGTGTTTTACCGATGAGCCGGTATCGTTACTGCGCGGCGTGATCCGCGCGTACGAAAAGCTATTGGATGAGAACTGTTCCCCAAATACGCGCGGGGAAACTGCGCGGGAAGTCACGGAGCTTCTCGGCAGGGACGGCTTTACCGCCGGCCATTACAGAAAAGGCGCGATTTAATATCGGATGAGAACATATATTCTGGCACTGACCAAATACGGAATAGCGGGAATTGTCATCGCGTATACGCTGGTGGCATTTTTCCTGCTGCTGAAGAATCAGGACCGTGACATTGAAATGCGCCGTGCGCTTTCTTCCGCGGAACTTGTGCTGATGCTGGCTTTTCAGATTCTGAGCTATTTTACACTGTTTGTGGCGCTTGATAATGTCCGCTATATCCTGCTGTGCCTTGCACATACGGTTGTCTTCTTCGGTGTGAATCTGCTGTATCAGAATACGTTCCGCCATGCGCATATGCCACTGTTCAACAATATGTGCATGCTGATCAGTGCCGGCATCATCATTCTGTCCAGACTCGATCTCACGCGTGCCCTGAAGCAGTTCGTCATGGTCTGCGCCGGTTTTGTCATCGCGTTCGCGCTGCCGTTTTTCCGGAAGAAGTTTTATCTTCTGAAAAAGCCCGGATATATCTATGCTGTGCTGGGCGTCGGGGCCCTATCCATTGTTATGCTGCTGGGCGCGACAACGCTTGGCGCAAATATCACATATACGATCTTCGGACTGACTTTTCAGCCCTCGGAATTTGTAAAGATTCTGTACCTTCTGTTCCTTGCGAGCACGCTCCGAAATGTACAGGATCTGAAAGAACTGGCCGTCATTACAGCGTTCGCGGCGGCACATGTGCTCGTCCTGATCGGTTCCAGGGACCTCGGCAGCGGCCTGATTTTCTATATGGTTTTTATTTTTATGGCCTATATGGCGCTGGACGAATGGATAATTCTTGCCGGGGGCTTCGGCGCGATGGCACTTGCTTCGGTTGTGCTGTATCACTTTTTTTCTCATATCCAGCAGAGAGTACAGGCCTTTCTGGATCCGTGGAGTCTCATCGATTCGATCGGATATCAGATCACACAGGCGCTTTTCGCAATCGGCGCCGGAGGGCCGTTCGGCGCGGGGCTTGGGCAGGGACAGCCGGATAAAATTCCGTTTGTCGAATCCGATTTTATCTTCGCGGCTGTCTGCGAGGAATTCGGCATCATCATCGGCATCTGTGTCGTGCTTTTGTGCGTCAACTGCTTTATGCATATGCTCTCGCTCTCCATGACCTTTGCAGACCGGTTTTACAGACTGCTGGCTTTCGGGTCCGCGGTCGTTTATGGTTTTCAGGCATTTCTTACGCTCGGCGGCCAGACCAAGTTCATACCGCTGACCGGTGTCACGCTGCCGCTGGTCAGTTACGGCGGCAGTTCCATTTTGTCGACGCTGATTCTGTTTACCGGTATTGAAACGATATACATGCTGCGTGCGGACAAAATCGAGCAGAGGAAACGGCTGGAGCGCCGCAGGCTCGCGGGCAGCAGCCGGTATTCTTCGAACCGGCAGTACCGGAGACAGATGCCGGATCTGCCGGACAGCCGCCTCACAGACGGGGACAGACGTGATTACCGCCGGTATGACGCCGTAAGCCGCAGGCGTTATGGTGACTGAAAGTAAGCCGCCTCTTTGGAAGGAACAAGTTTATGACATACTACCCAGAAAAAAGAAGCCGCAGGGAGAACATTCCGGGCTCTTCCCGGAAAAAAGCCGAGAAAAAAAGAGTCCGGAAACAGATTTTTATTTCCGGCGGTATTCTGACGGCTCTGTTCGTTTCAATGCTCGTATACATGGTCGCCTACACAGCCGGCAATGACAGGAAGCTGCTTGAAAATGAGTATAACGGGCGCGAAAGCGCAATGCTTTCGAAGAATCTGCGCGGTAAGATTTTCTCCGCGGACGGAGAAGTGCTCGCACAGTCCAAAGCCGGCGATGACGGGAAGCAGGTCAGGGAATACCCGCAGGGCAAGCTGTTTTCCCATGTGATCGGATACACGGCAAAAGGAGGCAGCGGCGTCGAGAAGCTCGAAAACTACCAGCTGATTCATTCCGATCTTACGCTGCCGGAAAAGGCCGCTTATGATGACAGAAACGAACTATATCCCGGAAATGACATTTACACTTCGCTCGATGTGAAGCTGCAGAAAGCCTGTCTGAACGCTCTTGGGAATCATAAAGGCGCTGTGATCGTCAGCGAGGCTGAAACCGGACGGATTCTTGCCATGGTTTCCAATCCGGATTTTGACCCCGAAAAGGTCAACGCCGACTGGGACAAATATGTCGGTAGCATCGGAGACGGAGCGATGGTCAACCGTGTCTCTCAGGGGCTGTACGCGCCGGGATCGACATTCAAGATTTTTGACGCGATCGAGTTCATGGATGAGGATATGAATAAAGCGATGGCGTATACGTTTGACTGCCCGGGGTATACAACCATCGACGGAGAGATGATCAACTGCTATCACTGGGAGGTGCACGGAAAGGTCGATCTGAAAGCATCTTTCGCCGAGTCATGCAACTCATCGTTCGCGACGATCGGAACTTCCCTGAACCGGGATGCATTCAAGAAGACGCTGGACAACATGATGTTCGGAGAAAAACTTCCCTACGATATGGAAAGTGCGGTCAGCTCGTTTGTTCTGGATGACAGCACTTCGACAAAGGAAGTCATGCAGCTTTCGATCGGCCAGGGGCAGACACTGATGTCCCCGCTGCATCTGAACATGATCACACAGGCAATCGCAAACGGCGGTGTCGTTCACAAGGCAACGGTTGTTGATAAAGTGACGTCGGCGAGCGGGACAGTCTTATCGCAGACAAAGCCGGAAGACTACAGAACTGTCATGTCTTCGGAAGTCGCGCAGAAGATGCAGGAGTTCATGCGGGAAGTTGTTGTGAACGGAACGGCGACCAAGCTCAGCACGCGACCTTATAACGCGGCCGGCAAAACAGGTACGGCCGAATTCTCAACGAATACCTCGGATTCCAACGTATGGTTCACCGGTTACGCGTATGACGACAGTCATCCGAAAGTAGCCGTGACCATTATCATGGAGAAGACGGCAGGCTCCGGCGGCGCGTACGCGGTGCCGGCGGTAAGGGATATTCTGGATACTTATTTCGGTTACACGCCCAAGCCGGGTGAAGATGACGACGCGAACTTTGTTCATGTCATCAACGATCATAACGGAGACGGTGTGCCTGACAATGCCGGAGCCGCGGCATCGAACGCGGATGAGGGCAGCAGCAAGGATACCGCGGCGCTCAATATTGACACGAACGGCGACGGCATTATGGACGCGATTGACCTGAACGGCGACGGTGTTCCGGACGCGGTTGACACTAATGGAGACGGGATTCCGGATACGAATGTCGGCGGCGGAGCAACAAATACATCCGGTCAGAACGCAGCCACGGCAGCAGGTGCTGCGGGAACAACGGGTGCGCAGGACAACGGGCAGACCAGCACGGAAACGCAGACAAATACGCAGAACAGCACGGCCGCGGGAGCCGGAACCCAGCAGGACACAGCCGGCGTGCAGACCACTGTACAGCAGAACACGACAGCAACGCAGAACGCCGGGCAGCAGAATACAGCCGGCGCACAGCAGACCACCGGTCAGAATGCTGCCGGCACTCAGAACGGAACTTTGACAGCAACGCAGGGCACAGCCGGCGCCCAGACCGGTGCGGAAGCGCAGACAGGTACGCAGACCGGGGCGGCGGGAGCCGGAACCCAGCAGAATACAGCCGGCGCGCAGGGAGAAGCCGCGTGGTCGGAAGCGGATATGCAGGCGGCCGAGGCGGCCGCCGGGCAGTAAATCTGATTTTCGCGCGGGGCAAGGAGGAGGCTGATGCGGTTTCTGAAGAACCTCTACTACAGTCCGAATATCGAGCATCCGAAGACAGTCTGCTGGAGGCTGGCACATCAGGCGGGTATGCTCAGCGTCTATGTGCTGTACCTTCCTGAAGGTGAACCTGCAAGGACACCGGAGGGACACAATCAGCTGGAGCTGTGCCACTCGGCATTTTTGCAGCAGCCCTGGTTTAAAAAGCATCCGCCGCTCATTGTCGGCATTGCCATGGGAAGAGAACAGGCGCTGGAACTTGTCCGTACGATTGTGCAGGAGGCGCTGGATAAAAACCATGATACAGACATCCGGAAGCTCCTGTTCCCGGATGGCAGGACAGAGGATTATGTAGACTGCGGCTTCCACAGACACTTTCACCCGAAGACGGGGAAGCGGAAGGGAGACGGAAAATGATTTTTTCGATCTTTTCTGTTTTGCTGAAATTGCTGCTTGTCCTTTTGGCAATTGTCCTTGTACTCCTTTGCCTGATCCTTTTTATACCGGTTCGCTATGAGATCCGGGGAGAAATCAATGATCCGGACGGCAGCAGCGATTTTGATGCGCAAAAGCTTCTGGATAACAGCAAGGTTCATCTGAAAGTGTCATGGCTGTTGCATTTTCTGGGGGTGCGGCTGGATTTTCCGGGCTCCGGCAAACCGGATCTTCGGATTCTATGGTTCCATCCTTCGCTTAAGCCGGTATCCCGCAAGCAGAAGAAAAACGCGCCATCCGAAGATAAAAATTCGTCCCGAAAGCGCGGAATCTATGATAGCATTGTAAAAAAGCTGAAAGCTGCTTACTGGCTTTTCAGAAAGCAGAGGACACAGAGAGCGGTCCGGAAGGCCGCAGCCCTGCTGCGGCGCTTTGCGGGGCTGCTTCTTCCACGCAGGTGGAACGTGGAAGGAACGGCGGGACTTGGAGATCCTGCTGCCGGAGCAAAGCTTTTCGAAGTGCTGGGGCTGCTGTATCCCTGGACAGCGGGACATATGGATATACAGCCGGAGTTTATGTTGTATCAGTTTGATCTGCATTTTCACGCGAAGGGAAAGCTGTATTTGTTTATGGTGCTGGTTCTTCTTCTGGAGGCACTGACAGACAGGGATATCCGCAGTCTGGCGGCAAAGACAGGCGCTCTGCGGCGCGAGGAGAAGGCGCCGCGGGAGAAGCGGAAAAACGGAAGAGGCGCGGCACGGGCAGCGCAGAGAGGAGAGAGTAATGTCTGACAAAAATGATTTTACGAGTGTTATCAAATCTCTTCTGGAGGGGACGGACGGAATGCTGTGCGCAAAGACTGTGGTCGGCAACGCGATCCGGGTCGGTGAAACTATTCTGATTCCGCTTTCGGATGTGACGATCGGCTGCGCCGCGGGCTCCGATACCGGTGATAAGAAGAATAAAGGCGCGGGCGGATTCTCCGCGAAGATGACGCCTTCCGCGGTCCTCATCATCAAGGACGGCAATACGAAGGTTGTCAACATCAAGGATCAGAACAGTCTCTCAAGACTGATTGATCTTGTGCCGGAAGTCGTCGATAAGTTTGTCGCCGCGAAACAGGGAAGGGACATGATGTCCGACGAGGAGGCAAGGCAGACAGCGTTCCCGGAGGAAGATCAGAAAACGGGGAAATAAATACACTGAGGATAGGGGAGCACATGAAAAAGCCATCGCTGGAATCTGATGATTCGAAGCGATGGCTTTTACTCATAATTTTTTTCCGGAAAAAAATTATAGATGATAAAGAAGCGAGTTATGCGTGCTCTACTTTACCGGCGCGAAGGCACTTTGTGCAGACATTCATCTTCTTGACTCCGCCGGAAACCTTGACAGATACTCTCTGAACATTGGAGTTCCAGATACGATTGGATCTTCTATGAGAATGGCTGACGTTATTTCCGAAATGAGCGCCTTTTCCACAGATTTCGCATTTTGCCATGTTAACACCTCCTAACGGTTCATAATTGGGTCACAACATGAGTATATTATCAAAAGCATTGCTGTTTTGCAAGAATATTTTTACTCTTCCTTTCATGTTTCGTATCGGTTATAATCTAATGTGATATTGCTTTTCCGGAAAGGAGCGGGTGATTTTATGAAATCTTCTTCCATGAATACCCATATGGGTAACATCTCAATTGATAATGAAGTCATTGCCCAGTATGCGGGAACTGTAGCCAGCGAATGTTTCGGTATCGTTGGCATGGCCGGCATCAACGTCAGGGACGGTGTCTTCCGTCTTCTGAAAAGGGATTCCATGACCAGAGGTATCAATGTGACGCTGACGCAGGATCATAAGCTTGTGATCGATTTCCATGTCATCGTTTCCTACGGCGTCAATATTCCGGCGGTAGCGGATAACCTGATTGACAGCGTGCGCTACAAAGTGGAAGAATTCACAGGCCTTGAAATCGAGAAGATCAACATTTATGTCGAAGGCGTCAAGGTCATCGACTGATACTGGAGGAATACAACGTGAGTGTGAATACGATTGATACAAGGCTCCTGCGGCAGATGTTTCTGTGCGGGGCCGAGAATCTGGCGTCCAACAAGAACTGGATCAATGAACTGAATGTCTTTCCGGTTCCCGACGGCGATACCGGAACAAACATGACAATGACCGTTGTTTCCGCCGTAAATGAGGTTATTTCTCTTGGCGAAACGAACGATATGAAGGCTGTCTGCAAGGCGATCTCGTCCGGATCACTGCGCGGCGCAAGAGGAAATTCGGGAGTCATCCTGTCTCAGCTGCTGCGCGGATTCTGCAAGATTGTCCGCGATCACGCCGAGATTAATGTGCCGATGGCCGCCGACGCCTTTGACAAGGCAGTGGAGACCGCATATAAGGCAGTCATGAAGCCCAAGGAAGGAACCATCCTGACCGTCGCGAAGGGAGCCGCTGTAAAGGCAAGAGAGCTTGCGGACGGCGGCACCACAGATTTTGAGGTCTTTATCCCGGAAGTCATTCAATACGCGGACTCTGTGCTTGCCAGCACACCGGACATGCTGCCGGTACTCAAGCAGGCAGGCGTCGTCGATTCCGGCGGACAGGGACTCGTACAGGTTTTGAAGGGCGCTTACGAAGGCTTGCAGGGCAAGACAGCGGACATCGAACGGATTCTTCATCCCGAAGAGCATGAAGATGAGAAGAAGGAAGAGCCGAAGAAGGAATACAAATATCTTTACAGCGTAAGCTTTGTGATTCTTCTGGACAACAATTTCAATCCGAAGATGGAAAGCGATCTGAAATCCTATCTGTCTTCGATCGGTGAAAATGTCATCACATCGGTTGGCGATCAGAAAATCAGCGTGCATCTTTATACGAATGATCCCGGACTCGCTCTGCAGAAAGGCGTTTTTCTCGGCGAGCTCTATGAGCTGGAAGTTTTCAACCGCCGTCTGCATCCGGAACGGGAAGATAAGATCCCTGTAATGGATACCCCCGAAAAAGAAGCGGAAGCAGTACCCGGGGAAAAGAAGCAGCCGGAATCACCGCGCAAGGAAATCGGCATTGTCGCAGTTGCTGCGGGTGAGGGACTTGCACAGATTTTCCGGAGCCTCGGCGCGGATTATGTCATCTCCGGCGGCCAGACCATGAACCCTTCGACAGCGGATATCCTGGATGCTGCGGATAAGGTCAACGCGGATACGGTTTTCATTCTCCCGAATAACAAGAACATTATTCTTGCCGCTAATCAGGCTGCGGCAATTGACGGCGACAAGACGATTGTTGTTATTCCGACGAAGAATATTCCGCAGGGAATCACGGCGGTTATTAATTTCATGCCGGACCAGTCTGCGGATGTCAACAAAGACAACATGCTCGAGGAGATCAGCGGCGTAAAGAGTGCAGAAATCACCTACGCGGTCCGCGATACTGTCATCGATGATGTCGAGATCAAGGAAGGCAATATGATGGCGATCGGAGACAGCGGTATTCTCGGCGTCGGAACCGACCGCAACGATACCGCGATGGAAGCACTTTCGAAGATTGTCGGCGATACGACCGAGCTGATCAGCATCTATTACGGCGCGGATACTACCAAGGAGCAGGCACAGGATCTTCACGATCGTGCCGCTTCCAGGTATCCCGGCTGTGAGGTTGAGGTTTCAAGCGGCGGACAGCCGGTGTATTACTACATTCTTTCCGCGGAATAACCATATCTGGAATCAGAGCACTAACAAAGGGCGGGGCAATCCGCCCTTTTTGCGTATCAGAAAAGACGGATAATCAATGAATGCGGATACCAAACTCGTAGAGATCAAGGGAATCGGGAAAAAGACTTTTGAAATCTTTCAGAAGAAAGGGCTTGAAACCGCAGGCGATCTTCTGAAATACTACCCGAGAAATTATGAATATTATGATGATCCGGTCCGCACCAGCGAGGTTCCCGCTGCGGGCATTTGTGCCATTACTCTGACAATCGTCGGGAACGGCTCTACGGTCCGCGCGGGAGCGTATACCATCACGCGTTTTCACGCGGCAGATGCGGCAGGAAGAATCGAGCTCCGTTATTTCAACAGTCCGTTTCTTGTCAAAACACTGCGAGCCGGGTCCGTCCATGTTTTTCGCGGGCAGGTGAAGCACTATCAGAACGGAAAGCTGTACATGGAGCAGCCGGTAAGTTATACGCCTGCCGAGTATGAGCAGCTGCGCGGCCGCTGGCGCCCTGTCTATCCACTCACCAGAGACCTCTCCGGCAAGGTCATTATCCGTACACTTCAGGAGATCATAGAATCCATTCCGCCGCAGGAAGACTATATTCCGGAAAAAGACCGGCAGGAGCTTGGTCTGTATCCGCTCTGGGACGCTGTCGTGAAAATCCATTTTCCGGCTTCCCGCGAGGACATCCGGCAGAGCCGGCGAAGGCTCATTTTTGATGAGTTTTTCGAATACATTGCGTTGTCAAGGCAGCAGAAGCTCTCGTCTTTGAAGATACGCAATGAAAGACCTCTTCTCAAAACAGCAGCAACCGGGCGCCTGATCGAGCAGCTTCCGTATGAACTGACGCCGTCCCAGAAAAAGGTTTTTCAGGAAATTGAAGACGATCTGTCAGGTCCGTATGTCATGAACCGCCTGCTGCAGGGCGACGTAGGTTCCGGCAAAACAATTCTTGCGTTCCTCGCCATGATTATGTGCGCGGAGAACAACAGGCAGGCGGCTTTGATGGCGCCGACCGAAGTCCTTGCGCAGCAGCACATGGAAAAGTTCACGGCAATGGTCCGGCGTTATCATCTTCCGTATCATCCCGTGCTTCTGACAGGCTCGGTGAAAGGTAAAGACCGTAAACAGGCATATCAGGAAATTGCGGACGGAACGGCGGATATTATTATCGGAACACACGCTCTTATTCAGGAAAAACTTACCTATAAAGATCTTTCGCTCGTCATTACGGATGAACAGCACAGATTCGGCGTCCGGCAGAGAGAATCGCTGGCAGGCAAGGGAGGCTGCATCCCGGTTCTTGTTATGAGCGCAACGCCGATTCCGAGAACGCTTTCAATCATCCTGTATGGTGACCTTTCGGTCAGCAGACTGACAGATCTGCCCGCGAACCGGCTGCCGATCAAGAAGCTTGTCATGTCGTCCGCAGACCGCGGAAAAGCCGTGGCGTTCATGCTGCGTGAAATCGCAAAAGGACGGCAGGCGTATATCATCTGCCCTGCGGTCGAAGAGAGCGAGGGAATGGACCTTGAAAATGTGACCGATTATGAAAAGAAGCTGAGGAGCTGCGTCCCGGAGAATATCCGGATCGCGAAACTGCACGGCCGCATGCGCTCTGCTGATAAGGAACGGATCATGAACGAGTTCGCGGCACATGAGACGGATATTCTGATCTCAACGACTGTAATCGAAGTCGGCATAGACGTTCCGAACGCGACAGTCATTATCATTGAAAACGCGGAGCGCTTCGGACTTTCCCAGCTGCATCAGCTCCGCGGACGGGTCGGACGCGGAAGCGGGCAGAGCTACTGCATTTTTCTGTATTCGGCGGATCTGCCGCAGAAGCCAAAGCGCCTCGAAATCCTGGAACAGTCCAATGACGGATTTTATATCGCGGAACAGGATCTGAAACTCCGGGGCCCCGGAGATGTTTTCGGCGTCCGGCAGAGCGGTGAATTCGGCTTTGTGCTCGGGGATGTTATCGGGGATGCAGACATTATGATGGAGGCTTCCCGGTATGCAGACAAGGTGCTTACAGAGCATCCGGAGCGGATTCCCGCGGGGAGCAAATCGGTTGACTTTAGAAGTATCTGACTTTATTATAAACCATGTATGCCGAAAGGTGGATTTATCAGACAAAAGGAGACGAAGCCGATGTCCAGAGTAGCAATTGTAACGGATTCCAACAGCGGAATTACGCAGGCACAGGCGAAAGACCTTGGAATTTCCGTAATCCCGATGCCGTTTATGTTCGGTGAAAGCGGTGAAACTTACTACGAAGATATCAATCTCACAAGAGAAGAGTTTTTCCAGAGAATGGCAGACGGTCAGACCGTACACACCAGTCAGCCGACGCCGGTGGAAGTTCTGAAGGTGTGGGACCGGCTTCTTGAAACGTACGACGAAGTAGTGCATATTCCGATGTCGAGCGGACTATCCGGCTCCTGCCAGAGCGCGCTCATGCTTTCGAGCGATTACGACGGCAGAGTGCAGGTTGTCAACAACCAGCGCATTTCCGTAACGCAGAAGCGCTCGGCACTGGACGCGCTCTTACTTTCGGAAAAGGGTTGGAGTGCGAAAGAAATTAAGGAAAAGCTTGAGGAAGTGAAGTTTCAGTCCAGTATTTATATCATGCTGGATACGCTGACCTACCTGAAAAGGGGCGGCAGGATTACGCCTGCTGCGGCAGCGATCGGAACGCTGCTGCGCATCAAGCCGGTACTGCAGATCAAGGGAGAACGTCTGGACGCTTTTTCCAAGGCGAGGACGATCCAGCAGGGCCGGAACACAATGCTCAATGCCATGAAGAGCGATATCCAGAAGCTCTACGGCGGTGCGCAGAATGTTTACCTTTACGCAGTACATGCGCAGTGCCCGGATGTATTCGGGCCGTGGGCACAGGAAGTGGAAGCGGCGTTTCCGGAGATTTCCGTGGAGCGAGATGCTCTGTCTTTGTCCGTTTGCTGTCACATCGGACCCGGAGCGCTTGCGATCGCGTGCTCCGAAAAGCTCCCGGAGCTGCAGGATCAGCAATAAGGAAGAGGAATGGGTAAAGCACAGGATTATAATGCTTCCAGCATCAAGGTACTGGAAGGGCTCGAAGCGGTCCGGGTACGCCCCGGAATGTATATCGGCAGCACATCCACAAGAGGACTGAACCATCTGATTTACGAAATCGTGGACAACTCGGTGGATGAACATCTTGCAGGTTACTGCGACAGTATCCATGTCACGCTGGAGCGTGACGGATCCTGCACGGTAGAGGACAATGGACGCGGTATCCCGATTGACATGCATGAGAAGGGAGTTTCCGCGGAGCGGGTTGTTTTTACAACGCTCCATGCCGGGGGAAAATTCGATAACAAATCTTATGCCGCGTCAGGCGGCCTTCACGGCGTTGGCTCTTCTGTAGTCAACGCTCTTTCATCGCGTCTTACGGTTCACGTCCGCAAGGACGGTTTTGTCTATGAGGACAGATACGCGCGCGGTGTTCCGGTGCAGAAGCTGGACAAGGGACTGCTCCCTGTCGTCGGCAGAGCGAAGGGGACAGGCACGACAATCAATTTTCTTCCGGATGACGAAATTTTTGAAAAGACAAGATTCAAATCGGATGATATCAAATCGAGACTTCATGAAACGGCCTATCTGAATCCGCAGCTTTCGATTGTTTTCACGGATGCGAGAGAGGGTAGTGAAGAGGAAGTGACGTTCCATGAGCCGGACGGCATCCGCGGTTTTGTCCGGGATCTCAATAAATCCGATGAGACCGTCACGGACATCGTATATTATACCGGCAGTGTCGGAAAAATCACGGTTGAAGTTGCGTTCCAGTATATTCGTGACTTTCGCGAGGAAGTCATGGGCTTCTGCAACAATATTTACAACTCGGAGGGCGGAACGCATATTACGGGCTTCAAGCAGGCGTTCACGACCATCATCAACAATTATGCGAGAGAACTCGGCGTTTTAAAGGACAAGGATGTCAATTTTACGGGCGCGGATGTCCGGAACGGCATGACGGCCGTTATTTCGATCAAGCATCCGGATCCCCGTTTTGAAGGGCAGACCAAGACCAAGCTTGACAATCAGGACGCGGCGAAGGCTGCGGCACAGGTTACTTCCGAAGAGGCAGTCCATTATTTTGACCGGAATCTCGAACAGCTGAAGGCGGTCATCGAATGTGCGGAGCGCGCTGCCAAAATCAGAAAGAGTGAGGCCAGAGCCAAAACAAATATGCTGGTAAGGCCCAGATTCTCGTTTGATTCGAACGGCAAGCTTTCCAACTGCGAGTCGAGGGACGCGAAAAAATGCGAGATCTTCATTGTGGAAGGTGACTCTGCGGGCGGTTCTGCCAAGATGGCGAGAAACCGGATGTATCAGGCGATTCTGCCGATCCGCGGCAAAATTTTGAATGTCGAGAAGGCCAGCATGGACAAAGTCCTTGCGAATGCGGAAATCAAGGCAATGATCAACGCGTTCGGCTGCGGCTTCTCCGAGGGATACGGGCAGGACTTCGATATTACGAAGCTGCGCTATGACAAGATTATCATCATGGCGGATGCCGATGTCGACGGCGCGCATATTTCAACGCTCCTTCTGACGTTGTTTTATCGCTTTATGCCGGAACTGATCTATGAAGGACACGTATACGTTGCGATGCCGCCGCTCTATAAAGTCATTCCTCAGAAGAAAGGCGAGGAGGGCGAGTATCTCTACGACGACGCGGCTCTTTTGAAATTCCGTAAGCATTATAAGGGAAACTTTACACTGCAGCGTTATAAAGGTCTTGGCGAGATGGACCCGCAGCAGCTTTGGGAAACGACGCTGAATCCTGCCACAAGAAGGCTCCGCCAGATTCAGATCGATGACGGACGCATGGCTTCGGAAATGACAGGACTGCTCATGGGGACCGATGTGGCGCCCCGGCGCGAATATATCCACACACACGCGGCGGACGCCGAGATCGACGCATAATAACAGGGGAAGGAATACATGCCTCGTACGAAAAAGACAGATGACAGGCCTGTTGAAGAAACAATCCTGAAAACAGAATATTCGGAGCTGATGCAGAAATCGTATATCGACTATGCGATGAGTGTCATCATATCAAGAGCACTTCCGGACGTGCGGGACGGTTTAAAACCGGTACAGAGAAGAACGCTCTACGACATGGAAGAGCTTGGCATCCATTACAATACGGCATACAGGAAAAGCGCCAGAATTGTCGGCGACACCATGGGGAAATACCATCCGCACGGGGACAGTTCGATCTACGACTGCCTTGTGGTCATGGCGCAGGATTTTAAAAAAGAGCTTCCGCTTGTAGACGGACACGGCAACTTCGGAACAATCGAAGGTGACTCGGCTGCCGCGATGCGGTATACGGAGGCGAGACTCCAGAAGGTTACGGAAGAGGCACTGCTTTCGGATCTGGACAAAAATGTCGTGGATTTTGTGCCGAATTTCGATGAAACCGAAAAGGAGCCCTCTGTTCTTCCGTGCCGTATCCCCAATTTCCTGATCAACGGCTCGGAAGGCATTGCGGTCGGCATGGCAACAAGCACGCCGACGCATAATGCAGGGGAAGCGATTGACGCGGAAATTGCCTATCTGGAGAACCCGGACATTTCGACAAAAGAGCTCATGCGTTATCTGCCGGGGCCGGATTTTCCGACCGGCGGGGTGATCGTCAATCAGAAAGACCTGCAGGAAATTTATGAGACCGGCACCGGAAAGATCCGGATCCGCGGCCGTATGGAAACCGAAAAAGCCAGAAACGGCCATATCAATCTTGTCATCACGGAAATTCCGTACACCATGATCGGCGCGGGTATCAGCAAATTTCTGCAGGACGTCGCGGCACTTTCGGAGACAAAGGTGACCGGAGATATTGTTGATATTTCCAACCAGTCTTCGAAGGAAGGTATCAGGATCGTCATCGAGCTTCGAAAAGATGCGGATGTTGAGAATTTCAAGGCGCTTCTTCTAAAAAAGACCAAGCTTCTTGATACATTCGGTGTGAACATGCTTGCAATCCGGGACGGAAGACCGGAGACGCTGGGCCTCCGGGATATTCTCAAAGCCAATGTGGATTTCCTGTATGAAATCACAAGACGCCGTTATACATATCTTTTGCAGGAAGAGAAAGACCGCAGGGAGATTCAGGAAGGCCTGATCAAGGCTGTCAATGTCATTGACCTTGTCATCGAAGTCCTTCGCGGATCCAAAGACCGCGCAATGGCAAAACGATGCCTTACGAGCGGTGATACGGACGGAATCCGTTTCCGCTCCGGAGAATCCAGAGTTATGGCATCACAGCTGATGTTCAGCGAAAGACAGGCGGACGCGATCCTCAACATGCGGCTCTATAAGCTGATCGGGCTGGAGCTGGACGCCCTTTTAAAAGAGCACGAGGAGACCGTTGCCAATATTTATAAATATGAAGATATTCTGGAACAGCGCTCGTCGATGACGCAGGTGATCCGCCGGGAACTGCTTTCATACAGGAAAGAGTTCGCGGTACCGAGAAAAACGAAGATCATCAACGAAGAGCAGGCAGAATTTGTAAAGCCCAGGGAAGAGGAAACGGATGTCGTTTTCCTGATGGACCGCTTCGGATACGCCAAAACAATTGACACTTCGCTCTACGAACGCAATAAAGAAACGGTTGACCAGGAAAACCTGTATCACTTTGTCTGCCGTAATACCGGCCGGGTCTGTGTTTTTACGAATACCGGCATGCTGCATACGCTCAAAGTCAGCGATCTGCCGGCAGGAAAGCTGAAGGACAAAGGAAAGCCGATTGACAACGTGACACGTTTTGATTCCGGTAAGGAGCGGATAGTCTATATCTGCAGCCAGACCGAACTGAACCTGTACCGGATGCTGTTTGTCACGAAGACAGCTTTGATCAAGCTGGTGGACGGCGGAGAATTCGATGTGACAAGATACTCCGTCGCGGCTACAAAGCTGGATGAAGGAGACGAGGTCATTGCCGTGGCGGGAATCACGGATCAGCAGTACGCAGTGCTTGCATCAAAGGACGGATATTTCCTGAAGATCCAGATCGAGGACATCCCGATGCAGAAGAAGACCGCGCGGGGCGTTCATGGCATGAAACTTTCCGCAAAAGACGAGCTGGAGGCAGTATTCACGGTAAGAAGCGGAGAACCCTGCAGCGTAACCTTCCATGATAAAAATGTTGACCTGGCAAGGCTGCGCGCCTCGGCGCGCGGCGGCAGGGGCAGCAGGAGGTAAAATTAATTATGAGAGTAATCGCAGGCAGCGCAAGAAGGATGCTTCTGGAAACGCCGGAGGGGAAAGACACGCGTCCGACGCAGGACATCATTAAAGAGACTTTATTCAATATGATTCAGTTTGAGATCCCGGGCTGTGTTTTTCTGGACCTGTGCGCGGGTTCCGGCGGCATTGGCATTGAGGCGCTTTCCAGGGGAGCGAAGAAAGCCTATTTTGCCGAGAACGGAAAAGAAGCCTGCAGATGCATACTGAACAATCTGCACAAGACACATTTTGACGAAGAAGGCGTACTCCTGAAAATGGATGTACTGAATGCCCTCCGCCATATCAGCGAGAAGAGAGCGGACATCATCTATATTGATCCTCCGTATGCATCGGATACGGCCAAAGAAGTGCTTCTTGCGCTTGCAGAAGCGCCGTATGTAACGGCGCAGACGCTGATCATCGTGGAAACATCGCTGACCTCGGATTTTGATTTTCTGGAGGACGCAGGTTATACACTGGTGCGTGAAAAGGATTATCATTCCCAGAGACATCTTTTCCTTCGCAGAAAGGACGGCACAAGATGATCCGGGCGGTTTATCCGGGCAGCTTCGACCCGGTGACATACGGACACCTTGATGTCATCCGCAGGTCCTCGCGCATGTTCGATGAAGTCACGGTATGCGTGATGTATAACAAGGATAAGCGCGATTCGTTGTTTTCGGTAGATGAACGTGTTAAAATGTTGAAAGATGTTACAAAAGATTTACCGAATATAAAGGTCGATGCCTATTACGGCCTGTTGATCGATTACGCGGCCGAAATCGGGGCGCATGTTTCGATCCGGGGGCTGCGCGCAGTCACCGATTTCGAGTATGAGCTGCAGATCGCACAGACGAACAAGCTGCTTTCCAAAGGAAGCATCGATACGGTTTTTCTTACGACGAGTCTTGAGTACGCGTACCTGAGCTCTTCCAGCGTGAAAGAGATCGCATCGTTCGGCGGCGATATTTCGATGTGCGTTCCGCCCGAGATCGAGAAGCTTGTCCGCGAAAAATTCGCGGCAGGGCACGCAAAGCACTGATCATACACCGGAGGTTTCCAATGAGCGCCAATCAAATTGAACGCAAAATCGATGAGCTGGAGGATTTTGTGGAATCCTGCAAATTCAAGCCGCTCTCGAAGGACATAATTCTGGTCGATAAGACACAGCTGATCGAGCTCATCGCCGATCTGCGCGATGTGATCCCGGATGAGGTGGAACGATATCAGAAAGTGCTTGCGCAGAAGGATGAAATTTTTGCGGATGCCAAGGCAAGAGCTGCGGAACTTATCAAAAGAGCGACCGATCAGATGAACCAGCGCGTCGATGACGACGAAATTACAAGACAGGCATATGCGCAGGCGAACCAGATCGTGCAGGCAGCGAACGAGCAGGCGCAGGATATCACCGCGGCCGCGCAGCAGCAGGCGCAGCAGACAGTAGACAGCGCCGGAGAGCAGGCTGCTGCCATGATGGATAACGCAAGACAGCAGGCGGACGCGATGCTGGAACAGGCAAACGCGCAGGCCAGATCCATTGTAGACGGTGCTTCGGCACAGGTATCGGACTATAATGAAAGGGCCCAGAGTTATCTGGAAGAAATGCTGCTGCATCTGGAACAGCTGACGTCCAATGTCATCACGGATACGAACAACGCCTATTCGACCTGCCTGAACAATATGAATTCTTATCTGCAGACAGTGCGCAACGACCGCAATACGCTGGTTATGCAAAGGCAGAGGGCACAGCAGCTGGCCGCGCAGCAGGCGCAGGGCGCGCCGGAGGGAAACGCTGCTCCTGCCGCAAATGCGGACGCTCAGCAGTAAGGACGCCGCAGCACTGGTCAGGCAAAGGCAGAAATCACGATTTATACATGAAGCGAAGGGACGAGGAAACCCGCAGGGTAGACTCGTCCCTTTGTTTCCTTACAGGAGCTTGTTATGAAAATCACCAAAGGATCTTCCGGCTACATCAGATACAGGAGAAAGCAGCAGCTTATGGTTTCCACGGCGCTCCTTCTTCTTATTGTTCTCCTCTATTTGATTCCGCTCCGCTATTTCGGAACGAACAAAAATGTTTTCTCGATTATGGCGGCGCTTCTTGCGCTTCCCGCGGCGAAATTCATTGTAAATACAGTTATGTTTTTCAGGGCGCCCTATTGCACGGAAGATCTGCGCCGCGCAGTGATAAAGACTGCACCGCACGTGCCCGGTGCGTTTGATCTGTATCTGACAAGTTACAGCAAAAATTTCGCGCTCAGCCACACCGGTGTTCTGGATAACAGTTTGATCGCGATATCGCAGGATCCTTCCTGTGACATTTCCGCGGCAGAAGCCCATATCCGCCGCATGCTGCAGCAGAGCGGCTGTCATGGATACAGCATCCGCGTTTTCGGAAACGCAAAGCCATATCTTACGGCGCTTGCAAGGATGGAGGAGACAGCCGCGCAGAAGAACATTGAACAGAAAAAAGCGGATCAGGCGCTTTCCGCCCTGAAAGCCGTCGCACTCTGATGAATAAGGACGAAGGTCATGCAGAAGGTAAATGTAACGGAAAATGATGCGGGCCAGCGGCTGGACAAGTTTATCAGAAGAACGCTTCCTTCGGCAGGCACTTCTTTTATCTTCAAAATGCTGCGGAAAAAGAATATTACATTAAACGGCGCGAAGGCAGACGGACAGGAAATTGTCCGGAGCGGCGACACGGTTACCTTCTTTTTTTCGGATGAGACATTCCGGAAGTTTCAGACAGGCAGCACGGATGTTCCGACGCGGAAGACCTATGAAGCTGCCTGTCAGCAGATCGAACGGCAGTACGGAAAAATCCGGATCGTATTTGAAAATGACCAGCTGCTGCTCGCGGACAAGCCGGCAGGACTGCTGTCACAGAAGGCGGAGCCTTCTGATTTAACGCTCAACGAGTGGTTTGTCGGCAGGATGCTCCTTCGCGGAGAGACGGATGATGTCCGCATCCATTCGTTCCGGCCTTCTGTCTGCAACCGGCTGGACCGCAATACTACGGGAATCGTGATCTGCGCCAAAACACTGCCGGCCAGCCGCGCCGTCTCCTCACTTTTGAAAAACCGCGGGCTGGAAAAATACTACCATCTGATCGCCGCAGGTAAAATGCCGGAACGTGGTGAAATAGAGGGCTGGCTCATCAAGGACGGGCAGACAAATCAGGTGACGGTCTATCAGCGGCAGGTACAGGGAAGTGCATACAGCAGGACGGTCTGCCGGACGCTGTGTTATTCGAAGGAGCGGGATATATCGCTTGTCGAGGCACAGCTGATTACCGGTAAAACGCATCAGCTGCGGGCACATCTTGCCTGCATCGGGCATCCGATTCTCGGCGACCCGAAATACGGGGGAGAACCGCTTCGGCGAAAGTGGGCGGCTGCCGGTATTCACCGGCAGCTCCTGCACTGCTGCCGCGTTGTTTTTCCGGAAACGGACGGCTGCCTTTCGTCTGTATCCGGCAGGACGTTTATCTGCGCGGATCCTGCTGTTTTTCAACGAATCATCGGAAAAGGAGCCGCAGGGGAAAGAGAAGTTGAACGAACTGCCGTAAGAGCGCCCCATGGAAGCCGCGCGCGGGGAAAAAGGTAACAGTTTATGGCTACCTGGAATTCAAGAGGACTGCGGGGATCTTTGTTTGAGGAAGAGATCAACCGTACGAATGAAACATACAAAGAGCAGAAACTGTGCCTGATCCAGAAGATACCGACGCCGATTACGCCGATCCGCATGGACAAGGAGAGCAGCCAGATCACGCTTGCGTATTTTGACCAGAAAAGCACAGTGGATTATATCGGGGCTGTGCAGGGGTATCCGGTCTGTTTTGATGCGAAAGAGTCCAAGACGGCTACTTTTTCTCTGCAGAACATCCATCCGCATCAGGTGGATTTCATGGAGAGATTCGAGGAGCAGGACGGCATCGCCTTTTTCCTGATCTATTTCACCGGGATGGACCTGTACTATTATCTGCCGTTTCGCATGTTCCTGCCGTTCTGGAAAAGGATGCTGGCGGGCGGGAGAAAGAGCTTCCGTTTCGATGAGCTGGATAAAACCTACATTCTTCCGGAAAAGCCGGGCGTCATGGTTCCGTACCTGGAGATGATCAATAAAGATATTTCCGAACGTTGACAGACCGGGCAAAGTCGGATATACTTCGAATAATTCACTGTAGTAGCATGTTAGCACGATAAAGTGCCGGTGCGGAAAGCGAGTACGATTCTATGAGCGAACGGACAAAGCAGGATCTCCTGCACACGCCGGAGGGCGTATGGGACCATTACGGGAGAGACTGGGCAGAGTACAACTTTACGGAGAAGGTCATCGGGGAAACGCTGCGAAGCTACGGGTACGAAGGAATCCGGACGCCTTCGTTTGAGTATTTTGATGTGTTTTCCAAGGAAATCGGTACGACACCGTCCCGCGAGCTGTATAAATTTTTCGACCGCGAGGGAGATACGATTGCGCTTCGGCCGGACTTCACACCGGGTGTAGCAAGATGCACCGCGAAATACTATATGGACGAGACAAAACCACTCCGTTTCCGCTACGAGGGCAGCGCGTTCATCAACAATTCCAGTCTGCAGGGACGGCTCAAGGAAATGCGGCAGACGGGAGCCGAGCTTATGAATGACGCTTCGGTCTATGCGGACGCGGAGATGATTGCGATGCTTGTGCAGGCGCTGCGAAGCACCGGTCTTTCGGAATTTCTGATCAGTGTCGGAAACGTCGAATATTTCAAAGGAATCTGCGAGGCAGTATCGCTCGATGAAGAAACCGAAGAGACGCTGCGCGACTATATTTCGGGTAAAAACTTTTTTGCTGCCGAAGATCTCCTGCGCAGCAGAGGCGTGGACAAGCGGTATCAGGATCTGTTTTTATCGATCACGAGTATCATGAAGGACGCCGGAGAGCTTTCACGCGCGGCGGGTGAAGCACCGAATGAGCGTTCCGCCAGGGCACTTTTAAGACTTCTCGATGTTCTGCATGTACTGAAAGCGTACGGCGCGGACCGCTATGTCAGCATCGATCTCTCGCTTCTTTCGAGATATCATTATTATACCGGCATCATTTTCAAGGGATATACGTATGGCGTAGGAGATGTGATCGCGAGCGGCGGGCGTTATGACCAGCTGCTTTCCTGTTTTGGCAAAAAGGCACCGGCAGTCGGTTTCATGATCCCTCTGGACACCCTGATGGAGGCGCTGCGGGCACAGAAGATACAGGTTCCCGCGGAACCGGAACCGGAAACTTTGTATTACACGGAAGAGAACTTTGAGGAAGTGCTGCAGGAAGCGAAAAGGCGAAGAGACGCCGGTTCGAGCATCGCGCTGCAGAAGAAGGAGTAAGGCATGCAGGAACTGACAATCGCTCTGACCAAGGGGCGGCTCGCGGACAAAACAATGGCTCTTTTCGAGAAAGCGGGCTTTTCCTGCGAGGAGATGAAGAAGGATTCCAGAAAGCTGGTTTTCCGGAATGAAGAACAGGGGATCCGCTTTTTCCTTTCCAAAGGTCCGGACGTGCCGACATATGTAGAATACGGAGCGGCGGATATCGGCGTCGTCGGATCGGATATCATTCTGGAAGAGAACAGAAGCGTATTCGAGGTTCTGGATCTCGGCTTCGGAAAATGCAGGATGTGCGTCTGCGGACCGCAGAATAAAGAAGAACTTCTCCGGCATCATGAGATGATCCGGGTGGCAACCAAGTATCCGAACATTGCAAGGGACTATTTCTATAACCGGAAACATCAGACGGTAGATATTATCAAGCTCAACGGTTCTGTGGAGCTGGGACCGATCGTCGGCCTTTCCGATGTGATCGTGGATATTGTGGAGACCGGGGGGACTCTCCGCGAGAACGGGCTGACCGTACTGGAAACGGTCTGTGACCTGTCGGCGAGAATGATCGTCAATCAGGTCAGCATGCAGATGAAAACGCAGCGCATCAGGGATCTGATTCATTCGGTGCGCGCCGCCCTTGATGAAGAAAACGGAGGCACAAGATGAGAATTGTCGATCTTACGAAAGAGTCGCGCGCAGAGCTGCTGGAACTGTTAAAAGGCAGAAATCCTGCCAGCTTTACCGGACAGCAGAAAGCTGTGGATGAGATTATAGGCGCGGTCCGCACGCGCGGTGACGCGGCGCTTTTCGAATATGAGAAGAAATTTGATCACTGCGATCTGACGCCCGGAACAATCCGCGTTACGAGACAGGAAATTGACGAAGCTTTCGCAGCACTGGATCCCCGGTTTATCGAAGTCATGAAACGGGCGGCCGCGAATATTACGGCTTACCATGAAAAACAACGGGTAAACAGCTGGATTACGACAAAGCCGGACGGGTCGATCCTCGGCCAGAAAGTGACGCCGATCGCAGTCTCCGGCTGCTATGTTCCGGGAGGAAGGGCGGTTTACCCTTCCAGCGTACTGATGAATATAATCCCGGCCAAGGTTGCAGGCGTTGAAAGGATCATAGTCTGTACGCCGCCGGACGCGCAGGGGAAGGCACCGGCCGGAACGCTCGCGGCAGCCGTGATCGCCGGCACGGATGAGATATACAAGGCTGGCGGTGCACAGGCAATTGCCGCGATGGCCTATGGCACGGAGTCGATCCCCAGAGTCGACAAGATCACAGGCCCCGGCAACATTTATGTAGCGCTCGCAAAAAAGGCATGTTTCGGCATTACAGGAATTGATTCGGTCGCAGGGCCGTCCGAGATTCTTGTCATCGCGGATGAGACAGCGAATCCGCGGTACGTCGCGGCGGATCTGCTTTCCCAGGCAGAGCACGATCCTCTTGCCAGCGCGATTCTTCTGACCACCAGCAGAAGTCTCGCCGAAGCGGTGTCCGAGGAAGAGAACCGTTTTCTGGAGACGCTGGAACGGGCGCAGATCATCCGGGAATCCCTGGACAACTACGGATACGCGTTTGTCAGCGATTCGATGGACGAACTTATCGACGCAGCGAATGAAATTGCTTCCGAGCATATGGAGATTGTAACGAAGCAGCCGTTTGAAATCATGACGAAGATCAAAAATGCCGGAGCGATCTTCCTTGGAAGCTATTCAAGCGAGCCTTTAGGCGATTACTACGCGGGACCGAACCATATACTGCCGACGAATGGAACCGCGCGGTTTTTCTCGCCGCTTGGTGTCGACCAGTTTATAAAGAGAACAAGCATAATTTCCTATTCCAGAGAAGCGCTCGCGAAGGTGCATAAGGATATTGAACTGTTTGCTGAGAATGAAGGCCTGACCGCGCACGCAAATTCCATTGCGGTGCGGTTTGACGAAAAGCCGGAAAGTGAGAGGTGACCTATGGCCCGGAACGCGCAGATAAAACGAAAAACAAAGGAAACCGACATTTCGGCATTTCTCGAGCTGGACGGGAGCGGCAAATCGGATATTGCCACCGGTATCGGTTTCTTCGATCATATGCTGGACGCGTTTACAAGACACGGCCTTTTTGATCTGACGCTTCGCTGCGAGGGAGATCTGCGGGTCGACGGCCATCACAGCGTGGAAGATACTGCAATTGTGCTCGGGCAGGCTATCCGGGAAGCCGCGGGAGACAAAAAGGGAATCCGCAGATACGGCTCTTTTATTCTGCCGATGGATGAAGCCCTTGTCCTGTGTGCCGTGGATTTGTGCGACCGTCCGTATTTTGTCTTCGAAGGGGAAGAGAAACTGACCCCTCCAATGGTCGGAGATTTTGACACGCAGCTGGTCCGGGAATTTTTCTATTCGGTGTCTTATGCGGCCGGCATGAATCTGCATTTTGTTGTTTTTCACGGCTCCAACGCGCATCATATCATCGAAGCCATGTTCAAGGCTTTCTCGAAGGCACTGGATCTGGCTGTGTCCAAAGATGACCGTATCAGGGATGTGCTCAGTACGAAAGGCGCACTGTAAATCTATGTATACATGGAAAGATTTCAAAACAAACAGCGAAGGTCTGCTGCCTGTCGTGACGCAGGAATACGGCACGGGAGAGGTCCTGATGGTCGCTTACATGAACGAAGAGGCGTTTGAAAAAACAGTGGACACGAAGACCATGACCTATTTTTCCAGGAGCCGGAAGAAGCTCTGGGTCAAAGGTGAAACGAGCGGACATTTCCAGCATGTTCTGTCACTGACCGCAGACTGCGATATGGATACGCTGCTTGCCGTTGTGACGCAGAAAGGGGCCGCGTGCCATACCGGGCATCATTCCTGTTTCTTCAATACGATATTTGATGACGGCGCGCCGAAAAAGATCGTCCCTGATGTCTGATTTTTATTGACAATTGTATTTGCGCGTGATAATTTATTTGAGTATGCCGCATGAAGAGGCTTTAATGCCTGGGCGCAAGGTACTCGCGCGAAAGGTACAGAAATCCGGTTCGGCGTTACGCGTGGCCGGTGCCGCATTCAGCGAGTTTTCAGAAGAAGGAGGTACCAAATATGTACGCTATTATCGCAACAGGTGGAAAACAGTACAAGGTTTCCGAAGGTGATGTCATTGAAGTTGAGAAGCTCGATGCAGAGGCCGGAAACAAGGTGACATTTGACCAGGTTCTTGCTGTCGGAGGAGATACCCTCAAGGTCGCAAAGGACGTTGCTGGCGCTTCTGTTGAAGCTACGGTTATGGAGCAGGGCAAAGGCAGAAAGGTCGTTGTCTATCACTTCAAACCCAAGACTGGCTATCACAAGAAGAATGGTCACAGACAGGCTTTCACGCGCGTTAAGATCGACAAGATCAACGGATAACGGAGAGCACGGCGGCATATAGAGCCGCAAGAGCAGCAATGATTAGAGTTCAGATATGGAAAACCCGGGAAGGGGCTTACCGTTCTTTCCAGTGCCTGGGACACGCGGACTATTCGGAAAGCGGCGCAGATGTTGTCTGCGCAGGCGTTTCGGCAATCGTGATCAGTACCGTGAACAGCCTGCAGGATCTGCTGCATGAGAAAGTTGACTGTCAGTATGATGAAAAAGACGGCGGAGATCTGACCGTCAACATACTGGAAGATCTTTCTCCCAAAGGGCAGTTTCTTGTGGATCATATGATTTACGGGCTCGAATGGATACAGAGACAGTACGGGAAGAGATATCTGAGATACGAGATTAAGGAGGTATGACATGTTAAACTTAAGCCTTCAATTCTTCGCACACCATAAAGGAATGGGTTCCACCAAGAACGGCCGTGATTCCAATTCCAAGAGACTTGGTGCCAAGAAAGCTGACGGACAGTTTGTTAAGGCCGGCAATATCCTTTACAGACAGCGTGGTACAAAAATCATGCCCGGTGTCAATGTAGGTATCGGCGGTGATGACACACTGTTTGCGACTGCAGATGGAATCTTAAGATATGAGCGTGTTGGCAAGGACGGAACAAGAGCCAGCGTTCATCCTGTAGCAGCAAACGAGTAATCTGAATCTTGAAGCTCCGGACAGGCCCAAGGGTACGGGTTTGTCCGGAGTTTTTTTACTATAAGGACTTTAAAACCGGTAAGGACTATAAAACCGGAATCAAAGGCGGTGAGAGGCGTTATGTTCGTAGATAAAGCCAGAATAATTATTGCTAGCGGAAAAGGCGGAGACGGACACATATCGTTCCGCAGGGAAAAATTCGTGCCGAACGGCGGCCCCGACGGCGGTGACGGCGGCAATGGCGGCAGCGTCTATTTTGCCGTGGATGAAGGGCTCAATACACTTGGAGAATTCCGGCACAGAGCCCGCTACAGCGCGCAGAACGGAGAAGACGGCGGCAAGAGGAACTGCTCCGGCAAAAAGGGAGAGGACCTGATCATCAAGGTGCCGGAAGGGACGGTCATCAGGGATTTTCAAAGCGGAAAGGTAATCGCGGACATGTCCGGGGACAACCGGCTTGTAAGAATCCTCGAAGGCGGGCACGGCGGCAACGGAAACCAGCATTACGCGACCAGCACCATGCAGGCCCCGAAATACGCACAGCCCGGACAGCCGTCCAGAGAGATTGAAGTTCAGCTCGAGCTCAAGGTAATTGCGGATGTGGGACTTGTTGGCTTCCCGAATGTCGGCAAGTCGACGCTCCTTTCTGTTGTGAGCAATGCGAAGCCGGAAATTGCCAATTACCATTTCACAACCCTGTCTCCGATTCTGGGGGTTGTTGACCTCGATGACGCGCCGGGCTTTGTCATGGCGGATATTCCCGGACTGATCGAAGGCGCCGCGGACGGAAAAGGCCTCGGGCATGAGTTCCTCGCACACATCGAGCGCTGCAAGCTCCTGATCCATGTCGTGGACGCTTCCGGGTCGGAAGGACGGGATCCTCTTGACGACATCGAAAAGATCAATGCGGAGCTGGACCGCTATGATATTGATCTTACAAAGAAGGAACAGATTATCGCGTGCAACAAGACCGATCTGATCCCGGACGATCTTCGGGATACCGAGCTGGATCCGGTCCGTGAGATCCGGCAGAAATATGAGCCGGAGGGGATCAGAGTGTTCGAAATCTCTGCCGCGACAGGCAGGGGGGTCCGCGAACTGATGTATTATGTCAGCAGTGAGCTTTCCAAGATCCCCGGAGGCACAAGGATCTTCGAGCAGGAATTCAATCCGGACACCGAGCTCTCTGTGCGCATTGACGGATCCTTCACCGTTACATATGACAAGGATGAAGACATGTACGTTGTGGAAGGCCCCAAGATCGAGCGCATGCTTGGTTATACGAACCTGGAGACTGAAAAGGGTCTGGCGTTTCTGCAGAAATTTATTGAGGAAAACGGTATTAACGACAAGCTGAAGGAGCTCGGCTGCCGGGAAGGCGACACGGTACGGCTCTACGGCCATACTTTCTCGTTCTATGAATAATAATGCCGCCCGCAGGCGGCGGAATTGGAGATTTCTATGTTAAACAGCAAACAGAGAGCATATCTTATGAGCCTTGCGGCAAATCTGGAGCCGGTTGTGCAGGTCGGCAAATCCGGTGTCAGCCCGGAGACGATCGACTCCCTGGAAGAGGCGTTCCATACAAGAGAGCTTCTCAAAGTCAATATCCAGAAGACTTCCCCGGATGAACCGGGCCTCGCCGGTGACAAGCTGTATAAACGCTCGCACAGCGAGCTTGTAAAGGTCATCGGCCGCAAGGTCGTCCTGTACCGGCCGTTTCGCGAAAATCAAAAGATCGAGCTGCCAAAGTAACAAGAAAGGAAGCTTATGAAAACCGGTATTCTCGGAGGAACTTTTGATCCGATTCATATAGGACACCTGCTTCTTGCGGAGGCGGCTTATGAGGCGGCGGGGCTTGACCGTGTCATTCTTCTGCCGACCGGCCGTTCCTATTTCAAGGACGGAACGGGTGTCACGGATGCGGGAAGGCGCCTTGCCATGGTCCAGCTTGCCGCGCAGGGAAACAGACATCTGGAGGTCCTGGATATCGAGGTCCGCCGCCCCGGCAAAACATATACATCCGATACTCTGCAGGAGCTTTCGAAATGCTTTCCGGAAGATGAGCTGTTTTACATTATCGGCGCGGATACGCTCCTGCAGATGGAGCACTGGCATCAGCCGGAAATTGTTTTTCAGCTTGCGCGCATCCTGGTGGAAACAAGAAGTGATGAAGCGGGAAGCGGTGAAGTGGAGATTACTGCCCGGAGTCTTCGGGAGAAGTACGGCGCGGACATCCGGATGCTTCCGGTGCGGAACATAGAAATTTCTTCGACGGAAATCCGCAGCAGAGTAAGGGAAGGACGTTCCATCCGCTACCTTGTGCCGCGCGATGTGGAAGACTATATAGAAGAGCAGGGACTTTATCTTGCGAAGACAATGTAAAGGGAGGATATTGTGGCAAAGGACAATGACCGGCTGGACCTTTTCCGGAAAGTGGAAAAGGAACTCAAGTACACGCGCTTTATTCACACAATGGGAGTTACGTTCACGGCAACCAGCCTTGCCGCCTGTTATGGCGGGGATGTCCGGAAGGCCGAAACGGCGGGACTGCTGCATGACTGCGCCAAGTATTTGCCCCTTCCGGAAATGCGGAAAATCTGCGCCGGTGCCGGTCTTGCACTGACCCCCATGGAAGAAGAAAGCGCCGCGCTTCTTCATTCCAAGGCAGGCAGCGTTCTCGCGTCCACGCGGTACGGGGTAGATGATCCGGAAATTACGGACGCGATCCGTTATCATACAACCGGAAGACCCGGTATGACGCTTCTTGAAAAGATTATCTTTGTCGCAGATTACATAGAGCCCGGCAGGACACAGGCACCGGACCTCCCGCAGCTTCGAAAGCTTGCGTTTGAGAACCTTGACGGCGCGCTCCTCCTGATTCTGAAAGATACGCTTGCCTATCTGCATTCGACAGATAAAGAAATCGACAGCATGACACAGAAGACGTATAATTATTATATCAATAAAGATGAGGAGGACGGAGATGTCTGACATGAACAAATCCCTTGCCATGGCCAGAACAGCCATCATGGCACTGGAAGACAAGAAAGCGGTCAATATCAACGTGATTGACATCAGCAGCGTATCTGTACTGGCGGATTATTTCATTATTGCCAATGGTACGAACCGCAGCCAGATTCAGGCGCTCGCGGACGGCGTGCAGGAGAAGCTCGAGCGCGCGGGATATCCCATGCGTGAAATCGAAGGCTATAATACAGCTGCATGGGTGCTTCTGGATTTCGGCGATGTCATCATCCACATTTTTGACGAAAAAGACAGGCTTCTTTACGATCTCGAGAGAATCTGGAGAGACGGGAAGCAGATTGATCCGAAGTCGATTACGCAGGAATAATCAGCCGTGAAAGGGTGTTCCGCAGCTGGCGGCCAATAAATTTAATTAAATAAACAGATTAAAGGTCCCGCGGGAGAACAGCTTTCTCTCCGCGGGACCTTTTACAAACCATGCGATCCGGACTATCTGCGATTATCGCGGCGCATGACTCAGCGCATATTCCGGAAAACACCGAACACACGCCCAAGGATGACACAGTCATCAACAATAATCGGTTCCATTTCGTCATTCTCGGGCTGAAGACGGATATGGCCTTTCTCTTTGTAAAAGCGTTTGACCGTAGCCGAGTCATCGATCAGAGCTACGACAATCTGACCGTTCTCCGCAGTTCTGCAGCTGTTCACAAAAATATAATCCCCGTCCATAATACCGGCATTGATCATGGATGTTCCGTGTACCTTTAATACGAAGGACTCTCCAGACGGAACATATTCCGCGGGTACCGGAAAATAGGATTCAATGTTCTGCTGGGCAAGAATCGGCGTACCGGCAGCGACCTGTCCCACAACGGGCAGCGATGAAGTTTCCGTCCGGATCATATGAAAGTTGTCATCGCAGATTTCTATTGCCCTGGGCTTGGTCGGATCCCGCCTGATAAAACCGTTTTTTTCGAGCGTTTCTAGATGGGAATGCACGGAAGAGGTCGAGCGCAGGCCTACCGCTTCACAGATTTCACGGACTGCGGGAGGATAGCCTTTCTCCAGAATCTGTTCTTTTATATAATCAAGGATCTGCTGCTGCTTCTTCGTAATCCTTCCTTTTGCCATAACTGTCCTCCGGTTACATTTTAATCCATTTCAATTATTATAAAAAAAGCACGCGGGAAAAGCAAACATATATTCGAAAAATAGGAAGATAAAGATTGACAGCAAAACATGTGTTCGATATAATTTGATTCGTAAATCGAACATACGTTCCGAACAAGATGTTCGATTCTGTTTCTGCAATGCAAGGGGGAGAACAGTATGAACAGAACTCCGGTCATAAACGGTTCCTATTACAGAATAAGGGCAGAGCGCTCGAGAAAGTGCAGGGAGAGACAGCTGCGCCGGTACTATACGATCGCCGTATGCGGCGCGGGTCTTGTTGTCCTGCTTTGCTTTCTCCTTTTCGGACTTCGTACAAAGGCTTCCGCTGATCCGGGAATGAAATACTACAAATACTATACCTGCGTTCTTCTGACATCGGACAAAGATCTCAATTATTACGCGTCCGTATATGGTGACCGGCAGCATTACCGCAGTACGGAGTCTTATATCGCAGAAGTCTGTGATATTAACCACATCGGGGTGGAAGACGGCTATGAAACAGTCAATGCGGCGCCCGGAAACTATATCATTGTGCCATATTATTCGACAGAGCTGCGCTGATAACAGATAACAGCCCGGGGACAAGAAATGAAAGAGCGCCGCAGAATTCTGCTGAATAACAGAATTCCGCGGCGCTTTCCGGTCCGGCGGTCTGCAGACTCAGGCGTTTTTGAGCCTGCTGTAGCTTTCCACATAGACTTTTCTGTCCATCGCAGCTTCTTCTTTCGTAAGCGGTCTTGCTTTGTCCGCAAATCCTGCAAGAACGGCTGCGATGCAGCCTTTTTCAAGAACGATTGCGGCAGCTGTAAGATCATCTTTATTGCTCCCTGTCAGGAGTCCGCAGCTGTCTGAAGGAGAATCGGCAACACACAGAATTCCGTTGTGTCCGCGGAGCAGACTGCGGATGCGTGATGCATCTTCGACATTCGTACTGCCGTCCTCATTCCAGCCGCGGATATGGATACATGGCAGATCGGCGCCGATACACTGGGCCTGATCATCAATATACGGCCGCAGAAATACCGTTTCATCGGCAGATACACCTGCCCGGCGGCACGCCTCCAGAAGGAATGGCGAGCGGATCCGCGCGCGCAGAAGGCTGGATGATCCATCCGGTGAAAAAGAGGTGTCTGTCAAGGTAAGAGTTGTCAGATCAATACCGCCGCGGAATGTCTTCAGGACAGCCTGACGAAGCGGATCCGGATTGTTGGCTGCTGCTGTCATTTGCAGATAGAAGAGGCAGGCCGCAGTTTCAAGGCTGGAAGCCAGACGGAACGCGTGTTCGAATGATGAACCGGTGCAGAGGACACCGTGATTCTGCATCAGGACAGTGTCGGCAGAAGGGCAGGAGAGCAAAGCCTTGGAAACATTGTTCATCAGCCGGATGGAGCCATTGCTGCCGTATTCCGCACAGGGAACTTCATCGCCGAGAACAGAGCGGAGATCATCCGCGTTGTCCACATCCGGCAGAAGACCGGCGGCAGAAGACGCAAGCGTGCCGATCTGCCGGACAGGACGGCCGAGAATACTGACGGCCGACGCAAAATTCTGGTGCGTGTGGATAATAAACTGCGCCTGCGGCCGTGCTTTATAAGCTGCCGCGTGAACCAGCTTTTCGCTGGAGGGCTTTATGTCTCCCTCATAGGAGCAGTCGCTGATGTTAACAATGACAATCTGCTCCGGTGTCAGTGTTTCATAGGACCTTCCGCTTGGCGTAATAACAAACTGTGAATCCGAAATCCGGGCGGAAATATTGCCCCAGGTGCGTGCGATCAGGCCGAGCTGCTGCAGTTTAAGACCTGCCTGAATCACCAGTTTACGGGCTGTTTCCAGGTCATACAGTGCCATTGTTTTCATCCTCCCTGAGCTTTACGATATTCGCCGCTTTTCTTCTGCGGTCTTCCTCGATCGCGGCATAGTGCCGTCTGGTTGTGTTGACATCTTTGTGTCCCAGCACATCTGCGACCAGATAGATGTCTCCGGTTTCACGGTAGAGCGAGGTGCCATAGGTGCTGCGAAGTTTGTGCGGCGTGATCTTTTTAAGTGTCGTTACAGTCTGCGCGTATTTCTTGACAAGTTTTTCGACAGCCCGGACTGTAATCCTTTTATTCTGGAGCGACAGAAAAAGCGCATTTTCGCTGCCTTCTGCCGCGGTAATATTCTTCCTTTGGGAAAGATAGGCTCTGAGCGCGGCTTCAACTTCCTCCCCGAAATATACGATGGCATCGTACCCGCCCTTACGATGAACCTTAATACCGCCATCATCGAAATTTACATCATTCAAGTCAAGGCCGACACATTCGGAAACACGGATACCGGTTCCAAGAAGGAGCGTCAGAAGAGCGGTATCCCGCACTTTTGTTTTTTCATGGAACCGCAGCTGTGATTTTGTCAGACCGGTTCCGTCCTCGACCTGATCGAGGAGCTTTGCGACTTCATTCGGCTCAAGCCTGATGATTGCCTTTTCATGACGCTTTGGCATGGGTATCAGAGCAGCAACATCTCTGTCGATCAGCTCGGAATTAAAGAAATAATGGTACATGCTCCGGATTGCCGAAAGCTTTCTTGATTTTCCGAGTTCGTCGTTTGTATAGACCTTGCCGTCTTTTTCGTAATAAGTTACGTATTCGAGAAATTCCTCGATATCTTCTTTGCCGATCTGATCCAGAACCTGGATCTGGAAATCCCGGATGTTGATCTTGGAAAGCTCGCTGTTATGATCGTGCATGTATTCAAAGAACAGCCGGAGATCATAGGCGTATGCCAGCCTTGTGCGGCTGCCGGTCGTTTCCGCGATCCCCCGGAAGAACATGCGGCAGAAGCGCGGAAGATCCTCGAGGATTTCCCGCATTTTAACGGTATTATGAATATCGACTTCCTCAGAATAGGTTTCGGAAGGAGAGCCCGTACGGTTTCGCTGCATCAGAATCACTCCCTGAACATTTCGTCAAAACAATTTATCTTTTATTTTATCATAATCCGCCGCCTCCGGTGTGATAGAATGATGCCATGGCAGAAGGAGAATAGCAGAGACAGAATTGAGGCAGCAGGCATGAAATTCAGACCGGATAAGAATCAGATCAAATGGGGAATCACGATTTTTCTGACCGCAGTGTGCATTCTGCTTTTCTCTTTCATCGTCTATAAAGGCAGCGTGATCGCCCATGGCCTGTCAGGCCTTATGGGAAATCTGATGGCAATCATTGCCGGTATCATCATCGCTTTTATCCTTTCGCCGATATTGAATTTTATTGAGCGGTATATACTGGCTCCTATTTACAGGCACTACGGTATCGATGTCTTCAGCGACGGGAATTACGATAAGAACCGGCAGATGCGTAAGATTTCAATCTTCATTACAATGACAATCTTCGTGCTGGCGCTGTATGCCCTGATTATTATTATCGTTCCGCAGGTGGTGGAAAGTATTAAGACAATCATCAGAAATCTCCCTGTATATGGACAGAATATCGAGGATTTCATGCGGAACCTTTTCAGAAATGATCCGCAGATGCAGAAGAACGCAAACGAGATTATTGATAAAGTGCAGTCCGAGCTGCAGCTGTTTACGAAAAACAAAATACTTCCGGAAATTGGAAGCATCATGCAGAAGATTTCTCAGTTTGCAATCCGGATTGTTACAGGTATCCTGAATTTCATCATCGGCGCGATTGTGTCCGTGTATCTGATGTACCAGAAAGAGAATCTCTCCGGGCAGTTCAAGAAAATCTGCTATGCCTTTTTCAGCGAACGAATTGCCAATGAAGCAGTCGGTGAATGCCGGTTCATTTACTACACATTCATTGGCTTCATTACGGGAAAACTGCTGGATTCTCTGATTATCGGCGTCTTATGTTTTATCGGTACCAAGATGATCGGTACGCCATTCCCGATGCTGGTATCGTTTATCGTCGGCGTTACCAATATTATTCCGTTCTTCGGACCGTACCTCGGTGCCTTCTTTGGCTGCATTCTTGTATTTATGATCGATCCGCTGCAGGCGCTGTTTCTGCTGATTTTCATCATCATTCTGCAACAGTTTGACGGAAATATCCTCGGGCCGAAGATTCTGGGTGACTCGACCGGACTTTCCAGTTTCTGGGTTATTTTCGCAATTATGTTTTTCGGCGCAGTATGGGGGCTTGTCGGCTGGATCATTGGTGTACCGGTATTCGCAGTCCTGTATCATCTGCTGGCGCGGATCGTAAATCATTTCCTGCGGGTGAAGAAGCTGCCGGACTCTCTGATGACGTTCCGGAGTACCGCTTATATTGAGAACGGAAAAATCCACTCTTCAAAGGATCCGTCCAGCACCAGGTTCTTTTCACAGAAACGTCCGTCGGCATGGACTAAATTTTTCCGGAAATGACCGGAACAATTTAAATATTAAATGGCAGAATTATCTGATAATTTACAAAGGGTAAAATACATTGAGATTTACAATTCAAAGAGTTACACATGCATCCGTTAAGGTAGACGGACAGATCGTCGGACAGATCGGAAAAGGTTTTCTTGTACTGGTCGGAATTTCAGATGAAGATTCCGAAGCAGTCGCTGATAAAATGGTTGCGAAGATGGTCCGGCTGCGGATCTTTGACGATGAAAACGGCAAAACGAACCTGGACCTTGCGGCTGTGAACGGAAGCCTTCTGATTGTTTCCCAGTTCACGCTGTATGCGGATGTGCATCACGGCAACAGACCATCGTTTATACGCGCAGGCGCGCCGGACAAAGCCAATGAATTATATGAGTATATCATCCGCAAATGCCGCGGGAACATTCCTGTAGTGGAACACGGGGTATTCGGTGCGGCCATGCAGGTGGAACTATGCAACGACGGGCCGTTTACAATTTTGATGGATTCGGGAGAACTCGGCTACGATCAATAAAAAAAGCCACAACTATTCGTAAAAGCTGCCTTTTGCGAATAGTTGGAAGGCGCTCAGAAGTACTCTTCTCCGGATTTTTCTACCCGGGTCAGGATTTACGGCCGTTTCTGAATATTTCCGTCCGCATCGATGATCACATCCTGTGACATTGCCTGCATCTTTTGCAGGAGCTGCTGTTTGTCATCACCGGTTAAAAGATGTACCGCAGTGTTTTCCTGACGCATCGGAAGGAACCGGATATTGGAGATTTTTTTAGCTTTAGTATCCAGCGTGATATATGCAAGTCCGGTATCTGTACTATACGAAGTAAACAGAAAGTTCCCCATACTGTAAAATACCGGCATCTCATTGACAAAGCCAACCGGCTGTAAAACATGCGGGTGATCCCCGATCACAAGATCGGCGCCGGCGGCTTCCAGCTCTTTCGCGCTGTCTGTCTGTGCGGCAACAGGCACACTTTCTTTTTCGTTGCCCCAATGAATGTATACGGCTACAAAATCTGCGGTTTGCTTGACCTCACGTACTTTTTCGTAGAGCGGCGTCATGTCATACACACGGAATACGCCCGGGGAATCCACAGTTGCTCCCTTTGTATCGGGAACCGGATACCGTTCAATCTGTGTCGCGCAAAGGATCGCAATTTTCATTCCGCCGGCTTCCAGAATATAAGGCCTTGCAGCTTCGGCAATATTGCGGCCGGCGCCGACATATGGCATATTAATGCTCTTCAACGTATCCAAAGTGTGAAGAAGTCCTTCTTCGCCGTAATCATAAACGTGATTGTTCGCGATTGAGACAAGATCCGCGCTGATATCTTTCAGCCACACGGCTGTATCTGTTTTTGCGTGTAAGGTGTATTGCTTATCCGGCAGCGGAGTTCCTTTGTCAATATAGCAGAACTCGTTGTTGACCATGAGCAGATCGGCGCTTCGCATGACATCAAGAGCTGCTTCGTCAAAACAGCCTGTGATGCCGCGATTTTGCAGCGCAATACCAGCGGCGTAATTTTCATCAAACAGCAGATCGCCTGCGAAAGCGAGCGTAACAGAGCTGCTGTCTTCTGTTGCAGGCGCAGCTTTTCCGGTATCTGTAGTGCCGGCTGTTGAGGGATCATCTCCCGGAAACGGAGGCAGACCTCCGGACGGCACGCTGCCATCGGGTATTTTTTCCGCTATAGTAAGAGGCTGCGCCTCCCCGACCGGCACAGCCGGCGAAGAAGACGCAGCGGAAAAAACAAATAGAGCAAGCAGGCCGGCAAACAGCACGGCAGACAGTGTCAACAGAAATACCGTGACATAACTTGTCCGTTTCTTCATCTCAGATTCTGTAATTAGTGATTGTTCATCCTAAGGCTTCAAAATCATCCACTATCTGGCAAATCAGCTTCACAGAGCCGTCTACGCCAAGCAGTGCGGTGTTAATTGTCGCGTCGTAGGTATCCGCCCGTCCCCAGCGCTTAGAAGAATAATAATTGTAATAAGACTGTCTCTGACGATCCTTCTTGATCATGAAATCACGGGCCTTCTGCGCGGTTGTAATATCCGGATAGCGGCGCATGATTTCCTTAATCCTGTACTCTTCGCTTGCATGAATGAAGAAATTGATAACATCGGTCCGGCCGGAGAGCGCGCTGTCGGCGCAGCGCCCGATGAATACGCAAGGCCCCTCTTCCGCTATTTTCTTGATCGTATCATACTGCGCTAGAAATACCTTCTGGCTGATAGGCATATCAACGAAGCTCGAAGCATTGTAGCCGAAGGAATAGGTATCCATGACGAGATTGTAAAGAAAAGAATTGGTCGGCCGCTCGTCCTGCTGCCGGATCATCTCCTGACAGAAACCACTGTTGCTGGCTACCTTGGCAATCAATTCCTTATCATAACATTTGATTCCGTAGTGCTGCGCGACCTTCTCACCGATCTCGCGTCCGCCCGAGCCGAATTGCCTGCCGATTGTAATGATAGTCTTCATACCTTTCCCTCCTGCATCTGCCGGTAAAAAAACAATGAGAATACTGTCTTCTGTTCCGGCTTTGTTTTGCAGATAATAATGCTGATTACAGTATTATTATAAAACAGTTTCGGAAATTTGGGAAATTATAATGGCATGATTTCCAGGAGATGTTCGAAATACGAAGGGAGCGGCGCCGTAGTTTCAATGTACTGTCCGGTTACCGGGTGGCGGAAACCGAGGATCATCGCGTGAAGACATTGTCCCTCCAGATGGAAAGGGCTTGTTCTTCCTGTGGCATAAGTTTCATCTCCCAGCAGCGGATGATGGATATATGCCATATGGACTCTGATCTGATGTGTCCTGCCGGTCTCCAGACGGCATTCCACGTAGGTGTAATCCCGGTATCTTTGAAGCACATGGACATGTGTCACCGCGGACTTTCCGTCCGGCGTCACGGCCATTTTTTTGCGGTCTTTCGGGTCTCTGCCCACCGGAGCGTTAATGGTCAGATCATCTTCCCGGATTGTTCCGTAAACAATCGCCCTGTATCTTCGCGCGATACTGTGTTCTTTCAGCTGCTCCGCGATGGACTGATGCGCGTTATCATTCTTGCAGATAATAACAGAACCTGTCGTATCTTTATCAATCCGGTGAACAATGCCGGGACGCAGTACGCCGTTGATGCCGGAAAGAGAACTCCCGCAGTGGTACATGACCGCGTTGACAAGTGTGCCGCTATAATGGCCGGGCGCAGGATGAACGACCATGTTTTTCGGTTTGTTGACAACCAGCACGTCTTCATCTTCATAAAGTATGTCAAGCGGAATATCTTCCGGAAGAATATCCGGCAGGATTTTCTCCGGAATGGAAAAACAGATGACATCCCCGCTGCCAACGCGATAGGAAGCTTTTACCGGTTTTCCGAAGACGAGCACCCGCTGCTCCTTAAACAGCTTTTGCAGAAAGCTGCGGGAGCGGCCCTGCACAACAAAGGTCAGCAGCTTGTCCAGCCGTTCGCCATCTTCCTCTTCGGATACCGTGTAGGTATTAAACTGTTCCATAACCTGTCAGTCTCCCGGGGCCTCAGCGCTTTCCGCTCTTTTGAAGAAAGGAAAAATCTTCCTCTTTATAATAAAAAAGAATCAGAATAATCAGAAGAGCGACCGCGCAGGTAACATAGATGTCCGCAACATTAAATACAGGGAAATCAATCAGGGAAAAATAGATAAAATCCCGGACATAGCCCAGAAAAAAACGGTCAATCAGATTTCCGGCAGCACCTGCGCTGATAAAGATCAGGATAATCCGCAGAGACTGCAGCTTTTTATTCACAGGCATCTTCAGAAGCAGCACGCCGATCGCGATAATGGCCGCGCCCGCGATAATAATGAACAGCCACTTTGCGTTGCGCAGCAGACTGAATGCGGCTCCGGTATTCTCCAGGTAATAGAATTCCAGAACGCCCTTGATAAGGACGGCGGGGGCTTTTCCCTTGAGAGCATGGACCGCAGCTGTTTTTGTCAGCTGGTCCAGAATAACCAGCACTGCAAAAAGCAGAATGCCGGCAGCTGTCCTTTTTCTATTCAGCGGTTCACTCACTTCGCGTACTCTCCTGTCTTTCTTGAAAAATCAAGCTCTTCGATCGCGGAAATCATTTCGTCGTCCGTGACAGTCATATCTGTAAATGCGTTGCCGATCCCCTTCAGAAGGACGAAGCGAATCCGGCCGTCTGCCGCTTTCTTATCGGATTTTGTAAGGGAAAGAACCCTCTGCGCATCAATCTGCGCAAGGCTGATTGGCAGTCCGAAAGGAACGAACATATCGCGGATTTCATAGTACTCTTCCCATGAAAGGAGTCCCCTCTTATAGGAAATAAATGCCGCCGCGATGCAGCCGAGCGCAACGCATTCGCCATGTGTAAGCGTAAAGTTTTCGTACTTCTCGATTGCGTGTCCTATGGTATGTCCGAAGTTCAGCAGCGTGCGGCTGCCGTTTTCATATGGATCCTCTTCAACAATTTCTTTTTTGATTTCATTGCTCCGGTACAGCATCTGCGTCAGCGTTTCAGGATCCCTGTCCATGATCTGCTCCATATGCTCGATCAGCCAGACATAATATGCTTCGTCCCGGATCAGTCCATGCTTCATGATTTCCGCAAAGCCGCTGGAGAACTGCCGCCCGTCCAGTGTCTGTAAAAAATCTGTGTCCGCGAAGACCAGCCTGGGCATATGGAATGCGCCGACCATGTTTTTGTACCCTTCAAAGTCCACGCCGGTTTTTCCGCCGATACTGGAATCTGCCTGTGCCAGAAGAGTTGTCGGAATCTGCACAAAACGGATTCCGCGAAGATAGGTTGCAGCCGCAAAACCGGTCATATCTCCGACGACGCCGCCGCCAAGGGCAATGAGGCAGCTCTTTCTGTCATAGCGGTTTTCGATCAGATAGCGGTATATATTCTGAATCTGCTGCAGATTTTTATTTTCTTCTCCGGCGGGAAGCATGTAAACCGGCGCGCCGCCGCAGGCAGCGGCAACCTGATCTGCGTACAGCGGCCCGACATTGGAATCGGTAACAATGAGAATTTTATGTTCCAGAAGGCCGAGTTGTTGCAGCGCTTCTGTCAGATGATTAAGATCATGGGAATACAGAATGTCATAGCATGGATGGCCGTCTCTGCAAACGGTTAATTTCCGGGATGTATGCATAGTTTTCTCCGTTTCAGCTTATACAATAAAATCGCACCAACCACAGATTGGTGCGATTCGTTTACTGATCAATGAATTAATTCGCGTTCTGCTGGAACGGTTGCTCGACAAACGGGTTGGCACCCATGCTTCCGACGCCGCCGGCACCGCTAAGTCCGGCAATACCGCCGATCGTCTCCATATCTGCCATATCACCGGCGATGTCAACCTCTTCCGGTGTAATCACAATGATATAATGGCTGATCTTACTGAAATTGCCATTGAGGGCATAACAGGAACCGGAAGCAAAGTCTACAATTCTCTGCGCCGTATTGACATCGAGACCTTCCAGATTCAGAAGAACCGTACGATGCGCAAGCAGTGTATCGGTAATCTGCCTCGCCTGATCAAAGGAACTCGGCTTTATGATGCGGACCTGCATACCGCTGTCCGGTTTTGCGCCACCGGCCGGCCGGGACGCAGCTGCAGCAGAAGTCTGTGGACGGGACTGGGGACGCGGCTGTCTTCTCGGTGCCTCCTGATATTCATCATCTTCTTCCCGCTCCTGATTTCTGCGTCCTTGAGAAAAGCGAAGCGGAGGCCTGCGATACTCTCTCTCTTCCTCGAGGCTGTCATCGTAGCCGTCATCGATATCCATATCGTCATCAACACCGTCGCCGGGAATCTTTACATTATTAATCAGATCTTTAATAAAGCCCATCTTACCTGTTCTCCATAAATTCAAGCGTAATGCCGCTCGCCAAAAATTGCGGAGCCTACCCGGACGATTGTAGCACCTTCTTCAATGGCAACTTCAAAATCGCCTGACATACCCATCGATAGCTCACACATATTCACATTATCAATATTTTCACTAATAATGTCAATGCTTAATTGTCTAAGTTTACTGAAATATATACGATTTGTTTCCGGATTATCGGTCAAGGGCGCGCTGGTCATCAGGCCGCGGATATTGATCGCGGGAAGCGCTGCAGCTTCCCTTACGAAAGAGAGACAGTCCTCCGGCATCACGCCGAATTTTGTAGGCTCCTTTGCGGCGTTGACTTCGATGAGAACCGGCATGACAATACCTGCGGCAGCAGCCCGCCGGCTGATCTCCTTTGCCAGATGCATTGAATCCACACTATGAATCATGACGGTCTGACCGATGATCTGCCGGACCTTATTTGTCTGCAGATGGCCGATCATATGCCAGCGGATGTCCGGCGGCAGCTGCGGTTTTTTGGCAAGAATCTCCTGTACCTTATTCTCACCAAAATCTCTCTGTCCGTCTGCATAAGCTTCCTGCAGGAGCGGCAGCGGCTTGGTTTTCGTTACGCAGACCAGCTTCACATCCCTGCGGTCCCGGCCGGCCCTGTCGCAGGCTGCCTGAATGCGCTCTTCCACACTTTTGAGATTTTCCGTTACCAATTTTCAATTCCTTCTTTCTCCGGACGCCGATGCCCGTATCTACGCTACCTGGAATATACAAATTCGTTGGGATTCACATCCTTCGCGTTCAGAACAATGAAGTCATATTCGCGCAGTCCGTACAGATCGTCGGGTTTTACAATCGCGTACGCGTCATTTTCTTCGATCTTCGTGACCGTGCGGAAATCCGCGTAGCCTTTATTGATATTATATACACCGGTCAGATCTTTGGTTTCGCCGATTGTGAAAGTTTCACTGGAATCTGTCATCTGCAGGACATCCCCGCTTCGAAGCGCGGACTGGTCGACATAGACATCTTCGCCTTTCTCATCCTGGCCGTACAAAGAGACAGAGACGAATTCTGTTGTTTTCTCCCCGTCATCATTTACCGTGCTGCGGAGCACGCCCTGCTTGTCACCGGTTCCCTTTGTCACGAATCTCGCGGGAATGACAAAGAACTTACCATCCACAAGCGCGGATTTGGGAATCTTGAGACCGCTGCTGGCTGTTGTCAGGAGCTCGATATCGATGAATCTGTCCCCTGCGAACGTAATCATGGAATTGGTGAATGCCAGATTCGCGTACCAGCCGTTCTTGTCATCTCCTCTTGTCGTGATGGTCGCCCAGGACTCGTCCTGATTTTTCAGAAAACGGACCTTTACAACCTTCCTGTCTTCCAGATCTTTCGCGGTCTTTTCATCGGGAAGCCGGATCGCGACGGACCAGTCCTCGGCCGTTTCAATCTTACAGGCGGGATCTCCTTTCGCAACGAGGGAATTGCTCTTCAATATATTCTTTGTATAAGCGGAAGAATCAAAATCCGCCAGCTTCAGCTTATCGAAGGTTTTATCTTCATAGCCGTCTGTATAGTAGTAAATATCGCCGGTAGTATTCGTGTTGCAGAAATGAACGGATGAGGAATTGCTGATTTTCTGAATATCGCTCAGAATACTGTTATTTGTGACCTTGACGAGCTCGCTGGACAGCGCGTTCTTGAAATCATACACCTGCCGGAAAGAACCGGGACGAAATTTCGCTGTGAAGGAAGCAATTTCACTCTGCATCTTCGCATAATCGTCCTTTGTGAACAGTTCGTCGTTGGCCTCTCCGGAATTGAGCTGTTCCGCGATTTCTCCGGTTTCATCGATTGTATAAGCCAGCTTTCCAGTGGCGAGTCTGGTCCCCTCCTGCGAATAATAATTGATATGCCCCGCGTATTCGCTCTTCATAATCTCTTCGCTGCGAAGAGCGATACCCTGATAAATATTGGATGAAGAGAGGGACCCGGTGCGCACCTCATATCCAACGATATGTTTCGCAGTCGCGTAGCGGACGATACTGATCCCCATATAGACGAGGATCACGATAAATATGATCACACCTACATTGGGATTCAGCGGTCTCCTGTATGCAGTTACCTTAGAAGATTTTGTGTTCTTACTCAAAACAAACGCAACCCGGATACTATAAGATAAAGCCTTGGAAAACAAGATCCAAGGCTTTATGAAAACATACTATGTTATTGAAAAATACTTCCGCAGCGCCGTACGGAAATATGATCCATCAGAGGGAAATGGCGATCAGAGGTTTCACAGCCTCCGGCAGATCTACCTCATCCATGGAGACGCTGAGTACAAAATCAACATTAAAGGTCTTGCTGTACGATTCCAGCTTCCTGATTGCAGGGGTGATATCCTTTCCTCTTAAATGAGCGATATCAAGGAAACCGTCAAAGTACATCTGCTGAAGATCATGATCCTGAGAAATGATACCAGCGACAAAACCAAGAAACTGGTCGGTGTTCTCTACACTGTAGCTGCTGACATCAATCAGACGGATCTTGTTGTTCAGCTCGTACATATGCTGTGTGCTCTTGTCCAGATAGCAGATATCGCCGAGAATATTCTTAACTTCCGTATTGACCTTATCCAATAAGCACTTTGTCTTGCCTTTCCCTTTATTGCCTACAATCAGCTGAACCATTGGACATTGCCCTCCTAAATACTTGTGATGCGGGCAGCGGCGCTACCCTTCTATAAAGTTAATTATAGTTTAACGGTTTGTAAAAAACAACAATGAAACGAAGGAGTTGGTATCTATGACTGCGGAATCAGAGACAGCAGTTCGTTCATATCCCGGTAAAGTTCATCGTTGTCTCTGGCGCGCATGACGACCGCGATATAGGGATTACCGGAGGTATCTTTCGCGAGCAGGATAAGGCAGTGGCCGGCTGCGGTTGTTGTACCCGTTTTGCCGCCGATCACGGTGATGCCGGTCGGCGCTTCTGCCACGGACATATTCTGCATGTAATAATTGGTCGAACTGACGGATATATCTTTGGAAGCTCCGGAAGCGTCATGATAAGCGGTTTTATAGACCGGCATATTGATGATTTCCTGAAACGTGCTGTACTGCATGGCAGCATTGAAAATCAGATACATATCGTAGGCGGTCGTATAGTGATTCTGATCCGAGAGGCCGTTGGAATTGATAAAATTGGTATTGGTCGCACCCAGAGACTTTGCCTCCGCATTCATCATCTGGATGAAATGGCTGACACTGCCGCCGATGTTCTCCGCGATCAGTATCGCCACGTCATTCGCGGAATAGATCAAAAGAATATGCAGCGCCTGATCGAGTGTCATGGTATCGCCTTTTTTAAGGCCGGCTACCTGCGCGTTCGCTTCTGTAACCGTCACATTTTCGGATGCGGTCAGGATCGTATCCAGTTTCGCGTTCTTTAAAGCAACCAGCGCAGTCATGATTTTTGTAAGGCTTGCCGGATACAGTCTTGTAAAAACATCTTTGGCATACAGAGTCTTCCGGTTATTGACATCAAAAAGAGCGGCTGCCGCCCCTGCGTTCATAGAAGAAAGTGCGTCAGAATTCTGGTCTTTGCCAGCGACGCACAGATTCTGTGCAAAAGCAGAAGCGACTTCCGCTGAACCGGATTCGCCGATCATGAAATTGAAGTTACTGTAGGAAGCGTTGTCCTGAAACGAAAGTGCAGGCGTCTTGCCGCAGCCTTCCAGAGAAATGCAGACAACAAATATGGACAGAAGGAAAGAGATTATGCGAACGATCTTTCCGTTACTTATACATTTCACGCCACTCCAGATCTCCTCTGTCTAACGATTTAATCAGCAGTTCTGCTGTAGCCACATTGGTCGCAAGCGGGATGTTATGAATATCGCAGAGCCGTACAATATTATTGACGTCAGGCTCATGTTTCTTGCTGTCGCTGAACGGATCACGCAGAAAAATCACGAGGTCGATTTCATTGTTCTCAATCTGCGCACCGATCTGCTGCTCTCCGCCAAGATGCCCTGCAAGGAGCTTGTGAATATTCAGATTGGTCACTTCTTCGATCAGTCTTCCGGTTGTGCCGGTCGCGTACAGCTCGTTCTTGCATAATATGCCACGGTAGGCAATGCAGAAGTTCTGCATCAGTTTCTTCTTCGCGTCATGAGCGATAAGCGCTATATTCATATACTCTCCCAAATTCTGTGCTGTTAACTGTGCTGCCTTTTCGCCGGTTCTGCATCCGAACGTTCAAAACAAAACCTATACCGATGTACAGGCTGATAAGACTCGTGAGACCGTAACTGACAAAAGGAAGAGGAATACCTGTGTTCGGGAGCACTCCCGTCGCCACGCCGATATTAAGGAACCCCTGAAATCCGACCCATGCACCGGTGCCGGCCGCGATAATCGAACCGGACATATCACTGCAGGTTCTTGCAATAGAAAGACATTTGAGCGCGATGAGCATCAGAAGGATGACAACAAGGCACGAGCCGATAAAACCGAACTCCTCTCCCACAACGGTGAAAATAAAGTCCGTCTGGGACTCCGAAATATAGCCGCTCTTTAAAAGCGATGTGAAAGAGCTGGCATTGCCGCTCTTTCCCGAAAGCTGTCCGGAACCGATGGCCATAATCGAATTCATCGTCTGATACGCGGTTGTCGTCGCAAAATCCTCCGGATGAAGCCACGCGAGGATACGATCCCTTTGATACTCGTTCAGCAGCGTGGTACCCTCTTGCGAGACCAAATTGATGAAAACAATCACAGAAGGAACCGCGATGATCAGCACCGTTCCGACAAGTTTGTAGCTCAGTCCTCCGACAAACATCATGACCGCGAAGATGACCATAATCATGATACTTGTAGAAAGATCCGGCTGACTGTATACCAAAAGTACCGGAACTGCGGCCAGAACCGCACAAACAACCACCATACCAAATGTCTGTATTCTGTTCTTATACTTCATGATAAACTTGGCAAAGAATAAAATCAATAATATTTTGGCGGCTTCCGAAGGCTGAAATCTGATTCCGGCGATGCTGACCCAGCGTTGCGCGCCTTTGCTGGATGAGCCTACGGCAAGTACCAGCGTAAGCAGTACAAGATTGAGTGCGTAAAATACCCAGTAGTATTTCAGTACCTGTTTGTAATCCGTCGCGCTGACAAGAAACATGACGGCCAGACTTAATACGGAGCCCGCAATCTGCCGCTTCTGCAGCTGCGGCGCCGCGTCTCCTACGGCAATGATGCCGATGATGTTGAGCGTGACGACGAGTGCGATCAGAATGAAATCAATGTTTTTCAAAGAAAAGGTACGGAATAAGTTTCTCATATGCCGCTCTCTTTTACCGTAAGATTCAGATCTGACATTTGCCGCATGACTTCCTGTATTTCTTTCGGCTTCGCTGTGATTCGCACAACGCCGCCGGAAAGATAAGCGAGTCCGGACAAGGCTTTCGGCTTTTCAAAAAGCTTTCGTTTCGGCGCCGCGTCTTCACAGCGGACGCCGTCAATCAGCATTTTCCTCGGTTTAAATGAAAGCGCGTAAACGAAATGTTTTCCGGGCACGCCGCCGTCTCCTGCATGGACAACGCCGAGGACAGTCCCGAGGACGATGACAGAACGTTCGCTGATCAGCGCGGCGCCATCTTCAATGTCCCCGTAAATGATAATATTGTCCTTGCATTTGCGGATTTCACCGGCTTTTACATTGCCGATAAAGGTGCGCATCGGCGCCACATCCGGCACAATTTTCAGCGCTTCCTTTGCTTCCTGCTCCATCTGCCGCAGGTCTTCGAGTTTGTTTGCGGCACGGACAAATACGCTGCCGCGTTCCTCATCCTCGACGAATATGCAGAGAATCCGGATGTCGGAAGACTGCTCGATGACACCGATCACGGCGTTTTCCTGCTCCGGTGTCAGTTTTCTGCCTTCAAAGGTAAGGGTGAGATCCGCCCGTCCGAAGAACTTTCTGGATTTTTCGAACTTCTCCTGTATCTCCCGCAGCAGTGTCCCGAACGGTGCGGTATCGTCCAGCTTCAGCGAAATGCCATATTTCTGGTTTTTGATGATTACCTTATCCAAATCAGTCTCCTGTTGTGGTGTGTACCACGTTGCTCTCCGCGCTCAGAAGTTCTTCCTTATCGGAAACATGGAAGTAGTATTCCAGTACCTTCTCCATCGTCTGCGCGGCGTAGCTTGAAGTATAACCGTTGGCAATCCGGATCGCGAACGCAATCTGCGGATTATCATACGGTGCGAAACCGGCGAACAGCGCGTGGTTGGGGCGAAGTTCGGATTCCTGGGCGGTACCTGTTTTGCCGGCAACCTCCACATTCATGCCGCCAAAGAATGTCATGTTCTGGACAACCTTGCGCATGCCCTGATGAATCGCGTCCCAGTTTGACTGGTCCATATTGATGACGTTGCGGACACCTGCTTCGTTCGTCTGGAGAATATTTCCTTTAATGTCAGTGACTTTATCGACCAGCGTCAAATCGTAAACCGTACCTTCATTCGCAACCGCGGAAACGTAACGAGCAAGGCCTGATGTCGTGTAGTTGGAATTGCCCTGGCCGATGGCGGAACGAACCGCGTCTTCCGAAGAAATCAAAGGAGCTGCTTCCTCGATTTCAACACCGCTCTTGTCGCCGAGACCATACATCTGCGCGTATTTGCGGAGCTTTTCTATGCCGAGCTCGGACTTATAACTGCCATCCGTATCCGTCGCGAGACGATAGCCCATTTCATAGAAGAAAACATTGCAGGAATGCTCGATGCCGCCGACAACATCCAGTGTTCCGTGACCCGCAGGATAGATCCAGCATTTCGGAGCCGGATTTCCAAGCTTTGTGAAGATGCCGGTGCAGGTTACGGTACTGTTCAGATCAATGACACCCTCGGATAATGCCGTGGTGGCAGTGACAGGCTTGAACGTCGAGCCCGGAGCCGTCCGCTGCTGTGTCGCGTAGTTGATGAGCGGCTTCGAACGGTCTTCCCGCAGGCTTTCGTAATAATCCGCGTCGACGCCGTTTGCCATCTTGTTATTGTCAAACGAGGGATACGATACCATCGCAAGCACCTGGCCGTTATTCGGATCCGTGATAACGATCGAACCGGAATACGGATCCAGATTCAGCTGCGCCGGCGTAAGATCCCTGTTCTCGATGCGCTTTGTCATAAACGTATAGGAAGACTCCACGCCGGACGCAAGATCCTGCTTCTCCGACTCGGGCACAGTCACGCACTTCTGCTCCAGAAGAAGCTGGCAGACCTGTGTTCCGGTGACGATGTCCTGCAGAATCATGTAATGATACAGGTGCTTGGTAAATTCCAGGTCACCGGAAAGATTTTTTTGCAGCCAGCTGTAGAGCGCGTTATAGACTGCTTCGGAATCCGCGTACTGCTGCTTCATATCCAGCTGCGATACGTCGATCCAGCCCTTGGCAATGCAGTATTTAAGAAATTCCGCCATGGAAATCGTCTCGTCCTTTGCCCAGGCGGTGTAAGTTTCATCATCCTTATCCACCTTTGCTTTGTCGAGGACCCCTTCGGAATACAGGAACTGAATGATATAGCTCTCATAGTCCTTGTATTCGTCGCTGAGATCTTTGTACGGCGTCTTCGCGTCAAACATCTCCGTGTGAAGACGCTCCATGGTTGTGCTCAGGTACGAAGAATAAGCCGAATAGACCGCCTTTTCCGTAGGACCCGCATCTGCTTCCTGAAAATGGCTGATATCTACAATGTTGTTGTCCAGCACATGGAAATAGACGGTATAAATCGGTATCAGAATGCTTGCGCTCGAAGCGTTTTCCTTGGCCTTGTACTCCTTGATCGGCCGGATTTTATCCAGAATAATATCCGCGAGTTTCTTTTCAAGGATATCGTAAGCCGCCTCCTGCAGATCTTTATCAATTGTCAGGTAGACGTTGCTGCCCGCGCTCGGGTTTACAACATTTGTGGTTTCCAGCTCGTTACCGAGGTTGTCCACATAGACAGTCTTCTTCCCCTTGGTGCCTTGCAGAACAGATTCCAGAGACTTTTCAAGTCCCGATTTGCCGACGACGTCCGAGGCGTCATAGGACGGATTTGTTTTCTGCAGGTCTTCGAGCTCATCTGTCGAAACCTGACCGGTATATCCCAGTATCTGGGCAAAATATTTGCTGTCCACATACCTGCGAACCGTTGTATCTTCAATATTGATGCCTTCCAGACTGTCTGTATTTTCCAGAAGTGTCGCAACCGTCTGGCCGCTGACATCCGAGGCAATTGTCGTAGGCATGTAGCGCTTGAAAGCATTGAGGCTCAGAAGATACCGGATCGTGACTATCTGCAGAAGCTTTTTTGGCTTATAGCCTTCTTCCGGCACGAAAGCAGACGACGGATCTCCCTCTTTTTCGTATTTTCCGATTTCAAACCGTTTGCAGAGCATGAGCATCACGTCATCCGCGGAGCTCTCCGCCTCTTTGGGCTTTAGATCCGCCGTATCGGCGTAGCCGTAGACATCCGCGAGGAAACGGGTCAGCTGCCTGCCATCGACCGTGAACTCATAAGACGATGTTGTTTTATTGTAAGAAATTTTAAAATCGGAAGTCACCGTATCGCCATTGCTCTCGATGATATCAATCGCCTTGGCGATCGTGTCATTCAGATCCATGTCGTGATGGGAGGATTCTTCCGCGGTGTCCCGCAGCACGACCGAATAAGCCAGTTCGTTATATGCGAGCAGCTGGCCGTTACGGTCGTATATATTCCCGCGCGTGCCGGGAATACTGATTTCTCTTTTGATGCGGAGCTGGAAATTGTTCATGTAGCTCTCGCCGTTTACAATCTGAAGATTGAAAAGGCGCACGATCATTACGCCTGCCGAAGCGACAACAGCCGCGGCGACCAGCAGGACGCGCAGATTGATTCTTTTGAACCAGGCGGTTAGATCGTCCCCGCCGAAATGGATTCCACCAAACAAAGCTGACTCCTCTTCTTACGGAAAAACAAAGCAGACCGGACGCGGCATTTACCACTTCCGGCCGATATTTTGCGGAATGACGCTGCTTCCCGGCGCCGTATGGTGACTTTCCTTCATGTAGCGGTTATACAGAATCGTCAGAAACGGATAGATGAATGTTGCAAACAGTGCCGTGTAAATCATTTCCGGGAGAACGATCTGCAGCAGAAAAGTTCCCAGAAACAGACGGTTCCTTAAAAGAAACAGGAATACAAAATTCAGAAAACAATAAATAAAATCCGAGACCGCGGTGATCAGAACCGGAAATGCCAGGTCCTCAACATAAAGATACTTCTTGAATTTGCCGCATAAAAATCCGATCAGGCCGTAGACAAATGCTTCGAAGCCAAGCATCGGGCCGAAGAAAATATCGCACAGAAGACCGCTGGTGAATCCGATGAAAAGTCCTCTCCGCTCCCCCAGAAGAAAGCCGTACGATACGGTAATGATCAGCATGATATTCGGCTTTATTCCGGCGAGCGAAATGTGCGGAAGTACCGTAGATTCCAGGATGAAACCGGCCAGGATCGTCAGTGCGGCGACCAGAAAGGTAACAAACTTTTTCATTGCGCTCCCGCCGGCGCTTTCTGCTTGAGCTGCTTGATGATGAGCACGGTATTGAGGTGCGCAAAATCAACGGCAGGCGTAATCTGGCCGGACTTTGTAATGTTGTTCGCATCCTGCTGGATGCTTGTAATCGTGCCGATCAGGATATCCGGCAGATATTTGTCGCTGATATTGGCGGTGACGATTTTGTCTCCGACCTTGACGTTGTTCTCAGGGTCCTGCAGGCGCACAAAATGTATGGTTCTGTCCGCGTACAGCTGAAGACTGCCTGACACGACCAGGTTATCTCCGGTTGACAGAACAGCGCCGGCTACATTGATATTATCGTCGATAATCGTTTCCACACGCGCCCAGTCGCTGCCGATTGCCGTGATTCTTCCGACCAGACCGGAACCTGCGAGTACATTCATATCAAGAGATAATCCATCGGAAGTTCCCTTGTCGATAACGAAAGAGTGATACCAGTTTCCGGTGTCTTTTGCGATAATCCGGGCGCCGGTCTTCTCGTATTCCGAATAGCCCTGATCCAGCTCATACAGGCGTTCAAGCTCTCGCAGAGCGTATCTGCTCTGCGAGAGTGAGGTGTTCTCCGCAGAAAGCTCTTCGTTCTTCTTTTTGAGCTCCTTGTTCTCCTTCCGGAGCGACGACATATCTTCCAGCAGCTCCTGCCTTCCCAGAATCCAGCCGCCGATTCTGCTGATGCCGTTTTGGAAAGGGACAACCAGATAGCCGGCGGTATTTTCCATGGGACCGGAAACCACGTCCGAATAATATGTCAGAAAAATCAGTCCGATACAGGCAAGCGAGACAATCAGAAGCAGATATCTTCCGGGGATATGCAAATGGAATTCTCTCGGATTCTTTTTCGGAGTAGAACTCATCATTTATTACCAAGTCCTTCAATTGTATACGCGAGTGATCTGTACTGCGCCTTCTTGATCACCTGGGCAAGGCCCTGCGCTACTGTATTGACAGGAGAATCCGCCATGTTGACGTCCAGATGAATTTCCTCCCGGAGCCGGTCTGCAAGACCTTCTTCCTGACTCGCGCCGCCCGTCACGAACATTCCGTGGCGATAGATGTCCGCGGACAGTTCCGGGGGCGTTCTTTCAAGAATGACCTTTACATTGTCCACGATCACACGGAAATTTTCCTTTAAAGACTCCGCGACAAAATCATGTGTCAGCGTCCGTTCCATCGGAAGTCCGGTCACAATATCCCTGCCGTAAACCGTACATTCTCCTCCGTTGGAGGAAATGTCATTGAAAGACATACGGACCGCCTCCGCAGTTTTCATGCCGATGACAAGGCTGTATTCTCTTCTGACCGCGCTTACAATTGACGCGTCAAAAACATGCCCGCCGACCTTGACAAGCTTCGAAAGTACAATGCCGCCCAGAGAAAGAATGGAAATCTCCGTCGTGTCGAAACCTACGTCGACCACCAGAACGCCCTGGGAATTCTTGATATCGATACCGAGGCCGAGTCCGTCCGCGATTGCCTTCTCCACTGCGAGAATTCGCTTCGCCTTAATTCCGGAATCTTTGACAAGATCGTAGAAGGCGCGGCGCTCGACTTCGGTAACATCTGTCGGAATCGCGATGAAAAAATCGCCCGGATGCAGTGTCCCGTTCTGCTCCTGCGTCATGAAAGCCTTCATTAAAAGCTCCATGTTGTTGATATCCGCGATGACACCGCTTCCGATCGGATACGACACACGGATATTGCTCGGCGCCTTTTCAAACATTTCATAGGCTTCATCGCCGTAGGCAATCATGCGCTTTTTGTTCTGCACAGCGATCAGATTCTTCTGCACCATGATTTTGTCGGTGGACGCATTATAGATCTTGATATTGCAGGTGCCAAGATCGATGCCGTAAGAATTGGAAGATACGCCCGGATCCTTGAATTTCTGTTCCGGCCGCACGTCCGTGTTCAGATTTGTCTTTCTCTTTCCGAAAATCATAAAACTCCTGCTTCCTTCATGCTGGTATAGCATAGATCTCCGATGATGATATGATCCACCAGAGGAATTTCCAGTTCTGCGCCAAGATCCCGGATCCTTTTGGTAATGCTGATGTCCGCATCGCTGGGAGCAGCGATGCCGCTCGGGTGGTTATGCAGCAAAAGAATGTTCACTGCGCCGCCTTCCAGCGCCCGCAAAAATACCTCCCGCGGAGACAGCAGGGAACAGTTGACGGTTCCGACGCTGAGTTTTTCTTCCCGCAGAAGCCGCAGCTGATTGTCCAGGAGAAGCAGCAGCACGATTTCTCTTTCTTCGTGCCGCAGCGACTCCATATAGTAGTCTGCCACGCTCTTCGGGTCTGTAAAAACAAGCTTCTCTTCCGCTTTTTCCAGAGACAGACGTCTCGAGAGTTCCGTCAGACAGAGGAGTCTGACCGCCTTCACTTCCCCGATGCCGCGAACCGACATAAGATCCCGCAGCGAAAGGTGATACAGCGCCAGAAGACTTTCTTCTTTCCCGCCTTTGTTTTTCAGGCACAGAATATGATGCGCCAGATCCAGAGCCGAATCACCGGAGCTTCCCGTGCGAAGCATGATCGCGAGAAGCTCGGCGTTCGAAAGAGATCCGCCGCCGTATTTCAGAAAACGTTCATAGGGCATTTCCGCCCTCCCGGAAGGTTCCGGTTTTTTCATTCTGCTTCCTTTCCGGGCCTCTCCCGGTCAGAAGTTATTCTATATTCTAATGGTTTGCATCCAGTTTCGCAAGACCGCGGTCTTTCATATTCTGCAGCGTCTTCAGTATACCGAACTTGGCATGCGGCCATGTTAGCCCGCCTTGAAAATATACATTGTAGGGAGGCTTGATCGGTCCGTCCGCGGAAAGCTCGATCGACGAGCCGGATACAAAGGCGCCTGCCGCCATGATGACATCACTGTCGTACCCGGGCATCGGCGCCGGTTCGCAGGCGACAAAACTGTCAACCGGCGAGGCGGACTGAATTCCCTGACAGAACGCGATGACGCCTTCCGGACTCCCGAATGTGATTGCCTGAATAATATCGTGCCGCTGTTCATCCGCACCCGGCAGAACAGAAAATCCCAGATTTTCATACGCGCTTGCCGCGAATATCGCTCCCTTCAAAGCGCTTGCCGTAACAATGGGGCCCATAAAAAAGCCCTGAAAGAACTGCGGGAGAATATCCAGAGACGCACCGACCTCTTTGCCTAGTCCTGGACTTGTGAGGCGGACAGCGGCGTTCGCAACGCACTCTTTCTTACCTGCGATATAACCGCCGATCGGCGCGAGTCCGCCGCCGGGATTTTTGATCAGAGAACCGACAACCATGTCCGCGCCGACATCCGAAGGTTCTTTGTCTTCGGTAAATTCGCCGTAGCAGTTGTCAACCATGCAGAGGACGTCGGGGCGGTATGTTTTGACGAAGCGGATAGCCTCTCCAATCTGATCGACCGAAAATGTGTGCCGCGTCTGATATCCTTTGGAACGCTGGATGGTAACTAGATGGATTTTATGCTCTGTGTCTTCTTCCAGCGCCTTGCGGATTTTGTTAAAATCAAAGGAATCATCCGGCAGCAGATCAACCTGCAGGTACGAGATGCCGTATTCCGCAAGGCTCCCGCGGGAAGGCCGGATGCCGATCACTTCTTCGAGCGTATCATACGGTTTGCCGGCGATGCTCATCAGGGTCTGTCCGGGCCGGAGGTTGCTCATAAGTGCGAGGGCGAGCGCATGCGTTCCGCAGGTGATCTGCGGCCGTACAAGTGCGTCTTCCGTATGAAAATACAGCGAATAGACCTTCTCGAGGCCGTCCCGCCCGATATCGTCGTAACCGTAACCGGTCGTGCCCTTCAGACTTGCCTCTCCGATGTGAGCATCCTGAAACGCCTTGATGATGCGGAGCTGGTTATACTCCGCAAGATCATCGATTTTCTGAAAACGTTCTTTTAAACTATCAAGGATCGGCCCGGCGAATGCCAGAACTTCCTCTGAGATGCCAAGGGCTTTCAGCGCGGTGTCATCTTTCTTCTGCAATGTATCGTTTATCATAATGTTGCTTTGTGCTTCCTCTCTGTACGGTAATGCTCTTCTATGATCTCTTCCATGCGGCCGGCCAGCGCCTGGTCTCCGGAATATTCGCAGGGATCAATCCAGATGACACCCCGCTCTCTGTGAAACCAGGTAAGCTGGCGCTTCGCGAAATGTCTGGTTTGGATCTTGATCTGCCGGACGGCCTCTTCCAGTGTATCCCTGCCGTCAAGATACCGGATCAGCTGCCGGTATCCAAGGCCCTGCATGCTGACATCCTCTTCGCGAAGACCCGCGTTGTAGAGCCTGCGCACTTCTTCCGGCAGTCCGTCCCGCATCATCCTGTCCACGCGCTCGTCGATTCTCCTGTAAAGCACTTCCCGCGGCGGTGACAAAACAAAAAAGACTGCGTCATACACAGGGCGCTTCTGATGCTCGGCTTCATTGTGCAGGGAAATGCACTGCCCGGTCTGTCTTTTGAATTCGAGCGCGCGGATGACCCGCTTGATATTGTTCGGGTGAATCTGCTGCGCCGCTTCCGGATCCTCCTTCCGTAGCAGTTCGTGCAGGGCAAGCGGACCGTTTGAGCGCGCGATGGCTTCCATTTCCCGCCGGAAAGCGCTGTCTTCCTCGGTCTTTGTAAAATCAATGCCATACAGCAGTGCCTGAATATAAAATCCGGTTCCTCCGACAAGGAAAGGGAGCTTCCCTCTTTTAGAAATTTCCAGAGCGGCGGCTTCGGCCTTCTGCTGGAATAAAACAACGTTCCACGGATCCCTGGGATCCAGAATATCAATTAAATGGTGCGGAATCCCGTTCATCTCGTCTTTCCGCACTTTTGCGGAACCGATATCCATGCCGCGGTAAACCTGCATGGAATCGGCGGAAATGATTTCACCGTCAAGCCGCCTTGCCAGTTCGATACTGACAGCAGTTTTGCCGGAAGCGGTGGGCCCCGCAATAATCACAAGCTTCTTCATACTTTTATATAATGCGTCAGACGATGCGCCCGAATTTCTTTTCGACTTCGTCTTTTGTCATGATAATCATTGTCGGCCGTCCGTGCGGGCAGTGATACGGATTATCAAGTGTTAAAAGTTCCCGGATCAGCGCGCGCGCCTCTTCCTCGGAAAGGTGCATGTTCCCTTTTACGGCCGCTTTACAGGACATGGAAGCGATTTTATACAGGATGGCAGACGGAGTTCCGCTCAGCCTGGAATCCGCAATTTCATCGAGTATTTCAAGAAGCAGGGCATCAGGCGCGTTGGAATAAAGCTCGAGCGGGATTGCGCGGATCGCGTAGCTGCCGTCGCCGAACGGCTCGACCTCATAGCCCATTTTCGTAAAATAATCCGAGTACTCCTGTAGAGCTGATTCTTCCCTTCCGGTTAGTGTAATAATCAGGGGAGGAGCAAGCAGCTGGGAAGGTGCGGCTTCTTCCTGTTTCGCGGACAGTCGTTTCATCAGCCGCTCGAAGTTGACTTTTTCATGGGCGGCATGCTGGTCAATCAGAAGCAGCCTGTTCTCGAATTCCACAAGCCAGTACGTTTTGAAAACCTGACCGATAATCCGGTAGCGCGAAGCGTTCTGCTGCGTAAAAACCGGCGCATCCTGAGAATCAGCCTGTCCGGAGGAAGCAGTATCTGCCGCATCTGTACCTGGAGTTTCCCTGTCTGCCATTTTCTCATCCGCAGACTTTTCCAATGGTTTTTCGGAAGGCTGAGGCGCCGGCTTCGAAAACAGTTCCTGCTGCTCAAAGCGAAAGGGCTGTTTCTGTGCCGTTTTCCCGCTTTCATCCGTAAAAGTAAAGCTTTCGGAAACGAATTTCGAAGAATCTTCCCTGACAGCGCTCGCGGGATTCTTACCGGGCAATTCGAACTGTTCGATGTGCGGCGCTTTTTTCAATGCTTCTTCACGGGCTTTGTTTTCCGCACGAAGTCTGTCGCTTTCTTCTTTTCTTGTTTCCAGCGTCACGGACGGAATCAGTTCAACTCTGTGCAGCGCCGCGTGGACCGATTCGTTTATGAAATCATAGATGGCTCTGGCATCGGAAAAGCGGACTTCCATTTTAGAGGGATGCACATTGACGTCAATTTCCTGCGGATCGGCAGTAAGATAAAGAATCGCGAACGGGAATCTGTGCTGCATCAGATCTGTCCGGTAACCCTCCTCCAGACCTTTGGAAAGAATGTCGCTTTTCAAAACTCTTCCGTTTACAAAAAAGATCTCATAAGCTCTTGTAGACCTTGAATATTCAGGCCTTCCGAGGAATCCGCGAAGACGCACGGAACCGTTCTGCGCATCCACGGGAATCACCGACCCTGCGATTTCCCTGCCGTAAATCCGGTAGATCAGCTCCTTCTCATTGCCGCTGCCAGTTGTATGGAGCTTTTCCTGCTGGTTCACCCTGTAATGAAAAGAGATGTCAGGATGGGAAAGTGCGAGGTGTTCCATCAGATCTGTGATATAGCCGGCTTCCGTCTGCGGAGCCCGCAGAAATTTCCTGCGTACAGGCACATTGTAAAAAAGATTCCGTACAATGACCGTCGTGCCGTCAGGAGCGCCGACCTCTGTGATATCGAGCGGGATGACATCGGATGCAGCCTGTGCGGGAGCGCCGGAAGGCGTAAATGAGCGGTTCTTTGCCCGCATGCCGATCATACGATCCTTCGTCTTTGTAATCATTTCGACTTCGGAAACTGCGGCAATACTGGAGAGCGCTTCGCCGCGGAAGCCGAGGCTGTGCAGATGGGAAAGGTCGCGCTCATCCGAAATCTTACTGGTCGCGTGACGCCGGAAAGCTTTTGTCAGCTGCGACGGTTCAATGCCGCAGCCGTTGTCGGTCACCCGGATCAGGTCGATGCCGCCCTGCCTGATTTCAACGGTGACCGCGTCCGCGCCGGCGTCAATCGAGTTTTCAACCAGTTCCTTGACGACGTTCACCGGTCGTTCCACGACTTCGCCTGCGGCGATTCGGTTGATTGTTTCGCTGGATAATATATGGATTTCAGCCATCCTGCTCCTTTAAAATGCCGGAAGTATCCGGCATATGTGTACGCCTTACGAGCTCCACCTGTTGTTCAGCTCCGACTGCAGTCTGTAGAGCGTGTTCAGCGCGTCCATCGGTGTCATATTTGTAATGTCGATTTCCTTCAGCTGCTTCAAAACATCGCCGTCCGTCACTGTCTCAAACAAAGACATCTGGCCGAGATCCACGTCGTCATAATGCTGCACTTTCTGCGGTGCGCCGCCCGCACTGTCCGTACGGACCTCGATGCTGTGAATCTTCTCTGTGATATCGTTGTCCGAAAGCTGTGAGGCAATTTCCTTTGCCCTGTCAATCACAAGGTCCGGAATGCCGGCAAGGCGCGCGACCTGAATGCCATAGCTGCGGTCCGCACCTCCCTTTACGATCTTTCGAAGGAAAATAATGTCATCGCCCTTTTCTCTTACAGCGACGCAGTAGTTGCTGACATTGTCGATTTTGCCTTCGAGCTCGGTCAGCTCATGGTAATGGGTCGCGAACAGGGTCTTGGCACCAAGATATTTCTTGTTGCTGATATATTCAACGACGGCCCAGGCGATGGACAGTCCGTCAAATGTGGAAGTTCCGCGTCCGATCTCATCCAGAATCAGAAGAGATCTGGGTGTCGCGTTCCGAAGAATGTTCGCCACTTCATTCATTTCGACCATGAACGTCGACTGACCGCTGCCCAGATCGTCCGAAGCGCCGACCCTGGTGAAAATCCTGTCCACAACGCAAAGGTCCGCCGCTTTTGCGGGAACAAAGCTGCCGATCTGATTCAGAAGAACAATCAGCGCGACCTGCCGCATATACGTTGATTTGCCGGCCATATTCGGACCCGTAATAATCGCGATGCAGTTCTTTTTATTGTCGAGAAGCGTATCGTTCCGGACAAAATCGCCCTGCATCATCTGCTCCACGACCGGATGTCTGCCGTCTGTGATTTTGATGATGCCTTTGTCATTGAGCTTGGGCCGCACATACCCGTTCCGCTCGGCTGTAACCGAAAGCGAGCAGTAGACATCAAGAAGAGCGACCGCCTTCGCGGATTTCTGCAGCTGCGCAACCCGTTCCGCGATCCGGTCTCTGCATTTGCAGAACTCTTCATATTCCAGATCACCGAGCTTATCCTGTGCGTTCAGAATTGTGTCCTCGAGCTCTTTGAGCCTCTTTGTTGTGTAGCGCTCTGCTCCGACCAGTGTCTGCTTTCTGTCCCAGTCCGCGGGCACCTGATCCTTGAAGGCGTTTGTCACCTCGAGAAAGTAGCCGAAAACGTTGTTGTATTTTACGCGCAGTGTTTTGATACCGGTCTGCTCTCTGGCTTCCTCTTCAAGAGAAGCAAGCCATTGTTTTCCCTGCGTTTTAGCTTCACGGAAGTGATCGATATCTTTGTTGTATCCGGTTTTGATGATACCGCCGTCTTTCATTGCAAGAGGCGGGTCATCGACGATTGCTGCGTCGAGCAGCCGGATCAGATCCGTATAATCTCCCAGCGCGCTGCTGACCGCTGTCAGTTCGCTTTCCCTGAAAGATGACAGAACCTGCCGGATCGGTCCCAGCATTTTCAGGGATTCCCGAAAGGCCAGAACATCCTTGGGATTGGCGCTGCCATAGCTGATTTTGGTTAAGAGGCGTTCGAGATCATAGACCGGCTGAAGATATTCTCTTATTTCATCGCGGTCTACAGGATTTTCAGATAAGGCAGCGACTGCATCCTGCCGCTTCTCAATCATCTCCCTGTCGATCAGCGGCTGCTCGAGGAACTGGTGCAGGAGTCTCGCGCCCATCGCTGTTTTGGTTTTATCAAGAACCCACAGGAGCGAACCGCGAACCTTCTTCTCCCGCATGGTTTCCGTGAGCTCCAGATTTCTGCGGGTCGCGCTGTCTAAAAGCATGTATTTGCCGGACGCGTAAGCTTCAAGCCGTGTAATATTGGCGAGGTCATTGAGCTGTGTCGCATAAAGATACTGCAGAAGAGCCCCGGAAGCTGTCTGCGCGTAGCGCAGATCTTCGATGCCAAGAGCGATCATGCTGGAAACCCTGAAATGCGAAAGCAGGGTTTCCGTACATTCCCGCTGCCCGAAATAATGTGCATCCAGTGAGTTGACAGCAATCCCCTGCCGTCCCTTCAGGTCGTCGATGTCAATGCCGGAAAGCAGAAAAGCATCGTTGCAGATGATCTCCGCCGGCGCATATTTCATGATTTCATCAAGAATCTTCCGGTTTCCGCAGACCTCAGTCGTGTAGAAATCTCCGGTTGAGACGTCGGCAGCCGCGATGCCGCAAAGATTCGTATCATAGAAGACGCTGAGCAGATAGTTGTTGCGGTGTTCGTCCAGCGTCTCCGGACTCGTATTGGTGCCGGGCGTGACAATGCGGATGACCGCGCGCTTTACAAGACCCTTCGCAAGCTTCGGATCTTCCATCTGCTCGCAGACCGCGACCTTATACCCCTTTTCAACAAGCTTCGCGATATAGATATCAACCGCGTGATACGGTATGCCGCACATAGGCGCGCGCTCTTTGAGACCGCAGGATTTGCCGGTCAGCGTGAGCTCAAGTTCTCTGGCCGCTGTCTTCGCGTCGTCAAAGAACATTTCATAGAAATCGCCGAGGCGGTAAAACAAAAGACAGTCTTTGTACTGCTCCTTCGTCCGCAGGTATTCCTGCATCATAGGTGAAACTTCATTTATATTGGGTGTGGACAAAACGGATTCCTCTGCTGCTGTTAATAGCCGCGTTCATTTTCCCGGAGAGCTTTTCCGAAATAATAAAAGCCCTTATTGTCATCCAGTGATACGTCGTAAAATTTTCCGATCATCGATTCGTCTCCCGGAAAATGCACGATTGTATTGTTGGAAAGCCGGCCTGTAATATAGCCGTCCATCTGCTGGTTTTTCTCTTCGGCAAGCGCTGTCATGACGCGTCCCTGCAGCGCGCCCGTGCTGTTTCTTGCGGATTCCTGCACAGCGGAAAGAATCCGGTCGAAACCTTCCTTCACCACTTCCTCCGGAACCTGCGGCATGGAAGCGGCCGGCGTTCCCGTGCGCTTCGAGTAGATGAATGTATAGGCGTTGTCAAAGCGTACTCTTTTGATAACGTCAATTGTCTCATCTACATCTTCGGGGCCTTCGCCGGGGAAGCCCGCGATGATGTCCGTCGTAATAGCCACATCCGGAATCATCTCGCGGATTTTCAGCGCGCGCTCGATATACTGCTCTTTTGTATACCGGCGGTTCATCTTCTTTAAGATACGGTCAGAACCGGACTGCAGCGGGAAATGCACATGCCTTGCAATGTTCGGATGCTGCGCGATGACTTCCAGAAGATCCTCGCGGATATCCTTCGGGTGCGGCGTCATAAAACGGACGCGCTTGATTCCGTCAATTTCCGCAACCTCCCGGAGAAGATCCGCGAACGGCACCGGCTGTTCCAGATCCTTTCCGTAGGAATTTACGTTCTGCCCGAGCAGCATGACTTCCACGACACCGTCCTGCGCGAGCTTTTCAATCTCGCGTATGATTTCCTTCGGTTCACGGCTGCGCTCTCTTCCTCTTACATACGGAACAATGCAGTAGCTGCAGAAATTGTTGCAGCCGAACATAATATTGATGCCGGACTTGTAGCGGTATCTGCGCTCCACCGGCAGATCCTCCACGATCAGGTCCGTGGATTCCCATACGTCCACAACGCGTCTAGCCGAAGCGGAAGCGCCGTATTTCTGCGAATTTTCAAAGACCCTGCAAAGATATTCCGGGAAACGGAACAGGTTATGCGTACCGAAAATCAGGTCCACATACGGATAGCTCCTGCGGAGTTTGTCCACATTGGACTTTTCCTGCATCATGCAGCCGCAGACCGCAATTTTCATCGCGGGATTGGACTTCTTGTAGTGGCTGGCGCGGCCGAGTCTTCCGTAAAAATGCTGGTCGGCATTATCGCGCACCGTGCAGGTGTTAAAGATTACGAAATCCGCGCTCTCGTCCGGAGCCTCCGTAAAACCAGCATCTGAAAGCACACCGGAGAGCTTCTCAGCGTCCCTCGCGTTCATCTGGCAGCCGAAATTGGTGACATGGTACGTCGGTGTGCGGCCGAGCTGCGCTTTCAGTTCCTGTGTATACTCCCTGTCTCTTTGAAGAAATTCCTCCTGCCGCGCGAGCTCCTTTTCATCAGCGATTAATTTCAAATTCTGCATATTTGTTCAGTATCCTCAAAAGTATTTCGGCCCCGGTCTCCATCTGCTGCGCCGAGACGTATTCATAACGGCTGTGATAGTTGAATGCACCGGTTCCAAGGTTCGGGCAGGGTATCCCTTCGAAGCTGAGCTTGCAGCCGTCGGTGCCGCCGCGGATCGGCTGTGTTACCGGCGTAACGCCAAGCTCCTGCATGGCTTCCTTTGCATTGTCGATCAGGTGCCTGTGTGGCAGAATCTTTTCCGCCATATTGTAATAAGAGTCTTCAATCTTCAGTGTAACCGTACCTTCGCCGTACACTTTGTTCATCTGCTGCGCCGCGTCTGTGACCTTCTGTTTCTTTTCTTCAAATTTACTGCGGTCATGATCACGCAGAATGTATTCCATATGCGCATGGTCTGTCGTGCCGCTCATTTCATCCAGATGATAGAAGCCTTCATACCCTTCGGTACGGGCGGGAATTTCGTCCGGCGGAAGCAGTGCGTTGAGTTCCATTCCGATCAGCAGCGCGTTCTTCATCTTGTCCTTGGCATCGCCGGGATGTGTAGACAACCCCTGTATATCAATCGAAGCCGAAGCAGCATTGAAGTTTTCGTATTCCAGCTCGCCGACGGCGCTTCCGTCGATTGTATACGCGTAGTCAACGGCAAAATGACGCCTGTCGACATGCATTGTGCCGTTTCCGACTTCTTCATCCGGCGTGAACATCAGGCGGATGGTTCCGTGCGCGTATTCGGGATGCTGCAGATAAAAGCGGAATACTTCCATGATCTGCGTGATACCGGCCTTGTCGTCGCCTCCAAGGACGGAAGTCCCGTCCGTGACAATCAGTGTATTTCCCTTCTCCTTTGAGAGTTCCGGATAATCCGCGGGATCAAGAATATAAGTGGGGCTTTCCGAAAGGATAACCGGTCTGCCGTCGTAGTTTTCAATGAGCCTTGGATGAATCTCCTTCGCGTCTACAGCATCCGAAGTGTCCATATGAGCAACGAGACCAAGGATGGGCGCTGTATTTTCCCGGCGCTTTGCTGCTGCGTCCGGAAGAAGGGCTGTTTTATCCGGATCTGCCGGAATATTGCCCGGTACACTTGCGTATACGTAGCAATGTTCCTCGTCATAACTGACATCGGAAGCTCCCATCGCGAGAAGCTCTTCGTAGAGGATTTTCGCGAGATCTCTCTGACAGGACGTCGAAGGATTATCGGCAACGCCTTCTTTTGACTGTGTATAAACGGATGCGTAGCGGATAAATCTGTCCGCGATTTCTCTGGTGTTAAAATGTGACATGTTATTACCTCAGTTGATGGCCATAGCGGTCTGTTTTCATCTATTTGTGCAGATGTTTTTTAATATATGAAAATGTCTTCTCTTCTCCCTCATCCCGCAGCATGTACAGGAGCTTTTCGAGAAGGGCCCTGGTTTCCGGGTGCAGGAATTTCCATGTGCAGCCACGCATATAATATGCCAGAGGATCCGCGTCGGTATATGCTTTCCCCCGGTACACTTTACTCGCAGCAATCCGGTCCATGAACATTTCAATTACATACCTTCCGGGCATTTTCGCGGGAAGGATGCCGCAGGGGCTGCCTTCTTCGGCACCGGTCGAATAATCCAGCCAGTATTCGTAATGATGCTTATTTCGCCCCTTGTGGTGAAGCCAGGCGCTCGAATAGCCCTTATCCTCACGCTCCGCGTTGTTCGGACTCCGGTCTCCCTGATAATATCTCGCGCCGACGAAAAACTCCGAAGGGCTGTATTTGGACAGATCGTGCGTCAGCCCCTGGCGGTACAGCCCTACCCGGAAACATTCTTCCGCCACATAAGCTTTATGCTTTGAGATGGTCAGAAGATGCAGCACTGTCTTTTTCAGTGTGATCTTTTCCTTCATTTCCTGCCTTCCTTGTATCTGCGGGAGCCTTCTTCTGCGGTTTCTGCGTCTTCGGCGCGGGTTCGAATTCCTTCACCGCGCGCAGTATGCAGATGGAACGGCCGCGCACGCTGATATGATGCTGGTCCGCAAGAACCGGCGGGTCCTGATAAAACGCGTCTTCCTCTGCCGCGGTATCCGCAATCACGCGCCAGACAAAACCGTCCCACGGCGCCGGAACCGCCAGCATCTGCGCGTGCCAGTGCATGTTGACGGCGAGGTAAATCAGTGCGTCCGCAGGGTTCTCCTCCGCGTATTTCTCATTGAATAGAATGCCGACTGTATGACTGTAGCCGCCGAAATCCGGTTTCCAGGCATCCGCGCCATGGAACGATACATCCGGATATCCGTAAACCTTGTAATCACTCATGCGGAACGGATGCCGCATCCGGAAAATGGAGTGCGCCTTTCTGAACGCGATGATTTTTTTCGTGAAATCATATTGTTTTCCGGACGCGGAAGTTTCTTTCCAGCTGGTCCAGCCGGTTTCATTGTCCTGGCAGTACGGATTATTGTTGCCATCCTGTGAGTTACAGCGCTCGTCGCCGGCGTAAATTAAAGGCGTGCCCTGCGACAGTATCGTCAGAGTCATAAGGTTCCGAAGCTGGCGCTGGCGCAGGGACCGGACGTCCCTCCGGCTGCTCTGCCCTTCAACGCCACAGTTCCAGCTGTCATTCTCATCGGTTCCGTCCCGGTTCTCTTCGCCGTTTGCCTCGTTGTGCTTCCAGTTGTAGCAGACCGTGTCGTTTAATGTGAAGCCTTCGTAATTGGCGGCATAGTGTACATTCCCGTGTTTTTCGGGTACCTCGATAAATGCCTTGCAGAATTCCCGCAGCATCTGGTTGTCGCTTTTGACAAAACAGCGGACAAGGTGTTGAAAACCGCCTGTATATTCGCAGAGGTGTCGGATGGAAGGTCTGCCGACAGCCGGATTTTCGGTGTTTTCACGCGTAAGTTCCTCATACGGAAACGAATAATAGAAAACCGACGTATCCGACAGCATCGGATCGGACGCGATCGTCATCAGACCGCTGTCGCTGCCTTTTAAATGAAAGCCGTCAATCTGATAATGTGTCACATAAAATCTGCAGGTCTCCAGCTGTGTCTGGATCGTCACTGTATCCGGGAAAAACAGCTGCAGATAAACTTCGATCCCTTCACTGTGGAATGCGTCTACCATGGCCTTGAATTCGGTCTGCGGACTTTTACTCTTCGCATACGCACGTTTGGGCGCAAAATAACAGCCTTCACCGAAATTCCAGTAATTTGTCTTCCTGCGCAGCTGATCGTCCGAACTTTTGCCGGGAATACTCAGGGAATACTTGTCATTCGTATGAAAATCGGATGGTTCGCCGACAATCATACCCAGCTGCTCGGGCCGCAGTTCATAAACGGGAAGCAGCTCCACAGCTGTAATTCCAAGCTCCTTCAGATACGGAATCTTGTGAATGACACCCCGAAAGGTTCCCTTGTCCGGTACCTTTGACGATCTTGACGCGGTAAATCCCCGCGCGTGCATGCAGTAAATCAAACGGTCCGGCCATGGCGCGGTTCTCCGGTTGCCGTAGGAAGGAAGCTCGTCTTCGGCGGAAGGAAAAAGGCGACATGCCGCGAACTCTTCGCCGTCCTTTTTGAGCAGGATGAGTTCCCGCGCGTAAGGATCCTCGAACGAATAATCATCGCGGTAATACCTGTACGCCCAGTGCGCCGGATCCAGACCCTTCATCCGCACGGAATACAGGCTGCCATAGCGGTATTCATCTGTAAACGGAACCCTGACTTCCGCAAGATCCGGCAGATGGTACAGAAGCAGTCCGCAGTTACGGCAGTCGTGGAAAACCGTGCTGAAGATAACGCTGTCTGCTGTGACCGTTGTGCCCGGCAGTACCGTATGCGCAGGAAATGTCTCTAAGTTTGTAGTCATGGCTGTCTCCGTTTTCCCGTTATTTCTTATGAATCTCGTTTTACAATGTGCATAATGCACCGTAATTTTATCATAAACTGTCAGTAATCACCAATCTTTTACACCCAGAACATGCAGGAACCTTGACGGGCGCTGCGGACTTTCCTTTGTACCGCTGACATAATATAGTTTCAGCTCTTTTTTCGCCCGCGTCATGGCAACATACAAAAGTCGCCGTTCTTCCTCGATTTCTTCTGCGGAAACGGCTTTTCTGGACGGTACGATGCCTTCATTGAGATCCGGCAGAATGACACAGTCAAATTCAAGGCCTTTGCTGGCGTGCATTGTCATGACGCGGATATCGGAGGGAAGTCTGTTTTCTTCCTTCTCCGTGGAATTCTTTCCGGCCATCTCCTGCAGAAGTCCGGAGAGCGCGGACAGGGAAGTGGTTCTGTGTGAAATCCCAAGAAGACTGCCCAGAAATGTTCGTATTGCGTCTGCCGAGTCTTTACCCCGCTGTACGGCGAAAGACGCATAGTCCATGCTGTAAAACAGATACTGCAGGGCATAAAACGGCTGCATAGAAGAAAGGCGGAGAAGATCTTCATACAACTCGGTAAACGCTCTTCTGCCGGAAGAAAGCCGCGAAACAAACGCAGCGATATTTCCGGCTTCCATGACTTCGTCCGGAAAATCCTGCCGCAGCAGAAATCTCGGCGGACGGTTCATGATCATATAGAAGTCACTGCGTGAAAGTTTTCCTTCTGCCGCCCCTGCGGCAAGCCGCAGATAAGCAGCGATCTCCGCTAAAAGCCGGCACTGCTCTTCTTTTTGCAGCGCGGTGCCGCTGCTCTGCGTAAATCCTTCCTTTTCAAGAAACCGCAGAAATGTCCTTACCTGCAGGTTTGTGCGGAAAATAACCGCAGTCGTTCCCTTCCCCATGCCGCTGCGGCCACGCAGTTCTTCGAGTGTGCTATGAAGCTGCCCGCTTTTAGATGAGAAGCTTTTAATTTCCGGTACTGTTCTGTCTTTCGACGCGGCAATCTGCTGTTTGGCAAGACGGTTTCTGTTTTCCCGGATGACACGTTCTGCAAAGAACAGGATGCCGGCACTGCTGCGGTAATTGATCCGGAGTTTCACGATGTGCGCGCCGGGATAGTCTTTGTCAAAATTTTGCAGGAATCCGGGAGATGAACCGCGGAATCCGTAAATCGACTGGTCGTCGTCGCCGACCGCAAAGAGGTTTTCTGTATCTAGAAACGAAAGTGTCTCTTCCTGCAGTTTGTTGATATCCTGAAATTCATCAACAAGAAGGAAGCGGAACCGTTCATACCATCTTCTGCGGATTTCCCTGTTGTTTTTCAGAAGATCTCTGCAGAGCAGGATCATGTCGTCAAAATCCAGCAGATGGTTTTCGTTCAGGTACTGCTGATAAGCGGAGAAAGCGCCGGCATAAATTTCATCTTCCTCGAAGCTTTCCGGAAGAGCGCATTTTCTGCGTGTGATGTATGCGTCCAGAAGGCGGATGAATTCTTCTTTGTCCCCTACAGGCCCTGCCGGACGCTGCCGCTCATGATAAAGCGAGGAAAGAAGCGCCGCGCGGCCGCGCGCGTCAATCAGACGCCGGCACGAAGCATCCGACTCCTGCAGAATATGATAGAAAACCGAGTGAAATGTTCCGAAGACAACCGGAGGGACGACGCCGCCGTAACGATCACGGCAGCCCTTGATGAAGCGTTCCCGCATCTGCATCGCCGCCTTTCTGGAGAAGGTCAGCACAAGAATACAGGAAGGATCGATGTGATGACATGTGAGCAGATCGTGGATGTGTTCGGTAAGGACGAACGTCTTGCCGCTCCCCGGGCCTGCCAGTACAAGGCAGGGCCCTTCGAAGTGACAGATCGCTTCCCTCTGCTCTTTGTTGCCGGGAAGAAATGATCCTTCTTCACGCCGGCCGCGGGAACGCGGGGCGCAGGAAGGATCGCCTGATAAATGACAGATATTAAGCGCCAAGAAGAGAAATGGCCTTCCGGATTCTGAACAGAGATTCCTCCTTACCAAGAATCTCCATGATCTGCGTAGCGCCTGCAGGGGTGACTTCTCTTCCGGAAACCGCGATACGAACAGCCCAGATGACGGTCTTGTTCTTGAAACCGTGCGCTTCGGCATACGCCGCGATGATCTCAAAGAGCGCGTCGTTTGTAAATTTTTCAGCGGACTCGAATAATGGCAGGAGCTCCTCCAGAATCTGCAGAGAGTTCTCCTTTGTCGCTTTTTGTTTCTTGTTCTCGAAAAGATCCGCGCTGTATTCCGGAAGCTCTTCAAAGAAAGAAACCATCTCTTCCATATCCGGGAAAATCTCGATTCTGGTGCGGACAAGCTCTGCGATGGTTTTCAGGTCAAGGTTGTCCTTGTGAATGACTTTCCGCAGATACGGCAGAGCCTTCTCATAGAATTTCTCCGGGTCCATCCGGCGCAGATACTCTCCGTTCATCCAGCGCAGCTTCGTGTAATCGAATACAGCAGGCGACTTACCGATTCTATGATAATCAAACACTTTGACGAGCTCATCCAGAGAGAAAATCTCGTTGTCATTTTCCGGTGACCAGCCAAGAAGAGCGATGAAATTGACTACCGCCTCCGGAAGAAAGCCCTGTTCGATCAGATCCTCATAAGAGGAATAGCCGGATCGCTTGGAAAGCTTTTTATGGTCGGCATCCGTAATCAGCGGGCAGTGGATGTATTTCGGGACTTCCCAGCCGAATGCGTCATACAGGCGGTTGTACTTGGGAGAAGAAGAAATATATTCATTGCCGCGAACTACATGCGTGATCCCCATCAGGTGGTCATCAACGACATTCGCGAAATTGTAAGTGGGATACCCGTCCGATTTGATCAGAATCATATCATCCAGTTCTTTATTTTCGACCGTGATATCACCATAAAGCTCGTCGTGAAAAGTCGTTGTGCCTTCCAGCGGATTATTCTGCCGGATAACGAAGGGTTTTCCGGCCGCAAGATTCGCTTCGACCTCTTCTTTTGAAAGATGCAGGCAATGTTTGTCATAGACACTGATTTCTTTTCCGTCTACGACCTGCTTGAGGGAGTCGAGCCGCTCCTGCGTGCAGAAGCAGTAGTACGCTTCGCCCTTTTCGACAAGCATTTTCGCGTATTTCATATACAGTCCGCTCTTTACCCGTTCGGACTGCACGTACGGACCGACAGGACCGCCGAGTTCCGGGCTTTCATCCGGTATGAGGCAGGTCTCCTGCATGGTATGCTTGATGATTTCAACCGCGCCTTCCATCTCCCGCTTCTGATCTGTGTCTTCTATGCGGAGAATAAAATCTCCGCCTTCATGCTTCGCGATCAGATATGCGTAAAGCGCGGTTCTGAGATTGCCGACATGCATTCTGCCTGTCGGTGATGGTGCGTATCTTGTTCTGATTTTCTCTGCCATTCCTCTTCCTTTCCAATGAGGGGCGCGTCTAAAGCCTCCCATGATACCGGTCCAGTATATGCCCGGATACTGCGCATTACAAGCCGTCGGCTGTTTTTCAGTTCCTGCCTGTAGAGCCGAAACCGCTGCTGCCGCGTGCCGTGTCCGAAAGCGCCTCGGCTTCTTTAAATTCAACGGGAAGAAACGGTATGACGACCATCTGCGCGATCCGCTCGCCGGGCGTTACGGTTCTTGTCTCTTCCGAATCATTATGCAGCGGGATCATCCATGGTCCCCTGTAATCACTGTCAACAACGCCGACACAGTTGCCAGGCCGGAGCTGTTCCTTTGCGGCAAGGCCGCTTCTGGCAAAAATGGCGCCGAAATATCCTTCCGGAATTTCCATCGCAAGTCCCGATGAGATCATAACGGTCTTATGCGGTGGAATCACTGTATCCTGTTCGAGATCGGCGTACAGATCGTATCCAGCGGCGCTGCTGCTTCCCCTGCTGGGGATTCTGGCTGTTGGCGTAAGACGCCGGAACTTAATTTCCATTCTACTTGTTACTCCTTGTTCTTATTCCTGCTGTGCTGCGGGATCTGCAGGATTTCCAGATTAGGCTTTTTCTGTGTCTGCGCGTCCGCGGCCGATGTGGCCAGCCTGTCGCAGCGTTCATTCCCTTCATGTCCGTTATGCCCTTTAACCCAGTGGAAAACGACTTCATGCGGTTCCATGGCGGAAAGAAGTCTGCGCCACAGATCCTGATTTTTCACCCGCTGGCCGGAAGCTGTTTTCCAGCCGTTTTTCATCCAGCCGCTGATCCAGTGGCTGTTGAACGAATTGACCAGATAACTCGAATCGGAATACAGATCTACATGACAGGGAAAACGCAGAGCTTCAAGTCCCGCGATCGCTCCAAGAAGTTCCATCCTGTTATTGGTCGTCGGATTAAATCCCTCGGAAAGCTCTTTTTCATGTAAAGTACCCGAAGTGTCCGTGTACTGGATAACCGTTCCGTAACCTCCGGGGCCGTTCGGATTGCCTCTGGCGGCGCCGTCACTGTAGATTATGACATTCTGCATTGTTTTTCATCTCCGGTTTGCATATTCAGCCAGTGTCCCGTCTTTTCAAAGTGTCCGGCCATCTCTGCTGCACCGTCCGTCACGGCGTTCGGGAAACCTGCCGCGCGAAGAAGCCGGATCGCGTTTCGTGTATCCGCCGGACCGCGCCGCAGCTTATAGGAGAACATGACATCGCCACGCTCCAGCTCTTCTTCAAAATGATAATTATCATACCCTTGCAGCAGAGACGTAAGCTCGATATCGTGCGTTGCGGCAAAACACAAAACAGGAAGTCCGGAAAAGCTTTCCAGTATTTTAGTTGAAGCGGCAATTCGTTCAATCGTGTTTGTTCCCCGGAGGACTTCATCAATGCAGCAGAGAACCGGCCTGCCGTCCGATTCCTTCGCCGCATCCTGTATCCGTTTCAGCGATTGGATTTCGGCGATAAAATAACTCTGGCCGTTCTGTATACTGTCCCGAAGTGCCATCGAGGTCATGATTGTATATTCCGACGCCCTGTAAGAAGCCGCGGGACAGGTATCAAGAGCCTGCCCCAAAAGCGCGCAAATAGCTGCCGCCTTCAGAAAGGTTGACTTGCCGCTGGCGTTTGAGCCTGTCAGGAGAATATTCCTGTCTGTCTGCAGATCATTTGGCACCGCCTTCGAAAGAAGCGGATGATAAAGCTCTCTGACATCCAGAAAAACAGATCCTGCCCCGTCTTCTCCGGAGAAATCGGGATGACACCAGTACGGGAGACTCTTCCGGAAAGACGCTGTGCTGATCAGCATGTCCAGACGGCCTGTCAATGTGATCAGCCTGTCGATATCTCCCTCGTGGCCGAGAATACCGCGCATCAGCGACGAAAACTTGATCAGATCCAGATGAAACAGGATTCGCAGGTAATCCAGCACAAAGTCGGCAGGACCGGCTGCCCCTGCAGGAGACATCAGCAGGAAAGAACCTCTGCGCAGCGAAGCAAGCGGCGCTGCTGCCTGTCCGATTTCTGCCGCCATTGCCTGCAGCTGCAGGCATTCCGATGTCTTGCCGGCAGCGGAAAGCCTTTCACCGCAGGAAGAAAGGCGCAGGATATACTGCAGACAGGTGATATAGGGCAGTATCTCCGCCTTGTCCCGGAAATACGTGACTGTGCCGAACAGAAAAGACAACAGCAGACACAGGACGCCTGCCGGAACATTCACAAACATAAATGCGACGCCGGCAAAGGGAAACAGAATCGCGGGAAGGTCTCGCAAAGGCCCTCTTCGCGGCGCGTCCTTTAGTTTTTCCAGATAATCATACAGCGAATAATGCCCGGTATCTCCAAGCTTTGAAAGAAGAAACTGCAACTTCGATCTTTCGGAAGAAGACGCGCTGCCTGTCAGATAGTCCAGTACCTCACGTTCCCTTGCGGACAATCTTTTTGCTGTGCGCAGAGCATAGTAAAGGTACTCTTCTCCGGCAGAGCTTCTCGTGGTATCGATTCTTTGCAGCACAAGCGAAAGCTCCAGATCATTCCAGGTGATGTCGTCAATTCCCCCGGGAACCGGTTCAGGATGCGCCTTATAATAACCGTCCAGATGACGACTGCGTTCCCCGGGTATCTTTTTATCCGGTCTCTTTCCAAAAGAGTCGGCAAGCTTTTTCAAAAGAGCATCATCTTCCCGTTTGCGGTTCGCGCTGCCGGCGATGTAAGCCGCTGCAATAAGAAAGATCAGCACAAAGAGAAAAACCATGGCCGGCTGCATATGGCTCAGTCTCCTGAAAAGATCCGGTTCCGGATCTTTTCGCAGTTTTCATAGATTTCTTCCGGCTGCCATCTGGTATGGAAGGTCTGTTTACCGTCAAAACAATCGTATAGAATTTTACCGGCGACCATGGTCATCTGTACGTTCTGCTTGCTGCCGCTGTAGACAATGTTGCTCGCGACATTATTGACGGGCTGCATGTTCGGCTGCCGCAAATCGAGCAGAATCAGATCTGCCTGCTTTCCTGCCGCAATGCAGTCGGTTTCCGGCAGACCCATGATTCTGGCACCGTTGGTCGTTGCCATCTTCAGGACTTCGTAAGCCGGCACCGCAGCTGCATCTCCAAGGGAAAGCTTGGCAAGACCGGTTACAAGGAACATTTCGCGGAACATATCAAGGCAGTTATTGCTCGCAGGGCCGTCCGTGCCGATACCGACCGGAATGCCGAGCTTTAAGTATTCCGCAATCGGTGCGATACCGCTCGCCAGCTTTGTGTTGGAGCCGGGGTTTGTCACGACGCAGATTTTTTTCCGGAGCAGGATATCCCGGTCTTCCTCGGTCGTATGCACCAGATGATAGCCGGCGCCGCCGTAATCAAAGATTCCCTTGTCTGCAAGGAAAGCGACAGGTGTTTTGCCGTAACGATCCATGCAGCCTTTCGTCTCCGCGTCTGTCTCGCTGATATGCGTATAAACCGGCGCCTTGTACTTGTGCGCGAGCGCGGCGATCTGTTCAATGAGCTCTTCGCTGCAGGTATACTCCGCATGGAAGCCAAGCCGGAAAGATGTCAGAGAGTCCCGGCCGTTCAGCTCGTTGTACCATTTTTCGAGCAGGGCAGGCGACTGACTGAAGTTGTTGACGCCCCCGACCTGCACCAGGCGCATCCCCATATCGCGAAACGCTTCCGCGATCGTTTCCGGCGTCAGATACATTTCCATCGCGCAGGTGATGCCGCTGGTCAGATACTCGAGAATGGCAAGCTTTGAAAGTTCCCGGATATCTTCGGGCAAAAGCTTTGCTTCATACGGAAAAACCTGTTCGTTCAGCCAGGCCTGCAGCGGCATATCGTCCGCGGAAGAGCGCAGAAATGTCATTGCGGAATGCGTGTGCGCGTCTTTGAAACCGGGCATCAGAAGATTCCCGCCGCAGTCAATGCCGGTCAGTGTATTCTGAAGCCGCGCTTCTTCTACTTCTTTACGAACCTGCAGCGGCAGGCTTTCTTCACTGTCACCGCGCACTACGGCAAGAATCTTATCATCCTGCACATAAACAGTTCCCATGAAGATATCCGGCTTATCCGGATTTGCCATTGTCAGGATTCTTGCGTTATAAAACCGGTACATATATTTCAAACTTCCTTTCCGGGAAGAGCTCTTAAATATTCTTCATTCCCTTGATGGACTCGGTAACGAGCTTTGTAAACAGCGGTTCTGCCGCCTTTCCTGCAGCCTCGACCTCTTCGGATGTCAGCTTGTTTCCCGAGATGCCTGCCGCGAGGTTGGAAACCAGAGAGATACAGCAGACCTTCATTCCCATATGTCTTGCAGCAATGGCCTCCTGCACGGTACTCATTCCGAAGAGAGTTACACCAAGCTGCGAAAGAAGCCGGATCTCGGACGGAGTTTCAAACGAAGGCCCGCTGAGCTGTACATAAACGCCCGTGTCAAGGGGAATCGAAAGCTCCGCTGCCGTCTTCTGAATCATTTCCCGCAGCTGCGCGTCATAAACTTGTGTCATATCCGGAAAACGCACACCCTCTTCCTCATCATTGGGTCCGATCAGAGGATTCCTGATAAACAGGGAGACATGATCGGTTACAAGCGCCAGCGTCCCCGGATGATAGGTGCTCTTGGAGCCGCCTGCCGCGTTTGTCAGAAACAGAATCTGTGCGCCCATAGCCTGCATGACTCTTGCCGGCGCGCACACCTGCTCCGGTGAATAACCTTCATAGCTGTGCACACGGCCTTTCATGCAGATGACCGGAACATCGCCGATCATTCCCATGATGAATTTACCTTCATGTCCGGGGGCAGTGGAAACCGGAAAGCCGGGCAGATCTGTATAAGGAATCACGATGGGATTCTGAATGGTATCAGCGAATCCGCCAAGGCCGGAGCCGAGTGTGAGCGCGACCTTCGGTACAAAATCTGTCCGTTCTCTGATTATCGCAAGGTATTTTCTGGTTTCTTCGGTCATTGTGTTTTCTCCTTCCTTTCGCTGCCCGCGTTACCGGTCCGGTCATCAGGTACAAGCACCGCGTCTTCCACCGGTTCAATCGAGCGCTGCGTCGCGTCCCGGAGCAGAAGCGGCGAGACTTTGGTGAGCAGATTTCCGACAAACGGATTCACATTTCCGCTGCCTGTCGTGATCATTTCCAGCGTATCGGAAATAATGCTATCGCCCGGCGTCTCGCTCCAGTACAGCCGGATATGTTCCGGATCCGTAAAAACAATTTTAAGTTTCCGCTCCGTCGCCTCTTCGATAAAAGCGATGCGTAGCGTCAGGACAGCAAGCCCGTCTTCATTCCGTCCGAATCTTCCGATCGTGCCGACAAGATATTCCTCGCCGTTTAAATTGACAGCGGTATGTCTGCCCCGGCCGAATCCGACAGGAATTCTGTGCAGGTCGTTTCCTTCCTGAAAAAGCAGATACAGAACGCCCTTCTGCACGGAAAAAGTAAGATAGCGGATGCCGTTCGTATAGTTGTTATGGACAACCTGCATAATCAGAGGCGCGAGTCCGATGCCCTTGGAATGCATCTCGTATCTGCGGCCGTCAAGCGCCTGCAGGAACGAAAGATCTGACCTGCGGACGCGGCCCCCTCTTCCCCATCCGCCGTGCAGAATCCGGGGGAATTCCGGCCCCGAATGCTCGCTGATGCGCTTTTCGTTCATAAGAAGCGAATAAGCGGCAGGATCAGGCGAGAGCGGCTCCTCCTGCGGCCGGTAGCTTTCCGGCAGAAATTCCCGGATTATCCGCGTCATCGTCCCACCCGCGAATACTTCATCATTGCCCGCGTTCACAACGACAACCATATCCTTGTCCGGATAGATGTAAACATTCTGGCCCAGCATCCCGTTGTACATAAAACTCCCCGGGACATCGTTCATCCAGATATGATAACCATATTCGGGATTGTCTTCCCGGCCGGTCTTAATCTGCGGAGAAACAGACGCCTGTACCCATTCCTTTGAAATCAGCTGTCGTCCGTTCCAGACGCCACCCTGCAGATACAGCTGCCCGAGCTTTGCCGCATCCTCCTGCGTGATGAACATTCCCCAGCCTGCCTTTGTAATGCCGGTCGGAGACACTTCCCAGAAAACCTTCCGGATACCCATCGGCGCGAACAGTTTCCCGGAAAGGTACTCGAACATGGTTTCACCTGTGATATGCGTGACAATCGCGGACAGGATGAAACTGTTCATGCTGTTGTATTCAAAATGATCTCCCGGCGGGAACTTCGCCTGTGATTCAAAAAAACCCTTTACCCAGTCGTTACCGGAAATCGCGCCGACTTCATTGAATGACGCGCCGGAACTCATGGTGAGAAGGTGCCGCACTTTCAACCCGGAATAACGGACTCTGGAAAGGAGCGAGAGCGGCGAGAGCTCATCGGATAAAAGCTCCGCAACATGATCTTCCAGTGACAGTCTGCCTTCGTCAATCAGGAGGCCGACTGCCATTCCGGTAAAGCTTTTACACATGGAGTAAGTCACATGCCAGATGCCCTGCATGTACGGGTTGAATCCACATTCGAAAATGACATGCCCGTGCCGCAGGATCATCAGTTCATGCAGTGCCACATGCTCCGATGTACGAAGCTGATGGACAAACCGCGCAAGGTACGCGGAGCTTACGCCTTCCTCTTCCGGCGTGCTGCGCGGGAACGCCTGTTCTATCGGCGCATACAGGTCGAAGGAAGGCTTCTGCGGATGAAATTCAACTTTGCCCAGCTCTCCGGTTTTGCGGTTCATCAGATCCCAGAACAGCTGAACAAACGCGAGATCAAGGTTGGCCATAACAGTACCTCAGTCAGTGATGCCGGAATCGGTCATTTTCTCTACCACATGATCGCGGTCCTTGTAGATATGCCATGCCGGGACACAGCCGCGGACCATAGACAGGGGATAAACATTTGTATGCGCGCCGATCATTGTCCCCGGATTCAGAACCGAATTGCAGCCGACTTCAACATAGTCGCCGAGCATGGCGCCCATCTTGCGGAGCCCCGTTTCCAGCATTTCGTTCCCGTCATGAATCACAACATTGGTCCTGTCGGACTTAATGTTGGATGTAATGGAGCCGGCACCCATATGCGCGTGAAAACCAAGGACCGAGTCTCCGACATAATTATAGTGCGGAACCTCACACTTGTTGAAAAGGACGACGTTTTTCAGTTCACAGGAGTTGCCGACAACGCAGCCTTTTCCGACAATCGCCTTTCCGCGGATGAACGCGCACTGCCGCAGCTCCGCTCCCTCATCAATGATACAGGGGCCGGCAATGTACGCGCTCTCGTAAATGTGCGCGCTGCGGGCGACCCAAATATTCTCGCCGCGTTTTTCATAGATTTCTTCAGGTAGTGTACTGCCGAGCCGTACGATGAACTCCTCAATCGAAGGCAGCACCTCGTAAGGATAGGTAACACCCGAGAAAAGTTCCTTCGCGATTGTCTCCTCCATGCAGAACAGCTTCGCCGCTGTATAATCACTGACTGCCATTTTTATCTCCTTTCTTCCGGCCGCTCGTGCCATTCTTTCCAGCCGTGCCGCTCTTTCCGGAGCGCGGGCCGGAATATGAATACTTAGCCTTGAAATGCATCGGCTTGGGATAAAACTGCGCGTCCCTCTGATACATCTGCTGCAGCGTATCCCTGAAATCACTTTGTTTGATATAATTTGTCCGCCGTGTCACATAACTGTTCAGCTTGTCCCGGTACTCTTCTTCACTGGTCGTACCCTCGCAGACCCTGGTCAGTCCCATTTCCCAGCTTGCGGTAAGACGCGGGTCCAGCATCGGCCGGAGTGCGAGGAAGGCTGCGTCATAAATCATCTCTCCCAGCTGTGTCGGCGTGTAGATCTGCGTTTTACTGTTCAGGTTTATATACTGATTATCCACAAGCTTTGTCAGAATTCCGGCTCTGGTTGCGCTGGTTCCGATTCCGCTTCCCTTGATCTGTTCGCGCAGCTCGTCATCCTCAATGAACTGTCCCGCGTTCTCCATCGTAAGAATCATACTGCCGGAATTATAGCGCTTGGGCGGTGATGTTTTGCCTTCTTTGATGGAATAACGGAGAGCGCGCAGCCGGTCACCTTTTTTCAGGGATAGAAGAATCTGTTCGAGCGCGGGATTGTTCTCCTGCTGTTCCTTGTCAGAAGCTTCTTGGCTTCTGGAATTCTCCTTTTCAGAAGAAGGCTTCTGGAACGAGTACTGCAGAACGTCCAGATACCCCCGCTCCCGGAGAACACGTGTAGATGCCTGAAACAGTTCCGAACGAACAGACACCTGCAAGGACATTTTATCAAAAACAGCGCCCGGATAAAAGATCGCCAGAAAGCGGCGTACGATCAGCTCATAAACTTTCTGACAGGTCTGGCTGAGGCTGGAAAGCGCCTGAAATCCCTGTCCTGTCGGAATGATTGCATAGTGGTCGGTAATTGCCTTGTCGTTCGTGTATCTGGTTCTGCCGATTGTCTTCCAGCTGCCAAGATCGATGATTCCCTGAATCAAAGGGCGGTACATTGGAACCGTGGAAAGCCCCTTCAGATTGTTCTGGATTTCCTTTGCGACCGCGCTGGACAGAACGCGCGCGTCTGTCCGCGGATAGGTCGTCAGCTTTTTCTCGTACAGCGTCTGTGCGGCATCGAGTGTCTGATCCGGACTGATTTTGAAAAATCTCGAGCAGTCGTTCTGGAGCTCCGCAAGATTATACAGAAGGGGCGGATTTTTCGTCTCCTTTTTCCGGGAAACCGCGCGTACAACCGGAGCTTCAACTCCTTCGTCCGGTGCTTCCTGCAGATAGCGGATCAGCTCTTCTGCAGTTTCGCGTTTCCGGAAACCGTTCTCTTTGTATAAAAGCGGCGAATTCTGATATCGGCTTGCTTCGGATACGTTCCATTCCGCCTCGAAAAAGGCGCCGTCCGCAGCGTGCTCATCCTTCGAGAAGCTGCCGATAACCCTGTAAAACGGCGTTTCCACAAATTCCCGGATTTCCCGCTCTCTTCTGACAATGATACCGAGAACGCAGGTCATGACTCTGCCGACCGCGATGACGCAGTGATCCATCGAGAGAAAGTCGCGGATTCCCGGCCCGTAGCGGAGCGACATCGCTCTCGAGAAGTTAATTCCCATCAGATAGTCTTCCTTCGCGCGCAGATACGCGGCAGCGCCCATATTGTCATATGCGCTGTCGTCTTTCGCTTCGCGGATGCCGCGCAGGATTTCTTCCTTCGTAAAAGAATCGATCCAGACGCGCAGCTGTTTCTTGTCTTTGACACCCGCCTGCGCGGCTACAAGGCGGTATATATATTCTCCCTCGCGTCCCGAGTCCGTGCAGATATAGATCGTATCGACTTCTTTATCTGTCAGCAGCTTTCTGACGGTATTAAATTGTTTCTTTGTACTGGCGGAATCGATCACCTGATAACGATATTCATCAGGTATGAAGGGAATGGTATCGAGAGACCATTTCTTCATCTTGGGATCATATGCGTCCGGGTAACACATTGTGACGAGGTGCCCGAAGCACCAGGTCACAATGGTATTCTCAGCTTCCTGATACCCGTCTCTGGATGTGAATTTAAGATTTAAAGCCTTCGCGAAATCCTGTGCCACACTGGGCTTTTCAGCGATAAAAACAACTTTCCCCATGCATCACTTCTTGGCGATATACCCCTGTGCTGTTAAAAGCTCGGCGCACTCGACAGCGCCGCCGGCTGCTCCGCGCAGTGTGTTATGAGACAGACCAACGAATTTCCAGTCGAAAAGGACATCCTTCCGGAGTCTCCCGATCGAAACGCCCATACCGTTTTCATAATTTACATCTTTTGTTACCTGCGGACGGTCATCTTCCTCGCAGTACTGGATAAAGTGCTCCGGCGCGCTCGGAAGCTTCAGATCCTGAGGAACGCCTCGGAATTCACGGAGTTTTTCAATCAGTTCCTCTTTGGACGGATCCTTCTTCAGGCGGACAAAGACAGTTGCCGTATGACCATACAGAACCGGAATACGGATGCACTGGCAGTCAATGACAGGACTTTCGGCAGGCACAATCTGACCGTTCTCGATATGTCCGAAGATCCGGAGCGGTTCCTTCTCCGACTTCTCTTCCTCACCCGCAATGTACGGAATAACATTGCCGTTCATTTCCGGCCAGTCGCGGAAGGTCTTGCCGGCACCGGAAATTGCCTGATAGGTAGAGGCAACAACTTCATAGGGCTCGAATTCCTTCCATGCGGCAAGCGCCGGTGTATAGGACTGAATCGAGCAGTTGGGTTTTACCGCGATGAAACCTCTCCTGGTTCCAAGCCGCTTTCTCTGATATTCGATAACAGCCGCGTGCTCCGGATTGATTTCCGGGATAATCATCGGTACGTCCGGCGTCCAGCGGTGCGCGCTGTTGTTGGAAACAACCGGCGTCTCGGTCTTTGCGTAAGCTTCCTCGATCTTGCGGATTTCCTCCTTTGACATGTTGACAGCAGACAAAACAAAGTCGACATCCTCTGTCACGCCCGCAATGTCATTAATGTCGCGGATGACGATATCCCTGACGCAGTCCGGTACCGGCTCGTCAAGCTTCCAGCGTCCTTCTACCGCTTCCGCGTAGGTCTTTCCGGCGCTTCTTGCGCTCGCGGCGATCTCCTTTACCTCAAACCACGGATGGTTCTCCAGAATCTGGATAAACCGTTGACCGACCATTCCGGTTCCGCCAAGTACTCCGACTTTTAATTTTTCCATATCCTACCTCCATTGCCGGCCGGCAAGCCAGGCTTTCGCGTTTCTGATTTCCTCTTCCATCGCCTGCGCCCCGGGAGCGCCTTTTGTCAGTCGCTTATCCACGCAGGTTTTCAAGGACACAGCGTCGTAGATATCGTTGTCAAAAGCTTCCGAGAAGCTGTGGAACTCATCCATCGAAAGGTCGTCAATCGCCTTTCCATGATCAATGCAGTAAAGAACCATTCTGCCGATAATCGCATGTGCGTCGCGGAACGCAATTCCTTTGCCTACGAGATAATCGGCAGCATCAGTCGCGTTCGTAAATCCGCGGCGCGCGCTTGCCTCCATTATGGCACGATTGAACGTCATCGTCGAGAGCATTCCGCTCATCAGGTGGACGCAGTGGCATACTGTGTCAAAACTGTCAAAAACCGGTTCCTTGTCTTCCTGCATATCTTTGTCATAGGCAAGCGGAATAGCCTTCATGGTTGTCAATAAAGACGTGAGATCTCCAAAGACACGGCCTGTTTTGCCCCGGATTAATTCCGCGACGTCCGGATTTTTCTTCTGCGGCATAATCGAGCTCCCGGTCGAATACGCGTCGTCAATCTCAACAAAGCGGTATTCATTGGAATTCCACAGAATGATTTCCTCGGAGAGCCTCGAAAGGTGCATCTGAATCAGAGAAAGCGCCGAGAGAAACTCTGCCGCGTAATCTCTGTCAGAAACGGAATCCATAGAGTTGGCAGTCGGCCTGTCAAAGCCTAGCTGCTGCGCCGTATAATCCCGGTCGAGAGGATAAGTTGTTCCCGCGAGTGCGCCTGCGCCTAAAGGACATTCGTTAAGACGCTTTCTGCAGTCATCGATTCTGCCGGTATCTCTTTTGAACATCTCGAAATAAGCACCGAAATGATGTGCAAGCGTAACCGGCTGTGCCTTCTGCAGATGGGTGAAGCCCGGCATAAATGTTTCTGTATTCTGCTCCATTATGGAAAGAATGGTCAAAAGAAGGCTCTTGAGTTCACGGTTCACCGTATCGCAGGCGCTGCGCACAAAGAGCCGCATATCCAACGCAACCTGATCGTTTCTTGAGCGTCCGGTATGCAGCCTTTTGCCGTCGTCTCCGATTCTTTCGATCAGCTTTGCCTCGACGAAGCTGTGAATATCTTCATATTCATTGGTAAACCGCAGATTCCCCTTTTCGATGTCATCCGCTATTTCTTTGAGCCCCCGCACAATGCGGGAAGCCTCCTCTGCGGTGAGAATACTCTGTTTTCCGAGCATCTGCGCATGCGCGATGCTTCCTTCGATATCTTCTCTCCAGAGTCTTTTATCAAACGGCAGAGAGTCATTGAATTTTTTAACCAGCGTATCGGTTTCCTTGGTAAACCGTCCGCCCCAGAGCTGTGCCATGCAATTCCTCCTTACCTGACCGGTATCCCGGTTCTCTGCGCACCTGAATGTAAAAAAAGATCTCCGACGTTCGTCAGAGATCTCCACCAAGCTGGAAAAGGGACTTGAACCCTCGACCTACTGATTACGAATCAGTTGCGCTACCAACTGCGCTATTCCAGCATATATAATCTGTGTCACACGACACTGAACTGTATTATACAGGAGCGTGCGCTGTTTGGCAAGCTGTAATTTATTTATTTTTATTCCGATTTCAGGACACACATACCGGCTTTCAGATCGGATGGATGAAAAGCCCTGAAAGGAGTTTCGGCTCAAACCAGGTTGATTTGGGCGGCATCAGACGTCCCGCGTCGGCAACCGCAAACAACTCGCGGATGCTGGTTGGATACATTGCGAACGCGCAGCCTTTCGCTTCCTCCGCCATTTCCTCCAGAACCTTCGTCCCCTTGATTCCGCCGACAAAAGCGATCTTGGGATCTGTCCTCGGGTCTTCTATATGAAATACCGGTTCCAGAATGTTCTTCTGCAGAATTTCCACATCCAGAGATCCGACAGGATCCGCGGGAACACGGAACTTCGGGGTCAGCATATACCAGCGCCTGCCGATGAACATGCCGATTTCGCCCTTCCTTGTCGGCCTTGCCACCGTATTATAAGGAACCGCCTGAAAGCGTTCGCGGATTTTTACAAGAACCTCACTCTTGTCAAGGCCTCCAAGTCCCAGAACAACACGGTTATAATCCAGAATCTGCAGCTGATCATCCGGAAAAATGACACAGAGGATATAGTTGAACGGCTCGTTTCCGGTGTAATCGGGATGTTCTTTTCTCTTCTTACAGGCAACCTTTACCGCGGAAGCGCAGCGGTGATGACCATCCGCAATGTAGAGCCTTGTAATCTTCGCAAAACAGTCTTGTACCGCTGACTGCTGCCTTTCGTCCGAAATAATAAAGACACGGTTCCTGACGTCTCCTTCGGATACAAAATCGTAGACCGGCGCAGCGTTTTTGACTTCGCAAAGCAGGCTGTCGAGATCCTCGTTGTGTCTGTACGCAAGGAAAACAGGTCCTGTCTGAGCGCCGCAGGCATCGACGTGGCGGATTCTGTCCCTTTCCTTCACTTCCACGGTATTCTCATGTCTTCTGATCACGCCGTTTAGATAGTCGTCGACGCTGGCGCAGGCCACAATTCCTGTCTGCGTACGGCCCTGAAAGGTCTGCTCGTAGACATAAAAACAAGGCTTGTCATCCTGAATAAAATCGCCTCTTTGAATACGGGTGTGCAGCAGCTCTGCGGCCTTTTTATACACTCTGTCGTCGTAAGTATCAACATCCGGCGGAAAGGCGGTCTCCGCGCGGTCAATTGCAAGAAAGGAATCGGGATGATCCTTAACATATTCCGCGGCCTCCTGCCTTGTGTAAACATCATAGGGCAGGGCTGCAATTGTCTGTGCCAACCCCTGCGCGGGGCGGTAGGCTTTCAATGGTCTGATATCAGCCATAAGTGCTTTTTCTCCGGTTTTATAAATCGCCGGCAGGTTTTTTCCTGCCGGCGCGGCAATAACAGCGGGCGCTGTATTATTTGATGACGCGGACGCGGAAAACGCCTTCGATGGCGCCGAGCTTTTCAATCGCTGCTTCCGATGGTCTGGTATCCAGATCAAGGACAGTGATCGCGACATTGCCCTTGGACTTGTTCGTCATTTCCGCGACGTTGATGCCTTCCTCTCCCGTAATTTTCGTAAACTTTGTGATCATGTTCGGAATGTTCTTATGGAAGAGGGCAATTCTCGAAGCATGCTGGCATACGCCGACGTCAATGTTCGGGTAGTTCACTGAATGTGTGATATTGCCGTTTTCCAGATAATCCTGCAGTTCGTCTGCCGCCATCACCGCGCAATTGGTTTCGGACTCTTCGGTGGAAGCACCCAGGTGCGGTGTTGTAATGCAGCCTCTGTGGCCGGCAACCGTCGGATTCGGGAAATCGGAAACATATCTTCTTACCTTGCCTTCATCGATTGCCTCGATCATGGCTTTTTCATCAACGAGTACGTCTCTTGCCATATTGATGAAGATGACGCCCTTTTTCATCATGGCGATGGCTTCCCGGCTGATGTATCCTCTGGTCGAATCCATCGCGGGCACGTGGATTGTGATGATATCACAGTTTCGGTAGATATCATTGATGTCCGTCACATGGGTGACTTTTCTGGACAGATGCCATGCGTTTTCGACAACGACATACGGATCGTATCCGTAAACATCCATCCCCATGTAGACAGCGGCGTTCGCAACACGAACACCGATTGCGCCAAGACCGATAATACCGAGCTTTTTGCCTTCGATTTCCGTGCCGGCAAATTGTTTTTTCTGTTTCTCTACATCGGATGTAATATCGGGGTTATTCCAGTTGGACCGCACCCAGTCAATGCCTTCCGTTATATCGCGGGAAGCAAGCAGCATACCTGCAATAACCAGTTCCTTGACGCCGTTGGCATTCGCGCCCGGCGTGTTGAAAACAACGACGCCCTTTTCCGCAAGCCTGTCGAGCGGAATGTTGTTGACACCGGCCCCGGCTCTGGCCACAGCGAGGAGTTTATCAGAAAACTCCATATCGTGCATTTTTGCGCTGCGGACTAAAATGCCCTGGGCCTCATTGATGTCATCGGTCTTTTCAAAGTTTTCATCGAAGCGGGCAAGACCCGCTTCCGCAATGTTATTTAATGTTGCATATTTGAACATGGCTCTGTCGCCCCCTCAGTGTCTGGCTTCAAAATCCTTCATGAATTCCACAAGCTTTTCAACGCCTTCAACCGGCATTGCGTTGTACATCGACGCTCTCATGCCGCCGACCGTACGGTGCCCCTTTAAAGACACAAGTCCCTGCGCTTCGGCTTCCTTGACAAACAGCGCGTCCAGTTCCTTGTCACCCGTGACAAACGGCGCATTCATATAAGAACGGTCCTTCGGTTCAACGGTTCCTTTGAACAGGGAAGAAGAATCCAGATAATCATAGAATATCTTTGCTTTTGCCTTGTTTCTCTGATCCATGGCTTCAAGGCCGCCCTGTTTCTTGAGCCACTGGAAAACAAGGCCGCAGACATAGATATTATAGCAGGGCGGTGTGTTGTAGAGGGAATCTTTGTCCGCGTGCGTCTTATAGCGGAGCATGGTCGGAACATACGCCGGCAGATCATCACGAATGAGATCCTCCCTGATAACAGCAATGGTTACGCCTGCGGGGCCTACGTTCTTCTGTACGCCGCCGAAGAACATTCCGTACTTTGTAACGTCGATCGGGCGTGACAGAAAGTTGGAGCTGACATCCGCAACCAGCACATGTCCCTTTGTATTGGGCAGCGTCTTGTATTCGGTGCCGTAAATGGTGTTGTTTTCGCAGATATACAGATAATCCGCTTCCTCCGGAATATCCAGATCGCTGCAGTCCGGAATGTAGGTGTAATTTTTGTCCGCGGAAGAAGCGACACGCACAACCTTCGTATAACGCTCCGCCTCTTCTGCCGCTTTCTTTGCCCAGTTGCCGGTGATAACATATGCTGCCGTACCGTTCTTTGTAAGGTTCATGGGAACCATCGCAAACTGGGTGGAGCCGCCGCCCTGCAGGAACAGAACGCGGTAATTGTCAGGTACACCGACCAGTTCGCGGAAATCCTGCTCGGCTTCCTTGATGATCCTGTCATAAACTTTTCCGCGGTGGCTCATCTCCATCACGGACATCCCTGATCCATGGTAATCCAGCATCTCATCCGCTGCCTGTCGGAGCACTTCTTCCGGCAGCATGGCGGGCCCTGCAGAAAAGTTATAAACACGTCCCATAATATTCACTCCTCTTTTCTATTTACTGGAAAACAACTACGGTTGTTCCCCGCTTTACCATTGGAAACAGATCTTTCATTACAGAAGGCGGCACGTTGATGCAGCCGTGTGACCCGTTTGTCAGATAGATGCTTCCGCCGAATTTACTTCTCCAGGATGCGTCATGAATACCGATGCTGTTGCCGACAATCGGCATCCAGTAGGTTACGAAAGATACATAATCTTTACCGACAAGGTTTACATTGGTTTGTTTGGCGCGGACTTTGAAAACGCCGGTCGGCGTATCCCTGCGCAGACGGTGGTTTCCGGTAACAATATCGGTTGCCACGCGGCAGACGCCGTTCTCATAATAGTACAGCTTCTGGTTTGTGATATCGATCTCGATATAGGTTCCGCCTGCTGTCACCTGCGGTTTATGCTTTTCCTTCTTCTGCAGCATGATGGCATTCGCAAGATAATTCTTCTCGGCTTCCGTGTCCAGATAGCCGGACTGCTGAATGCCGCTGATCTGCAGGACATCTCCTCTTGTTGAGCGGAACGTGGACGAGCTTTTTCCGGCGGCAGGATAAAGATATGAAAGTCCCGAGAAAAAGGCGTCCATCTTGTTCAGATCAAGGACATAGTATCCTGTCGCGGGATCGATGTAATACGAACCGTCCGGATTTGTCATCATCATCGTCATGGCAAGATCCGGACCGATCGTATAGGCACCGCCGTTTTCAAACTGATAGGTGATGCGGCAGTCCGGTTTCGCGGGGAGAGTGGCAGCGTCCGCACGGATTCGGGTTATGGACATAGCACCTGTAAGAAAAAACAGTGCCAGTAGAAATGCTGTTATTCGGAACAAGTGTCTTTTCATCATGCCTCCAGTTATTTAATCCTGATTTTGGAAATCCTTTTCATCAAAAACATCTTCGATGGAGGTTCCGGGGGAAACCATCGGGAACACCTTGTCATCTTCTTCAATGACGCAGTCTACAAGCACAGGTCCGTCTGCCTGCAGCGCCTTTATAAGAGCAGGCTCCAGATCTTCCGGGTTTTTCACGCGAAGCGCCCTGCAGCCGAGCGCTTCCGCGACTTTACAGTAATCGACCTTGTCATTTAAAACAGTTGCCGAGTAACGCTTCCCATAGTAAAGTGTCTGCCACTGTCTGACCATGCCGAGGACCTGATTGTTGATGACCACCTCGATCACTTTTATGCCATAGCGGGACGCGGTCGCAAGCTCGTTCATGTTCATGCGGAAGCACCCGTCTCCCGCAATATTAATAACCGTTTTATCGGGCTCCGCGGTCTTCGCGCCAATCGCGGCGCCGAGCCCGTATCCCATCGTTCCGAGGCCGCCGCTGGTAATGAAAGTACGCGGCCGTGAATAGGTATAATACTGCGCTGCCCACATCTGATGCTGCCCGACATCGGTTGTGATGATTGCCTGTCCCCCTGTCAGCTCATCCAGCTTTTCGATGACCATCGGGCAGGTCAGCCTGTCCTTCGCATAGCACAGAGGATATTTCTTCTTAAGCTCCTGAATATACCGCATCCATTCTTCGTGAACCGAAGGAGAAATCTCCGGCAGGAGCTTTTCCAGAATTTCCTTAAGGTCTCCGACAAGGGCTCTGTCAACATGTATGTTCTTATTGACTTCCGCATCGTCGATATCTATCTGCAGGATCTTCGCGTTCTTTGCAAAGGTTCTGGGACTGCCGATCTGACGGTCGGAAAAGCGCGAACCCAGCACAATCAAAAGATCGCAGGCGGATACGCCGAGATTCGAAGCCTTCGTCCCGTGCATGCCGATCATTCCGGTATAATGCGGGTCATGTCCGTCAATCACGCCCTTTCCCATCAGTGTATCACAGACAGGCGCGTCAATTTTGGAAACGAGCTCACGGATTTTTTTGTATGCGCCGGAAATGACACCGCCTCCGCCGACATAGACAAACGGCTTCTTTGCTTCGCGGATCATGCGCGCTGCCTGACTGATATCTTCCTCTGTATACTTAGGCGTCGGATTCTCCAGATAGAGCGCAGGCTGCTGCGGCTCAAAATCCGTGACAGCTGCTGTGACATCTTTCGTAATGTCAATGAGAACCGGCCCCGGACGACCGCTCCGCGCGATACGGAAGGCGGAGCGGACCGTTTCCGCAAGATTCGTTACATCTTTTACAATAAATCCGTGCTTGGTAATCGGCATCGTGATGCCGGCAATATCCACTTCCTGAAAGGAATCCTTGCCAAGCAGAGGAAGCGTAACATTGCAGGTAATCGCGACCATGGGAACTGAGTCCATGAAAGCGGTCGCTATACCGGTTACCAGATTTGTCGCTCCGGGACCGGAAGTGGCCATGCATACCCCCACCTTGCCTGAGGCTCTCGCGTATCCGTCGGCCGCGTGGGCTGCCCCCTGCTCGTGGCTGGTCAGAATATGCCTGATCTTGTCACTGTACTTATAAAGCGCGTCATAGACATTCAGTATTGCGCCGCCGGGATAACCAAAGACCGTGTCCACTCCCTGCTCCAGCAGGCACTGCATGAGAATTTCCGATCCGTTTAACTGCACGTTAACTGCTCCTTACTCTGAAAAGGTTCTGTGTTTATTCGGGAAGTTCCAGTACAGCTCCCCTGTTACCGCTGGTAACCAGCGCCTGGTATCTTAAAAGATATCCATCTGTAATTTTGGGCTTTCTGGGCTTCCACTGCGCACGTCTTGCCGCAAGCTCTTCATCCGATACCTTCAGCTCCAGCTTGTTCGCAGAGATATCAATCGAGATGATATCTCCCTCATGCACAAGAGCGATCGGTCCGCCGACCGCAGCTTCCGGTGAAACATGGCCGATCGCGGCGCCTCTGGAAGCTCCGGAGAAACGGCCGTCTGTAATCAGAGCAACGGTAGAGCCAAGGCCCATGCCGATGATTGCCGAGGTTGGATTGAGCATTTCTCTCATACCCGGGCCGCCCTTGGGGCCTTCATAGCGGATGACGACGACATCTCCTTCATGAATTTGTCCGGTTGTGATCGCCTTGATCGCGTCTTCCTCACAGTCGAAAACACGTGCCGGTCCCTCGTGCTTCATCATTTCGGGGGCGACCGCGCTTCTCTTTACAATACCGGTATCCGGAGCAAGGTTGCCTTTGAGAACTGCGATGCCGCCGTTTGGCATGAACGGATTTTCTATCGGGCGGATGACTTCAGGATTTCTGTTCACCGCGTTTTCAATATTCTCACCGGTGGTTCTGCCGGTGACGGTCAGGCCGTCCAGATACAGCAGGTCCTTCTTTGTGAGCTCTTTCATAACTACGTAAATGCCGCCGGCTTCATTCAGATCTTCCATGTATGTAGGGCCGGCGGGTGCCAGATGACAAAGGTTCGGCGTCTTGTCCGATATCTGATTCGCGAACTCCATGTTCAACTCAATGCCGCATTCATGTGCGATTGCCGGCAGATGCAGCATCGTGTTTGTGGAGCAGCCAAGCGCCATATCAACGGTCAGCGCGTTCGTAAACGCCTCTTTTGTCATGATGTCTCTCGGACGGATATTGTTCCGTACGCAGTCCATCACGGCATAGCCGGCTTCCTTGGCAAGGCGGATTCTTGCGGAATAGACGGCAGGAATCGTTCCGTTTCCGCGAAGTCCCATGCCGATGGCTTCTGTCAGGCAGTTCATCGAATTTGCCGTGTACATGCCGGAACAGGAACCGCAGGTCGGGCAGACATTCTCCTCAAAATTCGTAAGCTCCTCTCTCGTGATCTTACCGGCGTCGTAAGCGCCGACCGCTTCGAACATCGAGGACAGCGATCTCTTTCTTCCGCCGACATGTCCCGCAAGCATAGGGCCGCCGGAAACAAAGACGGTCGGAATATTAATTCTGGCGGCGGCCATCAGAAGACCGGGAACATTTTTGTCACAGTTGGGAATCATGACAAGTCCGTCGAACTGATGCGCCCTGGCCATGCACTCGGTGGAATCGGCAATCAGCTCTCTTGTAACAAGCGAATACTTCATGCCGACATGGCCCATGGCAATACCGTCGCAGACGGCAATCGCCGGAAACATGACGGGCATGCCGCCGGCTTCCGCGACGCCAAGCTTAACTGCCTGCGCGATTTTATCGAGGTTCATGTGGCCGGGAATAATTTCATTGTATGAGCAGACGATACCGATCATCGGTTTCTTCATTTCTTCTTTTGTGAAACCAAGCGCATTAAAGAGGCTTCTGTGCGGAGCCTGCTGGACGCCTTCCTTTACATTGTCACTTAACATATCTGTTATCTCCATAGACTGCGGCTTTTTACCACATGGTCTGAAATACGCTTATTCTATCATCTATGCGCGCGGCGATACAAGTCTGGCGGCGATTTCATCGCCCATGCTGCTGCAGCTGACGGCGCGCAGGCCTTTTTTCTTTTCCGCGTCCCGCGGCATCAGATCCGCGCTGCGGATGCCGTCCTCCAGCGTTCTTTTAACCGCGTTCTCAATCGCCCCGGCTTCAGCCGGAAGGCCGAACGAATAACGCAGCATCATCGCAGCCGAAAGGATAGTCGCGATCGGGTTCGCGATGTTTTTGCCGGCAATATCAGGCGCGGAGCCATGGGACGGCTCATACAGGCCGAAGCTTGTCTCGTTTAAAGACGCGCTCGGCAGCATGCCGATAGAGCCGGTGATCATGCTAGCCTCATCCGAGAGAATATCGCCGAACATATTCTCGGTCAGAATTACATCGAACTGGGCGGGATTGTTGACCAGCTGCATGGCGCAGTTATCAACCAGCATATCTTCCACGGTCACATCCGGATATTCTTTCGAAAGTGCATGCACGACCTGTCTCCAGAGTCTTGATGTGTCGAGAACATTTGCCTTGTCTACGCTGGTAACCTTTTTCCTTCTTACCCGTGCGATTTCGAAAGCCTTTCTCGCGACTCTCTCGATTTCCTTTTCATTATAGCGCAGCGTGTCCACGGCAGTCCGTACGCCGTCTATGATTTCAGTCTTCCGCTCGCCGAAATACAGACCCCCGGTAAGCTCTCTTACGATGACAAGATCAAAGGAACGGGTACCGTTCCTTACAGAAAGCGGGCAGGCATCCTGCAGCTGCTCGAAAAGATAGGCCGGACGGAGGTTTGCGAACAGGCCGAGCGCTTTCCGAAGAGCCAGAAGGCCTGCCTCCGGACGCTTCTGCGGCGCAAGCTGATACCATGGAGAAACAGCCGGATTGCCACCGATCGATCCCATAAGAACTGCGTCCTGTGCCTTGCATATATCAATGGTTTCCTGTGTAAGTGGAACACCGTAGACATCAATGGAGCACCCGCCCATCAAAACATCGTGATAATCGATTGTATGACCGTAAATTGCGCAGACCCGGTCCAGCACCTTTCTGGCCTGACTGACAATTTCCGGTCCGATCCCGTCTCCCGCAATGCAGGCAATGTTGAGTTCCATATCCTATCCTTTCTCTGACGCTTTACTTCACTATTGCTTCAACGTCGTAAATCCGTGCATTTAAATAAAAAGAAGGCCGTAAAGCCTTCTTTTTGTAAAAACAGCTCCGGTTATTCTTCCGGCTGCATCCGTATTACTGTGCGGACGACTTGTCGTCAGATGCGTCTTCAGGCTTCTCGATCTGAACGATTGCCGCCTTCTGCATCGGAATGCGGCAGTTTTTGTTGTTGCCGAATTCTACAATAACGGTATCATCACTGATGTCAATGACAATGCCGTAAAAACCCGAAGAAGTCAGGACGCTGTCTCCGACAGCCAGCTGCGCGAGCATTTCGCTCTTCTTACGCTCTTCCTTACGCTGCGGGCGGATAAAGAAAAACCAGAAGAAAGCGACAATGACAACCAGATATACGATCATCAGCATTGTGCTTCCCTGTGTACTTGTAAGCAGTAATGAGTTCATAAGATCCTCCAATCAAATGCATTTCGTTTACTATACAACAAAGTGCCGCGGCGTTGCAAGTCTAATCCGCGCAGTCCTGCGAGAGATCAAAAAGCTTTCTTCTCTTATAATCCTCGAAATGCCCGGCGTCCAGAGCGTCCCGGATTTCCTGCATCAGATGATTGTAGAAATACAGATTGTGCATGACGCACAGCCGCAGCCCAAGCGTTTCATCGGCTTTCAGAAGATGCCGGATATAAGCTCTTGAATAACGGCGGCAGACAGGACAGCCGCAGTCCGGGTCAATCGGCCGCATGTCTTTTTCAAAACGTGCGTTCCGGATACGCAGCGTTCCGTGATTCGTATAAAGATTTCCGTGCCGTCCGTTCCTGCTCGGATAAACGCAGTCAAAGAAGTCGATGCCTCTTGCTACCCCTTCGAGAATGTTCTGCGGTGTTCCAACCCCCATCAGGTACGTGGGCTTGTTCACGGGCAGATACGGTGTGACAGCTTCAAGAACGGAATACATCTGTTCATGTGTTTCACCGACGGCAAGTCCGCCGACCGCATAGCCGTCAAGGTCCATATCCGCTATACGCTTTGCGTTTTCAATACGGATATCATGAAAAATCGCGCCCTGATTGATACCGAATAAAAGCTGGTGCGGATTGACTGCGCCTTCCAGCGCTTTGAGCTCCCGCATCTTTGCCTGACTGCGAAGAAGCCACCGCTCCGTCCTCGCTACGGAATTTACTACATAGTCTCTTTCCGCGAGCGCCGGCGGGCACTCATCGAAAGCCATTGCGATCGTGGAACCAAGGTTTGCCTGAATCTGCATGGATTCTTCCGGTCCCATAAAAATAATGCGCCCGTCAACATGGGAATGAAAACGTACGCCCTCTTCCTTGATTTTCCGCAGGTCAGTCAGGGAAAACACCTGAAATCCGCCGGAATCCGTCAGAATCGGATGACTCCAGGTCGTGAACCGGTGCAGGCCGCCGAGCTCCCTGATTATTTCATCTCCTGTCCGCACATGCAGGTGATATGTGTTGCACAGCATCACCTGTGTGTCTATGTTTTCCAGATCTTTCGCGGAAAGGCCGCCTTTAATCGCGCCGGCAGTCGCTACATTCATGAAAACGGGGGTCTCGATCACGCCGTGCACGGTCGTTACTCTGGCGCGCTTAGCCATTCCCTCGGTTCTCAATAGTTCGTATCGGTAATCCGGCGTCTGTGTAATGTTGTTCTGCGTCATTGATTGTCTCCAAGATAAAAGCGTCTCACGCTTTGCGCGCGGGCGCTCATATTCATCAGCATGGCATCGAGAATTGTAAGAGCGCTTATGCATTCGCAGACGACGACCGCGCGCGGCACGATGCAGGGATCATGTCTTCCGCGGATTGTAAGCTCCTTTACAGTACCGTCTCTTCCAAGCGCCGGCTGCGCCTTCGCGATTGACGCGGTCGGTTTAATATAGGCACTGACCACGATTTCATCTCCGTCGGAAATACCGCCGTAGATGCCGCCGCCATGGTTGGAGACTTTGACTGCGCGGCCGTCCCCGTCCAGCGTGTAAACATCATTATTCTGTGAGCCTGTCCGGTAGGAGCAGAACATGCCGTCGCCGATACCTGCCGCCTTTACGGCGCCGATTGACATAAGCGCTCCGCAAAGCCGCGCGTCCAGCTTGTCGAAGACAGGATCGCCGATACCCGCGGGAACACCGGTGATTCTTCCTTCGATCATGCCGCCGACCGAATCCAGACTGCTCTTCATCTCTTCAATAAGAGCGACCGCCCTTGCGTTGGCCTGATCATCCGGCATTGCGGTGGCGCTTCGTAAAATCTCGTTCCGGTCAAAATTTTTACGGCTGATAACAACGTCGCCGATCGCCGCGGTGTAAAAACAAAAGTCAATACCGAGTTCTTTCTTTAAAAAGACTTCGGCAATCGCGCCTGCCGCGACACGGGCCGCGGTTTCCCGGCCGGAAGATCTGCCTCCGCCTCTGTAATCGCGGAAGCCGTACTTGGCGTCATATGTAAAATCCGCGTGCCCCGGCCGGTACATAGACTGCATTTCCGCATAGTCAGAAGAGTGCTGATCGTTGTTTTCTATGAGAAGAGCGATCGGCGTGCCGGTTGTTAAGCCCTCAAAGATGCCGGAGACGATTCGCACCTTATCCTCTTCTTTTCTTGCCGTCGTAATGTTCGATTTTCCGGGCCGGCGTCTGTCAAGATAAGGCTGGATATCGTCTTCTGACAGAGCCATTCCGGCGGGAATACCATCCAGCACGGCGCCGATGCACGGGCCGTGGGATTCCCCGAAAGTTGTGAGTTTCACTATGTTTCCAATCGTAGAACCTGACATACAGTCCCTTCCCTGCTTTTGTGTTCTGCCTGCGCGTCCCGTATGGACGAAGCATCTTCTGCCGGAGTATCCTCAATCCTGCTGCTCCGGCGTCAGCTTGTGGATAATGACACAGTTGGGCTGCTCAACCGGAATTTCCTTTCCGTTCATAATAATCAGACCTTTTTCCAGGTCAACCGTAAAGAATGTCATTGTCATCGACTCATGATTGAGCGATACAAGATGACGGTTGTCCGGGAAGAGCGCTGCGTCTTTGGGGTAATCGCCGCTGACCGGAAGACAGAGAATCTTCGAGAGAAGCCCGGTGTTCCTGTCGATATGAAAAATCGCAACCGAATTGTCTCCCGCATTTGAGCTGACAAGGTAATTGAAGTCGTCCGAAAGGTTCAATGCACTCGCGGCCGCGTCCGACGAATGATAATTATTGAGCGTTGAGATCGTCTGGATCTTTTCGAAATCCGGTTCGTTATCCAGAACCGTATAGCGGTATACATCGATCGTGCATTTCTGCTCGTTTACCAGATACATGAAACGGCCGTCCTGCGAAAACTTGATATGCCGCGGCGCGGACTCCAGTTCGCCGTGAATAATGTCCACCTGCTTGATTTTGCCGGTCAGCGGATTGAACTTGTAGACATTGACATGGTCCAGTCCAAGATCAGCGGCGCACAGGAACCTGTTGTCCCTTGTCATCTTGACGCACTGCACATGCGGTCTGAAATTTCTGTCGGCTATGCTGCCCATGCCGCGGTGGTAAACTTCATCCGTAATCTGTCCGATGGAGCCGTCTTCCAGAAGGCGCAGCACGGTGATCTTGCCGTCATGATATCCCGCAACAAACAGCCACCGGTCTGTATAATCAGTGGAAAGGTAGGAACCGCGCATGCCGTTAATCGACGCCTTATTCAGAAAAGCAAGGTTGCCGCCTTTGGTGATTTTGTAGCTCTCCACGCCGAAATCGGTAATCGAATACAGATACTTCTGATTATGTGAAATCGTCACATAAGAGGAATTGGTGATTTCAATCTGATCTTTCTCGGTAAAACGGCCTTGCTCCATGTCCACATCGTAGACGCGGATTCCGAAATTATTGTTTGTTGCCGTAGTATATGAAGAAACATAGGCTACATACTGCTGCTTTACTCCCATTTGTTCTCCTCCTTTACAAGTTCCGGAAAAATGTCAGCCGCGGATCTGCAGAAGATCCGTGTTGCGGTCCTGCGTTTCGATGATTCTGTCTACGCGAAGAGCTCCGGCACCGTCCGTACCTTCATAGAAACCAAGCTGTATCACCGCGCAGTTTCCGATTTTCTGTTTCCAGATATCTTTCAGATCAAGATACGAAAGAAAGACAAGGAGTGTCCGCATCGCGCAGCCGTGACAGCCGACGAGCACGCTCTCCCCCGGGCGCTCCTTTGCAAGCTCCGTAAAAAAGCTGCCGATTCTGTCAATCACCTCCGGAAAGCTTTCCGATCCCGGAACCGGCCGATAAGACGGCGGATCTTGAAAAAGGCTGCCGCAGGCCCTCGAATCCCTGTCAAACGGCTGTCCTTCGAGAGCACCGAAATTCATTTCGAGAAGCCGGTCGTCTGTTTGGATTTCGCTGCTGTCTTTTCCAGTGATAATTTCAACGGTTTCAACTGCCCTTTGCAGAGGACTGCTGTAGACGCGGTCAAAAGTAAGGCCCATGGCACGGATTTTCTCCGCGGCGGCTCTTGCCTGCGCTCTTCCCGTGTCATTCAGGTCCGTATTGATCTGTCCCTGAAAAAGCCGCCGGACATTATAATCGGTTTCTCCATGCCTGATTACATAAATTTTCATGTATCTTCAATCTGCTCCTGCTCTTTGATCCTGTCTATCATAGCATGTTTCAGGTTCCGGTCAAAGAATCTATACGGGAGACTCATTTCCGGATCTGCCCGTTTCCGGTGATCAGATACTTGTAACTGGTCAGCTCCGGAAGCCCCATCGGCCCCCTTGCGTGAAGCTTCTGCGTGCTGATCCCGATTTCCGCTCCGAAGCCGAATTCATAACCGTCCGTAAACCTTGTGGACGCGTTGACATACACGCAGGCACTGTCGATTTCTCGTAAAAACAGATCCGCCGCCTCCTTATTCTCCGTGATAATGCAGTCGGAATGTTTTGTATGGTAACGGTTGATATGATCGATCGCTTCCTGCAGGCTCCGGACTGTTTTGACGGACATCATAAGAGCCAGATACTCCTTCGCAAAGTCTTCCTCCGAAGCCCTCTCCGCATACCGAAGAAAGGCTCTGGAAGCGTCATCCGCGCGTAGAGTGACGCCGGCTTCCTTCATCTTCTCGGACAAAACAGGAAGAAAGCTCTGCAGAATATCCTCATGTACAACGAGCGATTCCGCGGCGTTGCAGACGCCGGTCCTTTGCGTCTTGGCGTTCAGGATAATCGGGACCGCTTTTTCAAAATCCGCATCCTTGTCCACATAGATGTGGCAGTTCCCGCTGCCGGTTTCAATGACCGGTATCTTGCTGTTCTCGACAACAGCCCGGATGAGTCCCGCACTGCCTCTGGGAATCAGCACATCCACATACCTGCGCATCTTCATAAACTCGTTCGTATCCTCACGGTCTTTCGAGGCGATGAGAGAAAGCGCATCCTGTGTTACGCCGCAGGCGCACAGCGCTTCCCGCAGGATATTCGTAATCGCAATATTGGATTCGAGCGCGTCGCTCCCGCCTTTGAGAATCACAGCGTTTCCTGCTTTGAACGCAATCGCGAACGCGTCCGCCGTAACATTCGGACGGGATTCATAGATAATGCCGACGACACCGAAAGGAACTCTGACCTTACGGATATGGATACCGCTCGGGCGGTCCCATTCGGCAAGCGTTTCACCGCAGGGATCCGGAAGCGCCGACACCTCTTTGAGACCTTCCGCCATTCCCTGCACGCGGTCCTGCGAGAGCCGCAGGCGGTCCAGCATACTGTCCGGCATGCCGGCAGCCGAGGCCGCTTCTTCATCCTTCCGGTTGGCCTCCAGGATCTCCGCGCTGTTTTCTACAAGCAGCTGCGCCGCTTTTTGCAGCACCTGATTCTTTTTGTCCGTAGAAAGGCGCTGAACCTCAAATCTTGCTTCACTTGCCCTGCGGCAGATTTCCTCTACATTCATGGCAGTCCTCTTTCCTAAAAATAAGCGCGCTCAGGCGTGACAATCAGATCCAGCGGTTCATCGTAGCCGGCGCAGGGGACGCTGTCAATGATCTGCTCTTTGAACGAAAGTCCGACCGCCATCCGCTTCTGGAACGCGCCAAGGAAGCGGTCGTAGTATCCGCCCCCGTAACCGATTCTTTGAAGCGACGCGTCAAATGCAAGACCCGGAACGAAAACAACGCATTCTTCCTTCCTGTCAAGGCTGATATGATTCATATAAGGGAAAACTCTGGCCGGATCAGCCTCCGGCTCCGGGATGCCCATGGTGCCTTTATGAAGGCTGTCCGGAGAATCAATTTCGAAGAACTGCATGGTTTTGCCGGTAACCGCGGGAACAAAGACCCTCTTCTGATCCTTGAGAGCCTTTGTGATCAGAGTGCTGGTATCCACTTCACTGCCGAAACTGACATAACTTAAAATGAAACGGGCACCCGCATACAGCTCGGTGGAAAGGATCATGTCAGTGATCGATCTGCTCTGCGCCTGCCGCTCTTCCTCCGGAATGGCTTCCCGAAGCTGTTTCATCCGTGTTCTTAAATCCTTTTTGCTTTCGATCAGTCTGTCAAGATCACTCATCGTTTATCTCCTTTTCAGTCGGCGCCGGCGGTATAGTCCGAAAGCCGGAAATCCGCTTTTTTATCCGCGCGGAAGAGCGTTCCGATATTCTCACCGCACATAATTCTGTGAATGACATGCATACCGTTTCTGCTGCCTGCAATCACCATGTCGCACCCGCTGTCTACGGCAATTCTGGCAGCGTGCAGCTTGGTTGACATGCCGCCGGTTCCGGCGCCGCTTCCGGTTGTTTCGCGGCCCATGGCCTCATATTCATGGGAAAGCTCCGGAACATACTCAATGAAGGAAGCATTGCTGTTCACCCGCGGATCGTCGGAATAAAGGCCTTCGACATCGGAAAGAAGAATCAGAAGATCCGCGTGAACCGCGGCAGCGACCATTGCCGAAAGGTTGTCGTTGTCTCCGACGCTGAATTCCGCAGTCGCGACCGAATCATTCTCGTTTACAATCGGAATGACCTGCAAATGAAGCAGTTCCTCGAAAGTGTTTTGAAGGTTACGGAAACTGTGCTCATTCGATACTGTAGCCCGTGACATCAGAACCTGGGCAGCCAGCTGATTATAGTCCTCAAAGAACTTCTGATAGATCATAATCAGTCTTGCCTGACCGACGGCCGCACAGGCCTGCTTGATATTCATCGGGCTTTCCTGATGATAGACATCAAGATCGATGCCGAGCGCTTCCCTGCCGGCAGCGGCTGCGCCGGAGCTGACGAGAATGACATCTTTTCCCTGATTTTTAAGGTCTGTCAGCTCCCGTGCCAGCGTATCTATTTTATGATAGTCAAGGCGCTGCGTCTGTTCATGCAGGAGCGAGGAGGAACCGACTTTGACGACAATCCTCTGCCTGCAGGCAAGCTGCACTCTGTATTCCATATTCTGTGGTATTTTCATCTGATCTCCCGATCCTCCATGGGCAGCCACCTGCGTGCAACCGCCTCCGCTGTTTTGATGCCGTCTACTGCCGCGGAAGTAATACCGCCGGCATATCCCGCGCCCTCGCCGCACGGATACAGTCCCCGCACGGAGGATTCCAGGTTTTCATCCCGCAGGATTCTAACCGGCGAAGAGGTTCTGCTTTCCACACCGCAGACATAAGCTTCCTCTCCTGCGAAACCGGGTATCATCCGGTTAAAAGCTTCCATCCCTTCGACGATGTCATGATGCAGCGTCTCCGGAAGGATCCTGTGTACCGGCGCAGAGACAGCCTGCCCTTTGATGCACAGCTTCTGCGCGTCCGCTGCTGCAACCTTCGTGTCCTCGCAGTCCCTGAAGTCCCTGTACGGCTGCACAGGAACGCAGCCGCCGCCGGCCAAAAAAGCGCGTTCCTCCAGTTTCTCCTGAAAAACCAGCCCCGCCAGCGTCTCCCGGCTTCCGAACTCTTCCGCCCCGACGGTTACAACAATGGCGCTGTTTGCTCTTTGCGCATCCCTCGCGTAATCACTCATGCCGTTGACCGCAAGTCTTCCGGGCTCACTCGAAGCATTGACGATATAACCTCCCGGGCACATACAGAAGCTGTATACGCCTCTTCCGGAAGAAGCGTGCGTAACCAGCTTATAGCTGCTGGCCGGCAGATGCAGCTTCGCGAGAACCTGCGGGTCACTGATGCCGTACTGCTGCTGATTGATCAGCTCCTGCGGATGGGAAACCCGTACGCCGACCGCGAACGCCTTCTGTTCCATCGGAACTTTCTGCGCGTAAAGCGTGCGGATGGTATCTCTTGCGCTGTGGCCTGTTGCAAGTACCAGAACCTTCGCGGGGATCACTTTGTCTCCACCCTTTGTCAGAACATGAACACCGCGAAGCGCGCCGTTTTCTGTAACCAGTGCTCCCGCTTTTGTCTCGAATAAAAACTCTCCGCCGAGCCGGATAATCTCCTCCCGCATGTGTACGACAACGCCGCGCAGGATATCCGTCCCGATGTGCGGATGATACTCGTATAGAATGTCCTGCGGCGCGCCGAACTTGACAAATGTCTGGAGGACAAAATCGGTTCTGCCGCTGTGATCCTTCACGTTGGAATTCAGCTTTCCATCGGAGAAGGTTCCGGCACCGCCCTCACCGAACTGTGCGTTTCCGGAAGGGTTCAGCGTTCCTTCCTGCCACAGCTTCCCGACCGCAGCGACGCGCTCTTCCATCGGAAGACCGCGCTCAAGGACAAGAGGCCGGTACCCGTTTTGCGCAAGCAGATATGCACAGAATAAGCCTGCGGGTCCGCTTCCCGCGATGAGCGGCCTGCATGGAAGGCGAAGCGCGTTCCATGCAGGCGCCGGAAAAACATAAGTCATCGGATTCTTCACGCAGATATTCTTGTTTTTCAGACTGCGGACAAGAGCGGCTTCCTGCCGCTCATTCAAATCCGTAGCAACAAGAACGCTGTAGATATCATAAAGCTCCGGCTTGTGTCTGGCGTCCACCGAATGTCTGACAATCCGGAAGCTCTTTATTCTGTGGCCTTTGGGGAGCCGCAGCAGTTTCCGGCTCTTCGTCTCAAGACGCGGATGCGAAGTACTGCAAGGCCCTCCGTCGCTTCCGCAGGGAAGTTTAATCTGGCTGATCTGTATCATTCGTTTATCCTTTATGTAAGGGCAGCGGTTCGCCCCGCCTGCATGCCGGAATACATCGCAAGCGTTAAGTTGTACCCGCCGCAGATGCCGTCCAGGTCCAGCACTTCTCCGGCGAGGAAGAGACCTTTCCGCCGGAAGGCTTCAAAGTTTTCCGATATCTGCGAAAGACGGACGCCGCCGGACGTTACCTGCGCGCGCTCAAACCCTGCTGTCCCGGTAATACCGATTTCCGTACGTAGCAGTCCGCAAAGGAGCTTCCGGCAGACGCGTTCCCGGTCATCCAGATTCCGAATCTTTTTTTCATCCGAAAAGCCGTTTCTGCGGATGAGAAAAGAAGCAATGCCCGAAGGCACGATTCCATCAAACAAGCTGTGAAGCGTGGCGTTAGGATCTTCATAACACAGCTGTTCGTGGCGGCGGAAAATTGCAAGCGCCTGTTCCGCATTATATTCCGGAAGAAAGTTGATGACCGCGGTTGTTTGTTTTCCGTTTGAAAGCCGGCGGGCTGCCGCTGCGCTGACCTGGAAAACCGGTATCCCGGAGATGCCCGTTTCGGTGAACTGCACTTCGCCGGTTTCACAGGCATCCATAATACGCACCTGCGCGGCTGTGCGCACACCCTTTGCCGCTTTGATTGCAGGATCATCTGTCAGAAGAGGAACGAGCGCCGGCACTTCGGGAACGCACGAAAGGCCGAAACCTTTCGCGAGAGCCGTGCCGTCTCCGGTGCAGCCAAACGCCCTGCTCACTTTCCCGCCACAGGCGATAATTAGCCGGTCAAACGGCTGTCTTCCGGCGTTTGTCTGCAGCAGAAACTGCTTTTCTTCATATACGGCTGCGCAGATCCTGGTATCCGGAACACATTGAACGCCGCTCCTGTGCATTCTTTTCAGGAGCGCCTGCGCAATCGTTTCTGCCTTCTCTGTTCTCGGATATACATAGCCTGCCCTGTCATGGAGCAGCACGCCCTCCGACTCAAAAAATGACATGACGGCATCAGATGCCCGGCCGTCCCACAGCGCGTGAAATCGTTCTGCGCATTCCGGGTCCGCCTGCGTATGATACGCTTCTTTTTTCCGGCACAGATTCGTCAGATTGCATCTTCCGTTTCCGGTGGCATAGATCTTTCGCGCGCATTTGTCCTGCCGCTCGAAGACTGTAACCTGCGCGCCGTTTCCGGCTGCCGCGCAGGCTGCCATACAGCCGGCCGCGCCGCCGCCGATGACTGCTACTTTTTTCATGTTTTACACCCTATTCCGCGATCAGCCGCATCGCTTTCGCCGCAAGATAGATCAGCCTTCCAAAAGGAACCTTCGTAATGTTGCGAAGATCCGCCGCGTGTACCAGAAGGCTGAGGATGACGTATAAAGCGATATAGATGACTCCGAGAATCAGAATTGCGGGGACGGCAGCATCCTGCCCCGTCAGGAAATTATTCATCAGCACGATGGGAACGGCAGCTGCGGCACTCGAAAATGTGATCAGAAGGACGTCCGGAACCCATCCTCCTTTCAGCCCGCGCAGTGAACTTCTTTTACAGAAAACAGCCAGAAAGACAGCGGCCGCGAATGCTCCGGCGTCAACTGGAATGATAACGGCGGAAACGCCTGCACCGAGCGCTCGCAGTATAAACGCGGAAAGCAGACAGCATATGCCGCCCGCCGTAAGGGAAATCAGAACCTGCAGTTTTCCGTTCCTGTTCCACAAAAACTGGATGAGCAGAATACAAAGAGAAATAAGAAATACCAGAGGGCTCAGACTCCGCATTGCAAAAACGCAGGTTTTCTTCTCAGATGTTGTCATCCCGGAGTAAAAAAGCCGCACGATCGGCTTTCCGGCTGCGAAGGTAAAGACCGCCGCCGGAATGGCCGCATAGGCGTACAGGCGGACAAACATGGAGAAATGCGCCTGCAGGCGGCTGATTTTTCCTTTTGCGCTGTCTGCGATGCAGACGCTGATCATTCTGGAGTGGCAGATTGCAATCAGCAGGGAAAGGCCGAGCGTTACAGGAAGCGCAACGGTAACCGCCGCCTTGAAGGAAGCTGTATTTTCATTCTCTGCCGCGATCCGGTGCAGAAGAAGCATTGTCAGCTGCGGCACGAACGCCGCGACGCCTGCCGGCAGCATTTTCACAAAGACATATCTTGCGGCCTCGAAAAATCTCTCGTCGTTATCGATGGCAAGCGAATCCATCTGCCTTTCCATCTGCCGGTACACAGGAATATTCAGGATCAGCAGGAAGAAAAAATACAGGAGCTGCGAGGCGAGAAGTCCCGCAAGCATGCCTGCGGCCGCGTAAACCGGCTGATACTGTGCATTTCGAAGAAGCCTTCCGACACTGATGCCGTTCGTGTTTCCTATCCTCGCTCCCGCGGTCATGAATCCCAGAGAGAGCACGCCGTGAACCGTCATGGACGCGCTGGAAACGGAGGATAAGCCGGCGCCTTGCAGAAAGCCGTGCATGACCGCGAGAACGGAGCCGAGAAAACAGACAGCGCCTGCAAGGTACAGCAGCAGATAAGCATGAATTCCGGTAAAAAGATCCGCTGCGATGCTTTTCGCAAAAACCGAAAGGACAGCCGCCGTCAAAAGCCCTGTAACAACAGAAGCTGCAAGCGACGATCTGTAAAAAAGCGATGCGTCGTTATAATGAGATCTGGACAGTCGTACACCGATCTGCTGAGCGGTAAACGAGGAGCCCGCAAACAAAAACGCGGTAAGATAAGCAAGACAGACAGATAAGGGGAAAAAGACATAATAAACCGTGTCCGTTCCCGTAAGGCGCGAAACTGCCGCGGCTGATACGAGGACGCACAGAAAGAAAAACAGGCCGGCTGCTTTTCCCGGATCAATTTTTCGGCTCTTTCGATTTCTTTCCGCCACGTCAGACCTCTCTGGTTATCCCAAGCTGATTCAGTACTCTCGTCTGTCGGCTCTCCATATCCTTCGCTTCCTCTTCCGTCATATGGTCATAGCCGCACAGATGGAGTGTGGAATGAGCAATCAGAAACGCGAATTCCCGCAGCTCGCTGTGCCCGTATTCTGCGGCCTGCGACTTCACGCGGCCCGCGTTGATGACAATGTCGCCCAGAACAAGTCTGCCGGTTTCCGGGTCAAACAGATCCGGGGCGTCTTCCTCCACAGCCGAAAAATCGGACGGTGTATTGAATGAAATCCCGGGGAAAGACAAAACATCGGTTACCCGGTCAATACCGCGAAAGTCTCTGTTCAGTTCCCGGATCTGTTCATCTCCGACAACAGACAGAGAAACCTCGACGTCATACGGGCATTTCTCGAGAAGGAGAACTTCCCGGATCACCCTGCGTGCGGTAACGCGGATGGAAAAGTCAAATTTTTCCCGGCTTGCTATGTCGGTGTTCAGCGTGACTTTGCTCATAATCCTCATACGCCTTTACAATTTTCTGAACGATCGGATGCCGAACGACATCTCTGGCGTCCAGTGTAATGAACGAAATGCCTTCAATGCGCCTTCTTGCAAGAACCCGCGTCGCGATGTCAAGTCCTGATACGCTTGCGGGCGCAAGGTCTTTCTGGGTTGCATCACCCGTAATGACCGCGTGCGAACCGAAGCCGAAACGCGTAAGGAACATTTTCATCTGCTCCGGTGTCGTGTTCTGCGCTTCATCCAGAATAATGTAGGCATTATCGAGCGTGCGGCCGCGCATATACGCGAGAGGCGCGACTTCAATCAGCCCTTTTTCCATATTTGCCTGAAATTTTTCGGCGCCCATGATCTGATACAACGCGTCGTACAAAGGGCGCAGATACGGATCGACCTTACTTTGCAGATCACCCGGCAGGAAGCCCAGCTTCTCTCCGGCTTCGATCGCGGGCCTGGTCAGTATTATTCTTTCGACTTCTTTATTCTGAAAAGCAGTGATCGCCATGGCCATCGCGAGAAATGTTTTGCCGGTGCCGGCGGGGCCGTTCGCAAACACAATCAGGTTGTCCCGGATCGCGTCCACATATTTCTGCTGCCCGATGGTTTTAGGCCGGACAGGCCTCCCGTTAATCGTGTGACAGATGATTTCTCCATCCAGCGAAGAGAGGGCGGTCGCGTCCTTCTCATCCTTCATTTCCAGCGAATAATCCACGTTCTGTTCCTCAATGTCAAAACCGCCGCGCACAATACCGGCGAGACGGTCCAGCACCGCAACCGCGCTGCTGACCTGCCTGCTCTCGCCGGAAACCTTGACCGCGCCGTCCCGCGGGATAATTGCAACATGCAGATCGTCCTCGATCTTCCGGACATACCCGTCGTGATTGCCGAAAATCTCCCGCTGAATATCTGCCGAATAATCCAGTGTTACTGTCATAAAAGCTTTACGCTCTGTTCTTTAAATAGCTGTCAATTTCCCTGGCCGCTTCCTTGCCGGCACCCATCGCAAGAATTACCGTCGCGGCACCGGTCACGGCATCGCCGCCTGCAAAAACGCCGTCTTTTGTTGTTTCCTCGCTGCCGTCCCGTACAATGAGGCAGCCTTTCTTATTGACTTCGAGTCCCGGTGTCGTTGTATGGAGCAGAGGATTCGGACTCGTCCCCAGCGCCATGATGACACAGTCGCAGTCGATATGAAACTCGCTGCCCGGAATCTCTTCCGGCCGTCTTCTTCCCGAAGCGTCCGGCTCACCAAGCTGCATGCGGACACAGTTAATGCCGTTGACCCAGCCGTCTTCGGAAGTCGTGATCTCCACAGGATTCGTCAGAAGGTCAAAGATGATACCTTCTTCCTTCGCATGGCCGACCTCCTCTTTTCTGGCAGGCAGCTCCTGTTCGCTTCTTCTGTATACGATATGCGTTTCCGCGCCAAGGCGAAGCGCTGTTCTCGCGGCATCCATCGCGACATTGCCACCGCCGACAACTACGGCTTTCTTTGCCCGCATGATCGGCGTTCTCGCATCGTCTCTGTACGCGTGCATGAGGTTGGATCTTGTCAGATACTCATTGGCGGAGAAGACGCCGAGCGCCTGCTCACCTGGAATATTCATGAATCTGGGCAGTCCCGCGCCGGAGCCGATAAAGACAGCATCGAAGCCCTCTTTCTCCAGAAGGTCATCAATCGTAGCCGAACGGCCGATAACAACGTCCGTCTCGATTTTGACGCCAAGAGACTCCACGTTCTCGATTTCCTTGGCGACAACTCTTTCCTTGGGAAGACGGAATTCGGGAATGCCGTAGACAAGGACGCCGCCGGCTTTATGCAGCGCCTCAAAAATTGTCACACTGTACCCGAGCTTTGCAAGATCACCAGCGCAGGTAAGTCCGGAAGGACCGGCGCCGATGACAGCAACTTTCTTCCCGTTCGGCCTGGCGCTGTTTACCGGGCGGATACCGAGCTCTTTCGCCTTGTCAGCGGTATAACGCTCGAGCTTGCCGATGGAAACCGGCTCTCCCTTGATGCCGCGGATACACTGTCCCTCGCACTGCGTTTCCTGCGGGCAGACACGGCCGCAGACCGCTGGCAGAGACGAGCTCTCGCTGATGATCTCATATGCCTTTGCGGGATTTCCGTTTTTAACTTCCTGAATAAAAGCGGGAATATTGATCGATACAGGGCACCCCTGCACACACCTTGGATTCTTGCAGTCCAGGCATCTTGTAGCCTCTGCCATTGCCTCTTCATCGTTATATCCGAGGCATACTTCCTCAAAATTCTTCGCCCGGACAGCCGGCTCCTGTTCACGGACCGGTACTTTTTTCATCATATCAACTGAAATTGCCATTTTGCCCTCCGTTATCTGCAGACGCCGCAGCCGCCTTCGTGTGTCTCACCCTCCTGCTCTTTTAACAGGAGTCTACCCTCTTCGGTCTTATAGAGTTTCGAGCGCTGCATCGCCTGATCGTAATCCACCGCAAAGCCGTCAAACTCCGGACCATCCACGCAGGCAAAGCGGACCTTACCGCCGACCAGCAGTCTGCAGGCACCGCACATACCGGTGCCGTCAACCATGACCGTATTCATTGAAACAACCGTCGGGATGCCGAGCTTTTTCGTGAGCATCGAAGTAAACTTCATCATAATCATGGGCCCGATAATGACGCAGTGATCATATCGTTTCCCCTCATCATAAAGCTGCTGCAGTGCAGTGCTGCCGGTGCCGTGCACGCCGTACGAGCCGTCATCCGTCGCGCAGTAGAGGTTCCCGCAGACCTCTTTCATTTCATCAAGCAGAATTAACAGATCTTTCGATCTGGCGCCCTGAATGCAGTCCGCAGAAACGCCGTGCTCATGCAGCCACTTTAACTGATGGTAGACCGGCGCCGTCCCGACGCCTCCCGCGATGAACAGAATTTTCATCTTCCGCAGCTGATCAAGCGGAATGTGCACAAGATCCGACGGATTGCCCAGAGGCCCTACAACATCGGCAAAATGATCCCCCTCTTCAAGCTGTGCCATCCTGTATGTCTCCGCGCCGACCGTCTGAAAAACAATCGTGATCGTTCCGTTTTCTTTATCATCGTCACAGATTGTAAGCGGAATACGCTCTCCCTCGCTGTCAACACGGACAATCAGAAACTGTCCGGGAAGTGCTCTTTCCGCCACTCTCGGAGCCCTGACCTCCATCAGGTATTCCTTCGGTCCTATGAGCTTCTTGCGTAAGATCTCAAACATGTTTTACTCCTTCTTCATCCTGCTGTTCTTTATTCAATGGGGGCAAGGGCTCCTCCGCTGTAGAGATTGACTGTCCCGTTGCTGATATTAACCGCAAACTCCCGTCCCGTGGATATCGCGTTCCCCTCATTATCTACCAGAGACTCTTCGAAAATGTAAAAATTACCATATCCTTTGATTTCCTGAAGACTCTCATATGTGTAGGAAAAGCGGGCGCTTCCTCCCGCGATCGTACCGTCCGCGCTGACCACCTCTCCGCGTTTTATCAGAGCCACCAGAATGTAATTCGGCGCGTCGGATGCCGGAAACGCCGCTTTGACGCCGCTCGTATAGTGAACCTGGACGATCGGACTCATCTTCCCGTCCTGCGTTATCACAGCAAACCGGAAAACGGAATTTCCATCCGGTACCGGAATCGGCTTTTCATACTTCTTCGTCGACGCCGAAGGATCTGTTCCGTCATCAGTGTAGTATATCGTACCTTGCGTACCTTTGTGAAGTGTCGCGGTGATCTGCGTTCCCGGCTGCACTGTACCTGCCGACGGCGTAATATCCGGAGCCTCCGGTGCCGAGGAGCGGACGACGTAGGATCTCGCGATTGTTTTGCCGGCCGCGCCGTAGTGGTTTACATAAACAGCGCGGATACGGTACCTGCCTGTGGAAAGCCGGATCGGCTCACTGTAAAGAAGACCGGATTTTAAAGGATCCGAGCCGTCCATCGAATAAAAGACCGCACCGTTTCCCTTGCTCGATAGTTCGATTACAAGCTCCCCATCGTACTCGCCGGTCGGCCTGCTGAAAACGGGCTCATAGGCCATATATTCGGAAAAATGTTCTCTGACCTTTTCACTGCTGCACGCGGCGAGACTCTCCGCAATGCGGTCGTAATCTCCAAGCTCCGAATAAATTGCAATAATCGTGCTGTAGGCACTGATTCTGTCGTCATCCGTAGCATCTTTCGCGTTCACTGCCTTGAGCGACGAGTCGAGCGCCGAGGCAATATCTCCGCTCTTCTGCAGATATCCAGCCCGCGTGATCAGAAGCGGCGCACTGTCCTCCCCCTTTTTACGGATCGCCTCGTCGATCTTGCGGGCCGCGCCTTTATAATCTCCTGCCGATGCCAGCTGATAAGCCTGACCAACGTAATAGGAAGGATTTTGCGCACGGATCGAATGGATGACAAGAAGCGTCAGCAGAGACAACGATATAACACCGAGAACAATGACAGCACCGGCCAGTAACCTTCTGTGCCATTCCTGCGTTTTCCGCTTTTGCTTCTCCTGCTGCTCTTTCTCCCGGCTGTCCGCGTCAAGATCCTGGCGGATCGTATCCATCGTCTCGCTGATTTTCTGTTCAACCTTCGCGTCATAGGTCGGAACGATTTTAATATCGGCAAAACAATACTCGCAGAAAAGAGAACCGTCTTTAATCTCTCTTCCGCACTTCGGGCATTTCATTTTCTCTGAAGGTCCACGGCGTCAGCACAGTTTTTCATCAGCATGGCGACCGTCATCGGCCCGACACCGCCGGGTACCGGCGTGATACTGCCTGCTGTATCAAAGACATCATCAAAATCGACATCTCCGCAGAGCTTTCCGTTCTCATCTCTGTCCATGCCGCAGTCAATCACCGCCGCGCCTTGTTTAATATAATCCTTTGTGAAAAGCTTCGGCTTTCCGACAGCCGTGATCAGAATATCCGCCCGCTTTGTTACTTCCTGAAGGCTTGCCGTCTTAGAGTGCGCGACGGTTACCGTCGCGTTTTCGCGCAGCATCAGCATGGCCATCGGCTTACCTACAATATTGCTTCTGCCGACAATCACACATTCTTTTCCCTCCGCCCGGATTCCGCTTCGCCGGAGCAGTTCGATAATGCCGGATGGAGTGCAGGGAAGAAAGCACGGCAGTCCGATGGAAAGCGCGCCGACGTTCTGCGGATGAAAGCCGTCCACGTCCTTAAGCGGAGAAATTGCCCGGATGACCGCGTCAGGATCAATCTGGCGCGGAACAGGCAGCTGCACGAGAATACCGTTTACAGAGGGATCTGCGTTCAGCTCTTCTACTTTCGAAATCAGTTTCTCCTGCGTTGTTTCCTCCGGAAGAAGAATCTCCCGCGAGATAATTCCGCAGTATTCACAGGCACGCTTTTTGTTGCGGACATAAACCTGGCTTGCAGGATCGCTGCCGACAAGAATGACAGCCAGCGTAACCTTTATGCCGCTCTCCGAAAGCGACTGGACTTTCTGCTTCACTTCGTCTCTGATCTGCGCCGATATTTTCTTTCCGTCAATGATCGCTGCCATCAAAGGCTCCTTTCTCAGACTTTATTCTGTGCAAGATATGTCTCAAATTCTCCTTCGTCCATGAGGATCATTCTGGCTTTGGTACCCTCGGAATCCGCAACGACACCTGCTTCGCAGAGTTGATCCATGATTCTGGCCGCTCTGTTGAAGCCGATCCGGAAGCGTCTCTGCAGAAGGCCGATCGAAGCCGAATTCTTCTCGATGATGAATCTTCCCGCGTCGGCAAACAATTCATCCGCAGACGGGTCTGCCGCGGATGCTTCCGTCGGAGCGCTTTCCTGCTGCATTGCCTGCATCTGCGCGTCGATTTCTCTGGAATGATCTGTAACGACAGGGTTGTTTTTGCGGATAAAATCCACAACGTCCGTCACTTCGTCATCCGTCACAAACGCGCCCTGGATACGCACGGGATTGGAAAGTCCCTGCGGGAAAAACAGCATGTCGCCCTTGCCCAGCAGCCTCTCCGCGCCGTTCTGATCCAGAATCGTGCGGGAATCCGTACCTGAAGTTACGGCAAAGGCAATTCTGCTCGGCATATTTGCCTTGATAAGGCCGGTGATGACATCGACCGAAGGCCGCTGTGTGGCAATGATCAGATGAATGCCGGCGGCACGCGCAAGCTGGGCGATTCTGCAGATCGCGGTCTCGACATCATTCTTGGCAACCATCATCAGATCCGCCAGCTCGTCTACAATAATGACAACCTGCGCCATGGGCTTCAGCGGATTGCCGTCCGGCCCGGCCGTAATTCCCTTTGCCAGCTGTGTCCTCACATACTCATTATACCCCTGGATATTGCGCACACCGGCTTTCGGAAACAGCTGATAGCGCTTTTCCATAAGTCCGACACACCAGTTCAATGTCTGTGCCGCCTTCTGCGGGTCGGTTACAACCGGATACAGAAGATGCGGGATTCCGTTGTAAACGGACAGCTCGACAACCTTCGGATCGATCATGATCAGCTGCACTTCCTCAGGTGAAGCGTGATACAGAATGCTCATGATGATCGTATTGATGCAGACCGATTTGCCGGAGCCTGTCGCACCTGCGATCAGCACATGCGGCATCTTCGCGATATCATGGACGACAACCTTTCCGGCGATGTCTTTACCGACACCGAAAGCAAGCCTGCTCTTGAAACCGCGGAACTCCGGTGTGTCCAGAATATCCCGAAGCTTGACCGTGGAAATGACCTTGTTCGGCACTTCGATGCCGACCGCGCTCTTTCCGGGAATCGGTGCCTCAATGCGGATATCGGTAGCCGCGAGCGCGAGTTTGATGTCGTCGGAAAGATTCACAATCCGGCTGACTTTGAGGCCGACTTCCGGCTGCATCTCATATCTTGTAACTGCGGGCCCCTGCGAAATATTTGTGATCCTGACATGCGCGCCGAACGTATCCAGCGTCTTCTGCAGAAGCATTGCCGTATCCCGCAGTTCTTCATCGCTGCCGGACTGCTGCCCGAAGGTGCCGGGGGACAAAAGATCCAGCGGCGGATAGACATACGGCCTCGGTTTTGCCGTTTTCCCGTTTTCCTCTTTATTCGCGGTCCCGGTTGTCTGCGCAAGATGCGGAACAGCTACCGAATTGTCGGCAGACGCGGACGAGAGTCCTGCGCTTTTTTCAGAAGGGTCAGCTCTGGTGATTTCCACCTGCTGCGCGCTGCCGGCCGGCGCTGTGCCTTTGACTTCCGGAGAAATCGCGGTAATCGTGGATTCTGCAGAAGGCGTTTCTCCCTTCTGCTCCTGCACAGGTACTGCCGCCGCGTCCGCGGCAGTCGTCTCCACATGCTGGCTTTCGGATACCGGCTGGTCTTCCGGAAGAGCATACGGAGTGTCATACTCCGTCTCCGGTGTCTGCGGAGCATCGTCCATATCCGGGTCCATGTATTCGGCAAACGAAATACGCGGCGCTGAGGATGGCACAAACGGCTCCTGGTCTGTGCGGTCACTGAAAGGCGCGGCTTTTGCTGTCTGATTGGATTCTACAGTTTTCGCAGAAGCTTCAGTGGATGGTACAGATTCCGTCAATTGTGCGGTCACGTCCGCAGCCTCTGTCTGCGCAGCTGTGGGAACCGGCGGGGAAGCCGGCTCTGTGTACTGCGGATAAATCTCATAGATATCTTCCTTCGGCTCACGGGACTGCGGTATGTCCCGATGACCGGTATCATTCTGCATATCCGTATCCGGTTCGGCGGCGGATTTGAATGACTGCGCCGCAGCGCTTACAGGTGAAGGAGCGGGATTACCTGGCGCTTCCGCTTCCTGCCGCAAGTCGGACTGCGCTGCATGCGCGGAAGGGTTCTGACGGAGCAGATCGCTATCGCCGGAAAATGCCGCCTGATCCTGCGGAGCATCCTGAAAGGCTTCCTGATCCAGAAGCGTACTGCCGACAATGCCGCGGATCGGGTGGAACCCTTTTTCGGTAGGAGCGTCCTTCTGACGCATTTGTCTTACCTGCTGCGGATAACCACCGTATTCATCCGCATCGCCATCATCTCCGTCGTCATCACAGGCGTTGTCCAGCGACTGCAAGTGCCGCTCCTCCTCCCTGCGTAAACGGTAATCCTCGTAGCGGTCCCTTGCGTATTTCGCTTCGTCTTCCATCATCGACAAAAGAGACTTTCTTGAAATCAGAATAATACAGACCGTGAAGGCCGCAATGAGTACAAGGATCGTTCCGGGCAGCCGCAGTGCCTTGTACAGAAAATACGCAGGCAGGCCGAAAACGATGCCTCCGCCGGCTCCGGTTTTTCTGCTGCTGTCAAAAAGCTGCGCGGCGTCAAAAGATGTCATGCTTCTGACGGGTCCCGCTGCAAGCGCGCAGATAATTCCGAGAATAACAAGGATTCCTGCGGCACCGCCGATTTTCGTCTCGACGAACGGATCGTCTTCTTCGGCTATGTAATAGAGGACGCAGAAAAGGACAGCCGCAGGCAGAATATACGAGAGCAGCCCGAACAGTCCGAACATGATATCCCGGAAGAAATTTCCAAACGGGCCGAGAATGCCGAAATTGGCAAGAAAAAGAAAAACAACTGCAGCAAAAAGAAGAATCACCCGTATATCTCTGCGGATGATCTCCTGTTCCTGCAGCCTCTTACGGCTTTCATACTGCTGACGCCCTCTCGAAGAAGCTGCCCTTCCGGAAGAAGTTCTCGCAGAAGAGGCAGAACCCGCGCTTCTTCCTGCTGTACGCGGCGCCGCGGAAGCAGAGCGTTTTCTGGAAGAACGTGCTCCGCCGGCGCCGTTTCCCGCGCCGGACGGACGCCGCGATGCTCCCTGCGGGCTCCTTGTTTGTGTTCTGCTCCCTGCACTTGTTTTCTTGACTGCCATGTATCCTTCTTACCTGAAATTTTCCCCGGCACAATATAAAACAGACGAACACGCATGGGGAGACGGCAGAATGCTGCTCCCCTGTATGTTCGTACGAAAATCAGATATCAAAATCGTCGCCGTCAAAGATTGTGATATCAAAATCATCTTCACTTGTCGTCTCCGCCTGCACTTCCTTTTCCTCCGCGTCCTGAATATCAAATTCCATTCTGCGATGCGGTTTCAATACCGGTTCCGGAAGCGGACTTTTGAGTTTTCTGACAGACATCAGTCTTCGTTCTCTGCTCCTGACCAGTTGTGATAAACGTTTTTGACATCATCGCTGTCATTCAGACGATCCAGAATGATGTTCAGTCCCTTTACCGTATCCGGGTCTGTCACGTCGACGTAATTCTGCGGAATCTTGGTGATTTCCGAGGAAGCTACCGGGATCTTCTCCGCAAGAAGCGCCTTTTCGACCGCTTCAAAATCGGCAGGTGCTGTCGTGATGACAAAGTCATCATCCTCTTCCTGAATATCCTCGGCTCCAGCATCCAGCACAACCATCATGAGATCATCCGCGGTTCCTTCATACTCTTCCTTGTCGATGACAATCTGCCCCTTGTCGTCGAACATAAACGAAACACAGCCGGTCGTACCCATATTTCCATTGCCCTTGGAAAACGCGGCTCTTACGTCCGACGCTGTACGGTTCGGATTATCCGTAAGTGTCTCGACGATAATTGCTACACCGCCCGGGCCGTAGCCTTCGTAGGTATTGCTCAGATAGTTGACACCGTCCACATCGCCGGCCGCCTTCTTGATGCCGCGTTCAATCGTATCATTAGGCATATTGTTGGCTTTAGCCTTCGCGACAACCTGCGCCAGCTTGAAATTGTTGCTGGGATCCGGGCCGCCTTCCTTTACGGCAACCGCGATTTCACGGCCGATGATCGTGAAAATCTTGCCCTTTGCGGCGTCATTCGCCTCTTTCTTGTGCTTGATATTGGCAAACTTAGAATGTCCTGACATATTTCCTCCTGAATAACCAAAGTTTCTCTATAAAACGGTAATAAGCTTTACTTCTTCGCGGCTGCGGGAGCACTTCCGCTTCCGGCCGTCATCCGTAGTTTTGTGAGCATGACTTTCTGGACCTGCATGTTCGCGACCGAGAGCACCCGGAACCGGTATCCTCCGTATTCCGTCACAAATTTATCGTCCGGCAGAGGGACCCGGTCCATCCTTGCCATCATGAACCCGTTCAGCGTCTCGTACTCGCAGCCTCCAAAGTCGATTCCGAACCGGTCCTCGAGCTCTTCGAGCGGCGTCCTGCCGTCGATGATGAATTCGTTTGTATTCCCGGTAGCGGTGATATGGTTCTCGTCGATATCATATTCATCCATGATGTTTCCGACGATTTCTTCGAGAATATCCTCCATGGCAACAAGCCCCGAAGTCTGTCCGTACTCGTCGATGATGATCACCATCTGTGCCTTCGCGCTCTGCATCTGACGGAAAAGGTCATCAATGCTCTTGGTTTCGGGAACATAAATGGCATCACGCAAAACCTCGCCAAGAGAACCGATCGGCTTGTCGGCGTCCTTCGGATGCAGTTCCTTATACTTCACCGCGTCCCGGAGATGCACAATTCCTTTGATGTTATCTATATTGCTGACATAGACGGGGAATCTCGAGTTGTGCTTCTTCAGCATAAACATAATCGCGTCACTAAGCGGTGTATCCGCGTCAATCGCGATCATGTCGTTTCTGTGCGTCATGATATCCCTGGCTTCCTTGTCGGAAAACTCGAAGATATTCGTGATCATCTCCGCTTCGGTCTGCTGGATGACGCCCTGCTCATGGCCCTCGTTCACCATGGAACGGATTTCCTCCTCGGTCACATCGCCGGAAAGCGGCTTTCCTCTGACGCCGAACACAAAAAGGATTCCTCTCGAGACAGCGCCGATAATGCGGATCAATGGAAGCAGCATGGCAAGCAGCAGGCGGAATATACCGCCAAAACGCCGGATCCATTTATCCGGCGACGCAGCCGCAAGCCTTTTCGGAAGCTGTACGCCAAAGACTTCGATAACAATAAGAAGTACGCAGATTGTGAGAACGAAGCAGAGCAGATACGGCCATCCTGCGGCTGTCGCCAGTTTCTCTGCCGCAGCAGGGACAAAACAAGCTCCTGCCGTCAGATTGATCAGAGCGGTTACGGAAGACACCGTATCCACATAATCCGACTGGTCATTCAGAACTTTTCGGATGATGCTTCTGTCTTTCGTCTGGTCACCGCAGGGCTCCGCTTCCTGCGAAGCAATCTCCGGTCGGAGCGCCCGAAGCGCCGAGCCGAAGCCATAGACTACGATATCCAGAAATAATAAAACCGCGAATAATATGATATAACCGCCGGGACTACTGCTGTCCATACGGGACTGATCACCTCCTGCGTCTCCTCATGTATGCGGAAAGGGCAGCGTAAAGCTTTCTGCCCATAATATACTGATTATGCTACAAAACCATGTGTTTTACAAGTTTGTGTGCGGGAGCAGCCGCAAATCTGTTTACCTGTCTGTTTACCTGTAAATTCTCGGCACGCGGGGATTGATATCGCAGACCAGCTCATAGTTGAATCTGCCGGAAAGATCCCCCAGCTCTTCGGCGGTAATGGTCTCCGCGCCGTCCGTACCGATGAGCGTGACCGGATCACCCTCTCCCGCTTCCGGAATGCCGTCGATATTGACCATGAACTGATCCATGCAGACACGCCCTATGATCGGTGCCCGCTTTCCGCAGATCAGTACATATCCTTTGCCGGACAGGCTTCTTGGATACCCGTCGCCGTATCCTACGGGAATTGTCGCAACTCTTGTCGTGTGGTCCGCGACATAGGTTCCTCCGTAGCTGACAGGCGTTCCGGCTTCAATTTCCTTGACATACGCGATATGGGAATGCAGGGAAAGCGCAGGCTCCAGACGGATGACGTTTCTGGGAACTTCCTCCGAAGGCCACAGGCCGTACATCGTGATGCCTGCCCGCACCATATCCATATTGTAATCCGGATAAGATACGATTCCGGCACTGTTCGAGCAGTGGCGGATCGGCACACGGTAGCCCAGTTCCTTCTCGATACGGTCCGTGAACGAAAGGAAAAGCGCATACTGCTTCTTCGTGGCTTCGGCGCCGTTCTCTTCGTCTGCTCTCGAAAAATGCGTGAAAATTCCCTCGACGACAAGATTCGGGTAGGACAGGGCACGTTTTACAAATTCGAGGCCGGAGTCATCAGGCCGGATGCCGATCCGGCTCATACCGGTGTCCACCGCGATATGAATGTTCAGCTTTTCTCCGACTCTGCCGGCTGCGCCATTCAGCTGTGCCAGCATATCCCTGCGGAATACGACAGGACGGATCTGCAGCTTTACAAGACTTTCATAACAGTACGGAAAAACATACCCGAGAATCAGAACCGGCTTGCGGATCCATTTTTCACGGAGCTGCTTGGCCTCCTCGTAAGTAGCCGCGCAGTAACCCCACAGATAATCCAGAGACTCGAGCTTTTCTGCAATCGCTGCGGCTCCGTGTCCGTAACCGTCCGCCTTGATCACTGCCGCCATTTTCGTTCCCGGCAGCAGATTATGATGCATGCTGTCCATATTCCTGCGGATCGCGTCCAGATCAACCCGCGCGTAAACTCTCATATTGTTATCCAATGCTGCTTCCTCCCTCTTATAAATCAAAGCCGTGCGCTCCGCGGAACAGATCAGACGCGATAACACAGCGCTCGCCTTCCTGTGCCGAAAGAGACTCCGCTCTGCGGCCATGCAGCCACGATGCAGCGCAGACCGCCGCAAACGGATCTTCCATGACGGCTGCGAAGGCCGTTGTCATGCCGGCCAGAACATCGCCGCTTCCCGCGGTCGAAAGGCCGCTGTTACCGGACACATTGAGATATATTTTATCACGATTGCAGGAAACTGCCACAGATCTGGCGTCTTTACACAAAATTGTGCAGTGATGGCTGTCCGCGTATTGTTTTAAAAGGTGAAAAAGATCATCCGAAAGCACCTCGATGGAAACATGAAGGAGGTCCGCGCATTCGGCCAGATGCGGTGTCAGGATAACATTGGAGGCTCCTGCGGCAGCAGTCATCTGATCTTCCATCTCCTTCGAAGCAGCGATCAGACGGAGCGCATCCGCGTCCAGAACAATGGCCCGGAAACGGCCTTTCTGCTCCGCGCACACGCGAAGAATTTCCGACAGCATGATGCCGGCGGCCTGTGTCCTTCCGATTCCGGGTCCCGCGCAGATTGTATCCGCGAACGAAGCTGCGGAATCCACGGCACGCCGGATACTCTCCGGCTCTTCAGGCATATAAGTCGTAAGGAGCGCTTCCGGCAGAGAGCTCTGTACAATAACGCGGTTTGCCTCCTCTGTCACAACGCGCACCATGCCGCACCCGCTTCTGCAGGCCGCTTCCGCGCATAGAAGAGCCGCGCCGCTCATGCACACAGACCCCGCGAAAACAGACAGTTTTCCGAAAGTGCCTTTATTTCCGTCCGGGCGGCGCGCCGGCAGAAGGTCCGCGGTGGTTTCGGTATCATAGCAGAAGAGTTCTGGCTCTTTGCGCAGGCTCCGCTTCGTAATTCCGATATCCGCGCGGACGATTTTTCCGCAATACCGGACTCCCGGATAGAGCATTTCTCCCCTTTTCAGGAATCCCATGCAGACGGTGATATCCGCGCAGACGGGGCAGCACCCGCCCATCGGCTTTCCTGTATCCGCGTTCAGTCCGGAAGGGATATCGCAGCTGATCACCTTCGCTCCCAGTTCATGCAGCCGGTTTACATTGGAAATCGCGCCGGCAAATTTTCCTTCCGGCTCTCGCAGAAGTCCGATGCCGAAAACTGCGTCGACAACGATATCCGGTGTTTTGCTGCCTGAAGCGGACAACTCTTCCAGCGGATGAACCGTATATCCGTACGCACGAAGAATCGAAAGCTGTGTCTTCATAGAGTCCGTAGTTCTGCCTGGAGAAAGCGTTCCATCCGCCTGTATCAGACTGCAGTAAAACCGGACATGCATCCCGCGCTCACAGAGGATTCTGCCGGCAGCGAGCCCGTCGGCTCCGTTATTGCCGCTTCCCGCGGCAATAATAACTTCCGTTTCCGGCGCGGCATTTTTCATTACCTCGTCTGCAAGCGAAAGAGCCGCACGCTCCATCAGTACTATAGACGGGATTTTGAATTTCTCACTTGCCTGCGCATCGGCGGCCCGCATCTGTTCTGCTGTAAGTAAATATTGCATGCACATTCCTCCTGTCTGAAAGTGAATTCAGCCGGACCTGCCGGCCCGGCTGAATGATCGTTCCCTGAGGAACCTAATAGGAATCAGTTTTCTTCTGCCTGTGCCGCGCTGTTCTGCTCCGATACGCTTTCTTCATAGCGGTGGATTTCGTAGGACAGCCGCATCAGAGAATCGGACAGATGCACGTTCTCCACTTTGATTCTGCCCGGCAGATTCAGGTCCGTGTGCGCGAAATTCCAGATTGCTTTGATCGGACACCCGGATAGAACCTCGGCTACCTTGACGGCCTGCGCCTTTGGTATCGTCAAAACGGCGATATCAATCGAATTATCCCGGATGTACGAAGCCATGCGTTCCATCGGATAAACATCAATACCCGCGATCTGCCTGTCGTACAGCGCCTCATTGATATCAAATGCCGCCTTGAAATAAAATCCGCGGTTTCTGAAATTCATATATTTGATCAGAGCGGAGCCGAGATTCCCGGCACCCACAAGAATCATGTTATGCTTGTGGTCCAGACCCAGAATTTTTCCGATCTCCGAGTACAGATACTCTGTATTATAGCCATATCCCTGCTGGCCGAAGCCGCCGAAATGATTGAAATCCTGACGGATCTGCGAGGCGGTCACATTCATCATGCGGCTCAGTTCCAGAGATGATATGCGCTCTACTCCGTTGTCACGCAGGTCACCGAGATACCGGTAATATCTGGGAAGTCTCGCAATTACAGCCGATGAAATTTCTTTCTGCTTAGTCATTATTAAACTTTCTTTGCTATTATGCTGAAAATGTATTAATTTAAGAATGCTGACTATATATATTATAGTTTTGTGTTAAAAATGTGTCAATGTAATAAGGAGTACACCGATGATTCTCTCTTGTCATCATATATCAAAATCTTTTCTCGAAGTTCCTGTTCTGACCGATGTCACATTTCACCTCGAGAAGGGAGAAAAGGCCGCGATTGTCGGCATCAACGGCGCCGGCAAATCAACGCTGTTGAAAATCATTACCGGAGAAATGAAAAGTGACGAAGGCACGGTGTCCGTTTCAAAAGACACCGCACTTGGATATCTCGCGCAGAATCAGAATCTTTCTTCCGATCGCACAATCTACGAAGAACTGCTGGATGTGCGCAGAGATATCGTGGAGATTGAGGACAAAATCGCCCGCGACGAAGTTTTGATGACGCAGCTGCAGGGCGACGAGCTGTCAGAGCTTCTGGATGAATACAATCAGCTGGTGACGAGATTCAGAGATCTTGACGGTTACGCCTACAAAGGGGAAATCACCGGTATACTGCGCGGCCTCGGCTTTACGGAAAGCGAATTCGGCCAGAGCATCCAAACGCTCTCGGGCGGTCAGAAAACCCGTGCGGCGCTCGCAAAGCTCCTTCTGGAGAAACCGGATCTTATGCTGCTTGACGAACCGACGAACCATCTGGACATACGCTCTATCCGCTGGCTGGAAACGTATCTGTCCAATTATAAGGGAACGGTTCTGATCGTATCCCATGACCGGTATTTTCTGGATAAAACAGTCACCAAAATCATTGAAATCGAGAATACGAAAGCCATTGTTTTTCCCGGAAATTATTCCTGGTACGCGGCGCGCAAAGAAGCCATGCGGAAGGAAGCCTGGCATCAGTATTTGAACAATCAGGCGGAGATCCGTCATCAGGAAGAAGTCATTGCAAAGCTCCGGCAGTTCAACCGCGAGAAATCCATCAAACGCGCGGAGAGCAGACAGAAGCTTCTCGATAAAAAGGAAGTCATTGAAAAGCCTGTGGAGCTGCGCGACGATATGCGCCTCGTTCTGCGCCCCTGCATCCGCTCCGGAAATGATGTCATGGCCGTACGGCATCTGACGAAGAAGTTTGCACCCAAACTTCTTTTTACGGATGTAACCTTCGATGTCCGCCGGGGTGAGCATGTTGCTCTTCTGGGTGATAACGGAACCGGTAAGTCAACGCTCCTCAAGATCATCATCGGACAGCTTTCACCGGACGATGGAACGGTACGTTTCGGCACCAACGTGCATATCGGTTATTACGATCAGGAGCATCATGTACTGACAGACACGAACACGGTGTTTGACGAAATTGCCGAAGCTCATCCGGATATGACAAACACCGAGATCCGGAACCTTCTCGCGTCGTTTCTGTTTACGGGCGATGATGTTTTCAAGAAAATCGGCGATCTGTCCGGCGGCGAGAAGGGCCGTGTGTCACTCGCCAAGCTCATGCTTTCGGAAGCGAATTTTCTGCTTCTGGACGAGCCGACAAACCACCTGGATATGGTGTCGAAGGAAATACTCGAGAACGCGCTCAACAATTATGAAGGCACCGTCTTCTATGTCTCTCATGACCGGTATTTCATCAACCACACCGCGAGCAGAATCATGCATCTGACGCAGAACCTTCTGCTGGATTATAAAGGCAGCGGCGAGCAGGCAGTGCCGGATAAATACATCGGCAATTATGACCGTTTCCTGCAGAAGCAGCCGGAGCTCGAGGAAAAACTGATCCGGGACGAGCTGCGCGCAATGCAAAGCGACGGCTGTCAGGGCCTGCCGCAGCCATCTGCCCCGGATTCTTCGGTGGAGCAGGAGGAGAACGGACGAAGCGCCGGCGCCGAGGATTACAAACGGCAGAAAGAAGAACAGGCGCGGCTGCGGAAAAAACAAAATGACATTGCAAAATGTGAAGCCGCCATTTCCTCTCTGGAAGAAAGAAACAGCAGCATTATGGAGGAAATGGCACTTCCCGAGAACTGCTGCGACATCGCGAAGCTGAATCTTCTGCAGAAGGAACAGACCGAAAATGAGGCAAAGCTCGAAAAGCTATATGAAACCTGGGAGGCTCTGCATTTGACACTGTCGCAGCGGATTTTGTAATAAAGGGGATGCTGTATCAGCTGAAAATAACGCTAATACAGCATCCCCTTTGTATCAGGCAAGTTTTGCAGTCAATGTATCGCGGATCGCGAGTATAAACTCTTCGGTGTTCAGTGTAGTCACATTCGGAAGTGTTGTAATTGCAGCGAGGTCACCGGTCATTTTTCCGCTTTCGATCGTCTCTATTGTAGCTTCTTCCAGAGACTTTGCGAAATGAACAAGCGCCTCGTTTTCGTCCAGTTCGCCTCTTTTTTTCAGTGCGCCGGTCCACGCGAATATCGTTGCGACGGAGTTTGTGGATTCCTTTTCGCCCTTGAGATATTTGTAGTAATGGCGCTGCACGGTTCCGTGCGCGGCTTCATATTCATAGGCGCCGTGCGGAGAAACCAGCGTGGACGTCATCATCGCAAGCGATCCGAAAGCGGTTGCGAGCATATCACTCATGACATCACCGTCATAATTCTTGAGAGCCCAGACAAAACCGCCCTTCGAACGGATGACCCGGGCGACCGCGTCGTCAATCAGCGTATAGAAGTAGGTGATACCGGCCGCTTCGTACTTGTCTTTGTATTCCTTTCTGTAGACCTCTTCGAAAATCTCCTTGAAGGTCCCGTCATAGGTTTTGGAAATCGTGTCTTTTGTGGAAAACCACAGATCCATCTTCTGATCGAGCGCATACTGGAAGCAGGTTCTGGCAAAGCTTCTGATCGAGCGTTCTGTGTTGTGAATGCCCTGTACAATCCCCGGTCCCGCAAATTCATGAATCAGCTGTCTGTGCTCGATGCCGGTATCTTTCTCTGTATAGACCAGCTCCGCCTTCCCGGCCCCGCCGATCTTGATTTCCGAGTTCTTATAGACATCACCGTAAGCGTGTCTTGCGAGCATTATCGGCTTTTTCCATGTGCGTACATACGGGTCAATTCCGCGGACAATGATAGGTCCGCGGAAAACGGTACCGTCCAAAGCTGATCGCAGCGTTGCGTTCGGGCTCTTGTAGAGCGCCTTCAGATGATACTCTTCCATCCTCGCGCGGTTCGGTGTGATGGTTGCGCACTTGACGGCAACGCCGTACTGCTCTGTCGCCTTCGCAGCCTCGAGCGTTACCTGATCACCGGTAGCGTCACGGTTTTTCAGTCCCAGGTCATAATAAATTGTCTTCAGGTCGATAAACGGAAGCAGCAGATCATCTTTTATCATTTTCCAGATGATTCTGGTCATTTCATCGCCGTCCATCTCGACAAGCGGCGTTGTCATTCGGATCTTTTCCATAGTGTTATCCCCCTAGTTTTTGTAAAGATCATAAAGGCCGTTCCTGACCATATTATCATAAGCATTGCGCATATGCTCTGCGGCAAGGGCTTCGGCCTTCTCCGGATCTTTTGCCTTGATGGCTTCCATAATCGCGCGGTGCTCCGCGTTCGAAGCGAGTGCTCTGTCGAGCGTTGAGAGCGTCTTTCTGCGGATCCGCAGTACATACTGGTGATAATCGATCAGAAGATGTTCGAGCATTTTGGAGTTTCCTGCCGCGTACAGGATCATATGGAAATTATTGTCGAGCTGAGCCATCTGCTCCATATTGCCCTTTTTCGCGTGGAAGTCCGCCAGATAAAGGTTTTCTTCCATATCGTCCATCTGCTCTTTGGTGATGTAATCACAGGCCCAGCGCGCGCACAGTCCCTCCAGTCTGGAGCGGATCATATAAATGTCATGCACATCCTTCGCCTGAATTCCGGTGACAAACGCGCCCCGGTTTGGAATGATTTCCACAAGGCCTTCCAGCTCCAGCTGCCGCAGAGCTTCTCTGACGGGAGTTCTCGATACCCCGAGCTCCTGCCCGATCGTTACCTCCTTGAGCTCTTCGTTCTCTTTATAGTTGCCGTTGAGAATGTCTTCCCTGATCTTATGAAAAACACGCCCGCGCAGTGAATACTTGTCGCTCACATCATGCCGGACATCGTAGTCATTCATTCCGTTCCGCCTCCCGTTTTTCTTTGTGCCGCTCTTTCTCATGAAAGTCTTCCGTGTGCGGGATCCAGTCCGAGCTCCGTGGCCACTTTGTCAATTTCGGCAAGAAGCTCTTCGTCGGTCATAACAGTAACACGACCACCTGCGTATTGTTCATCGACCCATGTTTTGACGGCTTCGACCAGAGGACTCTTCTTGTCCACCTGTCTGTCCTTCGGCAGGCGGAAATAATGGTTGATCCATAAAGCGATGCCGGCGAGACCCGAGGTATTGGAGATTGCAGCGACCGGCGGCCTTCCAAGAAATTTTCCGGTATCGAAGATATTGTAGATCTCCTCGTTCTTTAAAAGGCCGTCAGCGTGGATGCCTGCCCGCGTTACGTTGAAGTTGCGTCCGACGAACGGTGTCCGCGGCGGGATCTGATAGCCGATCTCCTTTTCGTAATAATCGGCGAGCTCTGTGATGACCGTTGTATCCATACCATCCAGCGTACCCCGCAGCTGCGCATACTCGAAAACCATTGCCTCTGTCGGCGTATTGCCGGTCCGCTCTCCGATACCGAATAAGGAGCAGTTTACGCCGCTGCAGCCGTAAAGCCATGCAGTGCTCGCGTTGACGACGGCTTTGTAAAAATCATTGTGTCCGTGCCACTCGAGCTGCTCGCAGGGAACGCCGGCGTGCGTGTGAATCGCGTATATAATGCCGGGAACCGAGCGGGGAATAACCGCACCGCTGTAATTGACGCCATAGCCCATGGTGTCGCAGCAGCGGATTTTGATAGGAATTCCGTACTGCTTCTGCAGCTTCATCAGCTCGAGGCAGAAAGGAACGACATATCCGTAGATATCGGCTCTTGTGATGTCCTCAAGATGACACCGCGGGCTGATCCCCTGTTCGAGGCAGTCCCTGACAACCGAGAGATAATGCTCCATGGCTTCTCTTCTAGTCATCCGGAGTTTTAAAAAGATATGGTAATCGGAACAGGATACCAGGATGCCGGTCTCTTTCATGCCCATTTCCTTCACCAGCTTGAAATCTTCATGACTGGCCCTGATCCAGCTGGTGACCTGCGGGAATGCATATCCCCGCTCCATGCATTTATATACGGCGTCTCTATCCTGCTTGCTGTACAGGAAAAACTCGCATGCCCGGATCAGTCCGTTCGGGCCGCCGAGCTTATGAAATTCATCAAAGATGTGAACGATCTGATCCGTAGTGTAAGGAGCGCGTGACTGCTGTCCGTCACGAAACGTAGTGTCTGTAATCCAGATATCCTTCGGCATGAATTTGGGTACGGTTCTGTCATTAAACGGAATCTTTGGAACCTCCGAATAAGGAAACATCTGACGGAAGACATTCGGCTTCTTCACATCGTCCAGAATGTACATGTGCTCTTCGATCTGGAGCAGATTGTTATGGCCGTTCATCGAAACCGGCCGGTTTTCAAACGTCTCGGTAACCATTGCTGTCCTCTTTCTACCGCGAATCTTTCGACGGGCTTTTCGTAAATGTATGTATTATTGTATACACATAGTACATCAAAGTCAATCAAAGATCAGGAAACAGGGACAGGAAGGCGGCAGCAGATCTCAGTCTTTCGGCTGCATATAGAAATTTCCCCGAAGTTCGCTGGTTTTTATGGAATTGATGAAAGCGTCCGGATCAACACTGCGAATCGCCTGAATGGCTTTCTTTTCATCTGTGCCGGAGACGACCGAATAGACCAGTTCTCTGGATGTATGCCTGTAAGAGCCTTTCGCGTCCAGAATCGTAGCACCATGGTGGCAGACATCATACATGGCGCGGCACACTTCGTCCGGCTTTTCGGTAATGATGAACAGGGTCTGCTGCTGGTAATTGCGGTACAGAAGATGCAGTGTCTGCGTAGAAACATACTGGAAAACGATCGAATACAGCGCTTTATCCCAGCCGAAAATCAGTCCGGCCGCAGCCAGAATTACAACATTGACGCCCAGAATGATATTGAACGAATCCACGCCTTTTTTCTGGGAAAGGTAGATTGCAATAAAATCCGTGCCGCCGCTGGTGGCATCTACCGAAAGGCACATACTGATCGCGATACCGTTGATGATACCGCCGAAGATACTGATCAGGAGCGTGTCGTAAGTGAGGGCATTCGCCGGCAGCAGATCAACGAAAAAGCCGTTTAAAAGAATCATGAGCAGAGAGTATAAAGTGAATTTCCTGCCGATGAACCGGAAGCCGATATAAACGGGAACTGCGTTGGTCAGAATATTGATCAGTGTATACGGAAGCTCGACATGCAGATAAAGCTCGACGACTCTCTGGATCAGAATCGTAAGTCCTGTCGCACCGCCCGGGTACAGACCGCCGGTCCGCACAAAAGTGCGGATGTTCACAGACATCAATAGCGCTGCCAGAATGACGACAATCAGCCTTTTCAGTTCTTTTGTAAACTTCGGGGACATAACTCCTGCTCCTTTATCCGGAATCTCTGCCGAAAGAAGATGCCGCTGCGTAAAGTGCGGCGGCATCTTCCTCCAATGATCTGTGAAATTATATTTCCGGCAGTTAACTTTCCGCGAATCCTTCGGCTGCCTTCTCCGCTCTCGCGGCGACTTCCCTGCTCTGGACATCGGAAGGAGCCTGCTCGTAGCGGGCAAATTCATAGCTGTATTCTCCACGGCCGCCGGTCATCGAACGAAGCGATGTGCAGTAATCAAAAAGCTCCATCTGCGGAACTTCGGCTTCAATGATCTGCTTGCCATTGCCATCCGGATTCATGCCAAGAACTCTGCCGCGGCGTTTGTTCAGATCGCCCATAACATCGCCGGTATAGGTATCCGGAACAATGACCTTCAGGGAAACGATGGGCTCTAGCAAAACAGGCCCTGCCTCCATAAAGCCGTTCTTGAATGCCTGCTTGGCGGCCGTCTTGAAGGCCATCTCCGAAGAATCAACCGGATGATACGAGCCGTCGTACAGAACTGCCTTCACGCCGACAACCGGATACGCGGCAAGCGGTCCTCTCTGTACGGACTCCGCGATACCTTTTTCGACTGCAGGGAAATAGTTCTTCGGGATCGCGCCACCGACAACCTCTTCCTCGAATTCATACGGTTTTGTATGATCACCGGACGGGCTGAACCGGATCTTGACATGACCGTACTGTCCGTGTCCGCCGGTCTGCTTCTTGTATTTGTATTCGACATCCGATGTCTTCCTGATCGTCTCGCGGAACGCGACCTTGGGCTTTTCAACCTCGACCGCGACATTGTATTCGTTCTTGAGCATCGACTGAATAATCTGAAGATGGAGATCTCCCATGCCGTAAATCAGAGACTGGCCGTTTGCAGAGTCGTTGACCGAGCGGAAGGTGGGATCTTCTGCCGCAATCTTCGCCATTGCCTGCGCGATCTTGTCGATATCTCCCTTGTTGACGGCACGGTAACGCAGATACGTATACGGGACGGAAAGATCCATCTTCGGGTACATAACCGGCGTTGCCTTTGTAGACAGCGTATCGCCGGTTGCGACATCGCCGAGCTTCGCCAGAGCACCGAGATCTCCCGCATGCAGCTCCGGAATCTCCGAAGACTTGTTGCCCTGCAGAATATAAAGCTTGCCGCAGCGCAGTTCCGTATCTGTCCGGCTGTCATAAAGAAGATCATCGGTCTTTAAAACGCCGGAGCGTACCTTAATCAGGCTGTAGCGGCCGATGAACGGATCTACGATTGTCTTGAATACAAACGCGGTTTTAGGCTTCAGAACATCGAAATTCGCCTCGAAGATTTCGTTTGTCTTGATGTTGATACCGCTGACCTTGCGGCTCTCCGCAGACGGCATGTACTTGATGATATCGTCGAGCAGAGTGTAAACGCCAAGACCAAGAAGACCGGACCCCATTTCAACAGGAACAATTGTGCCATCCTGAATGGAAAGACGGACCGCTGTACGGATTTCGGCTTCCGAGAAAGTATCACCGCTGAAATACCGGTCCATGAACTCCTCGGAGGTTTCAGCGACCGCTTCCATCAGTGTGTCATTATACTGATCCATGTATTCCCGCGCGTAATCCGGGACATCGCAGGCAAGCGCTTCCTTGTTCTCATAACGGAACGCTTTCTTCTGAATGACGTTGACATATCCCGTAAGCTTTCCGCCTTCGCGGACCGGCATGTTGAACGGCGCGATTTTCTTGCCATAGACAGCGGTCAGATCTTCAATCGTCTGACGGTAGGAAACACTGTCAATATCCATATCTGTGACAAAGAACATTCTCGGAAGATGATACTTCTCGCACAGTTCCCAGGCTTTCTCCGTACCTGCCTCTATACCGGATTTTCCGGAAACGACGATGATGGCCCCGTCGGCAACACTCAATGCCTCTTCCACTTCGCCTATGAAATCAAAATAACCGGGTGTGTCCAGAATATTGATCTTGTAATCATTCCATTCAACCGGAATCAGAGAAGTTCTGATCGAAATCTCTCTCTTCTGCTCTTCCTTTGTGAAGTCGCTGATTGTAGTTCCGTCTTCGACTCTCCCCATTCTCGAAGTCAGACCGCCCAGATAAGCCATAGCCTCTGTCAGAGTTGTCTTGCCTGCGCTGCCGTGTCCGAGGATTACGACGTTTCTGATTTTGTCAGTTGTGTAAACTTTCATACGTTGCAGCCTCCAATACAATTGTTGATTTTCCCGTGTTTTTTCATTTCGGGACGGCAAAATCTAATGTATATTTTAACGAATTGCCGCAGCATATACAAGTTATATTTATGCAAACGCAACAAAAGAGGCAGCATTCCTGCTGCCTCTCCCATAATAGACGCGCGGAAGCACATTATTTTACGACAATATTGAGGATCTTTCCGGGAACATAGATTTCCTTGACAATTGTCTTGCCCTCAAGGAATCTGGAAACGTTCTCCTGTGCTTTTCCGGCAGCAAGAACCTCTTCCTTCGAAGCGCCCGCGTCCACCTCAATGGTTCCGCGGACTTTGCCGTTGACCTGCACGCCCATCTTAACCGTGGCGTCTTTGGTCTTCTCCTCGTCATATTCGGGCCATTTGGAAAGCGTGCAGAAGGTTTTCCCGTCCGGATTATATCCGAGATCTTCCCACATCTGCTCGGTCAGATGCGGCGCGAAAGGCGAGAGCAGCTGAATGAAGATACGGACATCTTCTTTCGTGACACTTCCCGCTTTGTAGTATTCGTTGGTCAGCGTCATCAATGCGGCAATCGCCGTATTGAACTTCATATTCTCAATGTCTTCGCTGACCTTGCGAATCGTCTTGTGAAGCTTTGCCTCAAGCTCCGGATCTTCCTTCTGCGCATTCGCGAATTCTTCAAAGCCGGCTACGCGTTCAAGGAAACGTTTGCAGCCTTTGAGCGACTCATCGGACCACGGCGCAGCGCTTCCGTAATCTCCCATGAACATGACATAGGTACGCAGTGTATCCGCACCGTACTGATCGACAATATCTACAGGATCAATGACGTTCCCCTTGGACTTGGACATTTTCTCTCCGTCCGCGCCGAGGATCATTCCCTGATAGGTTCTCTTTGCGTAGGGTTCAGGTGTGCCGACCTCGCCGATGTCATAGAGGAAATGATGCCAGAACCTCGAATACAGAAGGTGTCTCGTCACATGCTCCATGCCGCCGTTATAGTGGTCAACCGGCATCCAGTAATCGAGCTTTTTCCGGTCCGCGAATGCCTTGTCATTGTGCGGATCGCAGAAGCGCAGGAAATACCAGGAAGATCCCGCCCACTGCGGCATCGTGTCCGTCTCTCTCTTTGCGGGTCCGCCGCACTTCGGGCATGTGCAGTTCACGAACGAATCAATCGCTGCGAGAGGACTCTTTCCGTCCTGTCCGGGCTCGAAATTTTCGACATCCGGCAGCGTAAGCGGCAGCTCGTTTTCCGGAACACCCACGGTGCCGCACTTCGGGCAGTGAATCAGAGGGATCGGCTCTCCCCAGTATCTCTGCCGGTTGAACGCCCAGTCCTTCATCTTGTACTGCACGCCCTTCCTGCCGATACCCTTTTCCTTCAGGTATTCCTGCATCTTCGCGATCGAATCTTTCTTGTTCGTAAGCCCGTTCAGAACACCGGAATTAATCATCTCACCGTCACCGGTATAAGCTTCCTTCGAGATATCGCCGCCCTTGATGACCTGCACGATCGGTACATGGAAAGCCTTCGCAAAGTCGTAATCTCTCTGGTCATGCGCGGGCACCGCCATAATCGCGCCTGTGCCGTATCCCATCATAACATAATCCGCGATAAACAGCGGAATCTGACTGCCTGTGATCGGATTGACCGCGGTGAGGCCTTCGATCTTTACACCGGTCTTGTCCTTGACGAGCTGTGTGCGTTCGAATTCGGTCTTCTTCGCGCACTCTTCGCGGTACGCTTCAACCGCATCCCAGTTGGTAATTCTGTCTTTGTATTTGTCAAGAAGCGGATGCTCGGGTGCGGCGACCATAAAGGTCACACCGTAAAGCGTATCGCACCTTGTCGTATAGACTTCGAGTTTGTCTCCAAGAGCAGCTCCGTCCTGATCCGCGACCTGAAAATCCACAAACGTTCCTTCCGATCTGCCGATCCAGGAAATTTCCTGCTGCTTCACAGATTCGGGATAATCAACATGCTGCAGTCCCTCGAGCAGCTTATCCGCGTATTCAGTGATGCGCAGGAACCAGACGTCCTTCGAAAGCTGAATGACATCACTGTGGCAGATATCGCACTTGCCTCCCTGCGAGTCCTCGTTGGAAAGGACAACCTTGCAGTGCGGGCAGTAATTGACCAGCGTTTTCGAGCGGAAAACAAGCCCGTGCTCAAACAGTTTCAGGAAAATCCACTGTGTCCATTTATAATAATCGGGGCGCGAGGTCGCGAATTCGCGGCTCCAGTCGAACGAGAAGCCGACCTTGCGCAGCTGTTCCGAAAAATGCGCAATGTTCTTCTCCGTAATGATGTGCGGGTGCGTGTTCGTCTTGATCGCGTAGTTTTCCGCCGGCAGGCCGAAAGAATCAAACCCGATCGGAAACAGCACGTTGTATCCCTGCATCCTTCTCTTTCTCGCGAGAACCTCAATGCTCGAATATGCCTTGATATGGCCTACGTGCATGCCCGCGCCGGACGGATACGGAAACTCGACGAGCCCGTACCATTTCGGTCTTTTATCAAAATCGACTGCCTTGAAAGCCTGTGCGTCAGCCCAGGCCTTCTGCCATTTCGGCTCGATTTTCCTGAAATTATATCTCATTTTCTTTCCTCCGTTCATAACAAACGCGTATGTTCTTCATAATAGAACCCGTCAATCGCAATGTCAATAAAGGCCGTGTTTACAGGCCCCGCCGGAACGCAGGGAAACACCCGCCTTAATGCCAAGAAACGCCGTGCGCACCGGCGTGTCAGGTGGTAAAATAAACCCGTTATTCCGGGCTTCGGCCCAAGGCACAGGAGATACAGCATGACAGATTTCAACCGGTTTCATTTCGGCTTCATAGGACTCGGCCTGATCGGCGGCTCGATCGCGAAAGCCATCCGCCTCTACTATCCCGAAGCGCGGATTACCGCCTATAACCCGTCCGAAGATACCCTGCGGCAGGCGCGGGACGAAGGCGTTGTAAATGACGGCCACTGTAAGGAAGAGGTGAAGAACGGCCATCCGTTCAACGGAGAGGCGTTTTCGGACTGCGATATCGTTTTTCTGTGCGCGCCCGTGCAGAAAAACGCAGAAAATCTTGCGGAGATCGCACCGTATTTAAAAAACGGCGCTGTTTTGACGGATATCGGTTCGACCAAAAGCGACATTCACCGGCATGTCCGGGAGGCCGGCCTTTCAAAGTTTTTCATCGGCGGACATCCGATGACCGGTTCCGAGCGGACAAGGTACCGTAATTCCAGCGCTTCGCTTCTGGAAAACGCCTACTACCTGCTGACGCCTGAGCCGGCTGCCGGACAGGATAAAACAGCTCTTCTTTGCAGTTTTGTCGAGGGCATCAGGTCCCTGCCGCTGCTCCTGGAACCTTCTTTCCATGATTTCGCGGTTGCGGGTATCAGCCATGTACCGCATGTCGTCAGTGCTTCCCTCGTGGAGCTGGTGCGGCGCTCCGATAATCCGGATGCTGTCATGCACGCGATTGCGGCCGGCGGCTTCAAGGACATTACGAGAATTTCCTCGTCTTCGGCTGAAATGTGGCGGGAAATCTGCCTGACCAACAGCGGGAATATTGTAAAACTTCTCGATTCCTATATCGGGATTCTGAAACAGATCAAAGACAGTATCGCGAGCGGCAGTTCCGAAGATATCTACAATTTCTTTGACAGCGCGCGCAGATACCGCGGCAGTTTCGCCGAGACTGGGAGCGGCGCGAGGGACCGGAGCTTTGTCATCCATGTGGACATCGAGGATCACCCCGCATCGCTCGCCGAAGTTGTTACACTCCTTGCCGTCAACAGCGTAAATATCAAGAATATCGGCATCACACATAACAGAGAATATCAGCAGGGCGTTCTGCGCGTGGAATTCTATTCGGAAAGCGATCAGACGGAAGCCGCGGATATTTTAAGAACCCGCAATTACACAATCTATCTTTGAGGTGCATGCAATGCTTACATTAAATCAACACGGGCCGCTGCGCGGTGAACTGACCGTCCCCGGCGATAAATCGATCTCCCACAGGGCCGTCATGTTCGGTTCTCTCGCAAAGGGCACTACGAGAGTCCGCGATATTCTGGACAGCGCAGATGTAGGCGCGACACTGGATTGTTTCGGCCGGCTTGGCGTGTCGATCGAAAGGACATGGGAAAAACCGCAGGATGTGATCATCCACGGTGCCGGGATGCGGGGGCTCTATCCGTCCGCCGGAAGAGTCGTTCTGTACACGCAGAACAGTGGAACGACGACCCGGATTCTTTCCGGGATACTCGCTCCGCAGCCGTTTACATCTTTTCTTACAGGTGATGAATCCGTAAACCGGCGGCCGATGAAACGCGTGATTGATCCTCTGACAAAGATGGGAGCCTCCATTGTCAGCATGAATCAGGACGGCTGCGCACCGCTGCGGATTGAGGGAAGAGCACTGCACGGTATTGACTGGAAGTCGGAGGTGGCATCCGCACAGGTAAAATCCGCCGTTCTCTGCGCAGGCTTATATGCAGATGCGGCTACTTCCTTTACAGAGCCTGCGCTCTCCCGTGACCACACAGAGCGGATGCTGCGGGCATTCGGTGCTGATGTAAAGAATGACGGGCTGACTGCTTCCGTCCGCCCTGCGGACGAGCTGTATTCGCCTGGTGAAATCAAGGTTCCGGGCGATATTTCATCCGCGGCTTATTTTATTGCAGCGGCGCTTCTGGTGCCGGGCAGCGATATTGTGCTTCACAATGTCGGGACAAATCCGACAAGAGACGGCATTATCAGAGCCGCGAGAGCCATGGGCGGAAACATTGAAATTCTGAATAAAACTGATACGGCAGAGCCATACGCGGACCTGCATATTACCGCTTCTTCGCTGCACGGAACCGTGATTGAAAAGGATATGATTCCGACGCTGATCGACGAGCTCCCTGTCATCGCGGTCATGGCCTGTGCGGCTTCTTCCGAAACGGTGATCCGGGACGCCGCCGAGCTGAAAGTCAAAGAGTCTGACAGGATCGCTGCAATGACGGAAAACCTCCGGGCGATGGGCGCTGACATCACGCCGGCAGAAGACGGCTTCATCATCCGCGGCGGAAGAGCGCTGCACGGCTGTGCCGTGAAATCCTTTAAGGATCACCGGATTGCCATGAGCATGGCGGTCGCATCTCTGCTCGCGGACGGCGAGACAACGCTGGATGATGAGAACTGCGTCGCAATCAGCTATCCTTCTTTCTTTGACGATCTTTCGCGTCTTCAGGTTTAAATCTGTCTGCATGCCCCGGATGCCTTCCGGAGCGCAACGTGAAAAGGGCATGAGCCCCGCGTATTCCCGCGGTTCTCACGCCCTTTTTATATGCTGGAAAAGGGACTCGAACCCTCACTCCCTTTCGGAAAACAGATTTTGAGTCTGTCGCGTCTACCGATTCCGCCATTCCAGCAGAGTTCCCGGAAATACTGTCATTTCCGGGACGTACCAGGTGATTTTATCACAGACCAAGCGCCGATGCAAACTCCGTTGTATCAAATGTGGAAAAATAATCCTGCAGTGTTTCGGCTCTCCGGATCTGCTGCACGGTGCCGTCCTCTTTCAGAAGCAGCTCACAGCTCCAGAGCCTTCCGTTGTAATTGTATCCCATCGCGAAGCCATGCGCGCCGGTATCATGAATATACAGGTAATCTCCCATCTTAATTTCCGGGAGCATGCGGTCAATCGCAAATTTGTCGTTGTTTTCGCATAAAGACCCTGTCACATCGTATAGATGGTCACAGACCGCATCTTCCCTGCCGAGCACCGTGATATGATGATACGCACCGTACATTGCCGGCCGCATCAGGTTGGCAGCGCAGGCGTCGACGCCGATGTACTCCTTGTAAATATGTTTTTCATGGATTGCCTTCGTGACGAGCGCGCCATACGGTCCCAGCATAAAGCGGCCCATCTCGGTATAGACGGCGGCGTCTCCCATGCCGGCAGGTACCAGAATCCTGTCGTACTGCTCATGTACGCCCTCTCCGATTTTCATAATATCGTTCGGCGTGCCGTCCGGCGTATACGGAATGCCGACACCTCCGGAAAGATTTATGAAAGCGAAATGAATACCGAGCGCCTCATGAATCTCCGCCGCCAGCTCGAAAAGCTGTCCGGCAAGCTGCGGATAATATTCATTTGTCACCGTATTGCTGGCAAGGAACGCGTGCAGTCCGAAATGCCGGACACCGCGGGCTTTGAGCATTTCATAGGCTTCAAAAAGCTGGGCCTTGGTCATCCCGTATTTGGAATCTCCGGGGTTGTCCATAATGCCGTTGCTCATGCGGAAAACACCGCCCGGATTATAACGGCAGCTCATGGTTTCCGGAAATTTTCCTGCAAACAGACGGTCCAGCGTCCCGATATGCGTAATATCATCGAGGTTGATGATTGCCCCGAGTGATCTCGCCTGCAGATACTCCTCATCCGGTGTATCGTTCGAAGAGAACATGATGTGCTCTCCGTCCGCATGGACCGCATCCGACAAAACAAGCTCCGCCGATGACGAACAGTCGAATCCGAAATCATAATCCTGCATAATCTTCATAATATACGGATTCGGCGTCGCCTTGACCGCGAAATACTCGCGGAAGCCCGGATTCCAGGAAAATGCTTTCCTCACCCTTTCCGCGTTCTCCCGGATTCCCCGTTCATCATAAATATAAAAGGGAGTCGGAAACTTACTGTCAATCTGTTCTGCCTGCTCTCTTGTAATAAAAGGTACTTTCCTCATCCGTCTTCTCCTTCCGGCGCGGATACATGTCTGTTCTGCCGGCTGCAGCCGTCTTAACTAAGCATTATGCACGTTCGGAATCTGCCAGTCAATCGGCTTTTCTCCGTGCGATGTCAGGTACTCGTTGCATCTGCTGAAATGACGGCAGCCGAAAAATCCGCGGTACGCGGACAAAGGGCTCGGATGCGGCGCGTTCAGAATCAGATGCCGCGGATTTGTCAGCATCGGGATCTTCGCCTGTGCCTGTGACCCCCACAGCATGTAGACAACCGGGCGGTCCTGCCGGTTCACGGCTTCAAGGATCGCGTCCGTAAACTGTTCCCAGCCTTTTCCCCTGTGCGAGTTCGCCTGATGCGCCCGTACCGTAAGGACCGTGTTCAACAGCAGCACGCCTTGTTTTGCCCACGGTATCAGGCAGCCGTTATCCGGCATGTGACAGCCGACGTCGTCATGCAGCTCCTTGTAAATATTGAGCAGAGACGGCGGTATCTCCGGCTGCGACGGCTGCACGGAAAAACAAAGCCCGTGCGCCTGTCCCGGCTCATGATACGGATCCTGACCTAAGATAACTACCCGGACGTTCGAGAGCGGCGTCAGATGCAAAGCATCGAAAATGTCCTCAGCCGGCGGATAGACCGTATGCGTTTCATATTCCTTCCGGACAAAGAGGTACAGATCTTTATAGTATGGTTTATGGAACTCTTCCTGCACCGCGGGAAGCCAGTCTCCTGCAATTTCACCCATAGCTTTTTACCTGTCGCAGAGAGCGGGCAGCGCCGCAGTCAGGAACTGCCAGAGTCTCTGCGTTGAAGACAGACTGATCTTTTCCGATGGTGTATGGATGCCGCTCATATCAGGGCCGATCGATACGCAGTCGAGACCGCCGCTGACTTTCGCTGCGATCAGGCCGCATTCCAGCCCTCCATGCGTTACGGAAATTTCCGGCTCCTTGTGATACTGCTCTTTATAAATGCCGGCGAGAATCCCGCAGAGCTCTGAATGCCGCGCGCGTTCCCATGCGGGATATTCTCCTTTCGTCTCCAAATCCATGGAGAGCACCTTTGCGAGGCACTTCAGCCGCTGCATCAGATATTTCTTCTGCGAGTTAATCGATGATCGTACAAGAGAAACTGCCCGAAAGGTATCGGTATCTGTTGATACAATGCCCAGGTTCAGCGATGTCTGCGGCATATCCTTGATCAGAGGATCCGATTCCACGAGGCCGTTCGGGATAAGCATAAGGAAATTCAATATCCGTTTCGTGTCCTCTCTTGACAGCGCAGGCACCGGCAGCTCCGTCTGATCGGTCCAGTCGCAGGTAATCTGCACATCGGGATCGGTGACCTGATATTCCCTGCGGATCTGGTCCGTAAACTTGTCGATGATGGAAATCACCTCTTTAATCGCCGCGCCGTCATCAAAAATCAGCTGCGCGTCACATTCTCTGGGAATCGCGTTGTCCTTGGTTCCGCCGCTGACGGATAGCAGGCTGCATTTGACTTTCCGGTCAATTTTAGCAAGGAGACGGCCCATTAAGAGATCTGCGTTTGCGCGTCCCAGATGAATGCAGGCGCCGGAATGTCCGCCTGCAAGTCCGCTTATATGCAGATGGAGTACCATCCCATAGCGCGGCGTTCTTTCAAAGGTAAATGTAAAATGCTCTTCGGCGCCACCCGCACATCCGACCGTAAAGACGCCTTCTTCTTCCGAGTCGAGATTGATCATGCGCCTTCCCTTTAATACGGATACATCGAGCGCGTCGGCGCCGAGCATACCGATTTCCTCATCTGTTGTGAAAACACACTCGAGAGGCGGGTGTTTCAGCGTCTTGTCATCAAGCACTGCCAGCATCATGGCGACCGCGATGCCGTCGTCGGCGCCGAGCGTCGTTCCGTCAGCATGCAGTTCATCACCGTCAAGGACAAGGCGGATCGGCTGCGTTGCCAGATCAGTTGTAACGCAGCTGTTTTTCTCGAGAACCATGTCCATGTGTCCCTGCAGGATGACAGGCGTGGCATTACCGCAGTCCGCGGAACCTTTTTGGAAGATGATCACATTGCCGGCCTTGTCCTGCACACATTTGAGTCCGCGGTCTTTTGCGAAGGAAACCAGATAGTCGCTGAGCTGTTTCGTGTGGCGTGAACCGTGCGGGATCGCGCTGATTTCCTCAAAATAATGCAGTACCTTCTCCGGTTCTTTATCCATCAGAATATAAACCATAATTACCTCGATTCTGTCTGCGGGTTTCTGATTACAGCCGCACCGGAATACCCTGCCCGTCAAGATATTCTTTCAGTGTGCTGATTTCAAGCTCTTTGAAATGAAATAAGGATGCGGCAAGAGCCGCGTCGGCGCCGCCTTCTGTCAAAGCTTCCAGAAAATGCTCTTTCGTTCCGGCGCCGCCCGAAGCGATGACGGGAACCGGCACAGCGTCCGATATTGCTCTTGTAAGAGCGATATCGTATCCCGACTTGGTTCCGTCGCAGTCCATGCTGGTCACAAGAAGCTCGCCGCTTCCAAGAGATACCGCTTTCTTTGCCCAGGCAACCGCATCCAGGCCGGTATCATGTCGGCCGCCTGCAGTGTAGACTGTCCAGCCGTCAGACGGCTCCCACGCGCGGCCTTCCTCCGGCACTCTTCTCCTCGCGTCAATTGCCGTCACGATGCACTGGGAGCCGAATCTTTCGGCGCCCTCCGCGATCAGCTCCGGCCGTTCAACCGCTGCCGAGTTCACGGAGATCTTATCCGCTCCCTCCCGCAGGATGGCCTTCATATCGTCCACGCTCCGGATACCGCCGCCGACCGTGAACGGAATAAAGACTCTCTGCGCGACTCTGCGGACCATGTCCGTCACCGTTGCCCTCGCATCGCTGGTTGCCGTGATATCCAGAAAGACCAGTTCATCGGCGCCCGCTTTGGAATACGCCTCGCCGGCTTCCACGGGATCTCCCGCATCGCGCAGCGAAACGAAATTGACGCCTTTGACGACCCGGCCGTTTTTCACATCCAGACATGGAATAATTCTTCTGGTCAGCATACCCCCTCCTTCCTGACGGAAAGAAAGTTCCGCAGAATCTGCATGCCGATGCGCTCGCTTTTTTCCGGATGAAACTGGCAGGCAAACACATTTCCCTTTTCGACGGAAGCGTCAATCATGGTGCTGTACTTCGTCCTGGCCGTGACAAGAGAAGAATCCGCGCACTGCAGATAATAGGAATGGACAAAATAGACATAGGCGCCTTCCGGAACGCCGGAAAAAAGCCGCCCATGATTGGGATAGGTCAGACTATTCCATCCGATTTCGGGAACCTTATATCTTGTTCCGCTGTCAGTCTCTTCCGGGATCCTCACGATTCTGCCCGGCAGAATGCCAAGACCGGATACGCCCGGAGATTCCTCGCTCTGTTCAAATAACAGCTGCAAGCCAAGGCAGATGCCAAGAAACGGCGTGCCGCCGGCGCACAGCTTACGGATTACCCCCGTGAGGTCCGCGCTGCGAAGCCGTTCCATCGCATCCCCGAATGATCCGACACCCGGCAGAATGACATGATCTGCAGACAGAATCACCGAAGGATCACTGGTCAGTACTGCTTCCTCTCCAAGGTACTGCAGCGCGTTCTGCACACTTCTGATATTGCCCGCGCCGTAATCGATAATCGCCGTCATTTATGTTTCCTCTGCCGTCTGCCGCGATTTTGCCGCTGTTTCAAGCTCAAACCAGAATTCCACACCATTGTCATAGTTGATGACGCCGTAGTCCTGATGCAGCAGTTCCATGATCGCCTTCACAATCGAAAGGCCTACGCCGGAGCCGCCGTATGCCCTTGTTCTTGCCTTGTCAACCTTATAAAACTTCTCCCAGATTCTCCCGACAGAGTCCTCCGGAATCGGATCTCCTGTATTGAATACGCTGATACGAACACAATTTTCCTTCTGTTCAAAGCGTATGTCAATGACTTTGTCCTTCTGCCCGCTCCCCTGCTTCTCCACAGACTTTGCGTGGTGGACGGCGTTGCTGAAGTAATTCTGAAAAACCTCTTCGGTCATGAATTCATCCGACCACACATAAACCGGTGAGAGCTCCTGATCAAGATAAATTCTGCCGGTTTCATCGGTATGGACATCCTGGGATCCCGTCTGCGCCTGTGTAATCCGGACATGAATATCATTCTCATTCGCGAGAAGTACTGCGCTTGAAAGCTCGCTCAGAATCAGCTGCGCCGCGTCAAAACGGGTCATTTCTGCCTTTTCACTGCCGAATTCCAGATGCGTCAGCGTAAGGAGTTTCTGCACCATTTTGTTCATCTTTCCGGCTTCATCCAGAATGACGCCTGTGTAAAAATCGCGGCTGTCCGCATCCTGCGCAATCCCGTCCTGCAGTCCTTCCGCGTATCCCTGAATCAGGGCGATCGGCGTCTTGAGCTCATGGGTGACATTGGCAATGAACTCGCGCTGCATCTGCTCGATTTTCTCTTTCTTTTCGATATCGCTGCGCAGTTCGTTATTGGCGGTTTTAAGCTCGGAAATTGTCTTCTCAAGCGTGCTGGAAAGCTCATTGAAATTCTCGCCGAGCTCTGCGATTTCTGTTCTGTCGTCCCCTTCGTACCTCGCGCTGAAATCCAGTAGCTTCATTCGCTGCGAGATCCGTGTCAGCTGCAGGATCGGCCTTGTAATTCTGGTCCCCAGGAGTGCGGCAACAAGAGCGCCGAGAAGAATCACGCAGATTCCGACAAGAATAATGAAGTGGTTCGCGGTCCCCGAGTTCTTCCGGATACTTTCGACCGCCGTCCGGAGAAGGTAAAAGCTGCCGTCTCCGAGCATTCCCCACATTTCCATATACTGGGTACTTGTCTTGCGGTCCAGAACAATCTGCACTCTTTGATTGTATGAATCCTGAAGACGCTTTACGATGTAATAGTCGCCCGGGTCATCCGAAGAATTTCCATTATGTTCCGACTGATCGGCTTCGCCTTCGCTGTAACCGGAAGGGAGGCTGTCGGTTTTCTCGAACATATTGTCCCACATCCGTTTGACCATGGTTTCCGCGTCGGAAGCATAGTATTTGATCGTTTTCGAGTCGTCATCCATCACAATGACGCCGATGTTGTCCTTGCTGGCAATCTGCACCAGCTCAACGCCAAACTTCGACGTTCTTATGGAATTGTCCGCGGCCGCCTGATTCAGCTTGACGTAAGCCTTATCCAGCGCTTTCTGTTTGTCCTTGAGATAATACCGCTCCAGAAAGAACGTATTCGCGAGGAAAATGATCATGATCGCGCCGGCGATCAGAAGAAAGAACACGAAGGTCAGTTCTGTCCGGATCGAATAGCGGCGCTTTCCGGAAAAAGGCTTTCTGTTTGTTTCCATGCCTAGTTCCTCAAGCCTCAAACTTGTAACCGATATTGCGTACGGTCTGAATCAGTTCGCCCTTTTCGCCCATTTTACTGCGAAGCTTCTTGACGTGCGTATCGATCGTACGGGGATCACCGTAATAGTCGTAGTTCCATACGTGGTTCAGAATAATTTCGCGGGAAAGCGCGCGCCCGTTGTTTTCCAGAAAATAAGTCAGCAGCTCGAATTCCTTGAAAGAGAGCTCGATTTCTTTCCCGTCAATCGTCACCTGATGTGCAGCCTTGTCGATGACAATGCCGCCGGCACTCAGCCGTTCGTCATTTACAGGTGCACCGGACCTTCGGAGGATCGCCTCCACCCTCGCGACCAGCGTCTTCGGGCTGAACGGCTTTGTTACATATTCATCGATGCCGAGATCGAAGCCCGTCAGCTCGTCCTGCTCCTCGCTTCGCGCGGTCAGCATAATAATCGGCACTTTGGAGTTTCTTCGGATCTCTTTCGTCACCTGCATTCCGTCCATGCCGGGCATCATCACGTCAAGGATGATAAGCGCTGTTTCGGGGTGCTCTTCGAATTTATGAAGAGCTTCCATACCGTCACCGGCTTCGATCACTTCAAAGCCGGATCTTCGAAGATAGTCTCCGACCAGTTTCCTCAGCATTTTCTCATCATCTACAACGAGTATTGTCGCAGCCATTTTCACCTCCCGGCATAAGCCGTGTCAGATCATCGTAAATACACAAATGCTTCGCTCCGTCATTATAAAGGATGTCACCTGCATATAGACAGGCTCGTCATAATAGTATTTCCCGTCCGGGTCCGCCGTGTTGATGCACATGCCCCAGGCGTGGCCTTCCGGAAGAGAAGGCAGCCGGACCTTCTGTCCTTTCCACAACGTGTTCAGAATGATGTAGACGACATCGTCCTTCTCTCTTGCCTCATCATAGCCGGAAAACAGTACGCCAAGCGCGGATGTATCCTTGCTGATGAAATGGTCATCCGGATCGGCACCCGAAATGACGAGTGAAGGAACGCCGGATTCTGCCGGCTCCATGTTTCTGCTGATGCAGGGATGTTTCTTCCGGAAACCGATAACTGAGCAGTAAAAATCAAAGAAATCATGGTTTTTCTCTAATAGCTTCCAGTCCAGCCATGAGATCTCGTTGTCCTGGCAGTATCCGTTGTTGTTGCCGAACTGCGTGTTCGCGAACTCATCTCCTGACAGAATCATCGGCGTGCCTCTGCTGCACATTAAGGCGGTGATCGCGTTGCGCATCATCCTGAAACGCAGAGACAGCACCTGCGGATCATCCGTGTCTCCCTCGAAGCCGCAGTTCCAGCTGCGGTTATCATTTGCCCCGTCGGTATTTCCCCAGCCGTTCGCCTCATTATGTTTGCTGTTGTACGAGTAAAGATCATACAGCGTGAATCCATCATGGCAGGTCAGAAAATTGACAGAGGAAGTATATCCTTTATATACGCCGTAATACAGGTCCGTGGAACCGATCATCCTCTGCGCCGCCTCCGGTGCTGTCCAAAAGTTGCCCTTGAGGAAATCCCGCATGCAGTCGCGGTACTTGCCGTTCCATTCCGCCCAGCGGTTGTAGGCAGGAAAGCTTCCGACCTGATACATGCCGCCCGCGTCCCAGGCTTCCGCAATCAGCTTGATGTTGCCGAGGATCGGATCGTAGGCCATTCTCTGCAGAAGCGGCGGATTTTCCATTGGTTTTCCGTTGCTGTCTCTCCCCAGAATGCTGGCCAGGTCAAAACGGAAGCCGTCCACATGATAGCTGGTCACCCAGTAGCGCAGACAGTCGATAATATACTGCTGTACGACCGGATGATTGCAATTCAGCGTATTGCCGCAGCCGGAGAAATTATAGTACTTGCCGTCCGGCGTCAGCATATACCAGATATTATTGTCCAGACCACGGAACGAAATAAACGGTCCGCGCTCGTTTCCTTCCGCCGTATGGTTGAATACGACATCCAGAATTACCTCGATTCCGTTCTCTTTCAGGAGCTGAATCATTTCCTTGAGTTCCCGGCCCTCACGGTTATATTCCGCCGACGCCGCGTAGCTGGTATTCGGTGCGAAAAACGCGACCGTATTATACCCCCAGTACTCATAGAGGCGTTTCCCGTGATACTCATGACCGTTGTTGACTTCATCGAACTCGAAAATCGGCATCAGTTCAACTGCTGTAACGCCGAGCCTGCGAAGATACGGAATCTTCTCAATGATGCCGGCAAAAGTTCCGGGATAAGTGACTCCGGAAGACGGATCCTTTGTGAATCCGCGCACATGCATTTCATAAATGATGGTATCTTCCATCGGCGTATTCGGAAAATGCGAGGTATCCCAGCGGAAATTGTTCTTGACCACCCTCGCTCTGTACGAGCCGTTGTACGTACCGCCCCGTTCCTGCTGTGCGCCCCATTTGCGCTGTCCTACCACCGCCTTGGCGTACGGATCCAGAAGCTCTTTCGTTTTATCGAAAAGAAGTCCCCGTCCGGGATCATTCGGTCCGTCAACGCGGTACGCGTACTCAAATTCCTCGACGTTGAGTCCGAAGACAATGATCGACCACACCTGCCCGATTCTGTAGGACGACGGAATCGGGATCACGCCGAAAGGCTTTGTGGCTTTTCTGTGATACAGAACCAGCTCGCAGGATGTCGCGTGACTGGAATAAATTGTAAAGTTTACGCCGCCAGGAACCTCCATGGCGCCGTTCTGCAGATAATTGCCGGGCCTTACCTTAAATCCGCCGATTTCATCCGTCGGCGGCAGTGCCGGCGAAATTTCCAGATCGGATGCCTGCTCTTCATACGGAAGGCTCCGCCGCATGGAGTCTTCGATTGCCTTGTTCCCGTCCGGTATGCCTTCCCGGATCAGCTTGTCTACCACGTTGTTCAGCTTCATCGATCTTCTCCCATAAAATCGATTTCAAAATGTTTTCACTCTTAGATCGTATTATAACAGAAAAACAACCGTCGTTTCGAGAAATTATCATATTCTGTCACAGTCCGGCAGACAGAATATTATAAATTTTCAGATTTTGATCAAGATCCCTCGCCCACTGGGAATCTGCCGCTCCCTCGATCCCGCGGGCCGACAGTATGGCTCCTATATAATCTGTCAGCTTCCTTGCCCCTCTGACATTGGCATGGAGAATGTCTGTATTATCCTTTGCAAAAACATATCCGGCCTCGTCATACAGTTTCTCCCGGTTAAAGTCATAAAAGGGGATTCCCTGCCTGTCTGCATATTGCTGAATCAGACTGCTCTTTTCCCGTGACCAGACGCCGACCGGTGTTTTGACAAGAATCAGATCGATATTGTTATCCCTGCAAAGCCGGCAGATCTCATCCATATATTCCAGAATAAAGCGGCTCAGGAAGGGACTTCCGTCCTTAGTCCGGTTTCCGGCCATCTTCTCCTTCTGATCCTCCGATGTCAGATTGCCGCTGCCGGTATTAGAAAGCGGCTTGAATTTTCCCTCTCCTACAGTATTCCAGCGCGGGCAGTACCCTTTCATGGAGGTATCCGTCTCCAGCTGACGCAGCAAAAAATCCTCTTTTTTCAGGTCTTTCCAGCGCTCGTGATAGCGGACCGCGGGAATCATAAAAGATACAGGCGCATAATCCGGATTATATTCATATAAATCTCCCAGCGCGCGGACCTTGATATCCGACCAGCGCATGAAATCAAACGCCTTGTGAAAGGAGCCCTCATTGCCGGTGTTGTAAAACGCGTAGAAAACATCGAGGACCACCGCCTTCGGCTTCTGCGTGCGCAGCGCTTCTTCGAGCCAGTAATAACTTGTCAGCATGCTCTGCTGTGAGCCGGCAAGGTTATAACTCCGGATGCCATAGCGCCGGTACAGTTCATCCGGGCTGAACGCGCAGTAAGTATTGCTCGTTCCGAGGAATAAAACGTCGACGGTGTTTTTCCGCATATGATAAAAGCCGCCATACGTAGAGGCCGCGCTGTAATAACGATTTTCCACGCCTTTCAAAACCAGCATCTGATCCGCGGCATGCAGCAGAATGCACAGGATCAGAAGCAGCAGACCGGCGGTACGCAGAATCCGCCTGTTTTCCATTCTTTCCGCGTGTCCGTTCCGCATTTTAAAACTCTCCATAGATAAAATCCTGCGCCTGATAGCCATACCCCCAGGTCCCGAAAATCAGTATTACCATGATCACACCCGAATATAAAAGGAGCCGGACAGGAAGCGCCTTGCCGCTGATCTGGTTCCGCAGTGTCAGATTCCGGCGTTCCAGCCTTTCCTGTAAAAGGCTCACAATCAGCAGAACACAGGCTGAAAGCAGCAGAACAAACAGCTCCTTGAAGTCCGCCTGAAACCGGAAAGCAGTACTTCCCCCTTCCAGCGTCAGAATACTCTTCCAAAGCAGCAGCCCTCTTTTCAGTGTCTTCGCGCGGAAGATGATCCATGCCATCATGATCACAAACAAAGCAAGAATTCTGTGCAGAAGTCTTCCTGATTTTCTGAGCGCTGCCGGCATTTGAATATCGCGGAGTCCGCTGCACATTCCTTCCAGGATCTGCGCTGACCCGTGAATCAGCCCCCAGAACAAAAATTGTACGCCGCTTCCGTGCCAGAACCCGCTGACAAGAAAAGTAATCAGCAGATTAATCCTTGTGCGGGCTTTTCCGCGGCGGCTGCCGCCAAGCGGGATATACACATAATCTCGCAGCCATGTACTGAGTGAAATATGCCAGCGCCGCCAGAACTCTTTGACAGAACCGGCGAAATACGGATGGTGAAAGTTCTCGGCAAGCCGGATACCGAAAAGTCCGGCAGTGCCCTGACACAGGCAGACACAGGCGTCAAAATCCGCGTACAGCTGCAGGCTGTACATACATCCGCCTAGAAGCGCATATTGCCAGCCCGGGAGCGCCTCCGCATCAAAAACAGCGCTGACGAAGCCGGCCGCTTTGTCAGCAATCATATATTTGAGGAAAAGTCCCCATACAATCAGTTTGCATGCGTCTGTGATCTGCCGCAGCCGGAACCGGTGTCCTGTAAAGAGCTGTTCTGACAGCTCCGCATATCTCGGAATCGGGCCCTGCACAATCTGCGGGAAAAAGGAAATATACAGCGCATAACGCGGAAAGCTTTTCTGAGGCTGTAATTTTCCGCGATAAACATCCACCATATACGAAATCATCGTAAGCGTATAAAACGAAAGTCCGACTGGCGCAAGAAGCGCGGTGCCGCCGTCTGTAATGCTTCCCGAAAAGGAGGAAATACCTGCAAACTGCGCGCACTTCAGGGCAGCAAGCGGCAGTGCCGTCAGTAGAAGCGCGGAAATACGATGTGTGCGGAGCGAGGCTGCCACATAGCTGAAGATGACTGTCAGAAGAAACAGCAGAAGTTCGGGAAACCGCCTGCAGGCGAGAATATAAAAAACTGCGCTGCCTGAAAGAAGAGCGGTCCAGCGCTTCTGCAGCGGCAACAGATAATATAGGAGAAATGTAACGGCTGTCAGGGCCGCGAACGAAAGCGATAGATAATTCATGGAAATCGAAAATACGCCTGCCGGCGCACGCTGTAAAAAGGCCGCCCCGGTCAGTTTCCGGAGCGGCCTTTTGCTGCATTAGTAATATTGCAGATTACGCAGGATACGCGCCATTGGCAGTATCTGCCTTGGTCACATCAACCTTTGTCTTCTGTGCCTGTCTCCACTTGAAGAAATCAGTGGCAACCTGCGGGAAGGAAGCGTAGGACAGAACATCCTCTTCGCTCTCCGCGCCGTGCTCCTTTGCCTCCTTTGTGAACTTCTCCATCGCAGGCTCGATCAGATCCGCGGGCCGGCACGTAATACGTTTCGACATATTCTCCTTGCCGATAACCTTCTCTACAACTTCTTCGTTCATCGGCTTGATTGTCTGGCCGTACTTGCCGAGGCAGAGATCCTTTGTCTGCTGTGTGCACATCTTGTAACGCTCGCCCATCAGTACGTTCATGACAGCCTGTGTACCGACGATCTGGGAAGAAGGTGTTACAAGCGGCGGCTCACCGAGATCCTTACGTACTCTCGGTACCTCTTCGAGTACCTCGGTCAGCTTGTCGGACTTACCCTGATCCGCCAGCTGCTTGATCATGTTGGAAAGCATGCCGCCGGGAACCTGATACAGCATGGTTCTGGTGTTAACACCAAGAACCTTCGTGGAAAGAAGGCCGTTCTTGATGCACTCTTCACGGTAAGGTGTGAAGTAATCGGAAATCTTCTTCAGAAGATTCTGATCAAGTCCGGTATCATACGCAGTTCCGCGGAAAGCTTCAACCATGACATCGGTCGAAGGCTGCGAAGTGCCGAGGGCAAACGGTGTTGTCGCGCAGTCGATAATATCTACACCCGCTTCTGCTGCCTTCCAGTAGGTCATCGACGCCTGACCGGAAGTATAGTGTGTATGCAGGTCGATCGGAAGCTTGGTGCCTCTCTTCAGAGCCGTAACAAGCTCGTATGCCTGCTGGGGACGAAGCAGACCGGACATATCCTTGATGCACAGGGAATCCGCGCCGAGCTCTTCAATCTGGCTTGCAATCTTCTCCCAGTACTCGAGCGTATAAGCGTCGCCGAGTGTATATACCAGAGCGATCTGCGCGTGTGCGCCGGCTTCCTTCGTGGCCTTTACCGCAGTCTTCATGTTACGAAGATCATTCAGGCAGTCGAAAATTCTGATTCTGTCGATACCGTTCTCAACCGACTTCTTGACAAAGCGGTCTACAACATCATCCGCGTAATGGGAATATCCGAGGATATTCTGTCCGCGCAGCAGCATCTGGGTAGGTGTCTTCTTGAAATGACTCTTTAAAACACGAAGTCTCTCCCACGGATCCTCATGCAGGAAACGCAGGCAGCTGTCAAAGGTCGCGCCGCCCCAGCACTCTACCGCGGCGTATCCGACCTGATCCATCGTATCGACGATGGGAAGCATTTCTTCAATGGGCATTCTGGTGGCGATCAGAGACTGACCGGCATCACGCAGAACGGTTTCCATGATCTGTACTTTTGCCATTTTAGTTCTCCTTAAATAAGTCCAATGTTCCGCCTCGGCAAAACATTATACAATTCCGAATACTGCCATGAACACACCGGCAACAACCGCAGTGCCGATAACGCCCGCTACGTTCGGACCCATCGCGTGCATCAGCAGGAAGTTTGTAGGATCCGCTTCGGCGCCGACCTTCTGGGAAACGCGGGCAGCCATCGGAACTGCCGATACACCGGCAGAGCCGATCAGAGGATTGATCTTGCCATGCGAAACCACCTTCATCAGCTGGCCGAACCATACGCCGGCAGCTGTGCCGAACGCGAAAGCGATCAGACCGAGAGCGACAATCTTAAGTGTATCCGCGTTCAGGAACGCTTCTGCAGAAGTTGTCGCGCCGACCGATGTCGACAGCAGGATAACGACGATGTACATCAGAGCATTCGACGCTGTCTCCTGCAGCTGTCTTACAACGCCGCATTCACGGAACAGGTTACCAAGCATCAGCATACCGATCAGAGGTGCTGTCGTAGGAAGAATCATGCAGACAACGATCGTAACAACAATCGGGAACAGAATTCTCTCGAGCTTGGAAACCGGGCGGAGCTGCTCCATCTTGATCTTTCTGTCCTTTTCCGATGTAAACAGTTTCATAATCGGAGGCTGAATAATCGGAACCAGAGACATGTAGGAATACGCCGCTACTGCAATCGGCCCCATCAAAGATGTCTGACCGAGCTTGGAGCAGAGGAAAATAGACGTAGGACCGTCCGCGCCTCCGATGATCGAAATAGCCGCGGCAGCCTTGCCGTTAAAGCCCATCGCGATGGCACCGAAGTAAGCAGTGAAAATACCGAACTGTGCGGCAGCGCCCAGAAGGAAGCTCTTCGGGTTCGCAATGAGTGGACCAAAGTCGGTCATCGCGCCGACGCCCATGAAAATCAGGGAAGGCAGGATTGCCCACTCGTCCAGAATGTAGAAATAATACAGAAGTCCGCCGGTCGCTGTTTCGGTGGGAGCCTTGATAATATCCGGATAGATATTAACAAGCAGCATGCCGAAGGCAATGCCGACCAGAAGCAGAGGCTCAAAATCTTTCGCGATTGCCAGATACAGGAATACGCAGGCAACGGCAATCATGAGGTAGTTGCCCCATGTCAGATTCAAGAAGGCGGTCTGGTGTACCAAGTTATCCAAAGTATGTGCAATATATTCCATAACTTTTAATAGACCTCCATAGTCTTACCAGCGCAGCCTGAACAGATAAAATTAGTTCAGAGTTGCGAGAACAGTACCTGCTTCTACCGCGTCGCCTACCACGCAGTCGATGGAAGCAATTGTGCCGTCCTTGGGAGCGACCATAGGGATCTCCATCTTCATGGACTCTTCGATAATTACCGCATCACCTGCCTTGACAGCGTCGCCGACCTTCTTCTCAATGCGCAGAACCTTTCCTGCTGCGCCGGCTTCGATCTTGACTGCGCCTGCGCCTGCGGAAGCTGCCTTCTTGGCGGCCGGAGCTGCCTTCGGAGCGGGTGCCGCTGCTCTTGCTGCAGGTGCAGCGGGAGCTGCGGGAGCGGATACGGAACCATTTTCTTCAACCGTTACATCATAAGCAACGCCGTTCACTGTAATGGTATAGTTTTTCATCTTGAATTCCTCCAGATAGAAATTATTTGATTGAATCTGCCAAATTTATTATTGTGCCAAAGCCATATTTCAGAAACGGCTTCTGGACTTTCTGATGGAACGGACAACAAAGCCGTCTGTCGTCTGCGCGCCTTCACTCGCCGCTACGGCAGCCGCGATGACCGCAATGAGAGCGTCATCCTCTGTTTCCTCTGCAGCTTCTTCGGCCGGAGCCGGTGCTGCCGCAGGTGCAGGCACAGGAGTCTCCTCTTTCTTCGACATCGCCGCCTGAATCTTCGGAATGAAGCGGAACAGCGAAATCAGGAATGCAAGAAGGATCAGAACAACAAAGGTTGTTCCCATGCCGAGAACGGTATTCAGTCCTGCCTGCTCCATGAGTTCCGGCATCGAATATCTTACGTTCGTCGCAACGGAGGAAAGCTTGTATCCGCTGGACTCCTCATCAATTACCATCACGACATCGGCGTCATGAACATCGCCGTCAACGCCGATGCTGACCGTAATCTGCTTGTCGCCGGAAGCTACAGCATACTCATCAATAAAGCCGCTGACAGCGCCGATGTCTTCCGCCGAGTTTTTATATCCGTCTACGGCGGCCTTGACAACAGGATCCTTTGCTACGGATTCCTCGCTTCCGGATGCAACGATCTGCTGCAGAGACGAAACGATCTGTTCTCCCTGGGAAATCCACTGCTGCTCGCTTGTGCTGTCAAGCGCCGTGCCGGAAACCCGCTTGGGCGTTGTGCTGCCGCAGGCGGTCAGAGCAAAGACACACGTGATGATTCCGATTACTGACAACCATTTTTTCATAAACGTGTCTCCTTTACATTAAACGGTTCCGTGCTTCTTGATAAACGCAGAATCCTCTCTTTTTGTGTAGAGCATCTCAAGAGCGCCGATCACATACTTGCGGACATCTGCCGCTTCGGAAATCTGATCGACATATCCTCTTGCCGCAGCGCTCGCGCTGCTGTTCTGAAGTTCGTCATACTCTTTTGCAAGAGCAGCCTTGTCATCGCCGTCCCTGCCGAGAATCTGCGCCGCAAAACGGCCTTCCATAATGCCGATCTTCGTCTCGGGAAGCGCGATCGTAATATCCGCGCCAAGTGCCTTCGCGTTCATAACAGCGTATGCGGAACCGATAGCGTTCACAACTACGTTTACCTTCGGCACAGTGGCACCCGCAAAAGCGCCCGCGAGCTGCGCCGCAGCTCTTGCGACCGTCTTCTCCTCGTCTTCCGTAGAAGCGAAGCCGTCCGCATTTGTATAAGTCACAACCGGAATCTCAAAAGCGTCGCAGAAGTTAACAAATCTTGCCGCTTTCCGGCAGCCGTTCGTAGAAAGCTTCGTCTGTGCATTCGCGACAATACCGACAGTAGAGCCGTTCAGTCTGATAAAGCCGGTGATCATATCCTTCGCGAAGTCTGCCTTTGTCTCGAAGAATTCATAATTGTCCGCAAGGTCGCGAACCGCAGCGGAGGCGTCCTCTGCATTTGCCGCAATCGCAGAGCATGCGCGGTTGAGATCGTCCGTGCACTCCGCAACTGCTTCATCCTCGTTGTTGGAAGGAAGAAGAGATACAAGCGTGCGGATTTTGCCAAGTACTTCCTCTTCGGAAGCAACCGCGTCCGCCGCACCGCTCTCCGCCTTGAAGGAGGAAGCCGCCGTATCCTTGTTCTTGTTGCCGTCAATGGCATTCGGGGAATTTACGAAAAGCTTCGCGTCTTCCGCGATAAATGTGAAATCGGACATGCCGGCAACGAGCGCGAGGCCGCCGCCGCAGGTTCCGAATACACCTGTGATCTGCGGAATCACACCGGATGCCTTTGCCTGCTTCGCGTAAATCGTGCCAAACGCGTTCAGCGCGTCTGTACCTTCCTGCAGACGAAGGCCTGTGGAATCCAGGAGTCCGATCACCGGTGCACCTGTTCTGACCGCAAGATCATAAAGATCCGCAATCTTCTTCGCGTGCATTTCGCCGATCGATCCTCCCAGTACCGAGGAATCCTGGCTGTAAACGAAAACAAGATTTCCGTCGATCGTGCCATAGCCTGTAACCACGCCGTCAGACGGTGTCTGCTCCGGGGTCAGGTTAAAGCTGGTTGCTCTGGCAGTTACGAGCGCGCCGACTTCAACGAAACTGTTTTCATCGAGAAGAGAAAGGATTCTCTCACTCGCCTTTGAAGAACTGCTCATACTTAAACCTCCATAAATGTATGTCGTACTAAACGGAAAAACATCACGTTCCCATAATGTTTCTGTGCATGATTATGCATCCGTCACTGCGCTATGAAGTATTCTAACATAGATCATTTGGAATTCGTAGTTTGTATTTGTTCTAATTTTAACAATTTTCATTAAAAAATTATATTTCCGCCGGCCGGCGTCTGACAGCACTGCCCGCGCTGTACAAAAAAACTGAACCTGCCGTAAAGCGGCAGGTCCGGAACAGGCAGTATATTCTATTGAAAATCAGATACCAAGCCGTTCATCGACTTCCTTTTCCGCTTCTTCCTTGAACTCTTCCACCTGTGAAAAATTCATTTCCGGAAGCTCTTCGAGTCCCCGGACACCGAAGCTGCGCAGGAACTGCTGCGTCGTGCCGAAAAGAATCGGCCTTCCCGGCGCGTCTTTCCTGCCGAGTTCCCGGATGAGATCGTATTCCAGAAGCTTATTGAAGGCGTATTCACTGGATACCCCGCGAATCTGCTCCACTTCCGCCTTTGTGACCGGCTGCTTGTAGGCGATAATCGAAAGCGTTTCGAGCACGGAATCCGAGAGCGTCACCTTCTTCGGCACCTTCGCGATCCGGATCAGATTCCGGAACTGCTCCGGTTTGGTTGAAAGCTGCAGCGCATCGTCCAGCTGACGGATCATGACGCCGCTGTCAGCGGCGCCGTATTTGTCGGAAAGCCTTGCCGCCGCCCGCTGAATATCTTTGGGCGTCGCATCCAGTGCCTTCGCTATATCCGAGATAGCTACGGCATCTCCCATTGTAAAAAGGATCGCTTCGACCGCGGCGCAGAGCTCATCCGGGCTGTAGGTCTTTTTTTCGTTGTTTACTGTCTCTTCACTCATGCCCATTCTCAGCCGAACTCGGAAGTCAGTTCTTCCTCGTCCGATCTTAATTCTTCCTTTGTATCGATCGTGATTTCTCCGAAAAGCTTATCCTGCGTGATGAAGACCTTTCCAGTCTTCATCAGCTCCAGAATAACCAGAAAGGCGACGATGACATCGTCCCGGCTGCCTTGTTTTTCCAGAAGATTCCGAAAACTCGTGTGCCGGTGGCCGTTCAGGTACGCCTTGACGAAAAGCTCCTTGCCTGTGATATCAACCTCTTCCTTCTCGATCTTTCCGAACGAGGCGCGGACAGGGTCAACACGGAATTTCTCACGTTTTAAAATATCCTGAAAGATATCGTTGAGTTTCGCGAGCGTCGTGTCACCGATCAGCTCCTTGTAATTGACGGGCGGAACATAGCGCGCGACTTCATCCGGCAGCTTCTTTTTCCGGTAAAGGGAATGCGATGCTTCCTGCTCGCGCTCCCGCAGAATGGATGACATATACTTGTACATCTTGTATTCGAGAAGCTTCTGCACCAGCTCCGCACGCGGGTCCTGCTCTTCCCCTTCTTCATTTACTTCTTTGGGAAGCAGCATCCGGCTCTTGATATCGAGAAGCGTGGCCGCCATGACAAGGAATTCACTCATGACATCCATGTCCATGACGGAGCTGTCCATTCCGCGGATGCAGTCCATATACTGATCCGTGATTGTGGCAATCGGTATGTCATAGATATCCACTTTATTCTTATCGATCAGATGAAGCAGAAGATCGAGCGGACCTTCGAACGCTTCCAGCTTGATTTCCAGTGCCATGCTTAACAACCTGCTTCTTATTGGTTCAGCGGAACAATATCCACGACTGTAACTTCTCCCGGATTGAAAATCCGGACAGGCAGCGTATGCGCGCCGATGCCGCAGCTTAAAATCATGGTTCTGCCGTCTTTGTGATAGAGGCCGCCGCTGTATTTGGGAAACAGATGCAGATCCGGCCCGATCACACCGCGTTTTCCGATCCGCATAAGGCCCCCGTGCACATGTCCGGAAACCGTAAGATCCGCTCCCCACTGCGCGTAAACGGGGAAGAATTTCGGGTTATGCACGGCAAGCAGACAAAACAGATCCGGATTCGAAAATCCGATCTCCTCCTGCATTTCCGGGAGCGTCAGCGGATTGCTGAAGATTTTTTCGTAATGCTCCATGCCGTGTTCATAGCCGTACAGCAGGAGCCCGTCTCCTAATAGTATCTTCTCATTGTGCAGAACGCGTACGCCCGCCGACGATAAATCCGTCATAAAGCGCGCATAAGCGCCCCGCAGGACTTCATCCTCCGACGTCTCCAGCTTTTCCTCATGATTGCCGTTTACGAAATAGACCGGAGCCACACCGCGAAGGCTGGAAAGCAGCGAAAGGGCCGCGTCTTCAAACGAAAATTCATTCCGGTAAGCCTGTTCGGCCGCTGTCCTTGACGTGATGAAATCCCCGCCTGCAATGATAAAATCCGGCTTTTCCTTACGAACAGCCGCAGTAATTGCTTCGTTTCCTCCGGGGTACACCTTCTGGTGCAGATCCGAAAGGTAAACAAAGCGGTACGCACGCCGGAGCTTGTCTGTACGGACCGTATAGCGCCGTACAATAAAGCGTCTGTTGTCGGCAATCATAACCGCGAAAAGAAATAGCAAGGTGGCCGCAGCGACTGCGGCAATCGTTCTTCTGATCATAGTCTGCATTATACGTCCGCGGTACTTTACGGCGCAAGTCCGTCATCGGCGCACGGAGCCGGCATGGCGGCTTTTACCTGCCGGCTGCTGCTCCTGACTGCCGATGCTGCATCCGCTGCCCGGCGACGGACACGTACTGTATACAAATAAGGAGCCGCAGCCCGGCATCGTGACGCTGGGTTACGGCTCCCTGTAATGTGCATTAAAACCAGTTGGATCAGTTGTACTTTCTCTTTCTGGCAGCCTCAGACTTCTTCTTACGCTTTACGCTGGGCTTCTCGTAATGCTCTCTTTTACGAATTTCCTGCTGGATGCCGGCCTTTGCGCAGCTTCTCTTGAAACGACGCAGTGCGCTGTCCAGAGTCTCATTCTCTTTTACGATAACGCTAGACATATCTTCTACCCTCCCTTCAGTCCCTTCAGATCCGCGGCAATGCCGCTACCGACTGATTGGGTTTATTATTGCCTTAAATGATCAGACACAAGTGGTATTATACCGTCACTTAATCTGTTCGTCAAGGACTGTTTTTGCCTGCTGCAGGGCTTTTTCAATGCCGCCGGGATTCTTTCCGCCGGCCTGCGCCATATTCGGACGGCCGCCGCCGCCACCGCCGACAACCGCTGCAATCGACTTGATCAGATTTCCGGCGTGCGCGCCCCTTTTCACAGCCTCGTCGGAAGCCATGGCAACCATGGAAACTTTTCCGTCCTTATCGGAAATCAGAAGAATCACACCGCCGGTCTTTGCCTTGAGATCATCTCCAAGTGTCCGCAGCTCGTTCGCGTCTATGCCGCCAATGTGCGCCGCGACAAACGGAACTCCTTTGACATCAGTTACCTTGTCCATGACGCTGCCAAGAGAAGCTTTCGCTTCTTTTGCCTTGATCGCCTCGTTTTCTGACAGGACGCTCTTCAGCTCTTTCTGAAGTGCCCGGATATGCTCTGAAAGCGTCGCGGGCGTAGCCTTGACAAGGGCTGCCGCCTCATTCATCTCCGCCTCCATCCGCTCATAGTAGTGGCGGACATTGTCGCCGGTAAGCGCCTCGATTCTGCGGACGCCGGCAGCAACGCCGCTCTCCGACAGAATCTTGAACTGACCGATCTGCAGCGTATTCTTCACATGCGTGCCGCCGCAGAGCTCCGTGGAAAAATCTCCCATGCGGACAACGCGGACACTCTCACCGTACTTTTCTCCGAACAGTGCCATTGCGCCGGTCTTCTTCGCTTCTTCGAGAGACATGATTTCGGTGCGAACCGGCAGTCCTTCCGCAATCTTTTCGTTCACAATGTCTTCAACTCTGCGCAGTTCTTCCTTCGTCATCGCCTGGAAATGCGAGAAGTCGAATCTTGTTCTGTCCGCATCCTGATAGGAGCCGGCCTGCTCGACATGGGTTCCCAGTACATCGCGCAGCGCCTTCTGCAGAAGGTGCGTAGCGGAGTGATTGCGGCAGGTTGCCATGCGGTTCTTCTCATCCACTGCAAGCGTGACGTCCGCGCCGATGGAAAACATACCGCTTGTCACGCGGCCGATGTGCGCGATTTTACCGCCGGCCACATGCTCGGTCGATGTTACCTCAAAGGTAGCGGCGCCTTTGCCGAGAGAAGCAGCGGCATCTATGTCTTCCGCGCTCTTCATGACAATGATTCCCTTGTCGCCGACCTGGCCGCCCATCGTTCCGTAGAACGGCGTCTTTTCCGTAATAATCGCGCCCTTCTGCCCGTCGGAAAGAGCCGAAACCACTTCATCTTCTTCATCCTGATCCGGATCGCCGAACAGCACCATCGCGGTGATCCTCGAATCCGCCGTCAGCGTATCGTAGCCGATGAATTCGGAATTCATCGAAGGATCCAGCTTCTCGTAAACCGTCGCTGCAGCACCCATATAAGTCGCGGAATCGCCGGATCTCCTGCGGTCTTCTCTCGCGGCGGTTCTCTGTTTGTCCATCGCGGTACGGAAGCCCTCTTCGTCAACCGAAAAGCCCTTCTCTCCGAGAATTTCCTTCGTGTTGTCCAGAGGGAAACCATAAGTATCGTAGAGCCGGAACGCGTCCTCTCCGGAAAGCTGCTTCTCACCCTTTGCAGTAAGCGCCGCTTCCATTTCCTCGAGAATATCCATGCCCTGCTGATATGTCTTCTCGAACTTCTCTTCCTCGGCGCGAATGACGTTCAGAATGAAATCTCTCTTCTCCTCGAGTTCCGGATAACCGTCCTTCGAGGTTTCAATGACATTCATCGCAAGTGTCGGCAGGAACGAGCCTTCAATACCGAGCTTTCTGCCGTGTCTTACCGCACGGCGGATGATTCTGCGCAGCACATAGCCTCTTCCGTTATTGGAGGGCATAATGCCGTCCGAAATCATAAACGTCATCGCTCTCGCATGATCCGTACAGATACGAACCGAAACATCCGACTCTTCCGTACCTTCCTGCTCATAGCCGATACCGCCGGCCAGCTTGCAGATCAGATCGCGGAGGCTCTTAAGCGTATCAATATCAAAGATCGAACCGACGTCCTGCACTGCTACCGCGAGACGCTCGAGGCCCATGCCGGTATCAATGTTCTTCTGGGCCAGATCCGTGTAATGTCCGTGGCCGTCATTGTTGAACTGTGAGAAAACAACATTCCAGACTTCCATATAACGGTCGCCTTCGCCGCCCATGACGTCTTCCGGGCCGTTGCCGAACTTCTCTCCGCGGTCATAGTAAATCTCGGTGCAGGGGCCGCAGGGACCGGAGCCGTGCTCCCAGAAATTGTCTTCTTTGCCGAATTTATATATATGGTCCGCCGGGATGTGCATGTCGTTCAGCCAGATGTTGTAAGCTTCATCGTCATCCACATAGACGGAGGGATACAGTCTGTCCGGATCAAGGCCGACGCGTTCTGTCAAAAACTCCCAAGCCCACGGAATCGCTTCCTTCTTGAAGTAATCGCCGAACGAAAAGTTTCCGAGCATCTCAAAATAAGTGCCGTGCCGTGCTGTTTTGCCTACATTTTCAAGGTCGCCCGTGCGGATGCACTTCTGGCAGGTTGTAACCCTGCGTCTCGGCGGAATCTCCTGCCCTGTAAACCACGGCTTCATTGGAGCCATACCCGAGTTGATGATCAGAAGGGATGTGTCGTTGTGCGGAACCAGCGAAAAGCTGTTTAGCCGCAGGCAGCCCTTTTCCTCAAAGAACGAAAGAAAGAGTTCCCGCAATTCATTTACGCCTCTGTACTGCATAATTTATCTCCTGCATTAAAAATCGAATTTGCCGTCAAACCAGTTCTTCAGGTCAGCAATGGCAACCCTTTCCTGCTCCATTGTATCTCTGTTCCGGATGGTGACACACTGGTCCTGTTCGGACTCGAAGTCATAGCAGATGCAGAACGGCGTGCCGATTTCATCTTCTCTTCTGTATCTCTTGCCGATGGCTCCGCGGTCATCAAAATCGCACATATAGCGGCGGGAAAGCTCGGCGTAGATCTTCTGCGCGGGCTGTGAAAGCTTCTTCGAAAGCGGCAGAACCGCGATCTTGACGGGAGCGATTGCCGGATGAAAATGCATGACGTTCCGTACGCTGCCGTCCGCGAGTGTCTCTTCGTCGTACGCTTCGCAGATAAAGGCCAGCGTTACTCTGTCGCACCCGAGCGAAGGCTCGATGACATACGGAATATATCTTTCCTTGGTATCTTCGTCGAAGTACGTAAGATCCTCGCCCGAAACTTCCTGATGCCTTGAAAGGTCGTAATCCGTGCGGTCCGCGATTCCCCAGAGTTCACCCCAGTCCGTAAAGGGGAACGTGAATTCGATATCCGATGTTGCCTTGGAATAAAACGCAAGCTCCGCCTTCTCGTGATCGCGGAAACGCAGATGCTCAGGCTTGAGTCCCAGAGACGTCAGCCACTTCATTGCGTATTCTTTCCAGTAAGAAAACCATTCCAGATCTGTTCCGGGCTTGCAGAAGAATTCCATCTCCATCTGCTCGAACTCTCTTGTGCGGAACGTGAAATTGCCGGGTGTGATCTCATTGCGGAAGGACTTTCCGATCTGGCAGATGCCGAAAGGCAGATGCTTTCTCGATGTTCTCTGCACATTCTTGAAGTTGACGAAAATGCCCTGCGCGGTTTCGGGGCGAAGATACAGCGTGTCCGAAGTGTCTTCCGTGACTCCCTGAAACGTCTTGAACATCAGGTTGAACTGGCGGATATCCGTCCAGTGGAACTGGCCGCAGGAAGGACAGGGAACCTTGAACTTGTTGATAAAGCTCATCATCTCGTCGTTGGTCCAGCCGTCAACGGAGCTGTCCAGCGTAAGATCATGTTCCTTCGCATAGTCCTCAATCAGATTGTCCGCGCGGAATCGCTCGCCGCAAGCCTTGCAGTCCATAAGAGGATCGGAAAATCCAGCAAGATGGCCGGAAGCAACCCAGGTCTTGGGATTCATCAGGATCGCGCAGTCAACGCCGACATTGGTCGGGGACTCCTGCACGAATTTCTGCCACCATGCTTTCTTGACATTGTTCTTGAGCTCAACGCCGAGGTTGCCGTAATCCCAGGTATTCGACAGTCCGCCGTAAATCTGGGAGCCGGGATAGATAAAGCCTCTCGCGTTGCAAAGAGCAACGATCTTATCCATTGTCTTTTCCATAATAGCCACTCCTCTTCATGGTACTGTAATTATGATTATGTAATCCGGCAGAGCCGGAACCACAAGCTGAAACGTATTCAGAAGTTATTGCAAAACAATCACGCCCGGATTCTCCCGGCTGACCGTTCCTTCCAATGACGCGGTATGATCGTCTTTCGGCGTCAGGTTGGAGGAAGCGTACAGAATCGGAATTTCCTTCTCCGTCACAATATCCGCCTCTTCGGTAATGACAATGCAGCCATGACCGGAAAGATCCGAAAGTCCGTCCGAGGGAAGAAGCGAACCGGAATCCAGCCTCGAAGGTGTTCCGATCAGTCCGTCCAGGGAATATCCCTCCTCCTGTGCGCCGCTTACGGTGCCGAAATACGCGGGCACGCGGTTGAACTTTGCATAATCCTCCGCGCTGTCATAAGTCATAACAAGCCGGGCAGTTCCGTTTCCGACCGAAAGACTCTTTTTCGAGATACCTTTGCCTCCTGCCGCCTGATAGTCCTTCAGCGCAGTGTCAACTGTCTGATCCAGTTCCTCTTTGCTGTAATAATCTTTATCGAATGGCTCGACACTGACCGCTGTAATCCCGCCCTTTCGGGAAAAGATCAGTGTACTCCTTTCGAAATCGCCGGCGGACACACTGCTGCCCTTGAATCTGCCTGCAGCAAAAAGGACGAGCAGGATCAGGACGGGAATCAGAATCAGCATCCCGGATGGCTGCCGATATTTCTCCCTTTTCCTGCCATGCCTCTGCCGGCTGCTATAAGTTCTTCTCCTTGCATCTGACATACCTGTTCCTCACGCCGCCTGCTGCAGCGCCGCACTCCCTCACGGACCGTTCTGCGGCGGCATTTTCGCGTCGCTCACAATCTGTAACATTATAAATTCATCGTATTGATAACGTCAAGACTTGCAAAATGGTGTCCGAAGCTCCGCCGCATATATTTGTCCGCAAGAAACGCCAGTTCCTTCTGCGCCGCATCGTCAACCGTAAACGTGTACAGGGAAGAAATCTTCGCCTGCGCGATATGCCGCAGCGCGGCTCCGGCCGCCTGCGAGTAGCTTTCATAGTTCGGCTCTTCAAACTCGCCTTCGAGAACCACGGTTTTGATCTCAAAGATACTGCGAATCAGCTTCCTGTCGATTTTCGAAGCTTCGAGCGCGCAAAGCGATGCGTAAGTCAGAAGAAGCAGCATGGATTCGTCGTTGTTTTCCCGTGTGATATATTCCATCACCTCCAGAAAATACGTTCCGTACATCGCGTCCTCGACATGCGTGCGGAAATACGGAAAGTAATTGGAGATGTCCGCGTCGACCAGCGTATAGGCGTTTTTCCCCGCAAACAGGCGGAACTTTCCGTAGCAAAACAGTCCCGTCGCCGCAACGAGCGTACTGTTCGGCCTTCTCGCGCCCTTGGCGAACGCGCTGATCTTCCCCATCTGCCTTGTAAGAAGAACGACCCGACGGTCATATTCACCGATCGGGCCGCTCCCAATAATCATGCCGGACACTTCCACATACGATTTTGCGTCTGACATCACAGATCCTTCTCATTGTATCCGAAACTCTTCAGGGCGCTGTCGTTATCCTTCCAGTCCCTTCTGACCTTTACGAAAAGCCGCAGGTTCACCTGACAGTCAATCATGTTTTCGATATCTTTCCTGGCGAGCATTCCGATTTTCTTCAGCATCTGTCCCTTCGCGCCGATAATAATGCCTTTATGTGATTCCCGTTCGCATATAATATCAGCTTCGATGTCGCAGATCTGTCCGTTCCTGCCGGTCCGGTATTTCATCCTGCCGATCTGCACGGCGATGCCGTGCGGCACCTCTTCCTGCAGAAGGCGCAGCGCTTTCTCACGGATAATCTCTCCCGCGATCGCGCGCTCTGTCTCGGTCGTAACCTGCTCCGGATCGTAGAAAGGCTCGCCCTCCGGAAGCCTTGCGAAAATCGCGGCCTTCAGATCATCGATTCCCTGACCGGTTCTCGCGCTGACGGGAAGAATGTCCTGAAGCGCTTTCCCCGTAAGCTCCTGCCATTTCTGCGAATAGGCAGCCATGACGGGAAGCAATTCATCCTTCTTTACAGTGTCCGTCTTCGTAATACACAAAAGGACCGGCGTTGTCTGCTCCGCAAGCACTTTCAGAACAGCCAGATCTTCTTCCCGGATCGGAACTCTGGGCTCCGCAAGAAGCAGAATCAGATCCACTTCTTTGAGCGATGCCTGTGCGGCCTTGAACATATATTTTCCGAGTTTGTCCTTCGCGGCGTGCATGCCGGGTGTATCGAGGAAAACGATCTGGCCCGCATCATCCGAATAGATCGTGCGAATCTGATTTCTGGTCGTCTGCGGCTTATAGGAAGTAATTGCGATCTTCTGGCCGATAAGCGTATTCATCAGTGTCGATTTGCCGACATTCGGCCTACCGATGATGGACACAAAGCCTGCTTTTTTCATAAATTAAATCCTTTCTGTCCACAGCCGCGCGTAGTCAGAGGAGCGGCCGGATACTGCCGAACAGATCCTTCCGACCTCTGATTCTCGATTCGCTCCCGACGACGCAGATACAGTTCTGCGAAATAATCGCATCCAGATAATCTCCAAGTCTGCGTATATCCTGCAGGGAAACATCCAGCACCTGGGTACGCTCTCTCTGCAGATCTTCGTCTGTTATGCCGCTCAGCCAGCAGTTCATCGAAAACCCGCCTTCCGCGGACGGCGTCAGCGGTCTGTCAAGGCTGCTGATGGCGCCGATCACATACTTTGTGAGTGTGCGCTCATCTGCCTCAAAATGCCGGATCGCGTCCCCCGCCTTTTTGTAGACATCGAAGGTGCCGGAAAGGTGCGGATCGCGATAGGAAACCAGATATCCGATGCCGTTTCTGGAAAAGCCGCTCATGCAGCCGTACGCGCCGCCTTTTACGCGGATATTGTTCCAGAGATAATCATATCCCAGAATGACACGCAGTACGGAAAGGGCGCCGGTGTAAGGAAGGCCCTTTTTATAGTAATCGCCTGCGGCGCAAACAAACTGCACCTGCCCTGCGGTCGTCAGCCCCTCATTCGCAAATGTCTCAGTAGAACCGGAAAGATTCTTTCCGGTATCCCCGGGAGCAGAAGACGTCTCTTTCGAAGAAAGAGAAAGAGCAAATTCGCGGATGGCAGGCAGATCTTCCAGAATCAGAGATTTCTCATCGATAATATCGAACAGGAGGCGCGCCCTGCTGCAGACGCAGCTTCTAAGCTCTTCGAGCGCGTTCTGCAAGCAGTCAAACTGCTCGTCAAAGTGCTCCAGAATCTCTTTCAGCGTATCATATTCGCCAATATTGTTCACGCTGTCCAGTTTCGCGTAAACATCTCTCAGGTAAGCGCTGGCACGCTGCACCGCCGTGCTGTGACCTGCGGAAGGAAGGCTTGATTTCATGCCGGCAAGCTCTTCTTCCAATACAGTCCGGATTCTGTCCTTATCATCGAATTTTGTCCGCAGCAGCACCTCTCCGAGCAGTCCCAGTGACTCTTTGAAATTCCGGTGCATGGATTTCATGCCGGCTTCAAAGATCAGCTTATACCTGCCGTTTTCATGATAACTGCTGTACGCGGACACCGCAAAGCTGAAGCCGCCCGAAACGATGTGAATTTCGTTGTCGAGCGCGCTGTAGCTGTAATTCTGTGTATCAAGCGCGGACAAAAGCGTCTTGAAGATACCGGCATAACGAAGGAGCCGGTCCGGCAGATCCGTAATGTCAAATACAGCAGTCGCGTAGTCAATTCCGCTCGTGAAAATCTCATGCGCAAGAACCGGCGCCGGTTCTTGCGTAAGGAGCCGGTTCACAAGAGGTTTCGCTTCCCTGCCCAGATCCGTTCTCTCAAGCACGGGGATTGTCGCCAGTTCTTCTTTCGTGGAAGGCGTTTCCTGATAACGCCGCAGCGCCTCGTATCTCAAAAGGAGATTCTGTCTTTCCTGCGCGCTCATCTTGTCATGCAGCGCTTTCATTTTCTCCTTTTCGCGCTGCTCATTCTGTTCGGTCAGGCCCGGAACCGGCTGCAGAATCACGCTGCTTCTGTGCGGATTGTCCAGGAAACACCGGCGGATCAGCCCTTCGAACCAGCCGCGTTCCGCGTCTTTGCGAAGTTCGTCAAATAAAGGTCCGACCGTTAAGCCGTCAAAAACCTTCCGGTCGTCATACAGCCATGTGTCAAGCGCGTCCAGTCCGTAAATCAGTCCTTTCGGATACGCGCCGAAATCCGCCTCGCGATAATGAAATTCATAATTACTGATGCCGGCTGCCAGCGCTTTCCGGTCGATTCCCTGATCCGCAAGCTCCCGGAATGTATCAAAAACCGTCTTCTCGAATTCTTCCTGCTGCTCCTTCTCCGCGTACTGCGCGCAGATTGAATAATAAGGCTGCAGAATTCCGGCGTCATACAGGCTTGTAACATCCTGGCCGATTCCTCTTTTCCGCAGCGCTTCCTTTAATGGCGCGCCCTCGCTGTCACAGAGTACATAGTCCAGAATTTTCATCCCAAGGTTGTCCTTTGCGGACGTTTTCGTCGGAAGGCTGAAATTCAGCGAAAGATATGTTTTGCCGGCTGTGTCCTCATCCGGCAGAATGGAATACGGATACTCCGCGCGGACAGGCGAAGTAAACGGAGGCTCCGGCACTACTGCAGAAGATACATCCAGCTGTTCATACTGCGAAAGGTAAGCTTCATCCAGATAACGGAGCCTCTCCGTCATGTCCATGTCTCCGTACAGATAGATGTAGCTGTTCGACGGATGATAATACCTTCTGTGAAAGTCCAGATATTGCGCGTAGGTAAGTTCCGGAATGTGTTTCGGGTCTCCGCCCGAAACGATCGCATACGTTGTATGCGGATAGAGGGATGCCAGTACCTTGTCCGAGAGTACATCCTCCGGTGAGGACATGACACCCTTCATTTCATTGTAAACGACACCGTTGACCGTGATTTCGCTATCCGCGTCGTAATGACCGTCTTCATCCGGTACCGGCTCCAGATGCCATCCTTCCTGCCGGAAGATATTCTCCTCCCGGTAGATATTCGGATCAAAAACAGCATCCAGATACACATGCATCAGATTGTCAAAATCTTTTTCATTGGTGGATGCCACCGGATATACGGTCTTGTCGGGATACGTCATCGCGTTCAGGAACGTATTCAAAGAGCCCTTCACGACTTCGATAAACGGATCTTTGACAGGGAAATCCCGCGAGCCGCACAGAACCGTGTGCTCAATGATATGCGCGACTCCTGTTGAATCGGCAGGCGGCGTGCGGAAGCCGATATAGAAGACCTTGTTCGAGTCCTCATTAGGCAGGATTGCAACTCTCGCGCCGGTCTTCCTGTGCCGCAGGACATAGCTGTCGGAGCCGATATCGGAAAGATACCGGTGCTCTTCGATCTCGTAAGTTCCAAGTTCGTTTATCTGCTGTGGAGTAATTGCTCTGAATTCCGCGTCCATAAAATGCCTCGTCTTTCTTTAACGTAAAGAGCCGTACACGGAGTGTTCGTGTACGGCTCGTCTACGGAGCAGAGCCACGAGAATCCGAACTTCGTTCGGATGGGCTCTGCGCAGGTAACGTCTCCTGCGGAGACATTACAATTTCTGGATTAGACGGGAATCGAACCCGTGTCCAAAAACCCATTCAATGTACTTCTACTATCATAGCTGAGCGTTGTGTCCTAAGACCATTCCCTCAAAAGCCGGACGATCAGCGATCCGGCAGAATCAGTAGCCTCGAATACGCCCGCGGATCTGAGACAGGACCCGTGTCGTTTCCTGCGTGATTGGCGCCGTATCCGGAAGCCGCAGGTGACCTCCGGGCGACGCTGACTGCGATCAGGCAGCCAGAGCTAACTTATTGTTATTAGCGTTTATATTTAAGTTTGCCGTTTGACGATCGGCTTCGGATAGCTTCTCCACCTGCAGGATCCCTGTCGAAACCTTTACTAACCCGTAAGTGAAACGAAAACATACGTTTCCGTCAGATACATTCTAGCAGATTGCGCCGCAAAATCAACCCTTGTACTCGTTCTTGAAGTCCCGCTCGTTCTCCCGCCGCAGGTCATTCTTCCGGATCGACTCACGCTTGTCATACAGATGTTTGCCCCGCGCAAGTCCGATTTCGATCTTACATTTACCGTTTTTCAGATAAACGGACAGCGGCACAATCGTATACCCCTTTGCCGAAACCGCGGACGCAAGCTGCAGAATTTCCTTTTTGTGCAGCAGGAGCTTGCGTCTGCGCAGCGGATCGCGATTGAAGATATTGCCCTTTTCATACGGGCTGATGTTCATCCCGTCGACAAAGGCCTCTCCGTTCTCGATGTCCACATACGCTTCCTTGACACTGCATTTGCCGAGCCGGATCGATTTGATCTCGGTTCCGTACAGCTCAATACCGCATTCGTATTTCTGTTCTATGAAATAATCGTGGTACGCCTTTTTATTATTTGCGACCAGCTTTATGTTTGCGTCTGCCATGTTCAGACTTTCTCCCATCTTTACGCGGAGCCTTATCCCTGCTCTCGTCCTTTCCGGCAAGCCGGAAATCGACTGTCCGCATAATAATGTCCGCGCCGCTTGCGATAACGCTCACCTTTTGTCCGAGCTCGAACGTCCGGTGCGTATGTTCTCCCGTCAGTATATACTGTTCCGGATTAAAAATATAGTAATCATCCCGAAGGGAACTGACAGGCACAAGTCCCTCCACGGTATTTGGCAGTTCCACATAAAGGCCCCAGCCCGTGACAGAGGAAATAACACCTTCAAACTCTTCTCCCAGATGCTCTTTCATGTATTCGGCAATCTTCTGCTTGATACTCTCCCGCTCCGCCTCATCCGCAAGCCTCTCACGCAGCGAGGACTGCCTGCAGACATCCGGCAGAAGCTGTGCGTAATGGCTGCGGCGTTTGTCTGAAAGCTTCCCGTGCAGATATTCCTTGATGATCCTGTGAATCTGCAGATCCGGATACCGGCGGATTGGCGATGTAAAGTGGCAATAATACGAAAGTGCCAGACCGAAGTGACCGCTGCAAGTCGTCGTGTATTCCGCGCGGGACATGCTGCGCAGCGTCATCCTGCTGATCATCGCTTCCTCTTTCGTGCCGGAAAGCTTTGAAAGGAGCCTGCTGATTTCCCGCGGATGAATGTCCGAAGCAGATCCCTTGAGCGAATAGCCGTAACCGCGGATGAACATCCGAAGCTGCCGCAGCTTCTCCTCCGGCGGTTTTTCATGCGTTCTGTAGACGAACGGCACATCCAGCCAGTAAAACGTCGAAGCAACCGTTTCATTCGCCATCAGCATGAAATCTTCAATCATTTCCGTAGCCGCGTTTCTTTCGTGCGCAGCAATATCCACAGGTCTTCCCTTTTCATCAAGATGAACTTCACTCTCCGCGAAGTCAAAGTCGATGGACCCGCGTGCCCGTCTTTGTTTGTGCAAAACAGAAGCCAGCCGCTTCGCTCTGCGCAGCATCCGGACAATCTCACGTGTTCTCGTAATCATACCGCGACGGATGCCCTGCTGCCCGAGCTGCTGCGTAATTTCAGCTGTGTCGCCGTCTTCGAGAAGCTTCATGACACCGGGGTAGCTGAGTTTTGCTCTGGAGCGGATCAGCGATTCCGTGATCCTGCTGTCCAGAAGTTTCCCTTCGTGATCGATGGTCATAATGCAGCTGAGTGCCAGCCGGTCTTCCCCCGGATTCAGAGAGCAGATACCGTTTGAAAGCTCATGTGGCAGCATCGGTATCACACGGTCAACCAGATAGATGCTGGTCGCGCGACGCAGCGCTTCCTGATCGAGTGCGGAGTTCTCGCGGACATACTCGGAGACATCCGCGATGTGAACACCCAGAATATAATTGTCCCCGTCCTTTTCTACGGAGATCGCATCATCAATATCCTTCGTGTCCGGACCGTCGATCGTTACAACAATCTGCCCTCGAAGGTCTTCACGTCGTCCGGGCGCCGGATCATCCTCGTTTCGCGATGGCAAAACACCGGTCAGCTCCTGCGGCAGCCGCCGCGCTTCTTCCATGGCTTCTTCCGGAAATTCACCGGGCAGATTGTACGCGCGGATAATGGAAAGTATATCCACGCCCGGGTCATCCATGTGCCCCAGAATTTCAACGATTTTTCCCTCCGGAGGACGTTTCCCGAAGCCGTAATCGGTCATTTCAACAACCACCTTGTGGCCGTTCACGGCCCGCATGGTATCCTCCGGACGGATCAGAATCTGCCGGCTGATTTTATGGTTGTCCGGTGTGACCAGCGCCTGATGGTTCACGCGGCTGAAAGTTCCTGTCAGGCTTTTGATGCCTCTTTCCAGAATTCTTACAACTTCCGCCTCCTGCCTTCGGCCGTCCCTGCCTGCGGGTATAATATTCCCGCTGAAGGTCGGAAGCAGTTTTACCAGAACCTTGTCACCGTAGAACGCGCCTCCTGTAAACTCTGCGGGAACATACAGGTCCTGCGGCAGGCCTTCGGCTGTAACAAAGCCGAAGCCCTTTGTAGTGGAAGTAAAAACGCCTTCCATATATGTTTCATTCTTTTGTTTCAATCTTCCTTCTTTCTAAAGGGTACGTTCTGCTCCGCCTCGCGGCACCCGCTGCCGCTGCCGGCGTACACCCGCGGCACCTGCAGCTGCTGGCAGGGATAAAAAAAGACGCCCCGTCCATGGGGCGCCTGCGAATCCGTAATCATTCCATTCGTTCCGCTCTGATCAGAGCACCTTCATATCCAGAAGCGTACACAGAACGAAGAAAACTATGCAGAGAATCGTTGTAAGCTTAACAAGCCTTCCCTCCATGGAACGGCCTTTGTTCTTGCCCCAGTACGTCTCTGCGGCGCCCGCAATTGCGCCGAGTCCCTGAGACTTGCCCTCCTGCATCAGAACGATGGCAGTCAGAACGACGCTGATGATAATCAGAGCAATAGTTAAGATTAAACGAACAGTACCCATATCAGTATCCTTTAAATTCATATAATCGCGAAGGCGCAGAAGTCTCCGCATATGGATAATTATATACCACAGATTTCGGTTTTCTGCAAGAATTAATATAAAGTATTTGACATTATCGCCGCAGATGGTTATTATCTTGGTGTATGTGTCAAAGAACGTCCGTGTCCGGATCAATGGCACATCGCGGCTGATATCGCGGAGTACATCCGGATATAACATAAAATCCAATCACGCGTGTTTTATATGGAGGTATTTTACATGGCAAACATCAAATCTGCCAAGAAGAGAATTCTCACCAGCAATAAGAAGGCCGAGGCGAACAAGGCTGTCAAGACCGGCGTTAAGTCCGTAATCAAGAACGTTCGCACTGCTGTTGAGAGCGGAGACAAGGCTGCAGCACAGGATGCCCTCAAGAAGGCGGAAGCTACCATCGACAAGGCTGCGACAAAGGGTGTTCTTCACAAGAATACTGCTGCCAACAAGGTTTCGAAGCTCGCTTCTTCCGTTGCTAAGATGGACTGAGTTCGTCCGCATTTTATAAATTCAATCGATTGATGAAACAGCCCTGCAGAGTGGTTTGAAATCTCTCTGCAGGGCTGTTTTTAAGTTAAAAAGCCGCAGGCAACGCTGCCTGCGGCTTAAACCACCGGATCAGCCGGCGAAATTGACAACCGCGTCTTCCGGTTCTCTGGTCAGAGCTGCGCTCTTTGCATGAAGAACAATGCCCTTTCCCTCATATTCCTTGAAATCCTCGAATCTGACATCCGCCGTGATTTCCACCCAGCTCTTTTCCCTGATCGCGTCAATCTTCTCCTGATCATATGCGCACGCATACCCCAGAAACTGCATATCCTGCGCGCAGCAGGTCATCGCCATCCTGCCGGGGACAAAATATCCCTTCGGGAAATCATCCGGTCGGGCGACCATACCGGTGAAGCGGATTGTTTTGCCGTCATACCTTTCCGGATGCTCCATCGCATCAAGATACCAGACGCCATAATCGATTCCCTTACGAAGATCAATGACATCGGCATTGATATCAAACGGAAGATCCTCTTCGGTTGTCATGTCAATCTCGCCGTCTTTGTCTTCGAAGATCAGATCCGCCTGCTGGCAGATCGCCTTGACATTTCTCTTATATTTGATCAGTGTCTCTTCATCAATGTCATCGCAGCGGTTGAACATGACCAGCTCGGAGCCTTTGAGCTCCTCAAATAACAGCGACCGCATCGCGAGGTTCGAATAATAAACGCCGAAAGTGGAAGCGTCAATGCAGGTAATCTGCTGCTCCAGCATCCATGCGCTCGGAAGATGGAATTCCCTGTAATTCCACATGCCGTTCCATTCGATCAGAACGCGGCCCGGGTGGTATTTGGCGTTGAGCGCCATCATGAACGCAGGCGTAAGATCTTCCTGCTTCTCGACGGTAACGACATCCGTAAGCGTATGCTTCAGGAGCTTTTCGCTGTACTCTACCTCACCTTCCTCGCACAGGATCAGAAGCGTTCTCTCTTTGGACTGGAAATAGGGCTGTCCGATCGTATATGCGAAGAATGATGTTTTGCCGCTTTCAAGGAATCCGTTGATCACATAAACTGGGATTCTCTCTGCCATAGTTTCTCCTTCTGTCTTATCTGCGCTTCCAGAGCTTTTCAAGCGCGTCCTGATTCAGCTGCGAACCGATCACGCAGATCTTGCCGGTAACGTCCGCCGCACCGGTACGTACCTGCGGCTGGCCGGGGACATAGTCGAAATGAATCCATGTGCCGTTTGCGGAAGGCAGCATACCCTTGGAGCGCAGGACGATGCCATAGGTCTTATTATCATCGAGCTTCTTCAGGATATTCTCAACTTCTTCTGCCGTATACTTGTTCGGCGTCTCCATTCCCCAGCTTTCAAAGATATCATCCGCATCGTGGTCATGATGATGCTCATGTTCCTCGTGATCATGCTCATGTTCCTCGTGATCATGGTCGTGATGGTGCTCATGCTCTTCATGATCGTGATCGTGGTGATGCTCGTGCTCCTCAAGATCATGGTCGCCATCATCATGGTCATGATGCGCTCTGTAAACAACATTGCCTTCTTCATCGACGATCTTGTGTGACTCACCGTCGTGATGATGATGGTGATGATGGCAGGCTTCCTCACTCGCGAGAACTTCCGCGAGAATCTGTGTGTTCAGATCCTCTCTTCCTTCAAATGTTTCGAGAATCTGTCTGCCGTCCAGCTGGGCGAGCGGCGTAGTGATAATTGTCGCCTTGCTGTTGTGCTCACGGATCAGATCAACCGCTGCGTCAATCTGCTCCTGCGAAGCGATATCCGTGCGTGTCAGGATAATTGTGCCGGCATTCTCGATCTGGTTGAGAAAGAACTCGCCGAAGTTCTTGATGTACATTTTGGCTTTCTTGGCGTCTACAACTGTTACGGCGCTGTTCAGCTTCATATCCGGGATATGTTTTGCCGCGTTGTCAATCGCGCGCATGACATCATCGAGTTTGCCTACGCCGGAGGGCTCAATCAGGATTCTCTCGGGCGCGTACTGCTCCATTACCTGAGAGAGCGATGTCTCGAAATCGCCGACCAGCGAGCAGCAGATGCAGCCGCTGTTCATCTCGCGGATCTGAATGCCGGCTTCCTTTAAAAAGCCGCCGTCAATGCCGATTTCTCCGAATTCGTTCTCGATCAGCACAACTTTGGTTCCCGCAAGAGCTTCTTTTAAAAGCTTCTTGATCAGTGTTGTTTTGCCGGCTCCGAGGAAACCGGAAATAATGTCTACCTTTGTCATGAAATATCATCTGCCTTTCTTGAAAAATGTCAGCGGACCTTCCGGAACGCGTCTACAATAACGTTGCCCGGAACGCACGCAATGGTTCCTTCGTCTGTGCCCGCGGAAATCATACCAAGATAATACCCGGCGCTGTTGTAGACACCGCCGCCGGACATGCCGTTTTCCGCGTCGCCGGCAATGACCAGCATGCCGCTGCCGATGCCTTCCACATCCGCAGATGCGGATAAAACCGTACCCGCGGCAAGCGTGCCGTCGCTCTTTAAATAATAGACCGTATCGCCCTGCTTCGTCTGATAATAAAGATCTTCCGAGAAGCTGACGCTCTCCAGTGCCTTCCCCTCACATCGCACCAGCAGGAAATCCTTCTTCGTATTTTCGCTGCGGACATCGCCGGTAAACGCGTTTCCTGTGCTGTCTGTAATCTGCAGCGTTTCGCCTGCATCCCCGCGAAGATGGCCCGCCGTTACGACATAGAACACATCTTTCCGGTCCTGCCGGTTCATCTGCAAAACAGTTCCGTGCCCCTGCGCACTGCCCGTCCGCACGAGGATTTCGGTCTTCTGCAGCTCCTGCTGAATCTGATCCGGAGAGAGGGCGGAAGGTGTCCCGACCTTGCCCTGCCGTAAAAGAATTCCGCGGAGAACAAACATCACGAGCACCGCCGCGACAATAACGGCCGTAAAAAGCTTCTTGTTCCGTATGGGCTGATTGTATATACTCATGAAATTCTGTCTCCGGCAGTTCCTGCGCGTAGACGCACAGGAAAGCAAAACGAAAAGCCGCCTCTTTCGTGGCGGCCGCGGTAACAAACAAGTAAGCAGAGCGATAAGCCGGGTTATGTCGTTGGACGATCATCTTTCTAGTACTGACGTTGCCGCCAGCATCAAGCGACCCACCTGAAAACAGGGACAACTGTCCGCATCCGGGCCGGATGCTTCTGTGAACTGTTCTCTGCTCGGTCTTGCTTCGGATAGGGCTTGCAATGCCTTCCCCATTACTGGAGAAGCGGTAGTCTCTTACACTGCCGTTTCACCCTTACTGCCGCTTCCGCGGCAGCGGTCTGTTCTCTGCTGCGCTTTCCCGGGAGTTACCTCCGCCGGCCGTTAACCGGTATCCATGCCCTGTGAAGCCCGGACTTTCCTCACCCACTTCCTTTCGGATGCTGCCGTGGCAGCCGTGGCCGCGATCGCCTGCTCTGCTTACAGTGAATTAATTTAACACAACTTGTTAGATATGACAAATCGAAATTATACAGGAAAACAGCCGCCGCCGACAAACTCCCTGCAGATCGAATTCGCGGGAATAGCTGCCGTATCAATTCCGACGAAGTAATCGAGGAACTTCAGAAGCCTTTTGGCCTCATAATAGGAAGGCTCGTCCTTCTGCACGTTGAAAAGGAGCGGCTCTGCAAACTGCTTGAGCACCGCCTGCTCGTAAATCAGTACGGAATTGAAAACCGCGTCCACGTTGTTCTGGAACGGGAAAATGTACTTCTCTTCTCCTTCGCGGACTTTTTTCCAGCCGTCGATCGTTTCCTGTGCGGAATTGCCTCTGGTTCTCGCATCACGCACAATGCGCCGCAAGAGCCGTGTGTCCGCCGAGGAAATCCGGTTGTGCTCGTCAATGTTAAGACTCGTCAGAGCACTCGTATAGATCTTGAACTTATTCTCGTCCGGCAGTTCTCTGGACGAGATCGGATTCAGGCCGTGAATGCCTTCAATGACCAGAATGTCGTCTTCATCCATGCGCAGCTTCTGCCCTTTGTAAACGCGTTTGCCCTTCTTGAAATCGAAGGTCGGAAGATCAACCTCCTCTCCTGCAAGAAGCGCCGCCATATCCTCGTTAAACAGTTCGGTATCCACTGCTTCAATGCAGTCAAAATCATAATTGCCGTCAATATCGACCGGCGTCTTCTCCCTGTTGACAAACCAGTTGTCCATGCTGATGATATGCGGCCGCAGCCCGAACGAACGCAGCTGAATCGAGAGCCGGTGGGCAAATGTTGTTTTGCCGGAAGAAGACGGCCCCGCCACAAGGACAAACTTCACATCCGGGCGGTTGTAGATTTCCTCCGCGATATCGCCGATTCTGCGCTCCTGCAGCGCTTCCTGCACGAGAATCATATCGCTGATATTGCCTTCACAGACTGCTTCATTCAGGTCGCCGACCGTGGAAATATCAACGAGGTCCCCCCACTGCGTCGAAAGCATCAGCTGTTCGTAAAGATTCGGCTCCTCTTCAAACGGCGTCAGTTCGTTCGGGCTCTCTTCCCCTGGAAGATTCAGAAGAATCCCGCCCTTGTACGAAAGGACCTCGAACAGATTGACATAGCCGGTCGAAGGCAGCATGTATCCGTAATAATAATCATAAAAGCCGTCCAGCGAATAGACGTTGATTGTGGAGCTTCTGCGGAAGTGGAACAGCTTCTCCTTGTCGCCCATGCCTTTCTGGTGAAACAGCGTCATCGCATCGTCAATCGGATAAGTCTTTTTGCCGATCGGCAGATTCTTTTCCGCCATTTCCCGCATCTTCTCATTCAGCGAACGAAGCAGCGCATCGTTTACCTTGATGTCGCCCAGAAGAGTGCAGTAATAGGCCTTGCCGAGCGTAAACTCGACTTTGACATCCATGCCCGCCGCGTCCTTGACCGCCTTGACGAGCATCATGATCGCTGTCCGCGCATAAGCCGCGTGTCCTGCCGGCGAAGCCGTCGTGATGAAGGTCAGAATTCCGTCCTTATCGACCCGCTTCGAAAGCTCGCGCATCTTGCCGTTAAAAAGGCAGAGGGCAATCGGCGCGGCATACTTATCCCGGTACATCTTCGCGATTGTCTCGAATGATGTCCCTTTGTCGCAGTTAATGTGTTCCCCGTTCACAAAAATTTCCGGCATGAGAGACCTCCCTATACTTCGAAAAACGGCTCCTTCTCCTTCGCGCAGACGACCGAAAGCTCCGGCATCTCCCGCTCCAGATAATCCTTCATATATGGAATGAACAGTTTTTCAACGCCGTAGTGTCCGGCATCGATAACCGCGATTCCCTTTTCCAAAGCGTCAAGCCCCGCGTGATGAGAGACATCCCCCGTAATCATCACATCCGCGCCTTTCTCTGCGGCAAGATCCAGCTCGTCTTTGCCGGAACCCGGCATGACAGCGACCGTGACAATCGCCTGCTGCGGATCCCCGTAACAGCGGACACCCGGTATGCGGAACACCTCTTTCACAAGCTGCGCCGTCTCCTCCAGTGTCATGTGCTCGGGCAGCTCGCCGATCCGCCCGAGGCCTTCCCGCGAGATCGAATCTTCATATGTGACCTCGAGAACATCGGGATGCAGAAGCCGCAGCTTCTCCGCCGCCTCACCTGCCATGCCCATGACATCGAAATTCGTGTGCATCGAATACAGAGATATATCATTTTGCAGCAGCCGCACGATCCGCCTGCCGACAAAATCCTGATCAGTCACATGCTGGATGCCGTTAAACAGAAGCGGATGATGCGTCAAAACAAGATCCGCACCGCACCGCACTGCCTCGTCGACAATCTCGCTCGTGCAGTCGAGCGCTATAAGGACTCTCTTTACTTCCTTGTCCGCACGGCCTGCCTGCAGGCCGACATTATCCCAGTCCTGCGCGAACGATGCCGGGCAGAACTCCTCCAGCTGCTTCATAATTTCAGATAATCGCATAGTAAAAACTCCTGATAGCAACACGCAGCCGCATCGTAACATCAGATCGCGTAACACAGCGCAAACGCGAGCGCCTGCATCCTTCCGATTTCCCCGCGGAGCACCTGCATTCTTGCCTTCGCCGCCACGCCGGGATCTGTCTGCTCACACAGTTTATTATATACTGAAATGCGGCTTTTCAGTGCTCCGAGCAGCTGCTTTTTCAGGCAGGGATCCGCGTTTTTAATAAGGCACGGCCCGTATTCCGCTTCCACTCCGGCGCGGAACGGTTCACTGGAAAGAATTCTGCAGATACTGCCGCGCTCCACACCTGCCTGCGACAGTTCTTCGTCCGACATTTCGTCTATCCGCTGAAGCACCGCGCCCCAGTCAGGGCGTTCGCATGGTGCTCCTGGAACGGCTTTCATAACGCAGTAATACTTGCCGTCTTCTTCCACGCACTTCTCCTGTGTGATCCCGATACCGGACAGCGAAAGACAGCCGCGAACCAGCCACGGCTCGGACTGCGGCGAGAGGATCAGTTCCCGGAAGCTCTCTGTTTTGTCCGGATCAGCGCTCAGAATGGAAGCCATGAGCCGCCCGCCCATTCCGGCGATCACAAGCGTTCCCGCCTCGCCCTTTTTGTAGCCTGCAAGGCCGTCCGAAAGCCGTGTTTCACAGCGGTCCGAAAGCCCGGTCAGCATAAGGTTCTGCTGCGCGATAGAGAGCGGCCCGGGCGCGACATCCATCGCGAGCGCCGAAGGAATCGTCTCCTGCTGCAGCAGCCGGATGTCCAGATATGCATGATCGCAGCCAACATCGCAGATTCTGCTGCCGGGCGTTACAAAATCCGCTATGGTCTGCAGTCTTTTCGACAGATTGATCATACTGCTCCTTAGTCCAGATAATCCTTGAGCTTTCTGGAACGGCTCGGATGGCGGAGCTTGCGGAGTGCTTTGGCTTCAATCTGGCGGATACGCTCACGCGTAACATTAAACTCCTTGCCAACTTCCTCCAGTGTTCTTGCCCTGCCGTCATCGAGTCCGAAGCGCAGGCGCAGCACTTTCTGCTCACGGACAGTCAGCGTTCCGAGCACTTCCTTGAGCTGTTCCTTGAGCATCGTATATGCCGCCGCGTCAGCCGGCACCGGAACATTTTCATCCTGAATGAAATCGCCGAGATGCGAGTCTTCCTCTTCACCGATCGGCGTTTCAAGAGAAACCGGCTCCTGGGAAATCTTGATAATCTCACGCACACGCTCTACCGGAATCTGCATCTTCTCCGCAATTTCCTCCGGCGAGGGTTCTCTGCCAAGCTCCTGCAGCAGCTGCCTTGAAACGCGGATCAGCTTGTTGATCGTCTCGACCATGTGTACCGGAATACGAATTGTTCTCGCCTGGTCGGCGATCGCTCTTGTAATCGCCTGACGGATCCACCATGTCGCATAAGTCGAGAACTTAAAGCCTTTTCGGAAATCAAATTTCTCCACAGCCTTGATCAGGCCCAGATTCCCTTCCTGAATCAGGTCAAGGAACAGCATTCCTCTGCCAACGTAGCGTTTGGCAATACTGACAACCAGACGCAGGTTCGCTTCGACCAGCTTGTCCTTGGCCTCTTCGCCGTCATAGATCACATCGTTCAGCGAGCTCTTGGTCATGCCGGTGAAGAACTTGACCAGTTCTTCCACTTCCTGCGCGTCGTCAACGGTTTTGCGGCGGAAGGTAGCAGGCTCGTTTTCGTCTTCCTGCTCTTCCTCGCGCTCGGCCGCCTCATCCGCCTCCTCTTCGATTTCGGGTTCTTCTTCGCCCGTCTCTCCCGCCTGTCCTTTCTTGTGCTTCTGAATGCAGCTTTCCGCCATTTCCGCGGTGACCTTGAATGCCCTGTCATTCTCCGGCAGCGCTTTCATCTCGTCCAGAGCAAGAATCCTCTGCGCGATCTGGCCGCGTTCCATCGCCTTCGCGATCCGGATTTCTTCCTCCGCGGACAGAAGCTGCACTTTGCCGATCTCTTTCAGATACATGCGGACCGGATCCTCGATATTGATAACGTCGCTCCCGTCGGAAAGGCCGTTCTGCTCCGATTCCGCCTCTTCGCGCTCGCTCTGCTCAATCGCAGCCAACTCGCTTGCCGTGGCGTCATCATTGTCATCGTCTTCCAGAAGGTCGGCCGAATCATCATCATCCGCGCCCTCCGCATTGATCTGAATTCCCTGCTGCTCGAGGAAATTCGTTACGCTGTCCATATCGTCGTCGCTCAGAGAACACTCTGCGAAAGCCGCATCGATGTCTTTCTGATCGATCATGTTGTCGTTTTTCTTCGCGAGCTTTAAAACGTACGCGAGCTTTTCCCGGAACTGCGTCTGTTTCTCCTCGGATGTCATCTGATCCGCTTTCTTTCCCTTTGCTGTTTTGTCTTCTACCGCTGTCGTTTTCTTTCTTGTAGGCATATTGATCCCTTTCTTTATTGTGTGATCCGGATCTCCAGTTTTTCGAGATCGGCAATCTGCTTTTTGAGTTTCACAATGGTCTGCAGCGCGTTTGGATTTCCCTGCAGCGAAAGCATGCTCTGTTCGAGTGCGTTCCTCTTGACGGACAGGATGACGTCCTTGAGCGCCTTTTCCCGCTCCTCTTTCGTCTGCACGCCGTCCATTCTCGTCTCGAAGAGCTGCGCCGCTTCTTTCTGCTCCTCTTCGCCGTCAAAACAAGCCACGGCCGCCGCCGGCGAAGCGCTGCCTTCCGGCAAAGTACCCGCCTCTACCTGCAGAGCGTCTCCGTACCGCTTGTCCAGTATCTCAAAATACCTTCCGGCGGCTGTTCTGTAAACGCCCTCGGCGAAATCTTCCGCCCGAAGGTACGGGCGAAGCTGCGGATAGACGGCCGGATCGTCGGAAATCCAGGTCAGAAGCAGCCGCTCGTTCCTGCGTTTTGCCTCTTCGAGCTTCCCGCGCCGCTTTCCCTCCGTCAGATTCACAGGCTTTTGCCGCTGCAGCTGCCTTGTCTGTAAAGTCTGTGCGCCGCCTGCCATCTGATAGGACGCCACTTCTCTTCTGAGTGTTTCCAGCGGAATAAAATATAGATCCGCCATCTTCTTCGTATAGTTTTCGCGCTCGATCTCGTCGTCGAATTCGCAGAGTCTTCTCGCGATTTCATGATAAAACCTGGTCTGCGCGGCCGGGTCCGACAGGTCATAGTTTGTCTGCATCTGCCGGATCTGATACAGGAAACTGTTTTCGGCATTGTCGAGGCGTTTCTGAAATTCCTCCCTGCCCGCGCCTTTCATGAACTCGTCGGGGTCCTTGTACGGACGAAGGTCGACGACCTTGCCGGTGAGTCCCGCGCTATGCAGAATACCGATGTTCCGCATCGCGGCCTTGACACCGGCACCGTCACTGTCGTAGGAAAGCAGCACTGTCGGAACATAGCGCTTTAAAATCTGCGCCTGTCCTTCGGTAAAGGAAGTTCCGAGGGAAGCGACCGCCTGTGAAAATCCGGCCTGATGCATCGCGATGACATCCATGTAGCCTTCGCAGAGGATAAAGTATCCGCACCGGCTTCGTTTTGCCAGATTCAGGCCGTAAAGGTTGTGCGATTTATCGAAAATCGGCGTTTCCGGAGAATTCAGGTACTTCGGTTTGCCGTCTCCCATGACCCGTCCGCCAAAACCGATCACGCGGTTCGTGACATCCATAATCGGATACATGACTCTGTTCCAGAACTTGTCATGGAGCCCTCTCTTTTCGTCAAAGGCGGCAACGCCCGACAACAGAATATCTTCGTCCGCGTATCCGCGCTTTCGAAGGTACGCGACCAGATCGGAGTCCGCGCCGTCCGCGAAACCAAGTCCGAACCGGTTCAAAGTTTCATCGGAAAGCTGCCTTTGTCTGAAATAGTCCATTCCGCGTCTTCCGCGGGGAGAACGCAGCAGCCGGAAATAGTAGGTTGCCGCGTCTTTATTGATTGCAAAAAGCCTGTCCCGCTGCTCGTTTTTCTTCTTCGATTCTTCGCTGTACTGTACTTCGGGGAGCTTGATGCCCGCCCGGTCCGCAAGGATTTTCAATGCTTCCTGAAATGTGGCATTTTCGTATTTCATTACGAACGTAACCACATTTCCGCTTTCGCCGCAGCCAAAACAATGATAAACCTGCTTCCCCGGCGATACCGAAAACGACGGCGATTTCTCACTATGGAACGGACACAGGCCCATATAGCCCGAGCCCGAACGTTTCATATGTACATGTTCGCCGATCACAGATACAATGTCGTTCGCGGCGATTACCTGATCTATGATTTCCTGAGGATAATACATCCTTACTGTAACTTCCTCCCGTAATCTCTCATTTACTGCCAGCACCGCGGAATATAGATATCTTCATACCGTGCAATCGCGAACCGGTCCGTCATCGAACTGATATAGTCGCAGACGACCCGCTCATTTGAATCTCCCATTTCCCGCCTCTTCTGCAGATACGGCGGCAGCTCGTCTATATTTGCCAGATAGTGCTGGTACAGCGTCTCCACGACGCCCATTGCCTTTTTCTCTTCGCCCTTGGCTTTTGGGTTGGTGTACACACTCTCAAACAGGAACTTGCGGAAATCCGAAAACGCCTTCGCGACCGCAGGCGACATCTCGACGACCGGCCTTCCCATGCTGGTCGCGATAATATCATGCACAAATGTATCCAGCCGTTCTTCCTTCGTATGACCGAGAACACTTGCGATTTCTTCCGGCACATCTGCTTCCGTTAATATCCCGCCCCGGATCGCGTCGTCCATATCGTGGTGGAAATAGGCAATCTTATCAGAATACCGCACAATCCTTCCCTCGAGCGTAGCCGGATTTCCGGCTGTCTGGTGATTCAGAAAGCCGTCCCGTACCTCCCAGGTCAGGTTTAAACCCTTTCCGTCTTTTTCAAGGATTTCCACAACCCGCACACTCTGCACGGCATGGTTGAAGCCCTCACTGCACAGACGGTTCAATACCCGTTCGCCCGCGTGTCCGAACGGTGTATGCCCGAGGTCATGCCCAAGAGCGATTGCCTCGGTCAGGTCCTCGTTGAGCCGCAGCGCCTTCGCGATCGTTCTGGCGTTCTGCGATACTTCCAGCGTATGCGTCATTCTTGTCCGGTAGTGATCGCCGTCCGGCATGATGAATACCTGCGTTTTATCTTTGAGGCGTCGGAAAGATTTGCTGTGCAGAATCCTGTCGCGGTCCCTCTGAAAAACAGGCCGCAGGTCATCCTGCGCCTCCTCCCTTTCTCTTCCTTTCGAATTTACGGAAAAAGCCGCCCACGGGGCAAGAATTTCCTTCTCACGCTCTTCGAGTTGTTCCCGGATCAGCATATATTTCTCCTTCTGCTGTCTTCCTCTTCCGCGCCTGCAGTTGAACAAGCCGCGCAGTCAGTTCGCGCAGCCGGCCTGCGCACAGTCAGAGCGAACAGCCTGATATTATTTATATTATGAATGAAGCCGCGATTTCCTTTTTTTCA